>Ga0272442_10012499_pt1 | contig 10242 bp, 11 predicted proteins | sample SSMForm2O_FD_200262 | JGI IMG/M metagenome (GOLD analysis project Ga0272442, IMG submission 200262) | Marine sediment archaeal communities from Little Sippewissett salt marsh, Falmouth, MA, United States - SSM-Form-2O | ecosystem: Environmental > Aquatic > Marine > Wetlands > Sediment ... | reverse complement strand
GAATTATGGGAACTGACCTGGAGAAACTCTTCAAAGCCCACATGATAGAACCCGAGAGGGTTTTCTCAGTTTTTCCCTGGCCCTGTTTCTGCACGTTATCATCTCCTCTCCGGAATTAAACCCGAACGTAGCGGGATCCAGTTCTATTCTACCTTTCCTTGACTCCTGCCCCCTAAGGAGGAGCTGCTTCGAAGAATAACGTCATTCCCCCCTGCGTTTCAATTTTTTCCAGAGGATCTTCCTGTTCATTTTCTCTTTTTTGATTCTTTCCTTATAAATCGTGAAGTTATTCTAATCCAGGTCGAAGATCTTTCCCGGATTCATTATGTTATTTGGATCCAGGGCCTTCTTGATCTTTCTCATCATCTCTATCTCTGCTTCACTCGTAACGATATCCAGATAGGGTTTTCTCTTACATCCTATCCCATGCTCACCGGATATCTTGCCACCAAGCTCCCTGCAAAGATGATACATTTCTTTCAGAACCTGTTTTTCGATCTCATGCCATTTTTCCATGGACCAGTCCGGATCCTTCAGGAGGGTCGGATGGAGGTTCCCATCCCCGGCATGGCCGAAATTGGTTATCACCACACCATATTTCCCGGAGATCCGCTCCACCCCTTTTACAAAGACCGGGATCTTCTCCACCGGAACCACCGTATCTTCATCCGTCATGACCGGGCTAACCACCCTCAAAGCCTCGTTCATGTTCTTTCGTACATTCCAGACCCGTTCCCTGGTGGTGAAATTATCAGCCACATATACTTCGATGGCACCATTATCCAGGCATAGTTCGCCGATGGCCTCTGCATCAGCCTCCACAACCTCCTGCCTGTTTCCGTCAACCTCTATGAGAAGCATTGCACCAGCTTCTTCATAAGGCAGATGTTCGTTCAGATGTTCACATGAGGTTTTAACTGAAAGCTGGTCCATATATTCTATGGATGTCGGCGTTATTCCGGTTTCCATCATTATCCTCGGAACCAGCCTTATGGCACTTTCCGTGTCCTCGAAAAGGACCAGCAGATCCACCACTGATTTTGGGAGTGGAATTAGTTTGAGAATTATTTTCGTAACGATACCAAGAGTACCCTCGGAACCTACCACAAGCTGTTTCAGGTTATAACCGGTCACATCCTTGACCAGCTTGCCACCTAACTGGACTATGTCGCCGGTGGGAGTCACCAGTTCAAGCCCCATCACGTACCTGCTGGTTACGCCGTACTTGACCGCTTTCCCGCCACCCGCATCCTCGGCGATATTCCCTCCGATGAAACAGGATTCCAGGCTCATGGGATACCCCGCATAAAAGAGCCCTTTTTCAATGAGGGGTACGTTGATCTCGCTGGTCACCACACCAGGCTCCACCACTACCATCATGTTCTCATAATCGATCTCCAGGATCCGGTTCATCCTCTCCACAGAAAGGAGGATCCCTCCATAAACAGGGATCGCACCTCCTGAAAGCCCTGTCCCTCCAGCCCTGGGGGTAACAGGTATGAGTTCACGATTAGCAAGTTTTATTATGCTGGATATTTCCTCCACAGTGCGAGGCAATACAACGACTTCGGGAAAGTGAGCATACTCAGAAGGGGTCTCGTCATGAGAATATGCGGCCAGTTTATCCTCACTGGTAATGACATTTTTCCTTCCCACTATCCCCTTCAGCTCAGCTGTGATCTCGGGAGTCAACCTATGATATGTCATTGTTCGTCAACCTCCTTAAGTCTCTCATTGATCATGGGAATAATCTCAAAGAGGTCTCCCACTATCCCGAAATCGCAAACCTTGAATATCTGGGCATCAGGATCAATGTTAATGGCCACGATTGTATCGGCTGTTTTCATCCCCGCAAGATGCTGAATGGCACCGGAGATCCCCGCAGCAACGTAAAGCCTTGGTGTTACGGTCTTGCCGCTGAGCCCCACCTGGTGAGGATAACTTATCCATCCCCTGTCTACGGTATCCCTTGAGGCCCCGACTACTCCATTGAGACTGGCAGCCAGGTTCTCTATCAGTTTAAAATTCTCCGCCTTTTTAAGGCCTTTGCCGCCAGAGACAACCACGTCTGCAGCCTGGATATCCACCTCTTCCATATCTCCCTTTCTAAATCCCATCCAGGTGACCCTATCATCGATCAGGGTCCTGTCCAGGGAAATCTTTATTATCTCCCCGGTACGGTCCTGATCATAGGGAGCAGGCCTGGTAGACCTGGGCCTTACAGTTGCCATCTGGGGTCTATGCTGAGGAGTTTTGATGGTGGCCAGTATGTTTCCTCCAATTGCCGGCCTGGTCTGAAGAAGGATATTAGTCCCCTCTTCAATGTCCAGGTCGGTACAATCTGCCGTCAATCCAGCATGGACCTTCATGGAGACGTGGGGCATAAGGGTTCTGCCGGTAGTGGTAGCTGCGGCTATCACAATCTCCGGCTTATAGGTCTCTATAAGTCTCGAAAGTATATTACTGTAAGTCTCTACCAGGAAATGCTCAAGTTCCTCGGACTGCACAAGGTATATCCGGTCTGCCCCTCGCTTGATAAGTTCATCAAGGGATTCTCCGGAAACCCTGTTGCCTATCACGATCGAACTCAGTGGAACACCCAGTTTATCTGCAAGTTTTCTGCCCCTGGTGAGGAGCTCGAAGGAAACCTGCTTCAGCTCAGACCCCCTTGTTTCAGCCAGGGTCCATACTCCGGAAAACTCCATTTTATCTTCCTCCCCCCAGGTCATATCAATTCCTTCGACTTAAGCATCGCTAAAAACTCATCCACCGCCCGGGCCGTACTTTCCTCGTCTTTAGCAAATCTGATCGTCCCGTTCCTTACCACAGTGGGAACCTCGATATTGACGACCCTGGTGGGAGATCCTTCAAGTCCTGTCCTGGATGGATCCAGATTCAGATCTCCGGAAGAAAGGTTCTGGATCTCTGTAATCCTGGCTTTCTGTTTTCCCCGCAGGGTTGGCAACCTGGGATAGCTGATTTCCTTGACCACGGTAACCATAGCCGGCAACTGGAGCCTTAACTGTTCGTAACCACCCTCCACCAGCCTCTCGACTTCAAGATGATCTGACGAGACCCCTGTGATACCGCTTACATATGTCGCCAGGGGAATATCCAGGAAGGAGGCTATACCGGGACCTACCTGGCCAGTATCACCGTCAGTTGCCCTCTCTCCGCAGATGACCAGATGATAATTCCCGATCCTTCTTATTGCCTCTGCCAATGCATAGGAGGTTGACCAGGTATCTGAACCTGCAAATTCCCTGCCAGTTATGAGAACTCCATGGTCACATCCCATGGAAAGGGCCTCTTTTAAGGCTTTTTCGGCAGAAGGAGGCCCCATGGAAATTACAGTGATCTTGCCCCCCAGGCGTTCTTTCAGCTGTATACCTATCTCTATGGAATAAAGATCGAGAGGGTTCACAATGCTTTCGACGCCCTCCCTGATCATGGTCCCGGTCTTTTCATCCATCTTGACGTTACTGGTTTCCGGAACCTGCTTTATAGGGATGACAATATTCAATGGTCCTGCACCTCCAGATTGTTTTCTTCGTATTCAGATCTTATTCAGAACTCTCGCAATTAACAACGTCTACCACAATTCCTTCTATCTGTATGGGACAACTTAACCATTCTATATGAAGTTGACCCTGAACTGGAGATTTCTCCTGGGTGGACTTTCTGTGACAGGACCAAATGCGATAATTCAAGACCCGACCCCAGGGGTGGGTAATATTCCCACTTGTCACCAGGTGGTGACAGTGAGATAATTCAACGGTTGTATTATCGAGGAGGATCGAGGATGAGAGAGAAAAACATTGGAATAGCCGCTATTTCCAGCTATCTGCCGGAAGTACGGATAAGTAACGAAGAACTGGTTCAGCAGTTCGGGACATGGACACCCGATAAGATCTATCATAAAACCGGTATCAGGGAAAGAAGGATCGCAAAAGAAGAACTGGTCTCAGAAATGGCCTTTGAGGCGGCAGAGACTCTACTCAAGAAATACGATATTGACAGAAGCAGTATTGACCTGCTTCTTCTCTGCACTGAAACAGCGGACTATCTTATGCCTTCCACGGCATGTATCGTTCATGACAGGCTTGGCCTCAGGAAAAACAGCGGGGCCTTCGACTACAACCTGGGATGTTCCGGTTATGTCTATGGTCTTGCCATGGCAAAATCGCTAATTGCGGGCCAACTGGCAGAAACGGTGCTTCTGGTCACAGCAGACGTGCTTACCCGTTTTATTCATCCCGGGGATAAAAGCACCCGTACCATTTTCGGTGATGCCGCCACCGCTACCCTTGTCAGGCGCAATGAAGCGGTAGGAAACATTGGAGGATTCGTCCTTGGCACTGATGGAAGCGGAGCACAGAACCTCATCATCCCTTCGGGAGGAATGGCTCTTCCAAGAAGCGAGGAGACTGCCCATGAAAGGGTCAACAGGTTCGGTAACGTTCGAACAAAGGATAATTTCTATATGAACGGACCTGAAATCCTCCAGTTCTCCATGAGGGAAGTACCCCTCGCTGTGAGTGACGTCCTTGTCAAGAACGATCTGACCATGGAAGATATTGACCTGTTCGTCTTTCACCAGGCAACGAAACTCATGCTGGAGCATCTCAGGCAGGAGATCAGAATACCAGAAGAGAAATTCTACATGAACATGGAAAGCCTCGGCAACACTGTCAGCTCCACCATCCCCCTGGCCCTTGAACAGGCAGAAGCGGAAGGGGCACTGAAAAAGGGGATGAAAGTGATGCTCGTAGGCTTCGGTGTGGGTTATTCCTGGGGAGCTACCATCGTAGAGTGGTAAAACCCTTGTTTTAATGGGAGGAGACAGATGAAAGGCATTACCATTGACCAGTTGAAGATCGGTGATAAGGCTTCCTTTTCGAAAACAGTATCGGAATCCGATGTCTACCTCTTTGCAGGAATAACCGGAGATTTCAACCCTGCTCATGTGAACGAAATGGAGGCCAGGGAATCCCTTTTCGAGGGACGGGTGGCCCATGGAATGCTTGTGGCGGGATTTCTATCCACCGTGGTGGGGATGAAGATGCCCGGTCCCGGAAGCATTCTTGTCCGCCAGGAACTCAAGTTCCTGGCACCGGTCAGGATAGGAGATACTGTCACTGCTCAAGTGGAAATTCTGGAGGTCCATCCCCGAAGGAATATCATCACTCTTGGAGCGCTTGTAACCACCCAGGAAGGCAAAAAGGTCATTCAGGGAAAGGCCGTGGTTAAGCCACCAGTCAAATAATTCAGTTCCGGAAAACTCCCGTCCATAAAACCAGGATCTACCATATACTGACGGGGCCTGGTTTTTATAAAGGTCCATCTTTTACACTTGCTTTTCCCGGATATCTCCCTTTACATGAATGCATGAGCTCATTAATATAGATTGAACGACCTGAATTCCATCTAACCAGTACTTCTGTCATTATTTGAAAAGTAGAGCTCTTTTCAGAAAGGGATTCAAATGACTAACCATCTGTTGTTACGCGGTTTACTTATGTGGCTGCTTTTCGCGGTGGTAGCCATAATTTCTGGCATCCTCAGGGAAAAGTACCTGACCCCCAGGCTGGGGGATTTACGGGGACACCAGGCAGGGACACTTATCGTAATAACCCTGTTCTTTATACTTACCTATTGCCTTCTTGGCAATCTGCTGGTTAAGGCTTCAACAGTTCAGGCCTGGATGCTCGGGATCATATGGCTGATAATGACCATATGTTTCGAATTCCTTTTCGGTCACTACGTGGTGGGCCATTCATGGCAACATCTTCTGGCAGATTACAACATACTGAAAGGACGGCTATGGGGAATGGTTCTCCTGGGGATAACTCTTTTCCCCAGGCTGGTCCAGTTCATCAAAAGCTCCTGAAAGTCTGGCCAGTGCTCTCGTAGGATTATTCAGAGGATGACCATGTTATCCCGATGGATCACCTCATCGTAATCCTTGCTGCCCAGAATTGCAGCGATCATGTCAGTCTGTTTTCCAGCGATCAGGATGATCTCTTCTGCGGAATAGTTAACCACACCCTTGGCGATCCTTCTGTTCTCGGGTGAAAGAACGTGTACCACTGTACCTCTCTGGAATGTACCCGAGATTCCTGTCACCCCCGAAGGCAGAAGGCTTTTCCCCTTTTCTGTCAAAGCTTCCACAGCACCCTGATCAATCCGGATGGATCCCTGGGACATCCTCCCGAAGGCTATCCACCTTTTCCTTGCCTGGCAGCTTTCTACCCTGGGAACAAAGAGAGTTCCTATATCCTCTCCTTCCACTATCCGGCGGAGCCCCCTGGATATCTGATGGTTGGCGATGACCATGGGAATACCGGAAGCCATGGTCATTTTAGCTGCCTGTAGCTTGGTGTACATACCTCCCGAAGAAAGGCTGCTTCCCTTGGTACCGGAACTTTTTTCCATTTCAGGAGTGATCTCTCCCACCATGTGGACGAAGGCAGCCTGGGGATTCTTCCTTGGATCATCATCGTAAAGACCGTCGGTGTCGGTCAGTAATACCAGGAGATCCGTATTGACCATGCAGCTGACCATGGCAGAAAGCTTGTCGTTATCCCCGAACTTAAGCTCATCCACCACTACCGTGTCGTTCTCATTTATTATGGGGATCACCCCGAGATCCAGAAGGGTACCAAGGGTGTTACAGGCATTGAGATATTTAAGCCTGTCGTCAAAGATATCCCATGTAAGGAGGACCTGGGCCACCTTGCAACTGTATTCGGAGAAAAATTTCTCATACATGTGCATAAGTGCCCCCTGCCCCACTGCAGAAAGGGCCTGCATCAGGGGAAGGGTCTGGGGAGATCCAGGATAATCCATGGCTCCGATCCCAGCCCCTACAGCACCGGAACTGACCATGATGATCTCTTTTCCCATGTTTCTAAGGTCTGATACATCCCTTGCAAGTCTTTCCATCTTGTGGAGGTCCAGCTTACCATTGCTGTGGGTTATGGAACTTGTACCCACCTTTATCACTATTCGCCTGGCCTTTGCAAGATCTTCCCTATCCATCGTTTTCATCTCCAGCTGTTGTTGAAATCTTTGTATTGTGAATGATCAGGATATAAGGATCTGTAAGTTCATCTCCATTTGACAAATCAACATACAATATATTTACACTGTTGTCGATAAAACAGGACTTTCACCTTCATGACAGAATAAAGCTCTATTCCCCCGACTTAAATTATCCCGCCAGCTGCCTCGGCAGATCATCTGAACAATTCCAGGCTTCATCAAATCCGGTATCCTTGAATTGTATTCATTCCCTGAGGATCTCTCCCATGATGGAAAAGAAGCGCTCCCTGGCAAAAGATTCATACCAGGGATAGTGCCCGCATTTTTCCAGGAGAAGGAATTGAAAATCCGGGATCAGGGGGAAAAGGGTTTCCCTTATTCCCTCTGGCGGGGTCGGATCATAGTCCCCATGAATGGCAACCACAGGGCATTTTATCTTCCCGGCTATTTCAAGCAGTTTCCCACTGTTACGAAATGCTTCGGCTTCACACCAGACACTGCGAAATATTTCGAAACTGCATTTTACAGGGGGCCTGTCATGCGGAATAGCCCTGTAGGTCTCAGCTTTCTGGAGCAGCTTCCCATAACGGCAAAGCAAAGCATCTTTATCCGGGAAATCAGGGGTATCCAGAAGATCCAGGATATCAAGCAATTCTTCCTGTTCTTCCCAGTTAAGCCTGTTGATAAGTGTATCAAAAAGGGTGTGGGTATAACTCCGGTGGAAGGCTCCGCTCGAAATGAGGATGAGCTTTCTCACCATTTCCGGATAAGTAGCACTGAACATCACCCCCAGCCAGGCTCCCCACGAAAAACCTCCCAGGCAGACCGGGATATCTCCATACTCCGAGATGGCCTTTTTCAATTCTTCCACCTGGCCGGAGATGGAATCTTCGGTCTGCTGAGGTTCCAGGACACCAAATTCTTTGCCGAGTACTGCAGCAACTGGCGCCATTTCTCCCTGGGCCCCAGGCCCTCCATGTAACAGGACCACATTATAGGGAGGCGTTCCATATGTTACTGGATTATCCATTTTTAACCTCCCGAAAGGATAAGCAATTCTCTTTCCACTTTTTTTCATACTCTTCGCATCTCATTTTGTCAAGATGAACTATCACTTGGTTAAATTGTAGATGTATAATTATCCCGGTAGATCATTCGAAAGAAGGTCGATGTGTTGAGAACCTTGAGCAGACTAATTCTGGCCTTTACTCCTATCCTGTATCCGATCAGTGCGGTGACTGCAACCGAAAGTACCGGGGTATGGGGTATTGGACATCTGATTCACTGGCCCAGGGGAGGAGGGATGATATTTATGATGATCCCCATGTTCATCCTGGTGATAGGAGCTATATTTCTTATTATTTATATGCTTCGCAAGGCTTCCGATCTTGGCGGACCATCGACTTTCCGGCAGGAAACAGCTATGGATATACTGAAAAAAAGATATGCCCGCGGAGAGATAACCAGGGAGGAATTCGAAGATAAGAAAAAAGACATTTCATGAAAAAAGCTGGCCCTCAGAGAACCAGCGTTAATATATTCTCCGGACAGGTTTTCGGAAGAGCAGAACACTAATCTGTGGTAAGATCCATTTTCATAAGGATACAACCCCCGTCATGGGGTATCATTTCATGAGGCTCCACCCTTACGTACCTCTCCTCTGCGAACCCCTTTTTTCTGTAAAGTCTTATGGCTCCTTCATTGTCAGCGAAAACCAGGAGACTCAGGGATGGATATCCTTCCTCCAGCGCTCTCTCGCGGGTTAGGTCTATAAGCCTGCTTCCTATCCCCTTTCCCTGAAAACGGGGGTCCACTCCCAGGGATTCAAGGAACCAGCTGTTCTCTACCCTTGCCCTGTAAAAATCCTCAAGGTGACCTATCCGCTCCGGTGAGAAAAACTCTCGTATCTTGTCAGTGATAAGGTGATAACAGGAGGGATATGAATGGGACACTCCTACAACGGAGTCTCCGTCCTCAGCCACAATGCATGTGGTGTAGTTATAGGGATACCGCCCCATTTCAAGCCCCCTGGCCAGAAGTTCCACCGGATTCATATCAGGCATAAGACCCTCGTAAAGGAACTCAATTATCCCCCCCGAAGCAAGGTTGATCAGTTCGGCTATACCATGAGAATCTTCCCTTCTTGCGTTTCTGTAGATCACATCCATGTACGAACCTCCATAACAGTTCTGTCTTCATTCATCGGACGTAAGAGTTCCCTTGCAGATACTGCTATCATCCACCAGAGAGCATTTCATTAACATACATCCTCCCTCATGAGGCATTAGTTCATGAGATCCAAGTTCCACCTTTCTTACAGTCACAAAACCCTTACGGGAATACAGGCTCTGAGCCTGGATATTGTCTGCAAAAACACTGAGGCTCAGGGTCTGGTAACCTTTTTCCAGGGCCCTTTGCTTTGTAAGGTCTATCAATCTGCTCCCTATACCCATCCCGTGAAATTCAGGGAATACTGCCAGGTAATCAAGAAACCAGCTGTTCTCGACCCGGGAAGAAAAGTTCTCTCTCACGTGTTCGAGTCTTTCTTTAGGAATAAGCCTCTCCATTTCAGGAGTTATCCGGTAATAAACGGAAGGATAGGATAGGGCGCCCCCGGCGATTTCCCCGGCTATTTCCGCCACTATGGCATTTTCCCAGGAGTAAGGTCCCTCAGGTGAAGCAAGGTTTTTCTCAAGGATCTCCACGGGAGTCTTGTCAGGGATAAGGTCATGATAGAGAAAATCCACGAAGCCACCACCGGCAAGGGTTGCAAGCCTTGCTATGGCAGGGCAGTCTTTCTTTAAGGCATTCCTGTAGTTTCTATCCAGTTCTCTCATCTCCCAGCTGTCAGGGTCATTGTTTATTATGGACCCTGGGGATGGTATCTTCAAGGTAGCATATTGACGCATGCAACAAGATGCCTGAACTGTTATTATGGATACAGGGGCAAGCGAGAGTTTGCTTTACTGACAGAGGAGGGGTGGACTGTGAACAAAATGAAGATCTTCGTAGCCGGTGCTACTGGAAACGTGGGAAGCTGCATTACCAAGTCCATAATGCAGGGCTCGAAGTATGAGCTGGTAGGCGGTTTCTGCTCCGAAACCGGTATGGACATTGGAGAAGCTGCAGGGTTGAAATCCAGCGGTCTCTATTGCATTGCCGATCTGGGATTTGCTCTTCATAAATCAAGTCCTGATA
>Ga0272442_10012497_pt1 | contig 10244 bp, 9 predicted proteins | sample SSMForm2O_FD_200262 | JGI IMG/M metagenome (GOLD analysis project Ga0272442, IMG submission 200262) | Marine sediment archaeal communities from Little Sippewissett salt marsh, Falmouth, MA, United States - SSM-Form-2O | ecosystem: Environmental > Aquatic > Marine > Wetlands > Sediment ... | reverse complement strand
TCCTCTAAATCGTAAACAGCGCTCTCGCCATCCGCGCTGATGACTATGGTGTTGCTATGCCCGAAGAAAATCCTCGAGCCCTCAGGCGAGGCTATTGACTCAATGCGCTTAGCGTCACAAGAAGTGGTTACAGTGTACTCGCCGACATCAAACTTCAGGGGGCCGTTAACATTAAAGAACGCGGGCGCCTCGCTCGCATACAGCTTCTTCTGCTGTGCCGCAGCGTGCAAGTCAAGCTCGAGCTTCGTGATGTTCGCCTTAATCCTCCTCTCCCTCGCGCTTGAAACCCCTTCGCCTGAAAGCTCTTCCTTAAGCGAGCCTATCTCGCTTTTAATCGCGTCAATCATCCTGCTAGAAGAGTTAAGGTACCTGTCAAACTCGTGAACAGTAGATGAAAGGCTCTTCACCGCCTTCTCGTAATCCAACGGGCCGAGCCTCCTGCCGCGTATCTGCTCTTCCAAAAAAGTTATCTTAGAGTCAAAGACAACGGGCATGTAAGCATAGGTTTCAGAGAGCTTGGCGTGAACCTCCCGCGCTTCCAGGAAAAGCTCGAGCTCCTTAATGTCCGCGCGCACTTCTGAAAGCTTCTTGCTCACCGTAGCCTTTGTCCCAACGCCCCTGACTGAAACAGAGAGCTTGTCCTCCTGGCTGTACAGGAAGTCAAGCACTGCCTCAGGAGAAGAGGATATCTGGTTGTAAGTGTCAAGGGTTTCCGCAATCCTCTGGTCCGCTTCCTCCTCGCTAACCCTGCCTTTTCTCTTGTGCCTCCTAATCCTGCTAAGCTCCCTCTTCAACGACTTTTTCGCGTAAACAGAGTAAAAGTTAAGCCGCTTGTGGACGTCCCGGCTCTCGGCGTTCAACGCCTTGGCGTAAGTGGAATGGTTTTTCTGCCTCTTTAGGATGTCCCTCATTGCCTGGCCCATGGTCCCAGCTACTGGTTTCTCTACCTCAGGCTCAGCCTTCTGTATTGTACCACGCTCCCCAGACATGAATAAAATAGGCGTAACACAATATAAAAAAGCCACGCTTCCGGTAATAAAATGCGTTTAGGGAAAAGGCAAAATCGAAAAACTTATTATAAGCTATTGGAGTAGGATAAGGCAATGAAGAACAAACCAAGCCACGCGGAGTCAATCGCAATAGCCATGATAATAGCAGGCCTGGCAATAGCTTTTGCCCCTAGCCTCTTGGAAACAGGCTGGAACATACAAGACAACACCGCCTCGTCTTTCGGGGGAGTGGTCATAATAATGGCGTTTGTGCAGCTCGCGTTCTTCTACAAGGAAAAGTTCAAGCTAGAAAAAAACACGGAATCCATGGCAGCGGGCACAGTACTGCTCGCCGCATCAATCCTATTGCTCGCAATCGGCCCAAGCGTTCTAGGAACAGGGTTCTGGCTGGACCGCTACGACCTCCTAGCACTCCCCATCTTCCTCTTAGGCGGCATAACCCTCTTCTTTGGCTTTGACAGCCTCAAGCGCTTGTGGTTCCTAGCGCTTTACTCGTTTGCCGCGTGGCCGGTTATAAGCCGCCCGCTCTCCTCAATAGAACCCCTCATAGCAAAAACAACGGCGAGCATCGTGTACTACATTTCAACAGGGCTTCTTGGCCTGCAAGTCCAGTTATCTGAAGCCTCGTTCACTCACGCGGGATGCTCCATGGACATAGTAGTAGCCCCCGAGTGCGTTGCAATAAGCGCTGTCGCGGGCTTGCTTGCTTTTGTAGTGCCAATGGCCTACTTCATGAAAGGAAGTGCAAAGAACAAGCTCGCTTGGCTCGCTTGCGGCATACTCCTAATCGAGGTATTGAACGTCCTCCGCATAACCACCGTAATCAACATGTGGTACTATGAGGGAATCGACAACGCGCTCGAGCTATTCCACGCCACTGGGGGCGTGATGCTGTTCAACGCAAGCGTCCTCGCAATGCTAATATCGTACCCGCTGTTCAAGCTCGGGCTCCCGGACTTGCGGGGAATCGCCTTGTTCTCAGGAGTTAGCAAAACCCTTGTGAAAGCAAGAGAGGACATGAAAAAGAACCGGGCATTGCTGGCAGCGCCCGCGATAATGCTCGTCATAGCAACCGCAGCAGCTCTGCCAACAGACTACAACGCCGTACACGCTTACTCCTGGATAACACCAGCCAACCCCGAAGACGCGCAGCCCATTCACGCTGCAGCCGCTAGCCTCCCGTTCGACTCAAGCTGGCAGCAGCTGGGATATGAAACGTATTACGGGGAGGGAGTGATTGCAACAAAGTTTGTTTTCGAACAGCCCTCCGAAGACCAAGTGCAAGTAATAGTCTACTCGTCTTCAAACCAGTCCACCCTAGAATTCAATGCGGAAGAAGTGCTCGCACAAGACAATTATACTATGGCAAGCGAGAAGCAAGCCAGCATAAACGGCTTAAGAGGCACCATACTCGAGTACGAGGGGGGCGGAGCACACTTTACTACCGTGTACTGGACTCAAACATACTACCAGGACGGCGTGCCTTCATTCCTCGCGATAGGCTTCACTAAAGGCAATTACGCTGGGGAAAGCAGCGAAGAAGAGCTCTTAGCAATAGCACAAGAGTTTGAGTCTAGGATGAACCCCTAGCGCACTCGCACAAAATGGGTTATGCACTTCTTCTTCGGGTCACACTTTTTCAAAACAACTTTGTAAGCGTGGGAAGGAAAAGCGTTCAACCCACAAGCAATCGTGTGCCCCCTAGCGCACTGGGGCATAATGCCCTTCTTCAAAAGCCAAGAGCAAGCCAACCCATAATGGCAGGGCGCAATAACCTCAAGCTTCACGCCTCCCTTTATTTTGGACAAGCGCAGTGACTTCTCATCCTCAAAGCCCTCTTCCTCAAGCATTCTCGCGAACTTTTTTGCAGCCGCCAAACCAGACTTAGCAGGCTTCTCATCCATCATCTTCGTGGTCCAGTGCCTGGTAGCGATTAACGCTGCTTCCCTGAACATTCTTGGCTTGTACATGTACGAGAGCATGTTAAGCCCGTAAATCCACTCGTTCAAAGCCAAGTGCTCAGAATTCCTCAAAACAGGCGAAAGCCCCGCCAGCTTTTTCCCAGCCTTCCTCGCGCCAGCTGTCTTCTTCGGCTTTTTCTTAACCTGCTTCCCCGGCTTTTTCCCAGCAGGCCTCCTAACCCTCTTCTTCGCCTTTGAAACTTTTTTATTACGAGCCATCACACGCCACCTTCAACTAAACCTATTATTACAGGGTTTTAAATTATTTCTCTAACCCCTAAAACGCTTTCAAGAACGTAATCCGGGCTTGAAATGAAAAGCCTCTCCCTGCTATGGAAACCGGTTAACACGCCCGCGACTTTTAACCCCGCGCCCTTTCCAGCGGCAATATCCGAGTCCATGTCCCCCACGTAAAGCGCGTTCCCTGGCTCAACCCCCAGCTTTTTGACACCGAAAGCAACGCACTTGGGGTCAGGCTTGAACTCCGGCACGTCCTTGTCAGTAACAATCACGTCAATAAAAGGCCCAAACCCGTGTTCTTTTACCTCAGCGCGAATCCTCTCATCAGAGCCGTCAGAAACAATCCCTGTCTTCAAGCCTTTTTCTTTCACTAGCTTAACCACGTCTAAAGCACCTTTAACTGGCTTGATTAAGTGCTCGCGCTCCTCGTACATCTTAATCCACTTGCTATCAGCTTCCTCCAAAGAGCCCTTGTAGCCCATCAGCCGGTAATACTTGTGGTAGTTTGAAGTGAACCTGTTCTTGAAGTCTTTTTCTTCCAGAGGCGGCAAGCCGAATTCTGAGAACATGTCCTTGTAAATGCTGAAAACAGTGTGAACAGAATCCCATAGTGTTCCATCCCAGTCAAACAAAACCGCGTCGTAGCTCATCGCAAGAGACTACTCAACAAACGCTTTTAATTAATTCGCTGCAACATTACCCCTGGTGGTTCGTAATGAAGCTTAGCCAAATACTCTGGGAAGAAAACGTGGGCGGACTAGACCTGGTTGCTAGGTCGTTGGTAGGAAGCGTTGGAATAATCGCCCTAGCAATGAACTTATTGCCTGACGGGATAGTCACTTGGGCGGTCGCGCTAGTCACTTTCGTTGGCTTGTTCAGCGGAATGACAAAACACTGCTCGCCCTATGGCTTGATTGGCTTCAGCACAGCCAAAAAAAGCAGGAAATAGTTTAGCTCAAGCCCATTTGCTCTAGCGCCCTCCTTGCTTTTAGGGCGCTGGCTTCCTTATCCTTTATCTCTAGCATCACATCAAAATCCAGTGGCCTAGTCTGCTTAATGAACTTCTCAAACAACCTCAAGTCAATGTGGTGAGTGTGACTGCACTTCCTCCCGCCTTTCTTCTGCGAGCTGTAATCAACCATTAGAATTCCGTCCTTCTTTTCCCAGGTGTTAGCCGCTAGCTCAACCGCTTGCTTGAAGCTCTCACCGTTGTTCAAACACTCGTGATGGAAGGAGTCGAACAACACTGGAAAACCGAGCCGTTCACTAGCTCCTAGGCAGTTTGCTAGGGAGTATGAGCGGTCGTCGTTTTCTATCACCAAGCGCTTCTTAACCGCTGCCGGGAGTTTTTTGTAGGCTTTAGCAAATCTCTCGAGCGCAGCTGGCTTATCGCCGTACACGCCCCCCAAGTGCAACTGGATTTTCGCGGTTGAATCAAGCCCGAGCGAGTCAAGGACTCTAGCGTGGTAAACTAGCTCTGCTACAGAGCGTTTTACAACATCTGCTTTAGGGGAGTTGATTACCACGAATTGGTCTGGGTGCATCGAAACCCTCATCTTGTTTTTCTTTATGAACAAGCCGGTTTGCTTGAATTGTTTTTTGAAGTGCTTGGCCCAGTCGAACTTGCAAACTGGGTGCGAGGCGAACGGAACTAAGTCCGAGGTGATTCTGAAGAACAATAAGCCGTTTTGCTTGTTGTATTCTAGGGTTTTTTGCAAGCATTCAAGATTACTGGAAACTGTTTGCACTAAGCGTTCTTCAGAGTAAGAGGCTAGCCTGAAAGTGGAGCTGGACCTGCAGCCAATGCTCGTGTTAATGCAAGGGTAACCTATTTTCATCGTGGGCTATTCTTGACGCTGGCTTTTTATTAACCAAACGCCCAGAATTAGTCGGGATGATGACGAAGGTGATCGCTGACGACCTCTATTCAAGGTCGGATGACGAGAGACGGACGGTCTGACCAACTTTTGCGGGGATGACATGAAACTCGGGAAAACTATCTATTTATCTGACAGAAAAAGCTGGCGCAAATGGCTTTTGAAGAATCATCGGAAGGAAAAGGAGATCTGGCTTGTTTATTACAAAAAAGCATCGGGAAAACCGCGTATTCCGTACAATGACGCAGTTGAAGAAGCACTTTGCTTCGGCTGGATAGATAGTATTGTGAAGGGCATAGATGATGAAAAATTCGCCCAGCGCTTCACCCCGCGAAGAGCGGGTAGCCAGCTTTCGCAGCTTAACCGCGAAAGGATAAGGAAGATGGTTTCTGAGGGAAGAATGACTGATGCGGGGCTTGAAGCAGTTTCACACAGATTCAGAGCAGAATCGGAAGAAAAACTCGTAATCCCTAGGGACGTGAAGGCGGCCATTAAGAAAGACAAGGCAGCGTGGGAGAACTTCCAGAAGATGCCGGACAGCTACAAGCGAATCCGTATTGCGTATATTGAAGGCAGGAGGCGGCAGGGAAAAAACGCGTTCCAAAGAAGCCTTAATCACTTCATCAAAATGACTGCGAAAAACAAAAGAATAGGGTTTGTGAAGGAGTGGAACTAGTTCTTAGTGAAAAGCAAAAAGCATAGTGGAATGAGTAGCAGAAACGCTGGTAGGCAGCATAAGCTGGTTGAGCCGTTGCCCCCGTTTCCGTTGGTTGGGGTCGCCCCACCAATAGCCGGTGTGGGCGTTGGAACCGCTGAGCCTGAGCAGGTTATTGAGTTGGCTCCGAGGTCCTCGAGGAGCTGGCAGGTGTTGGCTCCAGTGTTGCCTGAGGTGCTGGAGTCAAGGGAAACGTCCCACCAGCTGCTGTCAGTGACAACGTTGCTAGCGATTTTGTTGTCATTAGAATAGTATTCCACGTAGATTCCCCTCTCTGTCCCTGAAATCGTGTTGCCGCCTACCTCGTTATTGTTGGACTCTGAGTGGATTATGACGCCAGCAGTGCCTCCTTGAATGATGTTGTTCAAGACAGTGTTATCGTTAGAATGATCGTCTAAGTATACTCCGAAGAAGTTGTTTGTGCACTGCTGGTTCTCGATAGTGTTGTTATGGGATAAGTAGGATACGTAAACACAGCTGTCCCCGCTGTCCTGCACAGTGTTGCCTGAGATTAGGTTGTTCTCGCAGTTGTACGCCAAACTTATTCCAACTCCGTTGTCTGACGCAGTGTTGTCAGTTATTTGGTTGTTCGTGCAGTTGAACTCAAGCGCTAATCCCGCGTAATTGTTTGAAACAAAAGTGTTATCAGAGATGGTCCCGTTGTCCGCGCCCATGTACCAGTAAATCGCGTGGTCCAGGCTGGCTATCTTACAGTTTGTTATTGTAACACCGTCGAACCCCTCGTTGTAAACCCCGTAAGTATAGGTTTCACCGGTGCCGTTTATCCAGTGGCCCTGGCAGTCAAGAGTAATACCATCAGCGCTCACGTTGAAGCATTCCCCGTAGGTCCCGTTCCAGAAAACGTCTTTTGAGAGAGTGTAAGTTTCACCGGGATTGGATAGGGATTGGCAGCTGTCAACAGAAGCTGCAGCAGCAAGGAAAGAAAACAAAGCCAAGCAAAGTAAAAAAGCTAATTTATTCATACGAAAACACCAGAAGACTGTTTGAGGGGGCGAGAACTTAAACCCTCGCCTTCGAACCGAAAGGTTTAAACTGCGTGCAAGAATAGCTTATTCTGGTGGCTTAAATGGCGTTGAAGAAGGGTGCCAGTGCAAAAAAGATTCTAGAGAACTCTAGGAAGGCTTTTGCTTCTTGGAAAAAAACTACTCCTGCTGAGAGAGCTCGCAAACTAGCTAGGATAAGGGAGGCAATATTGGAAGACATTGATTTGATAGTGGAAGAGATCGTAAAAAACACTGGAAAAGCAGACACTGATGCTTTAATGTCGGATGTTCTTCCAACCCTTGAGATGATCCAGTACTATGAGAAAAACGCTGCTAGGATACTGGCGAGGGAGAAGAGGAAGACTCCTTTGATGTTCATTAATAACAGTTCTTTTGTAGAGTACAAGCCGCTTGGGGTTGTGTTGGTAATATCTCCTTGGAATTATCCTTTTCAGTTGTCTCTTGTTCCTGCTATCACCGCTTTGGCAGCGGGGAACACGGTAATCCTAAAGCCTTCTTCGGCAACTTCTTTCATAGGAAGAACACTGGAGAGAACAATGAGAAGAGCGGGGTTGCCGAAAAACGTTTTCCAGGTTTTCAGGGGAAACGGGAGAAAGGCCCAAGAGCTCATTAAAGCAGGGCCTGACCTAGTGTTTTTCACTGGGAGCACTGGAACGGGTAAGAAAGTGATGAGAACTGCTTCGGAAAATCTTGTTCCGGTAGAGCTTGAACTTGGGGGAAAAGACCCAATGATAGTTTTTGAGGACGCTGACTTGGAGAGGGCAGCGGACGCAGCGGTTTACGGGGCTTTCGCCAACGCTGGCCAGACCTGTGTTTCCATAGAGCGCTTGTACGTTCAGGAAAGCGTTATGGAAGAGTTTTTGGGAAAACTCTTGGAAAAAACCAGGGGGATAAGAGTAGGCAGCGGAAGCGACTGTGACGTGGGCGCAATGATAACCAAGGAACAGCTCATGATAGTTGAGGAGCACATTGACGACGCGTTAGCAAAAGGCGCGAGGTTGCTGACGAAAAGGAAGAAGAAAGGTTTGTTCTTATACCCCCAGGTACTCTCTAACGTAAACCACGGGATGAAGGTGATGAAACAAGAGACTTTCGGCCCTGTCTTGCCAGTGATGGCTTTCAAAACAGAAAAACAAGCAGTAGAGCTGGCGAACGACTCTGATTACGGGTTGAATTCAAGCGTTTGGACGAAGGACATTAAGAAAGCTGAGAGGGTTGTTAGGGCACTGGAAACGGGAAACGCGTACATTAATGACGCGGTCAAGAACATCGGCAATCCTCATCTTCCTTTTGGGGGAGCGAAGAAGAGCGGGATAGGAGCATACCACGGGCCGGAGGGGCTTAGGAGAATGTCCCAAGCTTGCTCGGTGATGGTAAGCAAGGGCAAGGGAAAAGAGCCTAACTGGTTCCCTTACACCACGGGATTGTACCAGACAGTGAAGAAACTCGCTCAAACCAATTACGGGAACCTTAACCTAATCGAAAAAACAAGGAATTACCTAAGCCTTTACAAGAAAATCAAACGGTAAAAAACCGGGAAAGACATACTATTTTATTCCGGTCTCACATTAACCCAGTTACTGAAGTGATAACGAATGAAAAAGAAAGTAATAGTAATCGGAGCCGGGTTAGGCGGGGTTTCTGCTGCAATCTCTCTTGCAACCAAAGGTTACGAGGTAGAGGTTTACGAGAAAAACAGTCACGTTGGAGGGAAGCTTAACTTCATAGAAAAAGGAGGGTATTCGTTTGACTTGGGGCCTTCGATACTCACTATGCCGGAGATATTCGAAAAGCTTTTCGAGGAAAACAAAAAGAAAATGAGTGACTACGTTAAAACCCAGAAAATAGGCTTGCAATGGCGAGCGTTCTTCGAGGACCACAAGCCCATTGACTTGTATGATACACCGGAGAAAACTGTTGAGGCCAACAACCTAAGCGAAAAAGACTTGCGAGACCTTAAGGATTACTGCGAGTACTCAAAAAAACTCTACGAGGCAACCAAAAGAGGCTATTTCGACAAAGGCTTGGACACGATGACTGAGATACTCAAAGAACACGGTCTTATAGGGGCTTTCAAAGACTTTGACTACTTTCACACGATGCACCAAGGAGTGGAAAAACGAATAAGCAACCCTTACCTAGTCAAGACAATTGACTTTTTCATCAAGTACGTTGGCTCCTCACCATATGACGCGCCAGCAATCCTCAACCTCCTCCCTTACATTCAGTTCGAGTACGGGCTCTGGTACGTGAACGGGGGAATGTACAACCTCGCTAAAGGGCTTGAAAAGCTCATGCGCGAGACCGGGGTTAAAGTTTACTTGAACTCTGAAGTCACGGGAATGAAACAAGAAAACGGGAGAATCACTTCCATCGTGCTCTCAGACAAAACAGAAAAAACAGCGGACTTGTTCGTGTCTAACATGGAAGTAATACCCGCGTACCAGAAGCTGCTGGGAAGAGAAACAAAGGATTATGACAAGAAATTCGAGCCCGCTTGCTCGGGCTTGGTCGTCCACCTAGGAGTCAAAAAACAGTATCCCCAGCTAGCCCACCACAACTTTTTCTTCTCTAAAGACCCGGAAAAACACTTTGAGACAGTCTTCCACAAAAAACAATTGCCCAAAGACCCTACCATATACCTAGTGGCATCAAGCAGGACAGACCCCTCGCAAGCACCAGAAGGCTGTGAAAACATCAAGATCCTCCCGCACATTCCATACCTCCAAGACCCGCCTTTCACAAAAAAAGACTATGAGGAACTCAAAGAAAACGTGTTAGACAAGCTAGAAAGAATGGGCCTTGAGGACATAAGGAAAAACACGGTGGTGGAAGAAACGTGGACGCCTGAAGACATCCAAAAAAACTATTACTCGAACAAAGGAGCGATATACGGGGTCGTGTCAGACAAAGCCAAGAACAAGGGCTTCAAAGCACCCAAGAAAAGCGAGTACTACCAAAACCTCTACTTTGTAGGCGGAAGCGTTAACCCCGGGGGAGGGATGCCCATGGTAGCTCTCTCAGGCCAACAAGTAAAAGACAAAATAACCAAAAAAACACCTTTGAGTTAACGCTGTTAAAAACCGAAAGGTTTAAGCGGGGCTGGAGAAAAAGCCTTTTTATGAAGCGCGCCATACTCTCTCTTTTCATACTATTGGTTTTGGTTTTTGCAGGGTGTATTTCCACTAACGGCGGGCCATCTCCCCCGCCTGATGAAGACTTGTACTTCCCTCCTGGGGCACATAACACGTGCAAGGTGACTATTGATAACGCGGGAAAGCTCAAGTGCGAGGCAATAAGGTATGACGGGTACGCGATTGGAAGCAGCTACTCGGGAACAGTAGAGCAAGGCGACTTCATATATCACGTGGGAGACGTGCACGGTGGCTACAACACTTGTTTCCTAGCATATGTTT
>Ga0272442_10012496_pt1 | contig 10244 bp, 2 predicted proteins | sample SSMForm2O_FD_200262 | JGI IMG/M metagenome (GOLD analysis project Ga0272442, IMG submission 200262) | Marine sediment archaeal communities from Little Sippewissett salt marsh, Falmouth, MA, United States - SSM-Form-2O | ecosystem: Environmental > Aquatic > Marine > Wetlands > Sediment ... | reverse complement strand
GACCAGGTAGGGGAAGTAAGGCGTGAAGTAGGTCGCGGGAGCACCACACTCCGTGCGAATCCGCGACGCCGAGAGCCCACATACGACCAGGAACCCGAAGAACAGGAGCGACGACCACATCCCCAGGCCCGACATGGCCCCCCAGAATGCGAAGAAGACGAAGGCGCCTACGATGAGGGCGGCAGCGGCCCGGTAGCTCATCGTCTCGCCCGAGTCGTCCACGCCGCCCCGCAGGCCCAGGATGCGCCTCGCCACGCCCCGCAGATGCTTCCGCGACGTCCACAGCACGACCAGCGTGAGGCTCAGGAACGCCCCGATGTGCTGCTCGTGCGGGAACGGGAAACTGTCCAGAGGCCCCCTGATCGTCTTCCAGCCGAACAGCTCGCCGAAGTAGTACGGCACCTTCGAGAGCCAGAAGAACACCAGGATGCTCAGGAGCATGTCCAGATCGACGAAGAAGGCGATCGCCGCGAACAGGAAGAAGACGGCGAACTGCCCCCCGCCGAAGCCGTTCACAAACGCCTTCATCGCGGGCGACGAAAAGTACTGCGCCAGGTCCATCTTGATCGCCGGGTTCGGCATCCCGGGCACGTAGTGGTGGAGCCCCTGGAGCAGGCAGTAGGCGAAGGCCAGGGCGATGCCGATCCTGAACGTCTTCTTGCGGAAGATGGGGCGGATCATCATCCCGCCCTCCTCGCGCTCCTCGAGGAGCAGGCGGGGCAGGACGACCATGGGGAAGGTGAACCGCTCGTTCTCCGCCCACTGCTTGCGGAAGATCACGCCGATGCCCAGCAGGCCCAGGAACATGGCCATCACGATGGAGCCCCAGTAGAGGAGCGGCGTGAGCCACTGGTGGTAGGGGATGTAGCCCTTGAGCGTGTAGGCCACGCCCGAGGGGGAGGCCAAGCTGTCGGGGCGCACGAGCAGCGAGTCGCGCTCGTTGGGGGGGAGGCGCTCGAGATCGCTCTGCCGGATCTCCGTCGTGCCCTTGCGCAGGCGTGCCAGGGCCTCGTTGCTGAAGAACGCGACGTCGGTGACCACCGCCGTTCCCGGGCCTTTGAGGGTGAGCACCAGTTCCGCGAACGCGTCGAGCTTGCGGGGCAGCGTCACATAGGGCTGGCCGGCTCGCAGGAAGGCGCCGGGGCGCGAGAAGGCCCGCGTCGTATCGCGGCTGAGGGTCACGATGGGCGCCCGGTCGCCGCCGTCCGTGACGAGTTCGACCACGAGGTTCGAGCGGCTTGCGAATCCCGCGAGCTTGAACAGGGCCGTCACGTAGTAGCGTTCGCCGGGCACGAGCACCTCGTGGCCGCCGCGGAAGCGTTCCACCCGGACCCGCAGCACCGCCTCCTCGAGCTCGGCCGCGGCGTCGTCCTGGACGGGGTTCTGGACCTGGACGCCGGAGGTCTCGCCCACCTGGCAGACGGGCACGGGCACGACGGCGACGCGGTCGGGCGGCTCCGCCGTGCAGTCGGGCGTGAGCCCGTCCTCGAACCGCCGGTTCGCGATCAGGTGGGCGCCGTGGGGCCAGAGCTTCTCCGAGTAGCTGTCCACGAGGGCCATGTTCTCAGGGCCTTCGGGGATGGCGATGACCAGCCCGAGGAACCTGTGCCACATGCCCTGGCTCATGAGCGGCGCGGAGATGACCAGCATCGAGTAGACGACCACAAGCTCGCCGACCGCCAGGCGCAGCGTCTTGCGGAACCGCGCCAGGAGCGCCGCGATGAGCATCACGCCCACAAAAACCCCAACCGCGCTGCCCGGCGGGCTGTTTTCGGCCAGCACGCTCGCCTGCGGCGCCATCACCTCGTGGTAGTGCACCCACAGGCCCATCACCAGCATCGCGGCTGTGCCGATGAGAAGAGAGCGGTAGGTGAGTGTCCGCGTCCGTTGCGCCATCGGCCACCTGTGACGGCATCTGCTCGGAATCGCCAGTTCTCTGCGGCTGGCTGCACCCAACGGGCACATCGACGGCAGGAAGAAGGAGGTTACCAGCAACGCTCCCGGAGGTCAAGCTGCTCGCCACCGCAGCCGCAGCCGCGAGGCTCTTGAACCCCACGGGCGTGTCGGTGTAACATTGCGCGGCGGTGGAGGCAAGGGCCGGTGGAGGCGAGGCATGCGCGCTGCCTGGAGCATGGTCTGCCTGAGCGCGTGGGCGCTGTGCGCCTGGTCCACCAGCGCGGGAGAGAAGGCCACGGCCCCAGGCTTCGCCGAGGGGCCGGCGCTGGTGCGGCATGGCGACACGGTGCGCATCCGCTTCACGGCGAAGGGGACGTGCGACGCCACCGTGGCCATCGAGGATGCGCACGGCCGCATCGTGCGGCACCTGGCGTGCGGGATGCTCGGCGAGAACGCGCCGCCGCCGTTCCAGCGCGGGTCCCTAGCGCAGAACCTGACCTGGGACGGCAAGGACGACCACGGGCGCTACATCGACGACACGAGCGGCCTGACCGTCCGCGTGTCGCTCGGCCTGAAGCCGCGTTTCGAGAAGAGCCTGTTCTGGAGCCCCCACAAGCGTGTCGGCGCGCGCCCACCCCTCATGGTCCCCACGAAGGAAGGCGTAGTGGTCTTCGACGGCCTGGGCGTCGACCACGTCCGCCTCTACGGCCACGCGGGCAACTACGTCCGCACCATCTATCCCTTCCCCGCGAGCAAGCTCGGGGGGGTGGCCGGCCTGCGGCACCACACGTTCCCCGGGGACACGCAGAGCGTGCCGCTCAAGGACGGCTTCGTCCAGGCGTCGCTCCTCACGTCGGGCACGAGCGGGATGAGCGACGCGGAGAAGCATCGCGGCGGCGTGGCGGCCACGGCGCTCGCGGTCCACGGAAGCCGCATCGCCCTGGCCTACGACCGCGTGAACCGCCTGGCGACCGACGGCACGAGCGGGGGCCTTCGCCTCACCGGTCCGCGGGTGAGCCTCCGCGGCCGCATCAGCAAGGACGACAAGCAGTCGCTCCTGGTCGGCCCCACGAGCGCGGCGTTCAGCCCCGACGGCCGCACCCTCTACCTCACGGGCCACATCTGGCACTGGCTCGTGGGAGGATGGCGCAAGGTCAGCGGCTGGTTCAACGTGGTGATGCGGCTCGAGTTCGAGAAAGACGCCGAGCCCGAGGTGTTCCTGGGCAGCCGCGAGCAGTGGAAGACGGGCGAGGGACACGAGGGCTTCAGCATGCCCACCTCCATCGCCTGCGACGCGAAGGGCCGTCTCTATGTGGCGGACTACCTGAACGACCGCGTGCAGATCTTCGCGCCCGGCGGGCGGCATCTGGCCACCGCGGCGGCCCGCCGCCCATCGAAGGTGCTGCTCCACCATCGCACGGGGGAGCTCTACGTGCTCTCGTGGACGCAGCTCGGCGACAAGCGGTTCGAGCCCTCGCTCACGCGCTTCGGCCCGTTCCCCGATCTGAAGAAGGCGGGCACGTGGCCCCTGCCGCTGGAGCGGAGCGAGCGGTCGCTCTCCTCCTCGGGCCAGAGCTACGAGGCCGCGCTCGATTCCTACACCGACCCGCCCACCATCTGGCTCGTGGGCCGCAAGCCGCTCTGGACCGGCGTCGACGTCCATTTCTGGGGCGCAGGCACGGTGACGCGCGCGGCGGAGGACCCGTGGCTCAATGCAGGCATCCGCCTGCTCGTGCTCGAAGACGGCAAATGGTCGGTCAAGCGGAACTTCGCCGAGGACGCCCAGAAGGCGGTCGTGCGCGCGAAGGCACCCGACTTCTCCCGCCAGCGGCTCTTCTTTAACCCGCGGGACCGGCGCCTCTATGTGGCCGAGGACAGGGGCTTCGGCAAGAGCTTCTGCGAGCTGGTGCGCATCGACCCGGAGACGGGGAAGACCGATCTCGTCCCCCTCCCCTTCGATGCCGAGGACATGGCCTTCGACCTCGACGGCCTGGCGTATCTGCGCACGGACAAGCTGGTGGTCCGCTACGACTCGCGCACCTGGAAGGAAGTGCCGTGGGACTACGGCGAGAAGCGCCAAAGCGTCTTCTTCGACACGATGACAGGGGGCAAGCGGGTCGAGCGGGTGATCGCGGGCCTGGCCACGCCGGGCAGCCGGCCCGTGTGCTGGCACCAAGGCGGGATGTGGGTCTCGCCAAGGGGGCACCTGGCCGTCGCCTGCTGTAGCCGCTCGAGGCCCCCCAAGCGGAAGGACTGGAAGGCCCGCCTCCAGACCCGCGTCGGCAAGCCCTACGCACCGCCGCTCTACCCCGGCCGCGTGCGATGGAACGAGATCCACGTCTGGGACCGGTATGGGAAACTCCTCTACGAGGATGCCTTCCCGGGCATGACCCAGATCAACGGACTCCACATCGACCAGCACGATGCGCTCTACGTGATGGGCTCGCCCGCACGCATCCTCGACGGGCGGAAGTGCTTCGACGAGATGACGGGCACGGTGGTGAAGGTGAAACCCGGCAAGGCGAAGGTGCTGGCTGCGAACCCGCGGGCGGCTCTCCCCCTCTCCGACCAGCGACGGCCCAAGCGCCCGCCCGACGTCCACAACAGCCACCTCGGCGACGCCTGGGTGGAGGGCGCGGAATGGATGTACGGCGGCGTGGGCTACTGCGGATTCAACACGGCCCGAGCCGGCGGCGGGTGCGACTGCTGGCACTCCCGGTTCGTCGTAGACTATTTCAACCGCACCTTCGCCCCCGAGATCGGGCGCTACAGCGTGGCCGTGCTCGACACGGCGGGAAACCGCATCCTCCGCATCGGCCGGTACGGGAATGTGGACGACGGCGAGCCGCTCGTGGCGCTCGAGGGCAAGCCCACGCCGAGGCAGGTCGGCGGCGACGAGGTGGCGCTCTTCCACGCCGCCTACCTCGGCACGGACACCGACCGCCGCCTCTTCATCGCCGACGCGGGGAACGGCAGGATCCTCAACGTGAAGCTCGGCTATCGCGCGACGGCCACCGTAGCACTCAAGGAGGTCCCCGACACAGGGCAATGACCGCAATGCACCGACTTCTCGCGCTGACGCTCGCGGCGTCGTGGGCTGTCCTGGCCCTGGCCGGGGACGCCGACGAGTTCCGCATCAAGCGCCACGGGCCGTTCGAGTTCGCCGAGGAGCCCGCCGTGGCTCAGGACGGCGACCGGGTGGTCGTGCGCTTCGCGGCGAAAAGCGCCTGCGACGCGACGGTGGCGGTGGAGGATGCGCAGGGCCGCATCGTGCGGCACCTGGCCTGCGGGGTGCTCGGCGCCAACGCTCCCCGCCCATTCCAACGGGACTCCCTGAAGCAGGCGGTGGTGTGGGACGGCAAGAACGACCAGGGCCGCTACATCGACGAGCGGGCCGGGCTCACGATTCGAGTATCGCTCGGGCTGCGGCCCCGTTTCGAGCGGGAGCTCTTCTGCGAGCCGAGGCGGCGGGCCTCGCGCTACCCGCCCCTGATGGCCGCCGCGCCGGAGGGCGTCTACGTCTGCGACGGCGGCACGGGCATCGACCAGGTGCGGCTCTACGACCACGCGGGGGACTACGTCCGCACGGTCTACCCCTTCCCCGCCGGCGAGATCGGCCACACCAGGGGCCTCGCGTGGCACACGTTCCCGCAGGACGGTGCGCGGCTGGCGCTCAAGACGAACTTCCTCCAGTGCACGATGCTCACCAGCGGCACGAACGCCTGGAACACCCAGACGTACAAACGGGAGGCGAAGGTCTACGATTCGGTGGTCGGCTCGAACACGGCGCACTTCGGAATGTACGGCAGGGCAGGCTCGGCCATGGCCGTCGAGGGGGGCCGGCTCGCGCTCGCCCACGTGTACCTCAACCGCCTCGGCACCGACGGCACGACGGCCGGCCTGCCGCTCCAGGGGCCAAAGACGGCCCTCAAGGGCGTGGGGGGCGAACGCTACACGGGACTGGCCTCGCCGAAGAGCGCGGCCCTCAGCCCCGACGGCCGCTGGCTCTACCTCACAGGCTACATGTTCTCCCGACGCATCGAGCACACGCAGGACATCGTGGAGCTTCGCGACTGGCGCCACATCCCCGTGGTCATGCGCCTCGATATGGCGAGCGACGCCGAGGCGGAGGTCTTCGCAGGCCACCCGCACGTGGCGAAGCACGGCACGGACAACGCACACTTCAACGTCCCCATGTCCGTGGCCACGGACTCGCAGGGCCGCGTGTATGTGGCGGACTACTTCAACGATCGCGTGCAGGTATTCGCCCCCAACGGCACGCACGTCAAGACGATCCCCACGCACCGGCCGGCCCAGGTGGCGGTGCACCGGCGGACGGGGGAGATCTACGTCTTCTCGTGGCGCGTGCTCACGCAGTTCACCCGCACCGAGAAGGTGGAGCGGCAGCTCACGCGCTACGGCCCCTTCGAGAGGCCGGCGAAGATCGCCAGCTACCCGCTCGGCCTCCAGACCCGCTTCCAGAACCGCTGGGGCACCACGGGGGTGGAGTTTGTGGCCGCGCTCGATTCCTGGACCGACCCGCCCACAATCTGGCTCGTCCAGGAGTGGGGCGCCTACAACGTGCTCTCGCGGGAGCACATGACCTACGACGGGCTGACGCTCCTGAAGATCGAGGGGGGGAAGCTCGTCGTGCAGCGGGAGTTCGCGCGCGACGTCGAGCGGGCGGGCTTCAGCCGCAAGCTCCCGCCCTACCATCGCCAGCGGATTGCCGTGAATCCCGCCACCGGCAAGCTCTACCTTTACGAGGGCGACGACTCGGCGGTCGGGAAGTCGTTTCGCGAGGTCTTCGAGATCGACCCCGAGACGGGGGCGTTCCGCCGCATCCAGATGCCCTTCAACGCCGAGGACATGTGCTTCGACCTGGACGGCCTGGCCTACCTGCGCACGCTGACCATCGTGGCCCGCTACGACCCACGCGGCTGGCGCGAGGTGCCCTGGGACTACGGGGAGCGGCGCCTGAAGGTCGGCTACGGCTGGATGAGCGGCACGCGGAAGGCCCGCCTGATCTCCGGGCTCTACATGCCGAGCGACGGCAACTGGCATCACGGCGGGATGTTCGTCTCGCCGAAGGGGCTGCTGGCCGTCGGCTGCCTCTACGGGGTGACGATGAAGGTGCGCACCAACGCCAAGCACGTCCACGACGGGAAGAAGTATCTGCCCAAGCTGTTCCCCGGGCGCCTCTTCGGCGGGCGCGGCGGCACCACGTGCATCCACGTGTGGGATCGCCACGGCACGCTGGTCTACGAGGACGCCGTGCCGGGCCTGGCGGACGTCTACGGGGTGGGCATCGACGGCGAGGACAGCATCTACACCATGGCCGCCGCCACACGCGTGGTCGACGGCACCCGCTACTACAACGACATGGCGGGCACGCTGATGAAGTTCCGCCCCGGCAAGGGGCGCGTGCTCACGTCGGAGAAGAAGATCCACGTGCCCCTCTCGCCGAGCAACTACCCGAAGCGCCCGCCCGACATCGAGAGCGCTCCGCAGGGCCGGGCCTGGGTGGAAGGGGCGGAGTGGCTCTACGGCGGCGTGGGCTACGGCGGCAAGAACCGCGGGGTGGGGTGCGCGTGCTGGAACGCCCGCTTCGCCCTCGACTACTTCGGCCGCTCCTTCGCCCCCGAGCTCGACCGCTACAGCGTGGCCGTGCTCGATGCAAACGGCAACCTGATCGTGCGGATCGGGCGGTACGGCAACGTGGACGACGGTGTGCCGCTCGCCGGCCCGACCGTGCAGCGGGAGCCGAAGTCCGTGGGCGGCGACGAGGTGGCGCTCTTCCACGGCGCCTACCTGGCCACCCACACGGACCGGCGCCTATTCATCGCCGACCCGGGCAACGCCCGCGTGCTGAGCGTGCGGCTCGGCTACCACGCATCGAAGGCCGTGGCGCTCGAGGGGACGCGGCCGGAGGCCAGTGAGCGATGAGCATCCGTGCGGCATCTGCGGTCGTGGCTCTTCTCCTCGGTGCGATTGCCGCCGCGGGCATGCCCGAGGAATTCCGCATCCGCCGCGAGCAGGTCTTCGAGTTCGCCGAGGAGCCGGCCCTAGCCCGCGAGGGCGACCGGGTGACGGTCCGCTTCGCAGCAAAGAGCCTCTGCGACGTCAGCGTGGCCATCGAGGACGCCGACGGCAGGATCGTGCGGCACCTGGCGAGCGGCGTGCTCGGCCCCACCGCGCCGCCCCCCTTCCAGAAGAATAGCCTGAAGCAGGCGGTAGTGTGGGACGGCAAGGACGACCGGGGGCGCTACGTGGACAACGGCGATGCCCTGACGGTCCGCGTCTCCCTTGGCCTGAAGCCGCGCCTGGAGCGCGTGCTCTTCTGGAGCCCGAAGAAGCGGGTCTCGCGCGCCAGCCGCCCCCTCGTCGCCACCTCACCGGAAGGCGTGTTCGTCTTCGAGGGCGAGGGGGCAGACCACCTGCGGATGTTCGACCACGAGGGGAACTACGTGCGCACGGTCTACCCGTTCCCCGCGGGCAAGCTCGCCGAGGCCAAGGGTCTCGAGTGGGCGGTCTTCCCGCAGGACGGCGCGCGGCTCCCGCTCAAGCACGGGCTCGTGCAGGCCACGCTGCTCACCTCGGGCAAGAACGTCCATCACGGCACGCTCGCGAAGTACCAGCCGGGAGCCACGGCGATGGCGGTGCAGGGTGGGCGCATCGCGCTGGCCTCGGAGCGGCTCAACCGCCTTTCGACCGACGGCACGACCGCCGGCCCAGGACTCGAGGGGCCGGCGACCGCCATCGCCACCGAAGTGGGCGGGCAGACGTTGCAGGTGACGCCGAGAAGCGCGGCTCTCAGCCCCGACGGCAGGTGGCTCTACCTGACGGGCTACCACTTCAAGCCGCGGCATCCCAGGCCCCACCACTGGCTGCCGTGCGTCGCCCGGCTCGACACCACGGGCGACGGCGCCCTCGACATCTTCGCGGGCAGCGCGAAGGTGGGAGACATCGGCTCGGACGACCGCCACTTCAGCGCGCCCACGTGCGTGGCCTGCGACGCCCGAGGCCGCGTCTACGTGGCCGACTACCTCAACGACCGCATCCAGGTCTTCACCCCCGACGGCACGCACTTCAAGTCCGTGCCAATCAAGAGGCCCACGGAGCTGGCCGTCCACCACCGCACGGGCGAGCTCACTGTGGCCTCCTGGATGCTGCTCAACCGCAAGAGCAAGCCGAACGACGTGAAGCAGCCGCTGCTCACCCGCCTCGGCCCGGTCGAGAGCCCGAAGGTGATCGCGACGTATCCCCTGCCGCTCACCGACCACAACCCAGTCGTGTTCATGAACCGCAACGCCGGCCTGCCCTACACCTTCGCCCTGGACTCCTGGGCCGAGCCTGCGACGATCTGGCTCGTCCCCGCGAAGCTCGGCACCGTCGAGAAGCTCATCATGGTCCGCGGGAAGATGGACCAGGCGGGCACCGAGGCGTGCATCCGCCTGCTGGTGGAGAAGGACGGGAAGCTGGCGACGCGACGGGACTTCGGGAAGGAAGCCGCGGCAGCGGTCCGCCGCGCACTGCCGCCCATCCACGCGCGCCAGAAGCTCTACGTGGACCCCACGAGCGGCAAGCTCTACGTGTTCGAGGGCCAGGCAGGGGTCGCCAAGTCGTGCAGAAGCCTCCTCGAGATCGACCCTGCGACGGGCGAGATCCGCGAGGTTCCGCTGCCCTTCGACGCCGAGGACCTGGCCTTCGACAGCAGCGGCCTGGTCTATCTGCGGACGGACAACGTGGTCGGGCGGTTCGCGCGGTCGACGTGGCGGGAAGTGCCGTTCGACTACGGGGAGCGGCGGGAGTCGGTGGGCTTCAGCTCGAGCTCGGACGGGCGGCGCTGTGCGCTCGTCTCGGCGCTCATCCTGCCCGCGCAGCGCCCCGGCTGCTTCCACCAGGGCGGGATGGGGGTGTCGGCACGCGGCCACCTCGTCGTGTCGTGCTACAACATCGCGACGCCGATTCGCGAGGACGAGATGCGCGAGATCCGCGAGGCGGCCCGCACGGCGGCGGGCAAGCCCTACCGGCCCAAGCTCTATCCCGGGCGGCAGCGCTGGGGCGAGCTTCACATCTGGGACGAGCGCGGCCAGCCCCTCCACGTCGATGCCTTCAAGGGCCTGCCGATGGTCGACGGAGTGGCCATCGACGGCCACGACTCCATCTACGTGCTCGCCACGCCGAACCGCGTGTTCGGCGGCAAGCCCTACTTCCTGGAGCGCGGCGAGACCCTGATCAAGGCGCGGCCTGGGAAGGCGCGGCTGGTGTTTGCCGGTGCGAAGGGCACGCCGCTGCCGCTGGGCCGTGGGGCAGAGCCGGAGCGGCCGCCCGAGCTCAAGCGGGGC
>Ga0272442_10012494_pt1 | contig 10246 bp, 5 predicted proteins | sample SSMForm2O_FD_200262 | JGI IMG/M metagenome (GOLD analysis project Ga0272442, IMG submission 200262) | Marine sediment archaeal communities from Little Sippewissett salt marsh, Falmouth, MA, United States - SSM-Form-2O | ecosystem: Environmental > Aquatic > Marine > Wetlands > Sediment ... | reverse complement strand
TGGACACTTCGGTCAAGCCCAACCGGATCATTGCGTACTCCGGCCCGCCGCGCCGGCCAGTGTTCCGCCTGGAAGACGGCGAGGCGCCGGTCGTCGTCTTTGAGAACCTGATGGCGATGTACGGCGACGCCTACTGGGCTTTCGATCACGCCTCGAGACGCACCTGGGTGCTCAATAGTTGCTATATCGGGGCCTACCGCAACACGGTGACGGGCGGCAAGGCGTTCCTGACGGACTTCTCGGGCGAGATCCACGCCCGGGGCCCGCAGAAGGTCTGGGCGCGGAACGTCAACACCGAAACGTACTGTCACACCCACAACACCAACCGCGGCGGGGACCTGTGGGTGCTGGGGATCAAGACCGAGAAGGACCGCACGATCTTCGAGACCACCGCCGGCGGGCGGACCGAGGTGTATGGCGGCTTCTTCTACAAGAACCGCCAGCGCGTCGGCCAGGCGCCGATGCTGATCAGCACGGACTCCAGCGTCAGCTACAACTGGAAGGCCATCGGCGTGCCGTACGCCGTTCAGGTGCAGGAGACCCACAACGGCGAGACGCGCACGCTGGGCGTTGCGGACACCCACGGACGTTGCGTGCTGTTCGTGGGAAGCTCGCAGCCGGCGGACCCGGGCAGGTGAGGCCAAGAAATGTCGGACCTGTTGACACATTGGGCGGTGTTTGACGATTGCCGCAGGCTCACCCTGCGCGATCCGCAGATGGAGCCGCTGCTGGCCGAGACGATGCACGAGCAGCGCGAGTTCGCTCGGTTGGGCGCGATCTCGCGGGCCGGCAGCCTCTTCGTGCCCCACATTCTCAGAAGGGCACGGGCCGCGTGGGATGACGAGGCGGACCGCGAGATGACGCGCCGCAGACTCGCATTCGCGCTGGGGGGCATTGCGCACTACGCGGCCGACGCCGTCATGAAGCCGCTGATGAGCGAACGGGCTCGGGCCGACTGGCACGAGGTCCACCGGCAGATGGCGCAGCGGCGCAGCGGCCAGGCAGACACGGAGGCGAAGGCCTCCGTCCGCGAGGTATCGGCCTACTACGACGTGCATGTGTTCCGCAAGGTCCACCTGGCCGGGCGGGAAGAGCCGCCAGACATCCGGCAGTAGTAGACGCCGCGAGCGGACGAAGCGGCGCACGGGGTCAACCGAGGCTCGTCGTGCTCTGCACCGGAGATATCAGCGCCCGGGCAGCTTCTCCGTCCGCTGGGGGTTGGCCGGGTCGTAGTCGATCTTCGGCGGCACGAGGCGGCCGGCCCGCTGGGCGGCCTGGTCGTTCGGGTCGATGCTGCTGCTGCCGTACTGCATCGAATTGAGGTCCAGCCACAGGCAGATGCGGCGAACGTCATCGTCGGTGAACTTGCCCTCACGGACGTACCGCTGGTGCCTCTCGCCGAGCAAGGCTTGGCCGAGGCGGGACCACCGGGCGCCGAACTTCCCCGCCGTCGTGCGGTAGCCGCCGTGGTTCGCCTGGTTCCCGCCGCCGGAGCCGTGGAAGTAGAACGCATAGGGCTCGAGCTTGCGGTAGTCCGTCGTGCGGATGCCCTTGCCCTTTCTGCGGTGGCAGCCGACGCACTGGCCCTCCAGCACGGGCTTGACCAGGCGGTAGTAGCTGACCGGCTCGACTCCGCCGACCTCGGGCGTGAGCTTCGATGGTGCCCGGGCCAAGGCCCGCCGTGAGGGCATCGTGGCCGTCGGTGTCCACTTGTCTTCGTGGCAGCCGACGCACGTAAGCTGCTCGCCCGGATGAACGTACGTGCCGGTCCGCATGGACTGCACGGCCAGGCCGCGCTCGTCGAGGGCCTGGAAGTAGATCTCGCACTCGATGGGCGCCTCGAAGTAGGCGCTGCCGTCGGCCTCGACGGGCACGGTGCCGAGAGCCATGCGGTTGGTCGTTCCGTTCATGTAGCTCTCGCCGACGTTGTTGAATGGCGAAGACCAGGGCCTGGGGAAGATCTGCACGACGCGGAGGGCGGCGATCTTCGTCCCGGCCGGCCAGGCGAAGTCGGCCTCGTAGACATTCATCACGGCGATCGTCGCGGGGCTGTGGCCGGGCTTGCCGCGGCGCTCGCCCTGGAAGGTCTTCGTCGGGATCACCGGCGGCCGGGGGCGGGCCTTGACGGGAAGCACGAAGACCGTGTCGCCCTTTCGGAGCACCTCGCGGTTGCCGAAACGGTCCATCAGGACCAGCGCCTTATCCCGCGTGTCGCCGGCAAGCCAGTAGTCCTCCCCGAGCGGCCAGGGCCAGCAGTAGGGGAACGGGATGTCGCCGCGCTTGATGCCGCCGCCCTCGTAGGGCAGCTTGCCCGGGTAGGCCTTGCGGACCTGCGCCATGCCGCCGTCGTCGGGCACGCTGGGGTCGATGACGATGATGTCCCCTTCCGGCGCATGGTGGTGCGTGCTGGCGACGGCGATGAACTTGCCCGAGCCGGGGATCGGCCGGATGCAGTACTCCGCCCACGGCCGGAGGACACGTCCGTTGAACCACTTGGCCTTGCGCGGCGTGTCGGGGTCGAAGTCGTCCATCATGCTGTGCGGCAGTGGGTAGTTGCCGTGGGGCCCCCGCGGGTCCCGGCCGTCCGGCGTGCAGAACCAGATGTGATGTCCCGCGTGAAACTCGCGGTCGACGTAATCCCACCGCGTGTAGACGATCAAGCCGTCGTTGGCGACACGAGGGAACGTCTCGGACGTCTCGTGCCAACTGATCGGGATCACGTCCGAGCCGTCGGCCTTCATCGTGTGGAGCGTCGCGCAGGGCTGGTGCTGGCCTCGCTTGTTGTAGCGTTTCTCGGGCGGGCCCCAGGGGTGGCAGCGGACGTACGCCCCGCGGCGGTCGGAGGTGAACACAATCCGCCCGTTCGGCAGCCAGGCCGGGCAGGCGTCGTTGTACATCGTGTCGGTGAGCGGCACGAGCCGCCTGATCTTCAGGTCGAGCTTCCAGACGTTGAAGCTCATGTCCGGGTTCATGTGCGACGGGTTGAAGATCGAATCCTCGCCGAAGTCATCCGGCTTGCGGCAGGCGGAGTTGTCGAACAGCAGATACCGCCCGTCGAAGGACAGGTCCATCGTGCCGACCCGCCCGCCGATGAGGGTTCGGCCGGCGGAGCGGCCCGCGGCGACCTTCACGCCGCGAAGAAGCTCGCGGGCCTCGGGCCTGTCGTCCTTCCAGCCGGTCACGGCCAGCAGCGAGTTCCGCGCGGCCGACTTGCCGTAGAAGTGGCTCTGGATGTGCCAGCCCGCCGGGCGGCCCGTGGTGATGAGGATCTCGTCGAAGTCCAGCAGGGGGTTGGCCAGGGCGATGCGACGACCAAGGGCGCGGACGGACGTGTAGAGCTCCCGCCGCGCCCGCCGGCCGGGGTCCGTGGCTGGGTCGAGCTTGGTGGCGCGCGTCTTCAGCGTGCCCAGCTCGCGCGACGCGTCGGTCAGGTCCGGGGCACCGTCCAGCTTGGCGATGCTCGTCAGCAGAGCCGCGGTGCGTCGCAGGGCCACGTCCAGCGGGTCGCGGTCAGTCGGCAGGATCGCCGCTTGGCGGTCGAGCAGGTGGGCGTTGCTCTCGGTCGCCTTGGCCGGGTCGGCCGAGCGGGCGCGGATTGCCTGTGCGGTCTGCTCGTGGTCCGCTTGCCACGCCCTCGTCACGAAGGCCGGCGGCGCAGCCGACGTCACGGCTGCCAGCAGACCGACCAGTGCCATTGCGTGGAAGACTCGCATCGTAAGGCTCCTTACGCCTTGGAACGCTTCAGGCCGTCGAGAATGGCCTGGAACTTCGTCCGTGCCGCCTCGGCCTCAGCAGTGCCCTTGCCGGGCGGGATGCGGCGGGCCTCGGCGAGGTCCGTCTTGAGGTCGTAGAATCGGCCGTCGTTGTAGAGCTTGAACCGCCAGCCATGCACCCAGACCTGTCGGTACGCCTCGAGGTTCGGCTTGCCCAACTCCTCTCGAACGCGGGCCAGCCAGATGCTCGCGTGGGCGCCGTAGCCGACGAACCACTCGCGCGTCCTGTCGGGCTTGCGCCCGAGGATCTGCGGCGCGAAGCTGATGCCGTCGCAGGTCGTGCCTTGCGGCGCGGCGGCGCCGGCCAGCTCCAGCAGCGTGGGGCCGTAGTCCTGCACGTGAACGAGGTCATCGCACGTCGAGCCCGGCGCGATGCGCCTCGGCCACGAGACGATCATCGGGATGCGCGTGCCGCCCTCGCGGGAGTCACCCTTTCTGCCTGGCAGGCGGGTGGCGCCGTCAGGCAGTGGGTCGAGGGCCGAATTGCCGTTGTCTGACGCGAAGACCACCATGGTGTCGCGTTCGATGCCCAACTCGCCGAGCTTGTCCATCAGGCGGCCCACCATCTTGTCGAGGTACGCGATGCCGGCGTTGCGATAGCCTCTCGAGTTGATCCGGACGCCGCGTCGGTCGGCCTCGCGGCGGATGGCTTCCGGGAGGTTCTTGAAGTGGCGGTCGTGCTCGGCCGCGAAGGCCGCCTTGTGGACGGCGATCTCGTCGGCGTTGCCGTCCGGCGTCGGCGCGGCCGGCACGTGCGTGAGCTTGCTGGAGTAGTACGCGAAGAACGGCTTCGGCTTGTCTGCGTTCTTGGCAGCCCCGGCCCGGCGCTGGAGGAAGTCGCACAGGAAGTCCACCGCCACATCCTCGCCGTAGCGGTCGGCCAGCCGCGTCGCGCGGTGGGGGCCGTCGCCTTCCAGCGAGATCTCCCATTCGTTGAGCCGCCCGGTGATCTTCGGCTGGTTGAGCTTCTTCATCATCCCGCCGCTGCCGAACAACATCACGTCCGGCGCCCAGTGCCGGTAGCCGTTGACGAGGATGCACGACTCATCGAACCCGCGGGCCGGCGGGTCGAACACGCTGCCCACGAACCACTTGCCCGCCATGCCCGTCGCGTAGCCGGACTTGCGGAGGTGGTTGGTGAAGAACGGCGTCTCCGCGCCGGGTCGGCCTTTGAACCGGGCGCGCGACAGGCCGGTGAACATCTCATCCCGCGTCGGGGCGCACATCGGCGCGGCGTGGGCGTTGCGGAAGACCATTCCGCCCTTCGCCAGCCGGTCCAGGTTCGGCGTGGGCACGGTCGCCCCGAAGCAACTCAGACTGCGGTCGCCGAAGTCGTCCACGAGGATCAGGAGGATGTTGGGTGGTCCGGAGTTCCGGTCGGCGAGGGCGCCGGCCGAGCCGCCGAACGCCATCCCGGCCATCGCGCCGGTTGTCCACCTGAGGAAGTCTCTCCGCGTCGTTCTCATCTTCTTCTCTTTCCGTGTGGCGGGGTATCGGATGGCTGGGCTCACGGAGCGTCCTTCCTGCTGACCACGAGCAGGGGGAACCGCTTCGGCTCGGGCGGCGTGGTCAGCCCGGGGGCCAGTTGCAGCCTGCACTTGGGGCCTGCGCCATCGTTGTCGTGAACGTGCACGTTCAGGCGGACGCCTTCGGCCAGGGCTTTGTCCGTCAGGCCGAAGAGCTGCTCCGTCATGCGGATCTCGTACGTGCGATGGCTACCGTCGGCGCGGATGGCGACGAGGCGGTCGGCATCGGGCGCGCGAGCGCCCTTCGGCGAGAGGTCCCACTGCACGGTCGGCATCGCTCCGCCGTCGGCGGCGGTCCACACCCAGAGCCCGGCGCCGGGCACGAAGAGACCCACCGTGACGCTGTCGCCCTTGCGCAGGTCCCCCTTGCCCGTCTGGTGGAAGGCGTTGTCACGCACCAGGACGCGCAGTGTCACGCCCGTCTCATCGCGCATCAGCCGGCCGACGGCGTTCAGGTCCGCCCCGCCGCGCCACATCAGGTGCGCCGTATACGGGTCGTGCTCCGAGAGGCTCACGACGTGGTCCCACGTATTCAACCGGAAGGAAGGCGCCTTCGGGTAGCTGCCGGTGCCTACCACCAGGGCACCCACGCGAACCGGTATGCGTAGCGTTCCGCCGAGCCGCAAGCCGCGGAATCGGTATGTAACTCCGGCCGGGAGCACCTGCCCAAACGAGGCACGCGTCCCTCTGCGCAGCGAGCAGTTGGCCTGGACACGCACGCGCTGATTGGCGCCGATGCGCATCATACGCGGCTCGGCCAAGCCGACCAGCCCGTGGGGAAGCTCCCACTTCACGTCCACCGTCGCCTCGGAACCCATGGGATTCCATAGGTCAACAGCGGCGCGGACGGGCCGGCCGGGAATCAGCACCGCCTCGCCCGTCGGGCGGGCCAGCGCGCCGAGGACCTTCGGCCGCTTCTCGCCGCCCAGGAGGATCAGGTAGGACGGATCGGGCCCGAGGGCGGGCATGACACGACCGTCGTGCAACTCGGCAACCGCGCCATGGCCCATCAGGTCCACGAGTTGTGCCCGCCTGGCATCCGTGGCGACAACGAGTCGCGACGTCGCGGCCTTGTCCTGGCCCCACAGCACGAGCACCTGTTTGCCGTCGTCCTCGAACAGAAACGCGAACTCCCCGGGGGCCCGATTCAGTTGCTCGACATACTGCATGCCTCGCAGCGTGCGGATAAGTGTGTTGTAGGCCACGTACGCGGCCTTGGGCATGCATCCGCTGTAGTCGACGTTCTCCGGAGACCAGGGTTTCTTCTCGTCGATCCGCCGGAACTTCGTGAACAGGCCGTACGTCTGCCCCGCCTGGCGAGGATGCTCGGCCCCGACCATGTCGTGCAGGTTGAACCACGTGTACGCCACGGCCCCGCGGGACCAGGCGAAGACGACCTTCTTCGGTAACGTTCGGGCCTGGTGGCGCTCGCCGAGGCGGGTGTCCATGCCCGTCTCGGTGAAGAACAGCGGCCGGTCGGCCTTCAGCACGCTGCGGCAGTACGGCAGCAGCCGCCTGTCCATCTCGTCGCGGAAGCTCGGAAAATGCCCGTGCGTGTGATAGGCGAGCAGGTCGAAGTGGCCCTGGTCCTGGCGGATGACGGTCTCGATCATGCCGGGCTTCCGCTTGTGGGCCATCAGGCTCACGAACCCGCCGGTCATCACTTTGGCGTCGGGGTCACCGGCCTTGACGGCCCCGTAGGCCGCCCGGAGCATCTGCCGGTATTCATCGGTCGTGCCGTGGAAGAAGTCGATATCCGGCTCATTCCAGATCTCCCAGTAGCGGAATCGGCCGCGGTAGCGGGCCGCGAGCCTGGTGAGGTACGCCCGCCAGGCGTCGAGCTTGGCGAAGTGCTTGCCGCTCTTGGGCCCGTGGGCCATCGCCCAGCGCGGCGTGCTCATCAGCAGCGGATAAACCTCGATATCGTGAGCCCCGTAGGCGCGGAGGATGCGGTCGGGCCCGTCCCACTGCCATTGATCCGGCTTCGGCTGGACGCGCGACCAGTACACCGGCCCGCGGACGATCTTCACGCCGCAGAGGGCCGTCGCCAACGCGGCCGTCTCGCTGTAGTTGTCCGGGCTCGCTCCGTAGGCCATGCCGAACAGGAACCCCCGGGCCGGACCCTTTGCCGGCCCGGCGGGCGTCATATACGCAAACGATGCGCTCGCGACGGCGGTCTTCGTCCCGCCGGACTCGAACCACATCTTGACCCACTTGATGCCCGGACGCCCGAGTGCCGCCTTCGGCATGGGCCATCGCACGGTCCTGCCCGATGGCAGCACGACCTCGCCCGAGGCGGGGATCGGCTTTCCGTCGAACGACTCAACCTCGACACGGACCTTCCCGCGCGTCTGGCCCGACCGGGCGCTATGCAGCGCGATCGTTAGTTTCTCCTCGCTCCCGGGCGACACCACGCGGACGGGGCTGCCCGTCTCCAGGCTCAGACGCACGCCGTCGAGGCGGCTCGGGGCATCCGCCCCCGCCGCCGACGCCATCGCCAGGCATACAACGAGAAGGCAAAGCAGGCCGCGCCGGTTTGGTGTCGTCGGCTCAGTCATCCTGCTGCCTCATTTTTTCGCGTGTCACTGTTCGCTCTTCCCGGCCTGGGCCTGCTTCCTGTACTGGTCGAAGGTGATCAGGTCGTCCTGGGCAATGTGAAGCTTCTTGAAGACGGCGGCCAGCTTCTTGCGGACTGAAGAGCTTTCCTGTGTGTCGCTCTCCGGCCGGATCGGCTTGCGTTCTCCATGGTCGTTCGGAATGTCGTAGAGACGCCCGTCGCCGTAGAGCTTCCATCGCTCGGTACGCGCCCAGAACGCGCCCTGCCGGCGGTCGGGGGGCGGCAACTGCCCCTTCTTCACACACTGTCGCCACTTGACGCATCCGTTGCGGTCGAACAGAACGAACGCCCACTCTCTCGGTGTGCCGCGCTGCCCTCGCAACCGAGGCAGGAAGCTCACGCCGTCCGTGGCGGCAGAGGCTCCGTCACCGGCCGCGTCCGCCAGTGTGGGGTAGAAATCGGTGATGTCCACCAGGTCGTCGAGAACGGCGGGCTTGGCTGTGCCCTTCCAACTCGCGATCAGCGGCACGCGCGTGCCGGAGTCCTTCATGCTGCCCTTGCCGCCCGAGACCGTCTTGCCGTTCACCACCGCCCGATGCACGCACGTCCCGTTGTCGCCCACGAAGAGGAGGATCGTCTTCTCGCGGATGCCGAGCTTATCGAGCTTGCTCACCACCTTGCCCACGAGCTTGTCCATATACGTCACCATGTCCGGGAACACGCTCTCGTCCCGCATCTCCTCGCGACCGACGCGCTTGCACTTCTCGATCAGGGCCTTGTCCGGATGGTCCGGGCTCGGCTGCTCGGGGTGGTGGATGAGGAACATCGGGTAGTAGACGAAGAACGGCTCATCGCGATGGGCCTCGATGAAGTCCAGCACGAAGCGGTTGACGATATCCGGGCGATAGGTCGGCTCGGCCACGTCGAGGCGCTTCTCGTTGGCCCAGATGTTCTCGGTCGTCCAGTATCCGCCCCAGCAGTCGCACTGCATGCTGGCGTCGAAGCCCATCCGCGATGGCTTGACGCCCTTGAGCTGCCACTTGCCCGCCATGCACGTCGCGTAGCCGGCCTGCTTCATCATGTTGCCGAACGTCCGCGTCTCGTCGGCCTTGGGGAACGAGCCGAACGTCTTGTAGTTCCGGTGATTGTACTTGCCGGTCATGATCGACACGCGCGTCGGCGTGCACAGCGGCGTGGCGTAGCAGTTTCGGAAGACCACGCCTTCGGCGGCCAGGGCGTCGAGAACCGGCGTGCGATGGCTCTCGCCGCCGTAGGCCTTGAACAGCTCATACCCGCAGTCATCGGCCAGGATGAGGATGACGTTCGGTTTCTTCGTCCCCGCCTTCGCCTTGGTCTCCGGCGCGTCGGCGAGTGCTCGCTCCGTCCTTCGTCCGAGAAGGGCGCCCCCGACCAGTGCGCATCCCGAAGCCCTCAGGAACTGGCGTCTGTTCATGGTCATCCTATCGATCCCTTTCCTCATCTCATTGGTACTCATGCCGGGGCTCCACTTTGGTTCGCCAGTGGGGGGCCCACTCTGCCTTGTCGCCGTAGCGGTCCAGCACGGCCTGCAGGGCGCGGCGCTCGGCCTCGGCGGCCTGCGTGCCCCCACCGGGTCGGATGGGGTGCTTCTCCGCGTAGTCGGTCTCCAGGTTGTGGAAGCGAGCGTCGTTGTAGAGCTTGTAGCGTGGTCCGCGGACCCAGCGCAGCAGAGGAGGGTTCTTGCGGTCGTATGGGTAGCTCGCGACACCGGCCAGGGCTTCGGACGTCGGCTTCTCGTGATTGCCTCCGTGGAAGTAGACCCACTGGCGGGGTGTGCCCCTCTCGCCCTTGAGCTGGGGCAGGAAACTGACGCCGTCGAAGACGTCGTCGTCGGGCAGTTTCCCACCGGTAGCCTCGACGAGTGTGGGCAGGATGTCGACGAACTGCACCATGTTCCCGCATCGCGACCCGGGCTTGACGACGCCGGGCCAGGAGACAATCAGCGGGACGCGGGTGGCGCCGTCCAGCGGCGTGCCCTTCTGGCCCGGAATCTGCCGAACGCCCGGCCGGACCTTCATGCGATGCAGGCCATTGTCGCTGGCCAGAAGGAGGATGGTATTCTCGAAGACGCCCTCCTTCTTGAGCGTGTCGATCACGCGTCCAAGGATCTTGTCAACATAGTCGAGCATGTCGCCGGCGAACCGTCGGGCGTCGCCCAGGCCGGTCAGCATTTTGCCCATGAGCTTGGGGTCGTGCTCGATGAGCTTGTCCTCTTCGGAGTAGTCCTTGCTCTGTGGCGTCGGCACGAAGGGTGCGTGAACCAGCTTCAGCGGGTAGTACAGCAGGAACGGCTCCTTCGCGCGCCGGCGGATGAAGTCGCAGGCGAAGTCGCAGAGCTTCTCGGGAGCGTA
>Ga0272442_10012493_pt1 | contig 10247 bp, 6 predicted proteins | sample SSMForm2O_FD_200262 | JGI IMG/M metagenome (GOLD analysis project Ga0272442, IMG submission 200262) | Marine sediment archaeal communities from Little Sippewissett salt marsh, Falmouth, MA, United States - SSM-Form-2O | ecosystem: Environmental > Aquatic > Marine > Wetlands > Sediment ... | reverse complement strand
CGACGTCCCCAACCGAAGCGTACCACCAGTTGGCACCTCCAGAATCCCCGTGCTCGGCCCGCGTCCAAAGTACACCTCAGTGGCGTCGATCGGATCCGGCTGGTCCCAACGAAGTGTTCCGGTTGCCGTCCCGCCGTAGCCCACCTGCTGGCCTACGTTCAACTCTGTCAAGTGCAGCTCGATATCTCCCTGCGTCGCATCCAGTAGTCCCGTGCCGGTCCCTCGTGCACTACGCCCGATCCTCACTTTCGCCGGCGTATCGACCGTCCCGACCCGCAGATACGAATTACTCCCCAGAATCAAGCTGCCATCGGCACGCCCAGGCGCTCCACCGTACCGCTGGAATCCTATATCCAAGAAACCTCCGACATATGCCTCAAACGTCGGATCGGTGACCGTGAAGTCCAGGTGAGCCGTGGACGTGCCGGCGTAATCGTTCCGATCATGGTAGGCGATTCCCAACAATGAAATGGGCTCCGCGCTCGTTCCCAGCCAGAGCATACCGCCGGAGGGCACCTCGAGGACGCCAGTGCTGGCTGACCGCCCGAAGTAGATCTCATCTGCGATCAGTCCGCCATTCGTCCAAATCGCAGTACCCCCATTTCCAGGACCATACCCGACACATACAGGGCCATTGACTCGAAGATTCGTGACCCCGCCAAAGTCAGTGGTGTGAGTGCTGTTGTCAACGTAGTACAGGCTCGCGATGGTGAAGCTGGTGTCGAGGATGTTGGTTCCACCGGAATCGGCGGCGTCGAAGATGACGCTATCGGTATCGGTGGGCGGGACGCCGTCGACCCAGTTGTCGGGATTGGACCAGTTGTTGTCGGTGCCGAGGCCGGACCAGCTTATTTCCGCCTGGGCGACCACGATCGGCAATAGCAGGAGCCCTGCAAGAAGCAGACCCATTCGTCTGCGACGGGACTGAGGGGAACCGCTGACGCGCTTCGATACCGGATGCACTTGTCTCATCTCACTCCTCCTTTGTTCCACGGATTTCGCCAGGGTGGTCTCAATCGGCGCAGCGCGATGGACATGGGACACGCGCCAGGAGCGCGTGCAGCGCGCTTCGCGACCATCGATTGTCGAGACACCCTCACCTGGGGGGAAATAGGGGGCGTTGTCGCTTGTTGCTCTCCGTACCCGACATCACCGGCAGCCCTGCCTTGTCGACAGTGTCACCTACTCCTCCGTAACAGCACGTGACAAGTCTTGACCGATCAATGGGATTCTGTCAAGGACAATTTACGCCTTTTCCTAGCGGGAATCCTGACAAGGCAACTATGGTTTGGCCTGGCGGCGGAGGACGATGAGGTTGTGGATCATGCGGGAGGCGACGGCGTAGACGACGAGGGCGGCGACGAGCCAGACGGCGATGTGCGTGTATCCGGAGAATCCGCCGGCCACGAGGATGATGATGCGCACGAAGCGGAGCGAGAACTTCTCCTGGAGCTTGACGTCCCCCCCGGTCAGTCCTTCGACGGCTGAGTTGATATAGGTCGCCAGGGGGATGCCGGCCATTGCGACAATGGCGGGGATGGGGTGGGCGAGCTTGCCAAGCAGAAGGCCGGCGAGGAAGATCAGGTCGGCGTACTTGTCGATGATCTTGTCAACGAACGACCCGAACGCGCCGGCCGTGCCGCGGGCGCGCGCGATGCACCCGTCGAGCATGTCGAGGAACCCGTTGGCCAGTATGAGTGCGGCGCCGAGCACGGGGGCGGCGGCCCAGAAGGCCGCACCGGCGCCCAGCGCGGCGACGAGGGACAGGGCTGAGACGACGTTGGCCGAGACGTAGGGCGCCAATCGCACGGCGACGGGAGTGACGATCTTCTTTTCGAGTAGTCGCAGTCTCTCGGTCATGCCCGGGCGGTCCATCCATCAAACGGCCCTACTATACGCCGGCGGGGCCGGTAGCGTCGAGAGGAATCCTCGTCAAGCAAGGCAGAGTGTGGCAGCGCTGCGTGACAGCTTTGTCCCCCTCGTGTGGCACCGGCAAGCGCCCGCCTGCCGATGGAAGCACTGTTGATGTCTGTTGGCTTGGCGGTGCCACAGGCATGACTGCATGCGTGTCACGTATGGGTTCATGTCACTTTGCCACCGGCAAGCCTTGCGTGCCGCTGCCACACGCGCTTGCGGTTGTGTGCGTCTAATCTGTGACCTGGCGGTGCCGAGATCATCTCCTAATTCAGAGACCTCCTTGTCCCATTCTTGCTGATGGCATACAATCCATTGCGTTTCTGCAGACTGAAAAGGGGAACAGATCCATCATGAATAGCCTCACCATGTTCACGGAGGTCCTCGGCGGACTGTGTATCTTCCTGCTTGGTATGAAGAACATGTCGGAAGGCATGCAGGCTGTCGCCGGAAACCGCCTTCGCAAGATGATCGCTGTGGTCACGGACAATCGGCTCAGAGCCTGTGCAACGGGTGCTGCTGTGACCTCAGTGATCCAGTCCAGTTCCGTTACGTCCGTGATGGTCATTGGTATGGTCAACGCTGGGCTCATGACCGTGACACAGGCCGTTGGTGTCGTTTTAGGAGCGGACATCGGCACAACGATCACTGCATGGATTGTCTCGCTGAATGTCATCGATTACGGGCTCTTGATCCTTGGGATTGCGGGTCTTGTATTCTTGTTCGCCAAGAAGGAACGTGTGCAATACACCGCCATGTCATTCATGGGCCTCGGCATGGTCTTTTTCGGTTTGTGCCTGATGAAGCATGGACTGGAACCGCTGCGCGAACATGCGGGCGTCCTGGCCTGGTTTTCCCGGTTTCATCCTGACACGTTCGGGGGACTCGTGAAGTGTGTTCTGGTGGGTGCAATTATGACGGCCATCGTGCAGTCCTCCTCGGCCACGGTGGCGATCACGATCACCCTCGCACGCAATGGTCTTATCGGTTTTGAGACAGCGGTCGCCCTGGTGCTGGGGGAAAATATCGGCACGACCATTACCGCGTTTCTCGCCAGCCTGGGTGCCACGACAAACGCCAAACGTGTGGCCTATGGTCACATCATGAGTAAGGTCATTGGTGTCAGCGTGATGCTCTGTGTCTTTCCTTTCTATATCCAGATTCTGGAACACCTCCTGAAACCGGACCTCGACATCGCCAAGAAGATCGCGTGTTCGCATACCATTTTCAATGTTATGCTCGTGGCGAGCTTCCTCCCCCTGGTGGCTCTTTTCGTCAGGTTCCTGCAGCGGATTGTGCCCGACAAGCCGGAGAAGGAAGAACCCCACTTGACCACTCTGGACGTACGACTGCTCGACACCCCCGCTATCGGCATCCAGCAGTCCTTTGAGGAGATTCTTCGAATGGGCACCGGTGTGGCTGACATGATGGATGAGTTGGAGCGATGCGCAGCCGCACCCAATGGCGCCCGCGATCTCGACAGAGAACGGGGGATCTTTGAGCATGAGAAGAGACTGGACATCGTACAGAAAGAGATTGTGGAGTTTATCGGCGATCTGTTGACCGGGACCATTGCCCACACGGTCATGGATGAAGCACGCAGGCAACTGCGCATGGCAGATGAATACGAGTCGGTCAGCGACTACATTGTCACCATTTTGAAGCTGAGACTCAAGCGGCTTAATGCTGGATTGCCCCTTACTGACGAAGATAGGAATGATCTTCTGATCCTTCATGACCAGACAGCGGACTACCTCCATATGATCAATCTGGCGGTCAAAGAAGGAAACACCGACATCCTGCCCAAGGCAATGAGCCAGGCGGAGCTCATTACCCATACCATGAAAGACGCGCGTCAGGCACACCTCAGACGCCTTGAAGAAGAGCACACCGCACCTTTGGTGTCCCTCATCGTGGTGGATATGCTTCAGGCCTATAGGAAGATCAACAATCACGTATTGAATATTGCGGAAACACTTGCCGGCGAGAAGTAGCTTACGGCCCAGGAGGCCGCGCCGGCACCCAGCGCGGGGGCGAGGGACAGGGCCGAGACGTAGGGCGCCAATCGCACGGCGACGGGAGTGACGATCTTCTTTTCGAGTAGTCGCAGTCTCTCGGTCATGCCCGGGCGGTCCATCAAACGGGGCCACTATACGTCACATACACCGAATGCACCGAGGGGCATTGTTGCCGGCGGGTGGCGCGCGGTCAAGAGACGCAGCGGGGAAGCAACAAGGCGGCCTGGCGGAGAAATGCGTTAGGCCTGCGATCACGACCACAGGCCTAGCACATTTTAGTCCCGCCGAGGGCGGTCCTTTCACGTTGTTCGCGAGCGTACCGGAATCTCGCGTCTGGAGTCAATTGTGGTGACTACGTATTTTCGCGTCGGGCGGCGGCGCGTCTTCGAGAAGCGAAGGAACTGGGCCGCGAGCCGAAACTCGCGGCCCTTCCAGACTCCCGTCTGTTTGCCGTTTAGAGCGACCTCCTCCGTCGCAGTCGTCCTAATAGAACGACCCCGAGCCCGCCCAACAGCACAGTGCCGGGAGCAGGATTCGTCATTGTCACTGAATGGGGCGCGAACATCGCGGCCAACTCGGCCTCTTCGCCGGTCGCGGGCTGCGCATCGGCGGGCCATGGGGTGCTGGGAAGCACCAGCAAAGGGATCTGGGCAGCACTTTCGTCCAGCCTGTCGTCCCGGCCGTAGACCGGTGCGCTATCGAGATAAAGAACATCCGCTACGAATTGCGGGTTTCGCGCGGGCGGGCGGCTGGGACCGTACGCGTCGGGTGTGACCGCCGAGGGGAGATTCGGGCGGGGCCGGCACCAGCGAACATCGGCAAGCGCCGCGACCGTCTCGGTGAAGGTATCGGCGGCCGCGAAGGCATACGCCCGGGCGCTTCGGCCAGAAGAAACAACTGGAGCGGGCGCATCGTCGATCATCCACATCGACGTCGCGACCGACGTGTCCCGCAGACCATCGCCGACGGACCATCGCTCCTGGCTGACCTGTCGGAGAAGCAACTCACTGCCTGAATACAAAGCCGCAATCGCCTGAAGTGGCCAACCACAGATCGACCCCAACAGCGTCAGGGTCATCACCTGCTGCCTCATATCTCACCTCCCTGTGGTCCTCTCCTTGGAACTGGTTTCAAAACTGCTTCCGGCTGCAAAATCAGTTTTGAAACCAGTCCTAGTGATACTTAACCGTCTACACGGTGTGCTGGGCTTATGTCGTCGGGACGCTCTTTCACGTGACAGAGGGAAACTGAAGACGTGTCATCCAATGCGTCTGCCTTTGCCCACCCTATCGTCCACGGTCTCTGTGTTCTTCGTAGCTTTGTCCCTGCGCCCGACCGAATCGTTCGATCGATATGGTGTCGGCTCAGAGTCCTCGTGCTGACCTCATTGCGGTCATTGGGTGTACGGGTCCGGTAAGAATCGGGTTCAGGCATTCTGCGACAAAAAAACACCCGGTGTCTGCGCGCCGTGCGTCACGGCGAGATGTGCCGTCGGCGCGATCAGGGCGCGGACCAAATTGACGCGGCCAGCACGGCGCCGGCGCCACCGGCGGCGGCCCAGATCGGGACATGCTGATTGAGCAGAACGAAGACGCCCACCGCGATGAGGAGCGCCGTGACAGCCGTGACAGTCTCGTACAGCTTCTTGCGAGCGAAGAACATCTTTTGACCCCCGTGTGTTCGCACCCGGCGCGGCGCAAGAGTCCCTTGCCGCGGAGCCCCTACGACTACCGGGAACGAGTCCCAAAGCAGTAACCTCCTCCAATGATCCGACGACCTTCAGCTTCCGCCTCGAAGAAGCATCGCACGGTGTCGACCGCGTTGAAGACGCGTCCTCCCTGACGGGCGACGTTGTACCAGATACAGGGTGGTTCTGTCAATTGTGGAAAGTACGTATTTCGCCCAGAGCGCCAGGCAGGCGACGGGGCGGACTCATTGGCTACGGCTGAAGCGATGGTTGCTTTTCGTCGCGTGCGGAGACGGCGAGCAGTCCCCCCGGAGATCGACTAGGGCAGGATCTGGGCACCCGATTTACCGGGTGGTTGCGAGGGAGGCTTCTTGTCGGTGTACCAGGCAATGCCCTGGTAGATGCAGAGGTCGGGATATTCCTTGATGAAGGTATCTTTTTCCTTCTCGTCCATGGTGTAGAAGTGGGTTCCCAACAGCTCGGACCAGAAGCGGTAGACGGCGGTGGCGCCTTCGGGCTGGCTGCCCTCGGCATAGGCTCGGAAAGCGACGCCTTCGTATGTCCAGGTATCGGGCTGTTCGTCGATGAGCTTGTTCCTCTCGGGCTGACTAATGGTGTAAAAGTGCGGCGTAGCGGTCTCCGAGGTGAAGTGGTAGACGGGCGATGCCTTGGGGTCCTTCTGATTGATGCAGCCGTAGGATTCGATGCTGCCGTAGAGGGCTGTTGCGTCTTCTTCTTTGGTCTCGGGCTCAGCGGCCGGCGGGGCCTCGGGGGTCGGCTCGGCGGTGGCCACATCGGGCTGGCCCGCATTCGCATCGGCGACCACCGGTGCGGCGTCGGGCTTTGGGGTATTGACATCGGCTGGGACCGGGGGCGTGGGTTCATCGGCCGCAGCGGCCGTAGTGACCTCGGGCTCGACGGCGGCCGGGACGTCCACGGGCGGTGTCGGAATCGGTTCTGCTTCGATGGTCTTGTCTTCGGCCGGTTCGGTCTGCACGGGCGGCGGCGTTTGAACCTCGACTGCCACCAGGTGCGCGGCTTGGACAAGGTGCGTTCTAAAGACGACGCTGTGGAAGCCACCGGCGGCGATGGTGGCGAAGCGGGCGTCGTCGGGGATGTCGCACTGGCCGTAATCGTTGAGACCCCAGGCGACGGCGGAACCGTCACGCCTGAGGGCGAGATTGTGGAACGCGCCGGCGGCGATGGCGACGAATCCGTTGCCTTGCGGAACATCGCACTGGCCGTATTCGTTGCGACCCCAGGCGACGAGCGAGCCGTCCGAGCGGAGGGCGAGGCTGTGGAGCGAACCGCAGGCGATGGCCCGGTAGTGGCCGCCTTCAGGAACGTCGCATTGGCCGTCTCCGTTGCCTCCCCAGGCGACGATGGATCGATCCAATCTCAGAGCCAAACTGTGGTAGCGACCGCCGGCGATCGCGATGAAGTTGTTGCCTTCGGGGACGTCGCACTGGCCGTACTCGTTCCATCCCCAGGCGACGAGCGAGCGGTCGGATTTGACTGCCAGGCTGTGGTAGTGGCCGGCTGCCACGGCGAGGTAACTCTGGTCGCGCGGCGCGAGGCACTGGCCTTTGCTGTTGTCTCCCCAGGCGGCGATGGAGCCATCGCGCCGAAGGGCCAGGCTGTGATAGAAGCCGGCGGTGACGGAGGCGAAGTCCGTCTCGTGGGGTCCGTTGCACTGTCCGTTGACGTTCTCGCCCCAGACCTGTAAGGACCCGTTGGCATACAGGGCGAGGTTGTGATAGGCGCCGGCGACAATGGTGGTGGGTTCGGCCCCTGCCGGGGCGTCATACTGCTGCCCGGACGTCTTGCCGCAGGACAGGAGCGCCTTTGGCTGGGCGGCGCCGAAACCGACGGGGACGGAGGCCAAACCGAAGAGGAGCAGGGCTATGAGGATGAACGGGAAGCGAAGGGGTCCACTCGGTTTGTTGTTACGAGACCACAGATCGTTCATCACGGCGAACATTATTCACTCCTCCGGCCGGTCAACAGTCAGGAGTCAGAGGTCGTTTCGCCAGCGGCCGCGATCAAGCGCTGCACAACCAAGGCCCTGCTCAGGCGAACCTGCTGACAATGCCACGTTCGGATCGGGCCGGTGCGATCGACCGGGTCAAGACGGAAGGCGGGATTCGAAGCGACCTGCCGCGATCGCCTCGCATCTCAGATTCATCACCCTTCCTTCGACCCGGACATTCGACTGGCTTCTGCCGACGATCCGAATAACCCTTCTATTGTACCAAATCTCGCGTCTGACTCAAGCGAGAAGCTCAGGCATTCGGGATTCGTCGAGGATAAGGCGGTGAGGCGAGGGCCCGGAACGTGGGGAATGGGAGCGTGTGGTTTGCCAGGCTGTGGGCGGGCGAAGTGGCCTACGCCCGGGCGTTCGAGGGCCAACGACCGATAAAATCCGGGCCCATGCCGGCTCGGCACGGGCCCGTTGCAGATTGTCGCCGCAGTGGATCGTTCGTGTCGCCCTGCGGACTCCTATGGGTCGCGTTGCGGTGGCGGCCGGCTAGGGGGCCGGAGCGGCGACCGGATGACCGACCTGTATGTCGTCGATGTAAATCACACCGGTCCCGCCGGCGGCGGGGTTATCCCGGTCGCCGAGTCCGATGTAGAGCATGGCGACGCGACTCATGTCGACGCCGGCGAATTCGCTGAACGGGATTCGCCACGGCTGCCACTGCGTGATCCCGGTGACGTCCGGGTCCGGATGCGTGACGACGGCGACGTTGCCGGCGGTGTCCTCGACGGCGACGTACAGCGTCTCGGGATCGTTGCCCGGCTGGTCGGCGGTGGTGGCGGTGTTGCCACGCAGATGCAGGACGAGGGTGTCGGCGGCGCCGGTGGTCCAGTCCTGGGAGCCAAGGTCGCGATCGGCCTCCGAGTAGAAGGGCGCGACGGTGTTGTTGTACTCGAGGGGCATGGACTGGCGACCGGTGTTGACGATCGACTGCTCGGCGAATGGGGCGTCGAAGTAGCCAACGGTCGATCCCGTTTCGTTGATGAAGCCATCGAGCCACGTGTCGAAGATGGTGTTGTCGTCATCGTTGTAGCTTTCGAAGTCCTCGACCATGAGATACTCGATCGTGGCGAAGCTCCAGGTGTCGCCTTGCCAGAGGCTGGGGTCGGCCGCTTCGTTGACCTCGTCGACTTTCCAGTGGTAGGTGGTGCCGAAGTCGAGGCCTTCGACGGCATAGCGGCTTTGGCTGACGGTGTCGAGGAGGGCGGCGCCGGACTCGACGGCGTCCGGGTCACTGCTGAAGTAGACGGTGTGGGAAGCGGCCTGGCGGCCGGCGCGCCAATCGAGGGTGACGTCCAGGGGGACGTCGGTGGCGCCGGCGGGCGGGGCGGGGTCGCGGGGATTGGCGGGCAGGTGATAGAAGCGGACTTCGCTGAGGCCAAACTGCTGGCCAATCACGCCCTGGCCGCTGTTGATGGTGAGCCTGACGTAGCGGGCCGCGGCGCCGGCCAGGTCGATGGTTGTGTTGGCGGCGTAGGTGGCGTTGGCGGTGGCCTGGGCGAACTGGAAATCGCCCAGCGCGGTCCAGGTGGCGCCGTCGGCGGAGTACTCGAGTGTCACGTCTTTGGCGCCGAAGCCCAGGACCAGCTCGAACTGTACGTTGTAGTTCCAGACCCACATCTCGTAGAGCTTGTAGAGGCCGTCGAATTCGTACTGTATCCAGGTGGCGTCTGCCCCGCCGGAGGTGAGCCACATGTCGGTAGCGGCGGTGGAGTGCTGATCGGCGCTGTTGAGTCCTGAGCCGTTGATGGTGTTCTCGGGTCCGGTGCCCGCGTCGGCGCCGGAGGCGGTGGCGACGATGTTGGCGATGGGGTAGACGTAGGGCTCGACGGTGAAGCTCCAGACGTCGCCTCGGTAGATGGTCGCGTCGGGTGCGGCGTTGACCTCGTCGATGCGCCAGTAGTAGGTCTGGCCGAATTCGAGCGGGGTGGGTGACTCGTAGGCGGCGTCGGTCTGGCCCTGACTGACGAGCACGCCCATTGGGTTGGCGCGGGTGGCGGCGTTGACGTCTTCGAATACGGTGCCGAGATAGACGTCGTGGGTAACGGCGTAATCGCCAGGGGTCCAGGAGAGGACGGCGTCTATGGGCACGTCCGTCGCCATGGGGGCCGGGTTGGGCTTGCGGGCGGTGACGGGGACCACGATCTCGGGCGGCGGCGACGTGTCTATCCAGACGCGGTCGATGTTGAGATCGACGTCGCTGTCACCCAGGTTGAAATAGATATCAATGTCGTCGTTGAAATTTCCGGTGCCCCCGACGGTGGGTCCGGTGTGGGTATACTCGTAGGTGAAGGTCTGCGTCTTCGTGGTCAGCTCGATGTTCCCCACGATCCAAAACTGGGCCCAGTTGTGTGTCGTTCGACCGAGCAACATTGTCGAGATGACCCTCGGCTCATCCGCCCGGGCCATGAAGCTGATGTAGTAGGTTTCGCCCTGGACGAGTTCGAGGTAGGACTGGATGAGCTGGAGAGAGCCGGCGGCGCCGTCCGGGATGACGATGCGCAGGGACATGTCGCCCGACATGGTCTCGTCCGGGACGGGTTCGACGCGCTCGAAGTCCGCGGTCTCCCAGAGCCACCAGTTCTCGGCG
>Ga0272442_10012492_pt1 | contig 10248 bp, 5 predicted proteins | sample SSMForm2O_FD_200262 | JGI IMG/M metagenome (GOLD analysis project Ga0272442, IMG submission 200262) | Marine sediment archaeal communities from Little Sippewissett salt marsh, Falmouth, MA, United States - SSM-Form-2O | ecosystem: Environmental > Aquatic > Marine > Wetlands > Sediment ... | reverse complement strand
TCGAATTGCCTTTTTGTTGGGATCGTTTCCGGTCTCCTCATCATCACCCGTTGGCAGAACTGTATTTTCGCCCTTTTCATCCTTCCCATCCTTTTCACCCATCCCCGCGGGTTTCGAACCATGAGGAAAATGATCGCCCAGGTTTTTCTCGTGGTGGTTCTCATCGGCGCGATCTTCTGTTTCCAGGGATTCGTATGGATGAAGCAGTTCGGGGGGTTCTGGGGAATCCCCTATTCCTCCTCGTACATGCACTGGGGGAAACCTGATGTCCTCCCGCTCCTATTTTCCGGATTTCACGGCCTTCTGCCATGGAGCCCGATTTTCCTCCCCGCAATAATCGGGCTTTTCCTGGGGATGAAAAGGAAGGGGGAGATCAGGTGGCTTTACCTGGGGGCGGCGCTCACGCTTTTCGCATCTATTTATGTCAATGCGAGCGCCAACCGGTGGTGGGCAGGGGCCTCTTACGGGGTGCGGCGAATGAGCTGCATGATCCCCTTTGTGGCCCTCGGTTTTGCAGAGCTGTATATGCATCTCAGGAAACAGGTCCGGATCGCTCTCGTGGTTTTCATCCTGGTGTGGGCCCATTTTACCATGACGTGTTACAGGGAGCATATCGACGATTTGTCGTATCCCCTCCTGGGGAGGAGAAGCGCGGCTGCGGCAACGGACAGAACCGAGGATTATGTAACGAGCGCCCGCGAGGCCAGGGGGATTTTGAAGCATGAACTGTTTTCCCCGTCGCTCCGGATGTTCCGGATCATCCGCACGGATCGATGGAGGAACCTGGTGCGGTTTTTCGGTCCGTTCATCATCTTTTTTGTCTTTCTTTTCTCGAAAGCCGGGTTTGTTTCGTTTCTCAGAAGGAGGTCTTTCCGGAAAATCTGCCTCTGGGCGGTTTCCATTTACCTGTCTTTTCTGCTCGTTTTTCTCTATTTTTTCGTGCCGGGAAACCGGGAGCTGAACCGGGAGTGGAAGAGCTTCCTCCGGAATCCCCTGGTTTCCGAATCCGTGGTTCCGAGCGTTCCCCGGGCGGCCGTGGTGTTTGTCAGGGCGGTCTATTATATAAAACGCGGGGATGAAAAATCGGCTGTGGAAGTTCTCTCCCGATTGGAGGATCCCGAACACAGCTGGCTCGATCTCGAGGCGGTGAGGGAGGGAGCGGGGGAAAGGGGGGGAAGCGGTGAGCGGTGAGCGGTTAGCGAGGGAAAGGATGAGGGGGAGGTTTGAAATTCGAAAAAGCCATATACCGGAAGTCATATAATATATAGAATGACCCCATTATTCCATTTATACTTTTATTTCAGTTGACAGAAATAATTACTATTGGAAAAAAAGGAAATCGGTGATGTTTGACTGGTGCGTGAGGGGCAGATCTTGCAAATGTTAAATAAATCATTCCCTTTGGTAATGTTTCTTTCTTATCTGTTTCTTTCAAGCGTGGCTTATTCAACCACGTATTACGTGAAAAAAGACGGGAGCGATGAAAGCTCCGGAACCAGCTGGGACGAGGCCTTTCTCACCATTACGAAAGCTCTGGATGAGGTAACATCCGGGGACGCGGTATGGGTTGCAGAGGGAAACTACCAGGAGGGACGTCGCCTTCGTGTCGATGAAGGGGTTTCTCTGTACGGAGGATTCGCCGGGTATGAAACCAATCTATCCCAACGCAATATCGGGAATTATAAAACCATCATAGACGGCGAAAAAAGATACGATTGCATAGATAATTATGGTTTGCTGGACGGCTTATATGTTACAAATGGAAATGGAGGCTATACAAGCGGAGGGATTTACATTTATAAGGGCACAGTCAACAACTGCATAGTGTATTGTAACACTACGCTTGGTCAAGGCGGTGGGATTTTTAATTATTTGGGCTCTGTGACAAACTGCACGGTGTATGGAAACACCGCGCATGAAGGCGGCGGGATTTATAATTACTACGGCGGCTCTATGACCAATTGCATCTGCTGGAATAATGTAAACGACGATGTTTACAAAAACCGATCAGTGGATGTCTCTTATTCCTGCTTTACCGGCTCCAGAGGCAATCATCATAATATCAGTGCCAATCCGCTGTTTGTCAATACGTCCGGCGATCCATCCACATGGGATTTTCACCTCCAAAACGGCTCCCCCTGCATCGACTCGGCCAATCCCGATATGGCGCCTGATATTGATATCGAGGGAAATCCGCGACCGGGCACTGATGGGAAAGTCTGCATGGGAGCTTATGAATCGCCGGATGTTTATGAACCGGCTCCTCCTCGAGTTCCCGGACGGCTTTACGTCAGCAAAATGGGCAATAATACCGACGGTACCTCATGGGAAAACGCATATACAAGTATTACGACCTCTCTATTAAATCTGCCTGGCGATGATTTATATGATATCTGGGTGGCGGAGGGATTATATCAGGAACGCATCAGCTTAACCGTCACATCGAGGTCGTCTCTTTATGGAGGGTTCGCCGGGTATGAAAGCGATTTATCACAGCGCGATATCGAGAATCATGAAACCATAATAGACGGAAAAAGCTGGTACAGGTGCATAAAAAATTATGGTTTGGTGGATGGCTTATATGTAACAAATGGATACACAGATCGTAAAGGCGGCGGGATTTATAATTACAGGGGCTCAGTAATCAACTGCATCATATATTCCAATACCGGAGAACATGGCGGCGGAATTTATAATGACGTTGGCTCGGTGAACAATTGCAGGGTTTATACGAATATCTCGAATGAAGACGGCGGCGGGATTTATAGTAATGGGGGGTCAGTGGACAACTGCATCGTCTATTCCAATACCGGAGAATATGCCGGTGGGATTGATAATTCTCACGGATCGGTAACAAACTGTAAAGTTTATAATAACAAGTCGAGTCAAGGCGGCGGGATTGTGAGCGTCGAGGGCTCGGTTAAAAACTGTACAGTGTATGACAATCTTGTGAAGAAAGACAGATATTATGCTTGGGGAGGAGGGATTTATAATTATGAGGGCCCGGTAATCAATTGCATGGTGTATTCCAATACTGCGGATAATGGCGGCGGGATTTATAATTACAGGGGCTCAGTGACAAACTCTATGGTATTTTCCAATACCGCGGTGGATAACGGCGGTGGAATATATAATGAAGATGGCTCAATCTACAATTGCACGGTGTATGGCAACACTGCATATTCCTTTGGCGGTGGGATTTATGATGATGAGGGCTCAATGCACAACTCCATTTCCTGGAGTAATGTGGGAGGTGATTTTTACGGGAAATCAACCAATGTTTCCTATTCCTGCTTTGGAGAGTCAAGACACAAGCATCATAGTATCAGGGCCAATCCACAGTTTGTCAATACCTCCGGAGATCCATCCACATGGGATTTTCAACTCCAAAACGGCTCCCCCTGCATCGACTCGGCCAATCCCGGTATGGCGCCTGATAATGACATCGAGGGAAATCCGCGACCGGGCACTGATGGGAAAGTCTGCATGGGAGCTTATGAATCGCCGGATGGTTATGAACCGGCCCCGCCTCAACCTCCCTTGCGGCTTTACGTCAGCGAAAAGGGCAATAACACCAACGGGAGCTCATGGGAAGATGCATTTACAAGTATAACGACGGCTATTTCGAATCTGGACGATAATATATATGATATATGGGTGGCGAAGGGATTATACCAGGAGGGCGCCCAGATAAACGTCCCCGGGAGAGCGTCTCTTTATGGAGGATTTGAGGGGCATGAAAGCGAACTGTCCCAGCGCAATATCGAAAAATATAAAACCACAATAGACGGTGAAAATAGCTACGGATGCGTGTATAATTCAGGTATGATAGATGGATTTTATGTAAGAAATGGAAATAGATATTCTGGTGGTGGAATCAATAATAGTAACGGTTCAGTGAACAACTGCATATTGTACAATAATACCGCAGGGAACAAAGGGGGTGGAGGAATTGCCAATTATTATGGCACTGTAAAGAATTGCAAGTTGCATCTCAATACTTCGAATAATTACGGTGGGGGAGTTTCTAATTATAAAGGGAGCTTGTTTAACTGCATAATTCAAGATAATTTCTCGGACGATTGTGGGGGGGGAATTGCCAATTACTCCGGCTCGGTGACCAACTGCCGGGTCTTTCATAACAGCTCGTTACATGACGAAGGAGGTGGGATTGATAATATTAAGGGTGCATTAATCAACTGCATTGTATATCGCAACACCGGAGTTTCCGGCGGTGGAATTTATAACGATGAAGGCTCTGTGACCAACTGTCTTGTATATGATAATCTTGCAACGCTTAACATAGACGGGATTTATAATGAAAACGGCCAGGTGATCAACTGTACCACTTGTTGGAACTGGAGTTATGGGATTTATAATGAAAACGGCTCAGTGATCAACTGCATCTCCTGGAATCATTCACAGGCAGACATGAATGGGAATTTAACCGATGTCTCATATTCCTGCTTTTACGGGGCCAAAGGAGATAATCATAATATCAGCACCGATCCCCTGTTTGTCAAAGCATCCGGCGATCCATCAAGCCTAGACTTGCATCTTCAGAGCGGCTCCCCCTGCATCGACGCGGGAACCGGAGAGGGAGCGCCGGATCATGACTTGGAAGGAGTGCCCCGTCCCCAGGGATCAGGATTCGACATGGGAGCTTATGAGTTTCCTCTTGATAACGCCAGATTTATATCACAGCACGTATCCTCGAAAATCCCCGCTGGTGAACAGTTCGGCGTTTCCCTAATTATGAAAAACATAGGGATAAATACGTGGACAAAAGGCGGCGGATACCAGCTGGGAGATTGTATCACAACGGATTCCCTGTGGGGACTCTCGAGGGTGGACCTTGCTCCAGGAGAAACCGTCATGCCGGATGAGACAACCAGCTTCACGTTCAATCCAACGGCTCCTGAAACAGGGGGCGAGTATGATTTCCAGTGGCGAATGATAAAGGAACCTGAAGAAAAGTGGTTCGGGGAAAAAACACCGCTGGTTCGAATCAGGGTTGTTGAATGGATTCCCGGAGATGTGAACAATGACGGATATCTAACATTAGAGGACATCAACATGCTGATTGATCATCTTCTTGGAAAAACCATGCTCGATCCCGACGAAGCAGAACGCGCCGACGCCAACCTGGACGATAAACTGGATGCCGGCGATTTGATTCGTATCGTTATGGGCCGTTCCGACCTGAAATGAACCGAAACATATCAATCTCCGAAAGCCGTTTGATTATTGTCCAGGGATTATCCATCCCGGAAGGCCAAACCATTTTTTCCGATCAGTGGTCTTTGGATTATGAAGAGTTAAGGGCAGACTCGGGTTCGACCCCTTTATCCTAAAAAGGAGAATGTGAAATGACGAAAAAAGATCTCCTGGCGATCGTGATTTTCCTCCTGGCAGCCGTTTGTTTCCAACCCCGCCGGATTGACGCAAAATCCCTTGTCGATCCGGATCCCCTCCTGGATGAGGCCCTGGGGTATGCAGCCGTTTACAACTATGAAAAGGCGCAGCATATCTGTGACCGCATCCTTTCCATCACTGAAGATCCCGCGATACAGGCACGGGCCCACTGGATCAAGGCCGTGGCTTTTGCCAAATTTCAACTCGAGTATCGTACCAACGAGCTCTCCGAAAAACTGGAAAGGGAAAAGGGATATATCAGAAAACTCGATCCCTCGCTCCTTCGGGAACGGCTCTATCACTTCGAGGTGGTTCAAAGATTTCATAAAACGGTGGAAAGCGATGTGGAAGGAATATTGAAACAGGCTGTTTCGGAATTTGAAAAGGAACAGATCCCGGAGGCGGATCGTCATTACAAGATCGGACAGTCCTTCCTGGCAGCGGCATCGATTGCAGGAGAAAAGGCAAAGGAATACTATCGACAATCGGCGGACCACATGAGTAAGGCTCATAAACTCGCTCCCGAAAATTACGAATATGCCGCCTACTGCCTCACCGCCCTTGCCCGGGCCGATCGGTTAACCGAGGCCGTGGAAGTGGGAAAAGAGCTCACAAAAAAATATAAAGCCGCCCCCCGGTTCTCCATGGAGAGCGATCCCTGGTATCTCTACGCCGCAGCCGTTGGATTGACCGATATCATGGAGGCCCGGAGGATCGCACTGGAGAGGTCCGGCTCTCCTGATGCGGACGCCGGGATCTTCTTTTATGTGACCCAGTCGGATGTCAGAGCGGCAAAGACCCCGGAGGAAAAGGCCGGGATCTGGAGGGAATTCATCCGGAAAATGGAGAACGGACAGATTCCCCGGAAGGGATATAATCTCCGATTCCTGGTTTCCGCATATTACAAGCTGGGCCATTTCGAATCCAGGGCAAAACGCCCGGAAAAGTCCCTTGAAGCGTATCGGAAGCTCTCGGAATACTCGCCCCATTATGCCGGGATTCATTATAACCAGGGAGTGGTTCTGGAGATGCTTTCCGGGAAGGAGACCGATCCGGAAAAGAAAACCTCCCTGATGGAACAGTCCAGGAAACAGTTCGAGCTCCAGAAGAAATATAACTGGCACGGCACGATGAAGCAAAGTGCCGACGCCCGGCGCTTAAAGTAATTCTTTTCTTTTCAAGCTTTCACAAAGCCCCCCCACCCTTGTTTTAGGGGTGGGGTGATTTTTTCTCAACCATTCCCGAAAATCCTCAAAAAACACTTGCATTCGCTCTTCGACGGATATAAAAAAACTGTATCCATGATCCCCATTGGGGAGCTTGAAGATTTCATTCTTCAAAGTGGGAAAGATGAGGTGATGGGAAGTGAAACGCCCCTTTATCCTGATTCCGGTTACGGCCTTTGTCTTTTTTTCCCTGAATCTTTTGGGAGCGAATGAACGCAGGATCGTCCCCGTGGACTGGCGATCCTGCGGGCCTGCTCAGGATGAAAAGTCCACTGCCAGGTTACTCTGGGATAAGAAGGCCGACACCGGGCACAAGTGGTGCTGTTTTCACGCCGGTTACAGGGAGCCTCAAATTCACTGGGTCATTATGGATCTGGGAGCGGAATACGGCATCTCCCGCATCCGGATTGTCCATGATGGTTCACAGCAGAAACAGAGACATCTCCTGACCGAGGATTATACCATCCTGGGGAGCAAATACTCCATGGATGGACCATGGACTCCCATGAAAGTCGTGAAGGACAATACAAAACAAGTCAATGATTTCAGGTTCGAAGGCATGAGATTTCGGTATGTCGGTCTCGAGGTAACCGATCCCCAGCTGGGACCCCAACCCAACGGCGTCCAGGACGATTGGGCGGTTCGGATCCAGGAGCTTTCTATTTTCACATCGGATCCCGAATCCGCGGTTCGAGCGAGGCCCTTCCCGGATCCCTTCCGTGTATCGTCCGGGGGCAAGGTTTCCCGCTCCGTTTATCAAAACACGTCCCGGACGATCACCCCGGAAAGGCAACAATCAATCCGGTACCCTGTCAGGAATCGCACCGTTTTCCCCCGAAAAAAGCTCTATTATTTCTACAATCCGGACTTCGAGTGTTGCTGCGAGATGCACAAGGTGATCCTACTGGAACCGGTTCAGCAGGCCATGGGGAAATACCGTTTTGAAAACATCCTCTCGACCGCCCGGGATCCGCATATTCGTCAATTCAACATCATCGCCATCCCCACCATGATTATCGCGGATGAGGCGGATCACGTGTTGAAATGCCGGACAGGGTATATGAATCAGGAGGAAATGCTGGAATTTCTCAAGTAGGCGGGAAAGCGTTCAGCGGTTCAGCGGTAAGCACTAATCTTAAGAAAGATAGATTTGATTTAAGAACAAGGCCCGCCTTGGCTGAAGCCAGGGCGGGTAAAATTAACGATTTGTGATATGCGAACGAAAAATACAAATACTTCGAAAATCGTACATCGTTGATCTTTATTCATAAATCAATTCAGCCTTTCATCGCAAAACGCACACATGTCTCAACCGGAGGATCTAGGATCTTCCCGGTCTTTTCAAATTGTAATCGTGGATTTTTTTTCGCAGGGTGGTGGGGGAGATGCCCAGGAGGCGGGCGGAACGGCTGATATTCCCCCCCGTATATTCCAGGACCTTGCCGATGTGACTCTTTTCCACATCCTCGAGGAGGAAGGACTCCGGTTTGCCGGCGGCATCCTCCCTTCTCGGGGTGAATGAGATCTCCATATCCCCGCTGGTCAGGATATCGCCCTTCGAGAGAGCAATGGCCCGGGTAAGGACGTTCTCGAGTTCCCTCACGTTACCCGGCCATTCATACATCTCGAGGCGTTTCAAAACGTTTTCCTCGATGGCCTTCACACTTCGGTGGATCTTCCGACCGATTCGTCCCATGAGGTGATTCACCAGGAGAGGGATGTCCTCTCTTCGCTCCCTCAGGGGGGGGAGGAGGATTCTCGAAACGGCCAGGCGGTAATACAGGTCCTCCCGGAATCGACCCTTTCGAATCAGCTGCATAAGGTTCTGATTGGTGGCGGAAATGATCCTGGCGTGAAAGGCGATGCTGTCGAGTCCGCCCACTCGTTCGAATTCCCGTTCCTGGATCACCCGGAGGATCTTCGCCTGGAGATCCAGGGGCATATCTCCCACCTCGTCGAAGAACACAGTCCCTTCCCCGGCGAATTCGAGTTTTCCCATTTTTCTTCCCACGGCCCCGGTAAAGGAGCCGCGTTCATGCCCGAACAGTTCGCTCTCCAGAAGGGTGGGAACCACGGCGGAGCAGTTAATCGGAATAAAGGGTTGAGAAGAGGTTCCGGATTCGTGGAGGGCCCGGGCCACCAGCTCCTTTCCCGTTCCGCTCTCTCCCTCGATCAAGACATTCACCTTGCTCCGGCTGAGCAGTCCGATCTGTTTGACCACGTTAATGATCTTTTTATCCATACCCACGATTTCATGTTCGTATTCATAAGTATCCTGGATGACGATATGCCTTTGTTTCTCGGTTTTCTGGAGGGCGCGACTCTTTGTCTTTTCCATTAAAAGGGTGATTTCATCCATGTCAAAGGGTTTGCGAAGGTAATCGAAGGCCCCGAGTCGCATGGCCTCGATCGTCGCCTTCATGTCCTGTTGACCCGTGATGATCACCACCGGGAGATTCAGGTTGATCTTCTGAAATTCCTTGAGCGTGCCGAGTCCGTACTGGTCCGGAAGGTTCAGGTCCAGGAACACCACTTCCGGAAGGAAGGAATTATAGGCCTCGATCCCGCTGGTGGCCGTATGGACCGAATGAACCTCGTGTCCCGATTCCTCGAGCCTGATCTGGAGGGTGCGGCAGAGGGCCTTGTCGTCGTCGATTATCAGAATACGGCTCATGGATCCTGTCATTCAATGGGGAGTGAGAATGAAAAAAAGGCGCCGCCCCCGGGTATGTTCCGGGCCGATATGGCGCCTCCGTGATTTTCAACGATATTTTTCACAATGGGAAGTCCCAGCCCCAGGGCCTCGTCCCGGGTTGTATAAAAAGGCTGGAACAGCCGGTCCCTTTCCTCTTCGGAAAAACCTTCCCCACCATCCTCCACGGAGATCACAACGGTATTTTCCGTGCATTCACCCGAGATCCTGATTGTGCCTTTCTCCGGGGTGAAATGAATGGCGTTGGAAAGGAGGTTGTCCAGGCAGATCCGGATCCGCCTGGGATCTGCGGGAAAAGGGAGCCCACCGGTTTTATCCGTCACCTCGATCGAGATCCTTTTTCCAGAAGCCGGCTTCTCATGGATGGAAACACTGTGTTTCGCCAGTTCGGAGAAGAGTATGGGGGAGGTGTTGCGATCCTGGCAGTGACCGTAATCCAGAAGTTGGGCGAGGATTTTCTCGAGCCGTTCCGCCTGCGAAAGGGCCAGTGAGGCCAGTTCGTGATAGTTGGGATCGTTTGTCATTTTCCTCTCGAAGGCCTGGAGGGTGATCATGATGGAAGAGAGGGGATTGCGCATTTCGTGAACGATTCCGGAACAGAAATTCGAAAGGATTTCAAAGCCGTTGTTTCGATCTCCCGATCTGATGTCGACGGATTTCACGGTCGTTTCACTTTGATGATCACCCCGGCAAGGTTTGATGGTCTTTTCTTTCATTTGCGATCCGGAAACTCCTTGGAACTATTATCCCCACTATTTTCAGCAACACGAGATTATCGGATGCTATCCAGTTGGAACAAGTTAAAATTAGAATATCATCATGCAAAATGCAAGGATAAAGATACATCGCGGGAATTGCGACTTGAGAAGAACGATGATCAAGATATGGGGGGGT
>Ga0272442_10012491_pt1 | contig 10249 bp, 8 predicted proteins | sample SSMForm2O_FD_200262 | JGI IMG/M metagenome (GOLD analysis project Ga0272442, IMG submission 200262) | Marine sediment archaeal communities from Little Sippewissett salt marsh, Falmouth, MA, United States - SSM-Form-2O | ecosystem: Environmental > Aquatic > Marine > Wetlands > Sediment ... | reverse complement strand
TTCTTGAGCATATCAGTCGTCTGGCTATGAAGTTGGGCATACTCTTTGCCCCGATGTCCAAGCGTCGGTCGGGCAAGCTGCTCAAGAACGTCATCGTTGACCTTTACAGGACCTGGAATAAATAATCTTGGTGGGTTTTTCCAGTTTACCATATTTGGTTTACTCCTAAATTAAAAACTACAACTTGTTAATAATCAAACCCGTATAAATTTTGGGATAAAAATACGTTGACTTCTGAGGCATTCTCTCGCCCTGGTCCGCTACCTCCTGTATTTGCTGGATTTTGGGGGGATTCATAAAGAAGGCAGCCTGTTTTTGGCCGGCATCAATTTCGGCAATCGATTTATCAACAGCATTAGGTGTGTCCTTGACATACTTTAGATTTTGACCTTCGGCTAATTTCTCCTCATCGATGCCTAAAAGTTTTTCCAGAATCAATTTATGCAGCACAGAAACGTCAAGCGTTCTCCACGCCAAACTCATATTCGGTGCGTCCACGTCCATAGCACTTTTATCTTTCAGGACTGCTACATAGAAGGCGCTGCCTCCGGCGTAAATACCGAATGCACTTCTGTGACCATCGTGCTCCGCTTTCATTTGAGCAAGCATTTTTTGTCGTGAATCATCCTTAGTCTGGGGTGAAATAAATCTAAATTCTTTAATTTCGAAATTGTTTTTGAGTTCGACAAGCAGCTTTTCCATATCGAAGTTGTCGAGATTACCGACAATGCGATGAGTAGCTAAAACTATCAATCCCGCCTGATGAGTATTTGCAAAGGCAAGCATTTGATAAGCCGATGCCGGATCAGCATTCTCTTTGGAATAGCTCAAGCCTGTTATATAACGATGGTGTCCGTCGGCTATAATGCAGCTTTTATCATGCATGACTTTTTCGATTGTATCAATTTCGGCTTTATTGGTTATGGCAAACAAACGATGCCGGACATCCTGCTCATCGACCAGGTTGATAAGCGGTTCCCCGCCGACAGCACCTTCGATTATCCTGTCTACTGCTCTTTGCCGGTCTTCATATAGACAAAAAACCAGACCGAATTTTGCAGCAGTTGCCCTTTTGAGATTGAGTCTGTCAATTATAGGTTCATTTAGCGTTTGTTCATGAGGCCTGACTACTTTGCCGAATTCTTCGAGTTTAGCCAAAGCGATAAAGCTGAAGCGTTGAAATTTCTCACCACCGAGTTCAAAATCCTGGACGTAAGCATAGATAGTTTCATCAGAATCCTGTTTTAAGACACCTTTTTCAATCCAGTTATTCAAATAGTTAGCTGCTCTTGTATATTGATTGTCGCTGCCATTATCAGAAGGTTTGGTTTGCCCCTTGATTATCCGCACAATGTTATACTCGCTTTTTTCGTAGAGTTTCTGCTGTTGGTCAGGGCTGATAACATCATAAGGCGGAGCAACACAACGACCCACATCGCCAACTTTGTCTTTGTCATATCTAAATGCTTTGAAAGGCTTTACTTGCATAAAAACACAAACCTGAAATCCTTTCTTATTTTTATACTGATATTAAGCCTGGAATTCACTTATAATGATGCTCAAAAGCAACAAAGGCTTGAATGGTAATAAAAGTGGGATACATTGTCAAGTCCGCTCAGAATACACCATAAAAATGAAAAAAACTTTATGATTGAATGAACACAGAAAATCTGATAATAGCATCTGATTTTAGTGAAGTTCACTTATGAAAACGAAAAACTGGACGCTTTTTACTGTAACGGCAATAATCACCATATTATCCAGTGGAATTTGTTTTGCCGTTGATGACAGCGATTTTCAATATTGGAGTTCGGCAAGCCTTTCTTTTGATATTCATAAAGACTGGAAAGCTATAGTTACCGAAGAACTCAGAATGGGAGAAAGTGCGGGCAAACTCTACTTCCACTACACGGATGTAGGTTTTGTGTACGGCGGCCTGGCAGATTGGCTCGATTTGGGCTTTGATTACTGGCAGGTATATGGAAAAGACAGCTCCGGCTCATGGATGGAAGAACACCGAATGCTACTTAATGCTACACTAAAAGGAAATTTGCTCGATATTGATTTTACCAACAAGTCAAGATTCGAATATCGGGACCGGGAAAATAAGGATGACGGCTGGCGGTATAGAAATAAACTTACCCTGAAATTTCCGATGGAGCTGACAGCTCTTAAACTCAGGCCTTATATTGCCGATGAGGTGTTCTTTACTCTCGACGAGGCCGATTACACAGCGAACAGGCTTTATGCCGGATTTTGCATTGACCTGGCGAAAAACTTAAAAGGAAATATTTTTTACATGTGGCAAAGCACCAGGACAAGTGGTAAATACATCGACATCAACGTGATTGGGACTTATCTGACATTTTCTTTTTAGCATCCCTGTTTTTTCTATCGGCGTATCATCAACTAAAATCGTATAGCTCTCTTAACTACTGAGCTTTTTTTCTGCAAGGTATTTATTTATGGCAGCGGCGGCGGTTCGGCCCTGTCCCATTGCCAAAATGACCGTTGCGGCGCCCAGGACGATGTCCCCGCCGGCATAAACGCCTTCCAGTGAGGTTTTGCAGTTTTCATCGACAACAATATTGCCCCACTTATTGAAGTCCATTTTAGGGGTGGTCTGACGAATGAGGGGATTAGCGATATTACCGATAGCAATTATCAGTGTATCGACATCAATTCTAAACTCCGAGCCCTCGACAGGTATGGGCCTGCGCCTGCCGGAATCATCGGGTTCGCCAAGTTTATACTTAAGACATTCGATAGCGGTTACATGGCTGTCCTCGTCGCCTATTATTCGCTTCGGACTTTGCAGTATATGAAATTCGATGCCCTCTTCCTTTGCGTGATGGACCTCCTCAATTCGAGCGGGCATTTCTTTTTCACTTCTTCGATAAACCAGATAGACCTTTTCCGCTCCGAGCCGTACGGCAGTTCTGGCCGAATCCATAGCAACGTTACCGCCCCCAATGACAGCGACTTTTTTCGAGTGTGCTATGGGCGTGTCGGCGCCTTTGCCGAAGTCATAGGCTTTCATAAGATTTGCCCGCGTAAGATATTCGTTGGCGCTGTATACGCCGACGAGAGATTCACCTTCAATACCCATAAACCTCGGCAGACCCGCCCCGACACCGACATAAACGGCATCGAAGCCGTCTTCGGTCATCAGTTGCTCTATTGTTCTTGTCCTGCCGACGATGAAGTTACAGACGATTTTAACGCCCATTTTTTTAAGGACATCGATTTCCTTTTGAACGATAGCTTTTGGCAGTCTGAACTCGGGAATTCCGTAAACCATCACCCCGCCGAGCTTATGGAAGGCCTCAAATATAGTCACATCATGGCCTGCCCTTCTGGTATCGGCGGCAGCAACGATGCCGCCCGGGCCTGAACCGATTATAGCGACTTTCATTTCAGTTTCCTGCGCCACGGCCGGGATGCTGTCGCTATTTTCGTCGAGGTCGGCGACAAATCTTTCGAGCCGGCCGACTGAAACCGCCTTTTGGGTGTCTTTGAATTTCAGGCCAATAGTGCATTGCTGCTGACATTGAACCTCCTGCGGGCATACCCTGCCGCAAACGGCGGGCAGAAGCGAATTTTCTTTAATGATTGCCAAAGCCTGGCTGAAATTGCCTGCTGCAATCTCAGCGACAAATTCCTTTATCTTTATTTCAACGGGACAGCCTTTGACACAGGGCGTATTTTTGCACCCCAAGCAGCGCATCGCTTCCAGCCGGGCCTGAGTTTCGGTATAACCGGTCGCCACTTCGCTGACATTACTTCTTCTTATGACAGGGTCCTGCGAGGGCATATCCTGAGGGGGGATTTCGTATCTGTCGGTGGGTTTCAGGGTGCCGGCTTTTTGCTTTTCCAAAAGCAGGTGCAGAAGTTTTTTTCTTTCTTTTTCAGTCATAAGAAAAATTAATAGAAAATAATCAATCTATTCACCCAGGCCTGTATAGAAAATAATCAATCTATTCACCCAGGCCTGTATAGAAAATAATCAATCTATTCACCCAGACCTGTATAGAAAAAAATCAATCTATTCACCCAGGCCTGTATAGAAAATAATCAATCTATTCACCCAGACCTGTATAGAAAAAAATCAATCTATTCATCCAGACCTATATAGAAAATAATCGAACTAATCATCGAGGCCTATATAGAAAATAATCGAACTAATCATTGAGATCTATTTTGCATTTGTGCTTTTTGTATTTTTCAAAGGCTTTCTGTTCGTGGTGTTTATAAGCGTCGAGCCTTTTCATCATCAGGTCGAAATTGACCTTATGGCCGTCAAACTCCGGGCCGTCAACGCATACGAATTGCGGCTTACCGTCGATTTCAACGCGGCAGCCGCCGCACATACCGGTGCCGTCAACCATAATGGTGTTTAACGATACCAAGGTGGGAACGTTAAACTGCTTTGTGACCTCGCAGCAAAACTTCATCATAACAGCCGGGCCAATTACAAATGCCTGGTCCGGTTTCGGGGTGCGCCGGCAAATTTCTTTTAGCGGCTCTGTGACGAGGGCCTTTCGGCCGTACGAGCCGTCATCGGTGGTGATTATCAGTTCATCGGAGATTTGTGAGAACTCATCTTCAAGTATAAGCAACTGTTTGTTTCTTGCTCCAATGATGGTGGTTATTTTACAGCCGGCTTCTTTAAGAGCCTTTGTGATAGGCAGTAATGGGGCGTTGCCGATTCCGCCTCCGACACAGACGACGTGGCCGAAATTTTCTATGTGGGTTGGTTTGCCCAGCGGACCGACGACATTGGCGATTTCTTCGCCTGCCTTCAAGTCAGCCATTTCAGCGGTGGTTTTGCCTACGCGCTGCCAAATCAGGGTTATGGTGCTGTTTTTGGGGTTGGCGCCGGCGATTGTGAGCGGTATGCGCTCGCTATATTCATTATTTATGGATATAATAACAAACTGGCCCGGCTTTCTGGCTGTGGCAATGAGGGGCGCTTCGATTTCGGCGGTGAAGACGTTATCTGAAAGTTGTTTCATAGATACGATTTTGTGCGGCACCGTTCTATTTCCTTCATATCAAAACGACTAAAAAATAACGCTGTGTACAAGTTTATCGAGAAAACCTTTGTTTTTGACTCAAAATCCAAGGTCGAATCATGTTTGTTATTAAAGTCCTGCTTTAGAAACCCAATTTTTGGGCGAAAATCGAAATTTCAAAAAACCTGTACACGGCGTTAAAAACTTGTATTTTGGCACATAACGGCTTTGGTGTCAAAGTTTTTAAACCATCGAAATATCAAGGCTTAAAGTAAATTTCCCCCGAGTTAAGCGGTTTATTTAGTGTTTTTGGATTTATCCGGTTGAGGCGAAAATTTGAGCGCCGCCGAATTAATGCAATATCGAAGTCCTGTTGGTTGTGGGCCATCATTGAATACATGGCCGAGATGAGCGTCACATTTGCTGCAGAGAACCTCGGTACGCTTCATTAAAAGGCTGTTATCGGGAACTTCTTTAACATTCCTGAGAGATGCCGGAGCGCAAAAGCTTGGCCAGCCGCTACCTGAATCAAACTTGGTTTCTGAATTGAATAATTCATTACCGCAGCAGATGCAGTGATATAAACCTTTTTCTTTGAGGTCGTAATATTTGCCGGTGAAGGCCGGTTCGGTGGCTTTTTGGCGAGTAACCTGGTATTGCTGCGGAGTAAGTAGTTTTTGCCACTGGCTATCGGTTTTTATAACTTTTTGAGGTTTTTCTGGCTCGTTGCTATCGGCGGGGGCAACTGTGCAAGAGACGCGGCCGAGTTTTTCCAGATAGCGCTGATGATATTCTTCGGCCCTGTAGAAGGTCGAGGCTGGTTTAATCTGGGTGACGATTGGTCTTTTGAATTTGCCCGACTGGGTGAGCTTTATCTTTAATTCCTCGGCGAGTGAGCGCTGGCTGGGGTTATGATAGAAAATTGCAGAGCGATACTGAGAGCCGATATCCGGGCCCTGGCGGTTGACGGTGGTGGGGTCGTGGATATCCCAGAAGAGCTGCAGGAGCTGCTGGTAAGAGACTTTTGCAGGGTCATAAAGGATTTGGACGGCTTCGGCATGTGCGGTTTTATCCGTGCAAACGGCCCTGTAAGTGGGATTTTTGGTATAGCCGCCGGTGTATCCGACAGATGTTGAAACGACGCCGGGGACCTGCCTGAAAGCGCCTTCTACGCCCCAGAAGCAGCCGGCAGCGAATGTGGCTTTCTCAAAGTCAGTCTTTGGAGCCTGTGAAGTGTTCATATTTTCCACCTGTTCTTTTTTTGCGGCACCACCGATTAAAATTCCGGCGCAAAGGACCGCTAAAACCATAGGAATAATCATCTTACCATTTAGCCGTTTCATATTATCTCCATAAGTCTATTAAAAACTACGTCAGATGCAATGTTCGGTTCGTGATTCGTGGTTCGTGATTCGTGGTTGGTGATTCGTGAATCGTGGTTGGTGGTTTGTGAATCGTGGTTGGTGGTTTTATGGGAGACATGGGAAAAATGGCATTAGAAGAATAAGCAAACCTAATAACAAGATAAGTATGGCTGAAAACACAATAAGCAGAGCTAATATTAAGTGATAATAAAAGGTTTGTTTTTGGGCTAAAAATGCAGGTGGTTTTGTGTGTGTGGTTTTTGGGCCCCCTTGATATTGAGCTAAAATCAAGGGTGGGCATTTTCAAAAAAACGAAAAATTGAAAAAAAAGTTACAAAATGACAAAGAAAAGAGGAAAAAAAGAAAGAAAAGAAGAAAAATTGAAAAAAATGATGCAAAAAGATGTGCAATTTGCGGTGTGTTTTCAAAATCGGGCGTTTTGTTGGCGCGCGGGGCGTTTCGCGCAGGCCGTAGTTGGTGGAGGGTGGATGAAATGTTAAAATGGGTAAAATGGGTAGTCTGGGAAAGAAAAAAAGACGTTTATTTTTTGAAACACGAAGGGCGCGAAGGACGCGAAGAAAGAATTAAAGACAGATTGTATCCCGCGGAGAAACTATGAAAGCCAGGTCTCCCGCTGGTTACTTATAGCGGATATAATTTCTGCGACGAGCTTGACCATAGTGGCTGGCTCAATATTTAAAGTCAACCTAACAAGGAGACCTGACAATGAATATTTTAGCAATGGATTTGGGATGTTAGCTGTTGTTGCCGGAGGCCGCAACGAGGAAACCTACAGTAAGTACGCCGCAGGCGCACGGATAAAATAGTTTCCGAGCAGAAGGCAGCAACAGCGGTGAGATAAAAAGGATGGGATTTTTTTAGTTACTTTTTCCTGGGGGGAAGCGGGCTTTATTGTAGGTTTTTTGTAGAGTTTTGGGTTGATAGGTGATTAATCAATTGTGTCCAGTGCATCCATATTCATTGATTCCCAGAAGGATACACCTGCCCACCATACCATGTTTGTCCATTGCTTAACCCCGTGCTTTTCATAGCCTTCCTTGAACCTTTTTCGTATTTCATCACCGGAGGCTATTCCTGTGAGTGTTTTAAGCTTGGCAAAGTAACTATGTTGAGCAGCGCGTATAAACAAAGGAGAACGCAAACCGCCTCTACCGGCGTAGATGAGAGTATGTGGGTACCAACAATAGTCGTCCGAAAGTAATGACATCAAGAGCACAACCAACTCAGCTTGCATGATATCCCTGAATAGGATATCATTCCTTGTAGCGCGATCTTTCATAAGGTCTGCAATGAGGCTGTGCCGGTTTAGTTTCAGGCGTTCATTCCGGGAAGTAAGGGCATCGGAGCAAGCCCAAAACTCATAGAATGGGACGAAATCATAGCCTGGACGTGCTGCAGATTCAGGCAGCAGGTAACGAGAGGTTAGAATAGTCCGGGCATTTGAGAACTTGTTGTTTTTTATAAGCACTCCTACGAGATATAAAAACATCTCGTAAACGAAAATCTTATGAGCATCGAACCATCCTTCCGTCCACGAGGTTACCTCCGGCGGGCGAAATTTCAGGGAAAGAAGTTGCTCTAAGAAACTCTGGAGGATGTTCTCTAATTCGGATACGTTTTCTTCAAGGTTTGTTTCGAGAATTAGCCAATCTATAAGTTGATCTCGAAGAGGCAAAAGCTTACGAAGATCCTCGATTACCTTTTCGTCAATGTGCTCGACTTTTGGTTGTTCACGAACCCTCAGATCATCAGCAAAAGAAATGGCCGTCTCTAAGAAATCATTTCGACACAAGGTAACCGTACGTTTACCATTAACCAGAGCGTCACGCAAGGAGTCGAACTTACCAATGGTCGGCAGGGAGGGTCTTTTGGCAACATCTGTAATATAGGACGGGGCTTTGCCCAAAGATGGTTTTTCATGAATCGGCTTGTTATATAGTGCTCTCAATAAGCGTTCCCAGTTCTTGTTTACTGACTCTGAGGTGCTGAAGTCAATCCAAATGCGCGACTGTAGGAAAACAGGCAAATAAGGCTCGTTATTTTCTTGTCGTTCGCAGACTATCGGGATGAATTTCTTCTGATCTACCTTGTTATAGACTTCCTGCGAGATTATCTGCGATTCCGTGCCTACGCCTGCTTTTCGTTTATCCGCTTTCTGAGCGTATTCCTGGTCAGAGAAAATCAGCACATGGGAGACAGATTCGTCGGTTACCATCTTCTCCATGAAGGCGTTTTTGTCCTGTCCTTCTGAAAGGTTCCACTGGTCAAGAATCACGTCGATCCCATCGTTTACCAATCTTTCTGCATAAGAACGGATAAGGTCACAGTGACCAGGTGTAGACCAGCTATAGGAAATAAATGCTTTAGGTCGTTTATGTTTCATTCTTTTCCTTCCTTTGGCTTTTTGGGTTGTTCGCCGAAGAACCATTCCGTGAACGTGCGGTCGCCGAAGAGCTTCTGTCGCAGGGTCTTTTCACCGGAGAATCTACCGGCAGGGCCGCCAGCGGTAAAAAGGACGGCGAAGCGGGTCACCAGGGCTGCGAGCAATACATAGCCTAAAAGGACCTGGAGCATCAATAAAAGATGACCGGGCCAACTCCATGCCCTCGCATACATATCACCGAAACCCAACGTTGTCATGGTAACTACGGAAAAATAAATAGGCCTAAGCAAAACAACAAGAAAGTAAGAAACTAAAGACATTTGTTCGTTCGAGTTTGGTTCTGTAAAAAGCCCGTCTAAAATTCCGGGTGGATATATCCATGCGAGATTAGAATAGACAACTGCAAAAGCAAGAGCCAAGCCGAGGAACCAACCGATAATCCGGCCGGTTGACCGGCCGTAATCACTTAGTGACCAGAACCACCAGACAAAGCCTCGAAGGAAAGGGTGTTTGGGATACCAGTCCTGCCAGTTCATTCGCCTGATGTTGTATTCCAGAAGCTGTTTGGTTCCCTGCTGTATGCGAATAGTGTTCAGACTGACATTACGAAAATCCGTATTCTTATCAATATGACAGCCGAAAAACGTAGTCTCGCTATTAACATAGGCCCCGTTAAAATCCGCACCTTCCAGCTGGGCTATCTCAAACTTAGCACCTTCCAAGCAGGCTTCATCAAGGTTAGCACTTTCCAGATGGGCGAACAAAAGTTTGGCATTTTCCAGATGGGCTACTCTAAGCTTGGCATCTTCCAGATGGGCGTGCCAAAGTTTGGCATCTTCCAGATGAGCAAAGCTAAGGTTGGCGCCTTTCAGATAGGCTTTCTCAAGGTTGGCACCTTCCAGATAGGCTTCCCTAAGGTTCGCGCCTTCCAGAAGGATTTCTTCGCCAAGATTTTTGTTACGCCAGACATTCCACGCCTTGATACCTTCATCATCGGTCGCACAAACCTTTAAGAGCTTATACTGCCACTCGTTTATCCGTCGGCCATTTTTTAACTCGGTTATCTTCTTCTTTTCTTCGTCAGGGCGTTGCATGAGCTTATCAAAATGCCGCCGGTTGAAGGGGGGCAATTTTATATTGTCCGGCTCTTTTCTGTCGTTGTTTCTATCGCTCATTGTCGGGCTATTATAGCCGGTTTGGTGAAAAGGGCAAGGGGTTTAATTTAATATTGACGATTTAATATTTAAAAATGAGAAATGTCGGGACCCCAGGAATTGTTTTCGATGGGTTAAAACCCACAGCGATGCTGTGGGCTAAGTGATAATGAAACTCGGCAAAGCCGAGAGATTTATTTAGATAGATTTCTCCGCTTCCAGGCTGTGTCGCAATTATGATTCAAAGTTAGTTCTTTTTTTTTGTCGATATGTTATAATGTGCATACCCAAATGAAAGGATTTTAACATGGC
>Ga0272442_10012490_pt1 | contig 10249 bp, 1 predicted proteins | sample SSMForm2O_FD_200262 | JGI IMG/M metagenome (GOLD analysis project Ga0272442, IMG submission 200262) | Marine sediment archaeal communities from Little Sippewissett salt marsh, Falmouth, MA, United States - SSM-Form-2O | ecosystem: Environmental > Aquatic > Marine > Wetlands > Sediment ... | reverse complement strand
TATTTAAATAAGGACATTTTTATTCACATCTTAATTGAACAGGGAGGAAGATATGAGGAAAAAATACGTAAAAAATAATGGAAATAATAAAGAAAAGTTTTTTGGACGAACACTACTAACCGGATTGGTGATACTGGGAATAATGCTTATTGCCTTCTCAGTACAACAAGCAGACGCAGCAACTATTAATGTACCCGGTGACTATCCTACCATACAGAAAGCAATTGATAATGCAACAGCTGGTGACACCATCCAGGTAGCAGCAGGAACCTATGATGAACAAGTAATAATAGATAAGAGCATTATCCTTACTGGTGCAGGGAAGGATCAGACCTTTCTTAAAGCTACCGGGTTGTCACCCGTGATAATTGTGTCCGCTGATGATGTAACTATCCAGAATCTTGAAATAACTGATGATACTCAACTGGTGCAGGGTGTCAAAATTGTTTCTGGTGCTACAGATAATCTAACCGTTGATCATGTTGATTTCACGGAACTTGGTGCTGGGACGGGTGCAAATGCGTATGGTATTTATATTGATACTTCATTTTCAAATCTCTCCGTAACAGAGACTGATTTTATTTCTGTGGCTCATACTACGTACTATCGAACTATTGGGATTTTTGCACCTAATAATTTAAATCTTTATGATTTTAAAGTGGAAGATTCTACTTTCTATGAGATCTGGACAGGTATTTATTTACGATCTGCTATTGATGGTCTTGATATAGTAGGTAATACATTTGATACAGCTCTGTCAAGTGATTTTGCTGCTTGTGTCTCGGGTATTTATATTGGTGATGGCAGTGATTATAATTTTGATATTGAAAATGTTGTAGTTACTGGTAATACATTTATTGATTATGGTCGGGGTGTCTATGTGTGGAATTATGCTAATGATGCGACTATTAGTGATTTCCAAATCTATGATAATACTTTTACTAATTCCAACTGGAGCTCTGCAATTCGTTTCATCGCCGGTCTCGGTGATGATGAAGGGGTATCCTATGACGGTGTCTACGTTTATGATAATGTGATTACCCAGGATCATGATGTGGGGGGACATGTTTGTTTGATAGATTTCCGGGCGTATTGTGAGCTTGCAGAGTGTGATATTGAGGTTACGGGTAATGAGATAACTTTGACTGGTGGGCCTTATGCTGCTCCTTGGTCTGGTATCAAGTTTACGGCTGATGAGGGGCCATTTACTAATGTGTGGATTGCAGATAATGTTTTAGATGGTGGTAGTTGTGGAGGGGGTGGTGATCCTCCTTCTTCGGGAGTTTTGGTGAATCATGATAGTAGTACCTATTGGCCCTCTGGTATCTTGGAGGTGGATGTTTTCTATAATAATATTACTGCATTTGATAATGGAGTTAGCATCCATGATTATGGGGTGGGTCAATATGGAGGTCTTCCTGCAGGATCTACTGTAGATATTCACTTAAATAATATCTATGGGAATGTGTTTTATGGTGTCAGGAATGATAATAATTCAGTCATCAATGCAAAGTGTAACTGGTGGGATGATGCCAGTGGTCCCTACCATGCAACTAACAATCCCCTTGGCCAGGGTGATACTGTATCTGATAATATAGATTTTACACCCTGGGCCACTGCCCCCCTTGTAGATGCCTATGAAGAAGATGCTCCTGGAGGAGTGGAAACAACTGTTGATGGAACAGGAGAGACTGGCACAACAGTCACGGTTACCACAACAACTGATCCTGTGACAGTATCAATCGCATTGTATGAGGATAATCCAGCAGGACCCAACAAGGGAAGCTATGCTATTGGAAAGTATATTGATATTTTTATTAATGACACCAGTGATATCGTATGGCCTATCAATATCACAATATATTATACACAGGCGGATTTGGATAGTGCTGGGCTTGCTGAAGATGATCTAGTGGGGATTATGTTTTGGAATGAAACCGCGGGTGAATGGCAATTCCATAATGATACGGGTGTAAACACAGGTTACAGTAACCCGCCCTATATTGGCTTTGTGTGGGCCAATGCCTGGCATCTCTCACCCCAGGGTGTGGGTGGAAATGATGAAGTAAAACCTGTTACAGAAAAAGAAGTAGGCAATCCTCATGCAGGAGATATTGACCCATTGGAATATGTTAAAACTTCCACTCCCCTCTGGTTGAATGCCACTGATAACATCCATGGTTCTGGGGTACAATCTCTTCATTATGAAATCTGGTGGGATAGTAATGGAGATGGCACAGTGGATACAGTCGTGGCTGATGTGACGGTGTTGGATAATGATGCAAATGATTCAGATGCTAGTCTAGGGAATATTTCTGTTCTATTGACATTTGATGAGGAATGTACACATGAGCTTTGGTGGTATGCCACAGATTATGGAGGTAACAGTGAAGATGTGAAAACACAGGTTCACCGGGTGGATGATACACCACCATTATCATGGAATGTGGCAGGTGATCCCAAATGGCCCGAGGACCTCCCCGAGTATTCTGAGCTCCCTGTTCATGTGACCACAGGTACACATATCTATCTTTTCGCCAATGATACCAGTGGCACTTGTAATGTTGCCAGTTGGACCATCTATTACCGCATCTGGAATGGGACGGCATGGAATCCGGATTGGACGCCGGGAACAGACAATACCAATGTCACTCGCAAGTTATATGAGGAATGTACCCACTATGTGGAGTGGTATGCGGTTGATGCCCTGGGCAATACAGGTATTCTCCATAATCGCACTTTCTATGTTGATGATTCAGCACCCACCACGGACATAGACTTTGATGGATGCACATATTATGAACCGGCAGATGAAAAAACAGTGGATAGAGAGCAATTAAACAATGGTGATTATGAGATGTTACAAGCAAAAACAGGTCATCTATTCCCTTGGGATGTCCAGAAGTTTATACCTACTGCATCTACTCTGGATGCAGTGAATTTGTCTTTGGGATGGGCAAGTGGTGCCGTTGTTACTGTAGAGATATGGGAAGGTACCTCAGCTGCCACTGCGTCCTTGATTGCAACGGTTGATTATCCTCTACCGGGATCATTGACAATCGCTCAGGGGGCTCCTGCCTGGGTGCAGATTCATTTTCCGTCTTCAATTCCCCTAGATGGCAGCACTTACAATTATTACCTCGCAGTCTATACAAATAGTGATAATAATGCCCATTGGTGGGGATATTACCCAGCAACAGGACAAGGATATAGTAATACCTGGAGGGATGATAGTGGCTATGATGATGTTGATGACTGGGATTATGCCTTTCGGACAGAATACTATGAAGAAGATGATTTCTATATTGCTTCTCACACCACCAAAATCATACTCACCGCAGATGATGAACCCGACTGTGGTGTGGGTGTCAAAGAGATCTGGTACAATATCTCACTATGGAATGACACCAGTATGGCTTGGGATCCCATCACTGGTCCACTCCTCTACACTGAGCCCTTTACCATTAATGAAGAATGCTATCACAAGGTTGAATATTGGGCTATTGATTTCTTTGGATACGAAGAATTACACAATATCGAGTACTATTATGTTGATGATACACATCCTGAGGTTACCAAAATCGATCCAGACCACGGGTACTATGACGGATATCTGAAATGTGGTTCCATTATCACCATAGAAGCCACTGACATTGGTCCCTGCCAAGCCGGCGTCCAAGGAATCTATTGGCGGTATGACTATGATGGCACTAGTTATCCTCTTGAGTTCGAATCTGGTGCTATTAATGGCACATGGTTTGGGGCACAATATGGCTATACTGATCTTGATATCCTTGGTTATTGGTGGTACTATAATACCACGCCTAATTATGCCGAAGTCCAGTTCAATGAGGAATGCGAGCATGTCTTGCATTATTGGGTCAAGGACAATGTGTGTAACAATGGACCTATCTATGATCAAACGTATCTTGTTGATAACACCCCCCCTGTTTTAGAAAAGATTCATCCCGGCCATGGATACTATCCAATTGACGATGATTCCAGCTACATCAAGATTAATACTCCCATCACTATAACCGCCATTGATGAAGGTCCCTGCCAAGCTGGTGTCGAGAACATCTTCTGGCGTTATACAATAGGTCCGACTGGTGATAGTTATCCGCTTGCGGGAACCCCTGGTGCAATTAGTGGTACGGAACTGGGAACACGCTATGGCTATACTGATTCTGATATCCTTGATTATTGGTGGTATGTGAATGATACAGCTGGATCTGTGGAAGTCCGTTTCATGGAAGGGTGCCGGCATTACCTGTACTATTGGGCTAAGGACAATGTCTGTAATAGAACCGATATCCAAGACCATATCTATCATGTTGATGACGAACCACCCATCCTGGATCTCAGTAATCCTCCAGGACATGGCTATGTCGAAATCGATGGAGAATCCGGCTATATCAAAAAAGGATCTACCATTACCATTACAGCAATAGATCAGCCTGGTTTCGAACCGTGCCGGTCAGGTGTTGAAAACATCTTCTATCGCTATACATATGATGGTGGCTATTATCCCGATGGGCCAGGTGACAACATCATCCATGGCAGTGAACTTGGAAATCTCTATGGTTATTCGGATCCTGAGATCTTGAATTATTGGTGGTATAAGAATGTCACCAGTGATGTTCAGACACAGTTTGATGAGGAATGTCAGCATGAGTTCTATTACTGGGCCAAGGACAATGTCTGCAACAGGTCAGACATATTCCACCATACCTACTATGTTGATGATACACCCCCAACAGTGGTAAAAAGCCATAATGAAACCCATGGATATGTGGAGATTGAACCCGGTGTTTCAGGATATCTTAAATGTTGTTCACCTATCATTATTGAAGCTGTTGATTTGGGTTCCTGCCAGTCAGGTGTTGAGGGAATCTTCTGGCGTTATGAATATGATAGTGGTTTTTATCCCGATGGACCAGGTTCTGGTATTATGAGCGGGTCAGACATAGAAAACCAGTATGGTTATACCGATCCTAATATCACGGGTTATTATTGGTATATAAACACGACCGTAATAGCTGGGACCTGTCGGGTTGAAATCCACTTCCCGGATGAATGTCAGCATGATCTCTATTACTGGGCCAAGGACAATGTCTCCAACAGGGGCAATATCCATAATCAAACCTACTTTGTTGATAATACGCCACCTAGCCTGGTTAAAACCCATCCAGATCATGGATATATCTTTGAGGAGGACACCTATAAGGTGGCTGATGTGAAACAATTAAATGATACCGGCGACTATGAATCTTTGGACCTAAAAACCGGATCTACTCTGTTCCCGTGGGATTGCCAACGATTCCAGCCAACACATTCTACCCTTGATGCAGTCAATCTCTCCCTAACTTGGCAGTCAGGTGCAGAGATTACTGTTGAGATCTGGGAATGGGATGGTTCCTCTCCAAGTGCAACAATGATCTATAGCATTAATCACTCCTTGGATGGACAAATGTTAATCCCTGATGGCGGACCCGAGTGGGTACAGATTGAGTTCCCCATGCCTTTATCACTAGATACCAACTATTATTATTACATTAATGCCTATGAGAAAACCAGTGCCAGTATAGCCTGGTGGGGGCATGACCCTGTTACGGCCTATGATAACTCATGGAAAAATGATGGGTCTCATGAAGGTGATGCATGGGATTATGCCTTCCGGACAGAATACTATACAACTATTGTTGTCACGGAGATACTTGGCGGAGATAAGGCTATCACTATTCAAGCCATCGACGATGGCCCCCATAAATCTGGCATCGAATCAATCTTCTATCGCTACACAGGTCCCGAGGGTCCCATGCCTCCAGCAGGTTCAGAAGGAGCCATTGATGGACAACTTATCGGCCAATGGTATGATTATACAGACCCAGATATCCTTAATTACTGGTGGTATCAATACAATACCTCCAGTGTCCAGATCAGCTTTGCTGAAGACTGTACCCATGAACTCTATTACTGGGTCAAGGACAACGTATCAAACCATGGAACCATCAATCATCAAACATACCATGTTGACGCCTCAGCCCCCATGACATATCTTAATGTTGGAACACCCCAGTTCCAAAACTATATCGCCAAAACAACAGTAATCGAGCTTACCGCAGAAGATCTGCCACTTACCCAAAATTGCCAGGCAGGTATCGAAAACATCTTCTGGCGATATGAATATAATGGTACTAGTTATCCCTTGGAAAATGAGCTTGGTGCCGTTGATGGATCCAACCTTTGTGCATCATATTCCTATACTGATCCTGCTATCTGTGACTATTGGTGGTATGTGAATGTTACCCCCAATTATGTTGCCATCCAATTCGATGATGAATGTGAACATGTCCTGTATTATTGGGCCAAGGACAATGCCTGCAACAATGAAGAAATTCAAAGTCGGATTTTCTATGTCGATAATACGCCTCCGGCAACCTGGAAAGAACATGGTGTCCCCCTTCATACCTTTGATTCCACCATGTGGATGGATACTAGAATCATAAGCGAGGATAAACACTACACAATTGAATCCCAAGGATTTAGGATACCCCGGGTCTTTGGTACAGATATCTACTTAAATGGGGATACACGGATTGAATGGGCAGACCAAACACTCCAAGGGACAACAGGTGGCGACTTGGTTGGTAATGTTATCATTCAGCACCATTCCATCATTGCCACTGAAGGACCTTTTGCAGAGACGGGTTTCAGCCGGGGAACATGGTCCTGGAGCGATGTCTCTGGCTCTTTCACTGGATACTATGTGGCTGACCATTCCAATTACCATGATACCCATGGCAAGGTCTATGCCGTGGGCAGTGGTATCTATAGTGGGCAGTACTTTGAGGGTGAATTCTCTGGTGCTGTTACTGGACCGCATGGACCCCATCTGTATTGGTGGAATGCCACTATGGATTTCCATTATGAAACCTGGGTAACCAATGAAACAGAAATTACTCTAGAGGCCACTGATCTGTTTGGTCCCTGCAGTGTCGGATCCCATCAGATATTCTATCGCCATAACCTGGGTGGACCACCCACTGGATCTTTTATCGCTGGTCCGGAAAATGGCAGCGTGACCTTTAACTTCGCCGAAGAATGCAAGCATTGGTTGGAATGGTACGTGGTGGATGACCTAGACCAAGAATCAGAGATATTTACCCAGATCTATTATGTGGACGATACTCCCCCTGAAATTTATCCAGAGATAGGCAATCCTAATGTTCCCACAGGTGATGACTACTACATCACTTCTGATACCCCCATCTATGTTAACATCACCGATGGAGGCACACTCCCCTGTATCGTAGGATCACTCCATGTCTATGAAGGCATCTTCTATAATGGCGCCTGGACCAATACAACGTATATGTACCCTGGTGGCTATCCCGGATGGATTAATCTTACCTACACCTTCCCAGACGAGTGCATGCATATCCTCAACATCACCGTTCATGACAACCTTAATAATGTCGCATATTACGAGAAAACCTTCTATGTTGACAATTCCCCGCCCCAGATTACCAAGACAATTAACGGCCCCCAATGTTCTTTGGGATTCCCAGATGTGTACCGAGTGAACCTTACTACAAACATCACCCTTGCGGTCATTGATCAAGGATGCAATAACGGCGTGGGTCTTGACTACTTTGAATATAATAAATGGTATGATGGTAGCTGGAAGGGCTGGACAACCTATACAGGCCCCATTTACTTTAATGAGGAATGCAAACATTATCTACTCGTCCGGGCATATGATCAACTAGGCTTGATGATAGAGGATAATGAGACATTTTATGTGGATGATGTGGCACCCACCTCCTCACTGATCGTGGGTGAGCCCCATTGGCCTGAAACCGAGGAAACAACAGGGAATATCAGCGTGGCCACACAGATCTCTATCTCTGGTCAAGATACAGGTCCTTGTCTCCCCTGGTGGTGGCTTGTATACCGTATATATAATGACACCTATACTGGTCCCTGGATAACCGGAAATCTTTTTGCAGACCTCAAGACCACTTTCCCACCGGGTGTCTGGACCATTGAATGGTACGCCACGGATGGTGTCAATAATGAATCCATGAAGAATAAGACATTCTTTGTGGTAGCGTTTCCTCTCTGTGAATATACCATATCGCCCGTGAAAGCCACGAACTATACCACTGCGGACTATCTTACCTTTCAATCAACCTCGCCATCTGGACAGCAACAAGTGGTAAATTACACCTGGACATTTTATCGGATCTCTGACGGCTTGACCCTTACACAGTATGGATGGAGACTCATCTATAGCTTTGATGAACCGGGTATCTATAATGTCACCCTGGTTGCTTCCACCTTTGGCGGATATGTCCAATGTACCAACAGTACAGTCCAAATCAGAATCTATGGTGCCCGATGGGGACCCGGTGGACAAATCGTTCCCTCCTTTACCACCACGCCCTCAAATCCCACCACAGCCACACCCATCACCTTCACCAGTACCACAGCATCACTCTATCCTATTGCCTACTATACCTGGCTGTTTGGTGACGGCAACGTCTCCTATGATGCATCTCCTATTCATACCTACAGTGACAATGGCACCTATACAATTCTTCTTCTTGTCGAGGATATCTATGGACGGGTCAATTACACCACTGGAACTATCACCGTTTCTAATGTGGCTCCCGTGGCAAGCTTCACCTATGATCCCTTGGATCCCATTGAAAATGCTCCCATAACGTTCACGGATACCTCCACGGACTCAGATGGCACTATCGTGAACTGGACCTGGGATTTCGGTGACACCACACCTCTCTCCTATGACCAAGATCCGGATCATACCTTTACTGCCAAGGGATTCTACACTGTCACACTCACGGTGCGTGACGACGATGGAGCAACCGATACCTTCTCTGATGTGATCTCTGTCAATATCACAGAACCCGTTCCCCTCTTCACCTATGCATCCCATTGCCCCATACCCAATGAGATCATCAATTTCGATGCCAGCACATCCGATGACCCCGACGGGAACATCGACGAATATGCATGGGACTGGACCACCGATGGGACCTATGACACAACATCATCTACTCCAACCGCTAGCCATAGCTATGCTTCCCCTGGAAACTATACTGTGACACTCAAGTGTACTGATAATCATGGAGCCACAAACACCACCCAGATGGAAGTCACCGTATTTGGTGAGATGACATTCACACTGGACCTCATCGCCGGGGAATTCAACCTTGTGACAATCCCTGTTCAATACACAAGCCATCAGCTCAATGCATCCCAACTCATCATTGATATACCTGGAGTCTACCAAGTCGCAACCTGGGATCCTCAAAATGACACATGGATCTCCTATATCAAGGACCATTCACCAGCATCCTTCTCATTCCCCTTAGAGGATGGTGTTGGCTACCTCATCTATCTCTTGGATCCAAGTATCGGTGAAAATGAAGGAGATGAAACCTACAATATTACGGGCTATCCCATCTTCTGTGTAAACATAACACTTGACGGCACAAAAACTGATCCATTAACCGGGAACAAATGGAACCTCATCGGGTGGTTCTCATACAATGATACCACTGCCAAAAACCTCTTGGAAAGCATCCCTAGCTGCATCCAGGTAGACAAATACGATCCCATACTTGGTGACTATGTTACCTATCTTGATGGTGCCGCTCCCTGGACAAGCTTTACTATTACCCAAGGAGATGGAATCTTTATCTGGGTTCAAGACGATCCCGTCTATTGGGACATGTGCCAATGCGAACAAATCTGTTATCCCTACCCAACATAGATAAGATCGCAAAGACAGAACTGCAGGGGTCACTATGCCCCTCTCTTCCCCTTTTTTTATATAAAACATAAAACAGAAAATGGTGAAAGAAAACATGAAGACCAGGGTAGGTATCCTAATCAGCATGACCATAGCAGCCCTTCTGGCTGTATCCTCTATCTCTATAGCCCAGCCTCATACCCTTTGTGGATCTGTCGACTATGATGATAGCACAGAGACCGTTGAAGATAGCTTGGTGAACATAAAAAGCATACAAACAGGGGCAATCCTGGCGAATGTCACAGTGGTAAAAGAAGGATGGTACCAGTTTCCTCTTCCTCATCTCCCGGGCACGTGGGAACATGGTGATCTAATAGAAATCTCTATTCATCAACCCAGTGGAGACTACCAAGGATGGAATGGGAAAAACTATGGCATACTGGATTACGGATCCCCTAATCAAGAAAT
>Ga0272442_10012489_pt1 | contig 10249 bp, 4 predicted proteins | sample SSMForm2O_FD_200262 | JGI IMG/M metagenome (GOLD analysis project Ga0272442, IMG submission 200262) | Marine sediment archaeal communities from Little Sippewissett salt marsh, Falmouth, MA, United States - SSM-Form-2O | ecosystem: Environmental > Aquatic > Marine > Wetlands > Sediment ... | reverse complement strand
TCTATCAAACTACCTTGACAGCGGTGGACGGTTATTTGTCACTGGGCAAGATATAGGTTATGATATCCGTACAACTTCCTTCTATAGTGATTATCTACATGCTAACTATGGAGTAGATGACACCAATATTCTTGACCTTGATGGTGTAGCAGGAGATCCTATTGGAGACGGAATGTATATAACTATAAGTAGCGGAGATGGTGCTAACAACCAGGCCTGGCCAAGTGGAATTACTGCAATTAGCCCGGCAACAGAAGTTTTCAAATATCATAACGGTGTATACTATGGAGGAATAAAAACAGATACAGGCACATATAGAGTAGTCTATTTCTCATTTGGATTTGAGGGAATTAATACCCTGTGGGATCGAGCTGAAGTTATGAACCGAACCATAAACTGGCTTGCAACTGGTGGAAGCTATACATTATCAGATTTAACATTTGATCCAGTTAATCTAGATTATCAAGCAGCGCCAGGTACATTAATTTCAGATACCTTAACCATCGGAAACCATGTCGATGCAACAAGTAATTTGATCTTTAATTTTGTAAATATACCTGCAGAAGTTACGATTACTCCATCAATTGGTAACTTGGCACCAGGGGATACACTATCTTTAGATCTTACTATTGATACAAACTATATGACTGATAATTTTAGTCATTTCTTCCTTGATTTAGAAACAAATGACCCAGATGAATCTCTTGTTAAACTACCGGTCTACGTTTCTATAGGACTCTACCAAGAATTCTCAATGCCAGTATATGATCAGTGGAATCTTATAACCGTTCCAAATTCTATGGATTGGACTGCTGAAGATCTTGGTCAAGCTATTGATGGATGCACAGTAATTTGTAAATTTAACGCAGAAACTCAAACTTTTACAACTCATGTTGTTGGAATTCCTCATAATGATTTCCCGATATTAGATGGATGTGGATATTACGTATATACCACCATTGATACAACATTTACAGTTACAGGTGCTCCTATAACCGACGTATCAATTCCACTATCCCCTGGATGGAATATGATAGGTTGGTACCACGACTATGATACAACAGCTGAATCTCTTGGAGACAGTATTGATGGATGTACAGTAATTACTATGTTTGATGCTCAAACCCAACAATTTACTACTCATGTTGTTGGAATTCTTCATAATAATTATCAAATAACAGCGGGAATGGGGCTTTTTGTATATGTCACAGAGCCCAGCATCTGGTATGGTTAAGACTAAAAATTTAAGTAAAAATTATAGAGGGATAAGATATGCAAAAGAAATTTTTAAAAATAAAGCTGTTGATTTCAATCGTTATTGCATTTTTATTGGTTAGTATATCAGCTACTGTAACTAGTTTTGAAGAAAAATATGGTGAAGTACAACCCGTTGAATTATATATTTTAGAGAGCAACGATGATCTAATCAGGATTAATTACAAAATAAATTACTATAAAACAAACGAAATAGAAATCAATAGAAGGCATTATATCGACATTCTATTAGGAGCCGAACCAAACATTATAGATAAAGGATATCCTGCTCTTCCAAAGATTTGCAGAAGTATAATTATACCCGATGATAAGAAAATGGAAGTTAGAGTAACAAAAGTGAGTTTTACGGACTATGAAAATAAATTAATTGCACCATCAAAAGGTGATATTTTAAGAACTGAAAATCCAGATGACGTCCCATATGTATTTGGGTCAATTTATCGTAGTGATTCATTGTATCCAAAAAATATTGCATATTTAAGAGAGCCTTATATCCTCAGAGATTTTAGAGGACAGGTTGTTGAGATATATCCTTTCCAATATAACCCAGTTAAAAGAATACTTAGAGTATATGATGAAATACAAATAGAAATATATCCAATCGGTGAAGGGGGCGCAAATGTATTTAACAGAGACGGCCAAATCGAAGAGATTGATAGAGACTTTAGATATATTTATGAAGATCATTTCATAAACTTTGGTGAAACTATTGATCGATATACACCAGTTCCTGAGATTGGTAACATGCTTGTGATATGTTATGATAGTTTTTACTCAACTATGATGCCTTTTGTAGAATGGAAAAATATGAAAGGCATTCCAACTGAGATAATTAATGTATCCGAAATAGGAACCGGCTCAGCCAATGATATTGATTCTTATATTGAAACATATTATAATATCAACGGCTTAACATTTGTACTACTTGTTGGCGACATTCAGCAAGCCCCATCTTTATATTACAGTAGCCATGCTTCAGATCCAAGTTATTCATTTATAACAACTGATAATTATCAGGATTTATTTGTTGGTCGTTTTTCAGCACAAAGCATAGGCGACCTCGAAACCCAAGTTGAACGATCGATAGGGTATGAAAAATATCCGCAGGCTGGTGCTGACTGGTATCATAAAGGTACGGGGATTGCTTCTAGTGGAGGGCCAGGTGATGATGGTGAATATGATTGGGAACATATGCGTAATCTTCGTACTTTACTGATGGGTTATACATATACAGAAGTTGACGAATTTTATGATGGCAGTCAAGGTGGAGAGGATGCTCCAGGTAACCCCAGCAGCAGTATGGTTCAGGCAGCAGTAGATGATGGACGAAGTATTGTAAACTACTGTGGGCATGGTGGTCCTACAAGTTGGAGCACTAGTGGATTTAGTAATTCAAATATTAATAATCTTGTAAATGATAATATGTTGCCATATGTTGTTTGTGTGGCATGTAACAATGGAGAATTCGAGCATTATAACACCTGTTTTGCTGAGGCTTGGATGAGAGCAACAAACAATGGTGAACCTACTGGTGCTATCGGTGTTTTTGCGTCTACTCAATCTCAATCATGGTCTCCACCAATGGATGCACAAGATGAAATAGTTGATCTAATAGTAAATGAAGAATATACAAAATGGGGTGCTATTTCTTATTCTGGTACAATGCATATGATGGATGATTATGGATCTAGCTGTTATGATGAAACTAACACCTGGACATTTTTTGGGGATCCATCGCTTCAGATGCGTACAGACACTCCAACTAGTATGAATGTAATCCATGACACTATGATTCCAGTTGGTTCAACGACCTTTGAAGTAACAGTTATGGATATGGAAGGTGCATTATGTGCATTATCACAAAATGGAGAACTTTTAGGTTATGAATATTCAGATGAAACAGGTGTGGCACTTATAACCCTTAATGAACCGATATATGGAGAAGGAGAAATAGATTTTGTTGTAACCTCTTTAAACAAAATACCATATATTACAACAATAACCATTGGATCTTTAGAAGAGGAATATAGTATTGATTTATATGAAAGTTGGAATATGATCACTATACCAGTAGAAAATGATTATACCGCTGAAGATCTTGGTCAAGCTATTGATGGCTGTACTGTTATTTGTATGTTTGATGCATCGACTCAAACATTTGCTACACATGTCATTGGTATTCCGCATAATGATTTCCCAATATTAGATGGCTGTGGATACTATGTTTATACAACCACAGACTCGATATTTACAGTAAGTGGTCTGCCAATTGAAACTGTTAATGTCCCTCTCTCTAATGGTTGGAATCTTATAGGATGGTATCATAATTATTCTACAACAGCTGAATCACTTGGCCAAAGCATTGCTGGATGTACTACTGTCACCATGTTTAATGCTGAAGATCAGACATTTACAACTCATGTTGTTGGAATCCCTCATAATGATTTCCAAATAACAGCTGGTATGGGGCTTTATGTTTATGTAAATGAATCTAGTATATGGTATGGAGGATAATTACAAAACTTATTAATAAAGTTTATAAAACTGTTACAATTAGAGCTAAAAAGCATTTAATCGGGGAAAAAATTATGATAAAAGATATTTTGAAAAAAAGTGTGATTATTGCTATAATAACTATATTTTTTATAGGTAGTATTTCGCTTCCTGTGAGTAGTAATGAAAATGAGTTTAACTTTGAAGCTTTTAATATTGATGAGTCAACTGTTAAGCTATTATTAGATAATATTGATTATAAGTTTGATAGGATATATGCTGGTAATGAGTTTTATGCTTCTATTGATATGAATGAAGCGGGATTTACTACAATCACCGGTCAAGCAAAACTCCCAGTCATTAGTCGTATGATAGAAATACCATATGGTTCCTATCCTGAAATCTTTATAAAAAGAGATTCCTGGGAGGCATCATCGTTAAGGGAATTGAGACTTCCAGATAGAGTTATACCTGTTCAACCCTCTATTGAGAAGGATAAAGAAAGAGGAAGCGGGGAATTTGTTATTGACAATGAGTATTATTCAACTGATATTTTTATGCCGAACGAAATAACAAGAGTTGTTGAGACAGGTATGATACGTGGTAGGAGTTTTGCTCTTGTTGAAATATCTCCGATTCAATATAATCCTATCACTGGTGAACTAAAATTACTACAAAGTTGCGAATTACAAATCAATTTAAATGATGGGGATCTACAACAAACATCTGAAAAAATTTTTAGGTATAATTCTAAATCTTTTGAGGATTTGTTTTCAAAATTATTTGAAAATTATGGATTTTATGAAGAAGAAATGAGTGATTTTTTAAGAGATCAAGAGGGTTATTTAATCATTGTATATGACAATTTTTATGATGAGATTTTACCACTTGCTAATTGGAAACAATCTTTAGGATTTGATGTAACTGTTACAACTACATCAAGTATACCTGGAGGAGTATCGACAACTACTATCCATAATTACATAGAAGATGCATATGATACTTGGGTAATCCCACCAGCATATGTTCTTTTAGTAGGTGATACTGGTCAGATACCTACTTATTCTGGTACTACCGGATGGCCTGGGCCTGCGGATGCTGTTGATCTTTACTATGCAACCATGGATGATGGTAATTATCTTCCAGATTTGTTTATAGGTCGTTTTCCAGCATCACAAGAATCTCATGTTACTGCAATGGTAGATAAAACACTATACTATGAACAAGGATCTTTTGCATCAACTGATTGGATTAAAAAAGCGGTGTTTATGGCAGGAAATGATAATTATCAAATTACAGAAGGCACTCATAATTATGTCATTAGTAATTATCTTGGGCCAGATGATTATACTTGCGATAAGCTATATGAAGTCACTTATGGGGCAACTACTCAAGATGTTCGAGATTCGCTAAATGATGGGCGTAGTTTAGCAATTTATTCAGGACATGGTAGTACTTATAGTTGGGGTGATGGTCCACCTTTTAGCCAATCTGATGTCCAGGGTTTATTAAATCAAGAGATATATCCATTTGTTTGCAGTCATGCTTGTGATACAGGAAGATTCAATGTAGGTGAATGTTTCGGAGAAACCTGGCTAAGAGAACCAAACAAAGCAGGGCTGGCTTTTTGGGGTGGTTCAAGTGGCACTCTTTGGGATGAAGATGATGTTCTAGAGAAAAAAATGTTTTATTCTTGGTGGGTTGATGGCATAGAGACCATTGGCGGTATGACTGATATGGGACTCTACTATCTATATCAACATTATAATGGCGGAGGGTATACAAAATATTATTTCGAGGCATATAATATATTGGGTGATCCATCAGTAAAAGTATGGCGTGATGAGCCAAATCCTGGTCATTTAATCTATGGATATGCATACTATGGCGATATAAGCATTCCTGCTGTTGGTGCGATTGTAACAATTGAGAGTCCAAGGACTGGAGAGAGTATGAATACTGTTGTAGATTTTTTTGGCTATTATGAAGTTAATTTAGATGATCTACAAGACGGCTGGCTGCATGGGGATTTGATTTTAATAAATGTAGCAGGCACTGGATATTATGATGATTGGTTTGGTGAAGATGGTATTATTGCTGATGAGGATGTTCCTTTACAACAGGTTAACGATATTATTTTAAGTCAATATGCTGAGTATACCGTTGTGCTATATCAAGGTTGGAATTTGATTACAGTCCCAGTGGAAAACGATTATGCAGCTGAAGATCTTGGTCAAGCTATTGATGGTTGCACTGTTGTTTGTAAATTTAATGCAGAAACTCAAACTTATTTTACACATGTTGTTGGTATTCCGCATAATGATTTCCCGATTTTAGATGGTGTCGGATATTATATTTATACAACCACAGACTCAATATTTTCAGTAAGTGCTCAACCAATTCAAACGGTCAATCTCCCTCTATTCAGCGGATGGAATATTGTCGGATGGTTTGATGCAGAGGCCACAACTGCTGAATCACTTGGTGAAAATATTTCTGGTTGCACTGTCGTTACTATGTTTGATGCTCAAAACCAACAATATGTTACTCATGCGGTTGGAATACCACATAATGATTTCCAAATAATAGCGGGCATGGGACTTTATATATACGTTTCAGAACCAAGTACATGGCACGGCGAAGGATAAACAAAAACTCCTTAAACCCCTTTATTTTTTCTTTTAATGAAAATGTTTGATTGGACAGAAAAATATCGCCCTAAAAAACTTGATGAAATAGTGGGTAATAACCGTGCTATAGTCGAGCTTAGAAAATGGGCTGATGAATGGAAAAGGCAGCCTCCAAAATTTAGAGCAGTAATACTATCTGGTAAAGCTGGTACTGGAAAAACTAGTAGTGCATTAGCTCTAGCAAATGAATACAATTGGACACCAATTGAGCTTAATACATCAGACGCAAGGAATGCCGAAAAAATAAAAAACGTGGCAACCAGTGGAGCAATAAATGAGACTTTTTCAGATAACGGAACTTATGTTTCTTCACAGCAGGGTGGAAGAAAACTAATAATTCTAGATGAGGCCGATAATCTCTATGAAAGAATAGAGAGATCTGCATCAAATATTGCTACTGACCTAAGTGACAAAGGCGGTAAAAAAGCAATCATTGATACAATAAAAATTACAAATCAACCAATAGTTTTGATAGTGAATGATTATTACAAATTGATTAGAGGTAGTGGAGAGATTTTAAAAAGAATTTGTAAACAAATAAGATTTTATGACCCTTACTCCAGTTCTATTGTATCTCTTTTAAAAAGAATATCGTTATCTGAGGGTTTAACAGTTGATCAAAAAGTTTTACAAAGCATAGCTGATGGATGTAAAGGCGATATAAGATCTGCTGTGAACGATTTACAATCGATATGTCTAGATAAAACACGAGTTGATATAACTTCATTAAATGTATTAGGTTTTCGTGATAGAGAAAAAGATATTTTTGCAATGTTGCGTGAAATATTCAAAACGAAAAATATTCAATCATTAAGAGAAAGTGTAACTCATCTTGATATTGATCCAAAATTACTTTTATTATGGATTAACGAAAATCTTCCAAGACAATATCTAGATTTTGAGGATCTTACAAAAGGTTATGACTCAGTTTCTAAAGCAGATGTTTTTCTTGGAAGAACATTTAGGCGTCAGCATTTTGGCCTGTGGTCATATGCATGTGATTTTATGAATGGCGGCGTTGCTCTGTCAAAGACACATAACTATACTAATGATGTTTATAAATTTCCAACCTGGCTAAGCCAGAAAAAAATGGATAAAACTGAGAAATTTTCAAAAGATACTATTATTGAGAAAATTGGTAATCTTAATCATAGTTCTAACCGTAAAACCAATGAGTTTATATTTAATTATTTTAAGAGCATATTTTGTAATAACACACACTTTGCAATTAAAATGAAAAAAAAGCTTGATCTTACAGAGTCTGAAACACAATTTTTACTTGGTAAAAGTCATGCTCATAAATTAAAAGAAATTATGCTATCTTCAGAGTTAGAAGATCAAAAAACAATTAAAGTTGAAGAAAAACCTGCTGAAGAAATAGAAGAAGAGAAGAGGGATATTCAACAATCTTTACTTGACTTTTGATTTTTCAAGAAGCCTCATTGTTTCAACTGCTTCTTGCTTATATTGATCTCTAAGTTTGTGATACGTATCATCTGATATTTTTTCAGCTCTATGTTTTTTTTCGATATCTTTGAGAACTTCCATCAGTAGTACTTTCTTAGTGCTGAGAAGTTCTTCAGATTCAACTGTTGTCTCTTTTTTCTTAGTTGTTTTTTGTTTTTTAGATGGCCGTATAAACGATGCTAATAACAGTATTACTAAAATAATTATGATTATATAAATCCAGCTTGGAATTGTCTCCACTGTTTCAGTTGTTGTTCCCTGAGTTTCTTTTTGCAAGGCAACTTTTATAGAGCCGCTTGCTTTTAGATTAGTTCCGGTGTATATTTTTTTATCATCAAATGTTATTGTTAAAGAACTTGTATTATATTGTAATGTTTTTTCGAATTCATCTGTATCTTTATCTAATTCATAGGTTGCTGATATGACTTTATCTGTAGTTATATTTAATTCAGATATATTGCAAAGATATATGTTATCTCCCATTATTATTGAGGTGTAGTATTCTATCTCGTTATCATCAATTAAAATTTTTAGATCATTTGGAAAGTCTTGTATCCAAAATGATATAGTATTATTTGAATCAGTAAAAAAAGTTAGTTTTTCAACAACAGATATCGAATCATTATTTGTTGTTATTTCTATGTCATACTTATTTTTGTTTATTTTAAGTTCTTGACCATGTACTATAATTATGCTTCCAATAATTATCATAAATATTGCTATCATTGTAATTGTTACTCTTTTCATAATAATCTCCCCAGAGGGGTCATATTTCTAGGTGTTTATGAATTTTTCTAAAAAAATTTGAAAAAATATTCATCTAATAAAAATGATAGTTCTTCCAAAAATCAAACCATATGCTTCTTTAGTAAATATTTCATCTAAAACTTCTACTTCAATTTTTATTTTAACTCTGCCAAAACCAATACCATACTCTTCTATAAAAACATTATTTCCATCTTGAGAATAAAAGTCATTTATCTTTCCGTTTTTTGATACATTAATTTTTCCTAAAATTCCACCTTTTAGATCTATTGTATAATTAATATCTGAAAAGTAGTTATTTCCATTAATTTTTACATTAACATCAAATTGTTTAAAATGAAATCTTCCAATTTCAAAACCAATCTGAATATTATTTCTAATAAAATTAGCTGCAACTGTTTTATTACTATCAATCATAATACTTATAGGATTTCCCGAATCATAGAAATCACCATCCCAACTATCAAAAGTCCAACCGGGACTTGCAAAGGCTTCTAGGTTTACAATACTGTCTTTTTTGTAAGAATGTGTGCCTTTAGAAGGGTTGACTGAGCCGTTGCCGATAGTATTGATATTTAAATTATAGAATATCTCTTCAGTGTCTTCAATGAAGTGAGCATTTACATTTTTTTCTGCGTTCATTGTAATTGTTGCAGGATTTGTAGTTTCTGATATGTCTCCAGACCAATGATCAAACGCCCAACCTGTGTCTGCAAAAGCTTCAAGATTTACAATATCACCATTTTGATAAGACTCTAGCTCTGGATTTATATCAACAGAACCTTCTCCAACAATATTTACAAATAAATTAAAATTTTTTGATATATTTAATCCATATGTCCTAAAGCATAAGTCAATATTTTTATTAGATTCCCAATTACTTCCTTCTCTTGAGTCGTAAAACATACCATTAGTATATAACGTATCAGTACCGATGGAACATAGATAGCTTTTTATTGGTCCTACTCCTCCGTTCTCTTCTCTTTTTTCTCCTTTAGAATATACAACAATATAGTAAGTTTGACCAGGCGTTACTTCGATATCGGGAAAATCAAAATCAACACAATGCCGATCTTTTGGAATTTCCGCTGCAGATTTAGAAACATTACAAAGATTTGCGCCATCAAGATTGTTACGTATGTAGAAAATAAAATCATTAGATGGCTCCTCAATCTTGCTCATTAATAAACTTACATGGGTTAGATATTGACATGTCGGCTTAAAGGACTGCCCATAATATCCATTATATACATTATAATTAGTAGTCCAATGCATCTGTTGTTGATCTAGTATGTCATCAGGATCTAGATTTTCAGTTGTGAAATACCAGATAGGACCTTCTGTTTCATCTAGATCATCTTTTGCTACAATCCTCCAATAATATGTTGTATCATATTCAAGATAATCTGGAGAAAAATTAGTACTCTTTTGATTACTTGAAACTAAGACAGTCGGATTAGGATTATTTGCCTCCAGATATATGTCATAAGATACTACGTCGCCATCAGGATCTCCCCCTATCCATTGTAGATTTCCTGTTACGCTAAATCGAGTTTTGC
>Ga0272442_10012487_pt1 | contig 10252 bp, 6 predicted proteins | sample SSMForm2O_FD_200262 | JGI IMG/M metagenome (GOLD analysis project Ga0272442, IMG submission 200262) | Marine sediment archaeal communities from Little Sippewissett salt marsh, Falmouth, MA, United States - SSM-Form-2O | ecosystem: Environmental > Aquatic > Marine > Wetlands > Sediment ... | reverse complement strand
AAACGTGGGAGATGTTCGACCCCCCCAACTTCCTGGACGACGACAACATCAAGTGGCTCCCCAAAGGCAAGACCATGCTCGACAAACCGATGGCGTTTACACACGACGGATTTGCCATGCGGGTCTTCGCCACTGGCTACCACGGCAATGACGACCCCGCCGGCGGCTTCTACTACTCCTATGACCGGGGCGCAACCTGGAACGGCCCGCATTTCCTCGGTGACCTCAACCATCACAAGCAACTGAAAGGAAAGGTGCTCACGCCCCGAACCGACTACGTCGTCACCGGCCCCCGAAGCTGCTTCGTCTTCATAACCGCAAACGAGAGCATTCCTGAGGCGACCAGCCGAATCGCCTGCATCAAAACCGTCGACGGCGGCTTGACCTTCGACTTCGTCTCTTGGATTACCCCCCAAACCCCCGAATATCGCGCCATTATGCCCCAAACAATCCGCCTCTCCAACGGCGACTATCTGCTCGCATTCCGCAAGATACTCAACGACAGATCCGAAATAAAAAGCACCATCGAAACCTATTGCTCCAAAAATCGATGCCAAACGTGGACCTATCTCAGCACGGTGAAGGAAATCAAGAACAACTCGAATCCCCCGTCCATCGTCGAGCTCAACGACGGCAGGATCTGCTGTGTCTACGGTGACCGCGACGCCCAACGGATCGCAGGAAAATACAGCCACGACAGGGGCGCTACGTGGGGGCCAGAGTTTGCGATACGGGAAGGATACCGCAGCGTCGACGATTGGGCCGACATGGGCTACCCCCGCATGGTCCAGCGCCCCGACGGCAAACTCGCCGCCATGTACTACTGGGCCTCGGCCGAGCATCCCCAACACTTCATTGCCTGTTCCATTTGGCGACCGGACACCACTGCCCCACCCCAGCAACAGGATCTCTTCTACCAAGGCATGAATGGCGTGCCCGTCTACCGCATCCCTGCGCTGGCGCTAACCAATAAGGGTGTCGTGGTCGCTGTGTGTGACGCCCGGGCCGATCACGGACAGGATCTGCCGAACGATATCGACCTCGTGATGCGCCGTAGCTTGGATGCTGGCGAAACATGGACTGAATCCCGGGTGATCGCCGACTTCGGCAAGCAGGGTGGTGGCGATGCTGCACTGTTGGCCGATCGGAATACTGGGCGACTCTGGTGTTTCTTCACCTATGCGCCCGACGGGGTCGGCGTGAAGACCAGCCGGCCGGGCATCTCGGGCAAGACCCTTCAACTGCACCTCATGCACAGCGACGATGATGGCCTGACCTGGAGCAATCCACGTAACATCAACCCGGATGTGAAGCCGCCCGAATGGGATGCCGTCTGGTCATCGCCGGGCCGGGGATTTCAGGACCGCGAAGGCCGGCTGTACTTCCCGCTCAGCCGCAAATCCGGTAACACTGTTTTCAGCCATTTCGTCTACAGCGACGACCTCGGCGAAACGTGGCACATGGGCGGACCCGCCGGCAAAGCCACCAATGAATGGATGCTGGTCCAGCGCAGCAACGGAGATCTGCTCGGCAATATGCGCAGCAACGCTGGTGAGAATCGACGCGCGGCCGCCCTATCCCCCGATCGAGGTAAAACCTGGAAAGGCTTCCACCACCAACCCCAACTGGTGGAACCCGTATGCCAGGCCTGCCTGATGTGGGGTGCCAACGCCACCGAGAAATACCTGGTGTTCTCCAATCCCGCCAACACCGAGCGCCGCCGTATGACGATCCGACTCAGTCGTGACGAAGGAGAGACGTGGCCCATCGAAAGGGTGCTTCACAAAGGGCCTGCGGCCTACTCATGCATGGCGGTTCTGCCCAATGGCGAAATCGGAGTCCTTTACGAACGGGGCGAAAACTCACCCTATGAGAAGGTCACCTTCGCAAAGTTCCCCCTGGACTGGCTAACAAAATAGGACCCGCCCATGAGCATGGACTTGTTTCGGCTGGACGGCAACGTGGCGGTTGTCATCGGCGGTGCCCGCGACCTCGGATACGACATGGCGGCGATACTCGCCGAAGCGGGCTGCGACCTCGTCATCACCTCGCGCAAAGCGCAGCATGCAGCAAGGGCTGCCGCCAAGCTCAGAAAAAAGTACGGGCGTGAAACGCTCTCACACGAGCTCGATCTGCGCAATTACGCTCAGGTCGAGGCCTTTGCAACCAAGGCATTCGCGTGGAAAGGCCGCGTCGATGTACTCGTGAACAACGCCGGCGGTACGCCCCCAGGAAGCCCGGGGCCCCTATTCGATCGCGCGCCTGAAGACATCGAAGCGCTGATCGCCGTGAACCTTACCGGCACCTTGTTCTGCTGTAAGGCGCTCGGAAAACACATGGCCGACCAGGGCACCGGAAAAATCATCAACATGGCCTCGATTGCCGGACTCGTAGGCCGAGACCGGCGGATGTATCAGCGCAACGCCATGGCGGGCCAGCCGGTTGACTATGGGGCGGCGAAGGCCGGAATCCTCGGAATGACGCGGGATCTGGCCGCTTTGCTCTCACCCATGGGCATTCACGTCAACGCCATAGCCCCCGGCGGATTCGGCCCCCGCGACTTGCCCCCCGGCTTTGTCAGTGACTACTGCGACCGTACGCCCCTGGGCCGAATGGGACGCGACGGCATTGACCTCAAAGGAGCGGCCCTGTTCCTGGCTTCGCCAGCCTCGGACTACGTCACCGGGCATACGCTCGTCGTGGATGGAGGATTCAGCATATGGCAGTAAGGCGGATTGTCGTAGTCGGCTGTGGATCGATCGGCCAGCGACACGCGCGGCTGCTCGCCCAACGACCCGACCTCCGCGTGGAACTGTGCGACTCGAACGCCGACCGTCTAGCCGAGGCCGCGACGGTGATAGGCGAGCCGAAAAGCTACCGCGATTTCCGTGAAATGCTCGCCGCGCGGCCCGACATGGCCGTTATCGCTACGCCGCACTCGCTTCATGCCGACCAGACGATCGATTCCCTCCGCGCCGGCGTGCACGTGCTCTGCGAGAAACCCATGAGCGACAATCTCGCCGATGCGAAACGGATGGCGCAAGCGGCAGCGACAACGACGACCGTTCTCGATTTCGGCTTCACCCTGCACTTTCACCCGGGCCTGCACCGCCTCAAGCAGTCGATCCATTCTGGCGAGCTAGGCACCGTGCTGCACCTCCATGCCCGTATTGGTACCTACATCACGCTGCTTTGCTCTCGGTCCCGGCATCAGGCCGACCTGGACAACGCCCTTCTGTTCGACTACGTCCATCAACCCGATATCTTCTACTGGCTTCTGGGCGTCCCGCCATCCGGCGTCTACATGACTGCGGTATACGGCGGCGACTTGCCCTTGCGCTCGAATCCCAACGTGGCCGACCTGGCGCTCGACTACGACATTCCCTTGGCGGCCACCATCCACTTCAACTATGTTCAGATGCCGCAACGCCACCAGTATGAAATCGTCGGGGACCGCGCATGGGCAATCCTCGACATGGAAACCAATTGCCTCCGCATCGGACGACGTGAAGAGGAGAGCGAGACCTGTGAAAACATCGTGGTCGAGCGGGACCGCCTGTTCGAGGCCGAACATCAGGCCTTTCTTGACGCGGTCGATGGACGGCGACAACCCGAAAGCCCCGCCAAAAGCGCCATCGTTTCCATGCGTATTGTGGACGCTGCCCTGCGCTCACGGAGACAATCACAGCGCGTACCGATTCCGAATCCACCCTCGGGGCGACACTAGCTGGCACACGCCTACGGAAACAAAACTCGGTGCCAGGGCCATTACGAGCCCTGCCCCTGCCCTATGCGCGCCTTTGAAGCATATCCGATGTCATCCGGCAGAGAAACCCTTTTCCTACCTTCTCGACGGCAAGAGGCCAGAAACCAGACGACCCGATGCCACCGCCAAGAACAAACTCCAGCATAAGGGCCGGCAATCTTCTCTAGCCTAAGAAGGGTGGCCCCCGCTTATGCCAGGGATACTTACTACGAATCTGAAACTGCCTTTTTCAAAAGGGAAATCCGGGGCAAGAACGGAGCAAGACGCCAATGGCTTTTCCGTGCCACTGCGTGCTATACTCCCCAACTCACTCGCCCCAGAAAGCGGGCGGGCATTGTCCAACACGGGCTGAGGGGAATTGCTCGGCTCTTTTTTCAAAATCGTGCTCCAAAATCAACACCGGAACACTCAAGCGACGTACAGGAGAGGGTAGACCCCATGAGTTTCGCGATCGACACCAGCAAATACCAACCTGTCGCCATCGATCCCTTTGCCGGGAAGATCACCCCGGAACAGAAGCAGCAACTGCTCACCAACATCCAGATCGTCCGTGACACCATTGTCTTCTATACGGCCGTGGCCGGCATCAAGGGCCTGGGCGGCCACACGGGCGGCGCCTACAGCATCGTGCCCGAAGTGCTGATTGCTGACAGCTTCATGAAGGGCTGTGATAAGGTCTATCCCGTCTACTTCGACGAGGCTGGCCACCGCGTTGCCATTCAGTATGCCATGGCCGCGTTCAACGGCGAGATGCCGATGGACAAGCTCTTGCAGTACCGCGAGGCCGAGGCCGGCCTCTACGGCCATCCCGAGATCGACCGCGACCTGGGCATTAAATTCGCCTCCGGCCGGCTCGGACACATGTGGCCCTTCGTCAACGGCATCGCCAAGGCCCACCCCGGCATGGCGATCATCCTCTTCGGATCCGACGGCTCGCAGATGGAAGGCAATGATGCGGAAGCCGCGCGCTTGGCCGTGGCGCAGCAGCTCAACGTGAAGGTACTGGTTGACGCGAACGATGTCACCATCTCGGGGCATCCCTCGCAGTACCTGCCCGGCTATGACATCGCGAAAACCTTGGCGGGCCATGGACTCGCCGTGGACGAGGGCGATCCTGAGAACTTCGACAGTCTCTTCGCGCGCATGCTTCAGGCCGTCCAGACCACCGGCCCAGTCGCACTGATCAACAAGCGGCCCATGGCCCCGGGTATCCCCGGTATCGAGGGCACCCACGCGGGCCACGACGTCGTCAAAAAGGAAGCGGCTGTCGCCTATCTCACCCAGCGCGGCCAGACCGACGCGGCCGCCTACCTCGACACGGTGCCGAAAGTCTCGAGCGGCGGCGCCTACCGCGGCACAACCCAGGAAACCGCGAGCAACCGCTCCGAGTTCGGCAACATTGTCAACGCCATGCTCGACGAGATGTCCGAAAAGGAGCGCGTGAATCAACTCCTGGTCGTCGACTCCGACCTCGAGGGCTCGACCGGGCTCAAGGGCATCCGCGCTAAGCACCCCGAGGTTTGCATCAACGGCGGTGTGCAGGAACGCGGCAATTTCTCCGCGGCCGCCGGTTTCGGATTCACCAACGGCAAACAGGGCATCTTCAGCACCTTCTCGGCCTTCTTGGAGATGGTGGTCTCCGAGGCCACCATGGCACGCCTCAACGAGGCCAACCTGCTTTGCCACTTCTCGCATGCCGGCATCGACGACATGGCCGACAACACCTGCCATTACGGTGTCAATATCTTCCTGGCCGACAGCGGCCTGCCCGAAGGCGACAAGACCCGCCTCTACTTCCCCGCGGATGCGCTGCAACTCGAGCGCATCTTGCGCACCATCTGGAAAGACAAAGGCATCCGCTACGTCTTCACCCTGCGCAGCAAAGTGCCGTTCATCTGCAAGCCCGACGGATCCAAATTCTACGGCGATGGCTACCAGTTCCTGCCGGGCAAAGATGAAATCATCCGCGAAGGCAGGGCGGGCTACGTCATCAGCTATGGCGACATGCTGTGCCGCTCCCTGGATGCGGTCGAGCGCGCACGTGAGGCCGGCATCGACGTCGGCCTCATCAACAAGCCGACGCTAAACGTGGTCGACGACGCCATGATGCAGCGAGCCGGCGCCACGCCCTTTGTCCTCGTGGTCGAGAGTCAGAACGCCCTCACCGGCCTGGGCAGCCGCTACGGCACCTGGCTTCTCGAGCGCGGCCTCAGCCCCAAGTACGCCCACCTCGGCGTGACCAAGGCCGGTCACGGCGGCCTCAGCGAGCACATGTACTACCAGGGCATCGACCAAGACAGCATCCTCGCCAAAATCCAACAAATGGCCCGCTAGGCTTTCCAACCAAAAAGCGCCCAATCCCGGCAAGGCGTCGGCATATGCCATAATGCACCCGCCGACCCGACTGCCGCCGCCGTGGGTCGATCCCGCGGCACGCCGCTACTCAACTCGCCGTACGGTCTTCTTCGCGGATGCGGCAGGGGCTGTAGTCCTGGGGATAGCGTGCCGAAATGTGTGAGTAGATGGCGCGCAGGTGGTCCATGTCGTCCTGCACGCGCCCGGTCAGGCGGCAGGTATCGACCAGTCCGGATTCCTTCTTGGCCCAGTCCATCGTGCCGGACACGATGGGCACATCGGCACCCAGCGCGATGTGGTAGAAGCCGGATTTCCAGTACTTGGCCTTGCTCCGGGTGCCTTCGGGAGGAATAAGGAGGATGTAGCGCTCATTCTGTTGGAAGCGCTCGATCATTTGCTGGACAATGCCGTGGGCCGCACGGCGGTTGATGGGCACGCCGCCGATGGCTTTGAGGAACCAGCCAAAGGGGCCGACGAATACCGAGTGTTTCACCATCCAGTAGACGCGGATACGGTAGTAACAGGCGAGCGCCAGCATGACGATGGCATCCCAATTCGAGGTGTGAGGCGCCGCCAGAAGGATGTACTTGGGCTCCTTTGGAGCAGTGCCGAGGACCTTCCAGCCCCAGACTTTGAGCACCACCCGGGATAGCCAATGCAGGGGGATGCTGATGCATCCGCGCAGAAACGCACCGATCACTAGAGTATCTCCTATTGGCGTCGTGAAAACGAAGGCATGGCTCCAGACGGAACAGCCGGAGCAGGTTCATGGGGGATGGTCCGCGCGGGACCGGCGATGGGAGCAGCCCCTGGAATGAACGCCTTGCAGGCCTGCCGAAAAACCAACCTTTACGACATCAGTATAGCCGAAATGGGGGCGCAATGGGAAGTCACTGCATCCAGAAGCCCCCGCGAAGGTTCATGAAACACTATCGGACCGATCCGACAGATCGCCACTGCTCCCCCGCCGCCTGCCCCAACGCAGTACGGTGGGCCTAGCCCCAGCCCTTGTCGTCGGGAAAACAGTTGACGTATTTCGCGCTTTCCCGCGGCCTTGCCATCATGGCCGCGACAGTGTCGCGCCAGGTCTGGTAGTGGGCGGTCTCTTTATGCCGCGCAGGATCCTCGGGGCTGCGGTAGACCTCAATGAGAACGAAGCGGGCGGGATCGTCTTGGCGTTGGAGTACATCGAAGCGGGCGATACCAGACTCCTGAACACTCTGTTGCGCGTTTTCGAGGGTGGCCGCTTTGAATGCGCCGATACAGTCTTCCTGGACGGCCACATCGACCTGCACGATGAACATGGCATAACCTTTCGCGCTGGGTTCCGCATCCCGCCGCCAAGCACCAGCGTGGCCCGCGGCTTTACAATCAATCCTCGGCCTCGAGCGGGACCGGAGCTTGCAGCTGTTCGACGATGTGTTGCACGATGGCGGCGGCGGTGCCGCGAATACTGTAAAGCTGGGTGACTTTGGGCTCGAGCCGGGCGATGACGGCGTCGCTTTCGCGGCGAATCTCCTCCTCACGCGCGAGGAGGCCGTCGTATTCCTGCTGCACCGAGGTGACGGCGTTGTCCACCTCTGCCCGAACGGCGGTGCGGAAGGCCGCTGCGCGGCGTTCAAGGTAGCCGGTGATGGCATCGAGTATAGGAACGGCCCGGTTGCCCGCGGCGTCTTGTCCACCGTGGATGAGCATGTTCATGATGTTCTCGCGAAGGATGGGCTCGAGCTTCTTGATCCAGCGCTCTTCGCTCCAGGCCAAACGGGTGATAAGGCCCCCAATGATACCGAAAAAGCCGCCGAGGCCCGCGCCGATCGCGGTGCCGAGCAGCGGCACGAAGGAGCCCACAGCAGCGCCGACAGCAGCCCCCATGAGCGCGCCGCTGGCGCCAAACGCGACGTAGCTGCTGGTCATGCTGGCATCAAGGCTAAGGCGCTCGATGCCGCCGGGCTCGGTGAGGTGCATGCGCAGGCCCCGCACCTGGCCGAGTTGCTCGGCGATGGCATTGCGGGTTTCGGCTTCGGTGGCCTCCACGGAGACGTTGATTTGGGCCATCACGCTCGAGACGAACTCGTCCACCTGGTGCTCCATCTCCGCGGAAAGGGTCTTGAACTTGCTGCGGCGCGCTTCTTTCAGGTTGGTCCCCCAGCGCAGCCAAGTGATAAGCGGTCCGATGACACGGATAGCGATGGCGTCGTCGCTCAGGGCCTGGCGGAGTTGGCCCTCGTAGCCGGGATAGTGTTTGCCGTCCAGGTGGCCCCCCTTACTCTTCGCGTCGTAAAGCAAAAGGACCTCTTCTGCGTTAGCACGGATTTCCTCCAGTTTCTTGAGAACCTTGTCGCGATTCGCGTGCAGTTCCTCGAACTTGGTCGGATCCTTGGCGAGGTTGAGTTCGTTTTCGAGAGCCGCGACGAAGTCATCGGCGCGTTCCGAGGCGAAACGGCCTGCGGTTTCGACCACGGTCCCGGCCTTATTCTCATTGAGCAGGTAATCGACAAGCCGCTCTTTAAGGTGGGGGAAGCGGCTCTTGCCCATGAGATAGGCAGACAGATCGCGCGTAGGGTCGTCGCTGTCGTCGATGCGTTCGACAATGTGTGTCGGGATCGAGATTTTGTTGTCCTGCCGAATCTCGTCCAGAGTGATGTGGTCTTGATCAAGTTGTTGGGCTCGGAGAGCGCGGTAGCCGGAGAGAAAGAAAACCTCGGAGTCCTCGGGGATGTCGTGACGCTTGAAAGCCTGCAGCAGGCTGCGGGCGGGGCCGCGCGTGCCGCGGACGTCGATGTCGTCGCTCTCGAGCTTGTCGGCCTTGTTCAAAACGAAGAAGACGCGGCGGCCGCGCCACTTGATGATCCGCTTGATGAAGTTGAGGTCGTGGATGTTGCCGGCAAAACCGCTATCGACAAAGGAAATCACGAGGTGGCTGTGCTCGATGATGCTGTAGGTGATCTCTTGACGTGTTTCGGAGACGCTGTGAACACCCGGCGTGTCAACGAAGACAATATCCTCGCGCAGCACCGCAGAAGGCAGATAGATGTCGAGTTCCGCCGTCTTATCGCGCAGCGGCGCGAGGTGCGGAAAAGCTTCGTCGGCCATAACGGTGACGAGGGGTTCGAGGCTGCGGCGCATCCCACCGGGGTTGTCCGAACCGTAGGAAACCCGAAGTTCGCGGCCCTCTGCCAAGGATTCCACATGGGCCGGAATATCTTTGAGAACGCTTTCCAGCGCTTCGATTTCGTGGTTCGAAGCCGCCTCGCTAAGCAGCAGGCGAAGGCGGAGTTCATCGCCCCGCTGAATGAACGTGAGTTTCGAGGTGCACTCCTCAATGTCCATCGGCAGGTAGCCGCCGCCAAGGAAGGCATTGATGGCGGTGGACTTGCCCACGTTAAAGGTGCCGAGAAAAACAACGCGGTAGCGGCCATCCTCGACGAAGCGGCGCTGCCAGGCGATGGCGTTGCGTTCGTAGTCACGATTCCCGTGGAAGTCAGCGTCGGAACGCACGAATTGTTCAAGTTCTTCGAGCGCGGTCACAACCCAGACCCGGTTCTCTTCGTAGTCCTTGAAGTTCATTGGGGGCTTCCTTCTTGGGTCTTGATGAACGAGACCGGCAGGGGGGAACCGAACAATTGCTCGAAGGAGGGATAGGTTAGGGGACCGGCATGGGCAGCTTCGAATTCGTACAAAGCGACGCGCAAAGCATCGAAGCCGGCGTCACAGAGATCGCGAACCGCCGGCTTAATGCGGTGGCGGTACTCGCTGCCGGGCTGGCTGCGGGCCACCTCGAGCCGGGCCGAAAGCGGAATGAAACGCGGCGCAGGCACGATGCCGTAGCCCTCCATGCGGCGCGCCGCCTTGCTGTGAATACGGCGGATCTCGTTGGCGTTGAGCCGGTCGGCCTTGTTGCCCGCCACCAGCAGCGCCTCACCAAAAATCCCGTGGTGGAACGCGATGAAGTCCATAGTGTGTTTGGCCGACCAGTATTCAATGTCCGTGACCACGACGAAAAGCGCGTCCTCCTGATCGGCCAGTTCCGCAATATGCACCGATTCCCACGTATCGCTCGAAGTGCCGGCCGTGTCCACCAACACAAGCCGACTGAAAGGGATCTCGGGCAGGCGGGCGGCCAAGGCCCCG
>Ga0272442_10012486_pt1 | contig 10252 bp, 8 predicted proteins | sample SSMForm2O_FD_200262 | JGI IMG/M metagenome (GOLD analysis project Ga0272442, IMG submission 200262) | Marine sediment archaeal communities from Little Sippewissett salt marsh, Falmouth, MA, United States - SSM-Form-2O | ecosystem: Environmental > Aquatic > Marine > Wetlands > Sediment ... | reverse complement strand
ATTTGTGTTTTTTTATCCATTGATCAATTGGTGGAAGCGGCTTTTTTTGAGGTAGTTTTTCTGTTACCATGTTAAAAAATCCTTTTCTTATATATCCTTTTTATTAATATACTTTTAATCTGGGTTTTCCCTTTCAGTATAAATGAGGTGTATATCAATTTTTCTTTTAACAAACCCGAAATAAAGATTGAGCGTTGCATTTATAACATGATATGTGATACGGCTGTAGCAATGACTTTTGACAGAAAAACTTTGGTGATTCCTGAGGGTACAAAATTTGCTGAAAGGATGATTACAGTCGATGGAGATGTTGTAGTTGCTGATAGATCAATGCTTCAACTTGGTGTTAAAACAAATGGTAGGATTTTCATTGGTGAGCATGTCATAATTGATGGAAATCTTAACTCTATGGATGATGTTAGAATTGATATTTTTTCAAATGTTGGTGGAGATATCAGTAGTGATGGCAATGTTTATATTGGTGAGAAAGTCAAGATAAAAGGTAAACTATCACTTAAAGGTGATCTTGATGTAGGTGATAGTGTTGATATTGAGAAGGGTTTTGAAGCGAAAGGTTGGATTAATATTCGCAGCCCAATACCCACTGTAATATATATTTTTATATATCTTCTTCAGCTTTTGAAGATGGGGCACAGCGAAGAAATCGAAAGACTCCTAGAAGAACTTGAAGAAAACAACGGAGAACCTATACCAATCTCAGAAAAATTCTTGTTCATTCCAAATAGCTCAATAATAGGGATACAAAAGTCACAAGTAGACTACAACCTACGAATAGAAAAAAAATGTAAAATACTAGGTAACTACGACGTTAAAGGAGACGTCTATATTGATGATGACTCACATGTATTTGGATCAATAAAAACCACAGGTGATCTATTCTGTGGAAAAAAAACTAAAATACAGGGAAATATAAACTCATCTGGATCTGTCAACCTAAGCGAAGACGCAGTAGTAGTAGGAGACATCACAGCAGACAACATTTTCCTATCAAAAAAAGCAACAGTTGGAGGAAAACTCCTTGCAAAAAATGGTATATCTTTCATTGATGAAACCAAAGAAAAAGTAAACGAGAAAATTCGTAGATTCGAAACAGATGCAGATGTTGTTGATGAAGTAAAAATAATGTTGGAGTAAAAACAAAATGAGCATGCAAATAGGAATAGTTGGTAAACCAAATGTAGGTAAATCAACTTTTTTTAACGCTGCAACAGAGGCTCATGCAGAAATTGCTAATTATCCTTTTACCACAATAGATGCCAATCGCGGTGTCATGTATATTAGAAAACCATGTCCATGTAAAGAATTTAAAGTAACTTGCAACCCTCATAACTCAGAATGCAGAGATGGAACTCGTTTTGTGCCAATAGAAGCAATAGATGTTGCAGGTTTGGTACCTGATGCACATAAAGGCCGAGGACTTGGAAATAAATTTCTGGATGATCTAAGACAAGCTGACGTACTCATACATATAATAGATGGATCAGGAAGCACAGACGCTGAAGGAAACCCAGTTGCAGCAGGAAGCTATGACCCACTTAAAGACGTTGATTTTTTAGAAAAAGAAATCACGTTTTGGCTTAACGGCATATTTAAAAAAAGCTGGGAGAAAACAGCAAGACAATGTGACATGGAAGGAAAAAAAATAGAGCGAATGCTTGCTGAACAACTCACAGGACTTGGAATAAAAGAAGAACAAATAGCAAGTGGGATAAAAAAAATAAACCTGGATAGCACTAATCCTTCTAAATGGACAGATGATGACCTACTCCTACTATCAGAGGAAATAAGAAAAACAAGTAAACCCATGATAATAGCGTTTAATAAATGTGATATTGCATCAGATTCTTTAATTCAGAAAATCGATGAAATTAAAAAAAGAGGATACATTGTTATTCCAACAAGCGCTGAAGCAGAACTTGCATTAACCAATGCAGCTAAAAAAAACATTATTGATTATACACCAGGAAGCAGTAGTTTTAAAATGTTAAACGCAGAAAATCTCTCTGAAAAACAACAAAAAGCGTTAGAATACATACAAAAAAAAGTCCTTGGTCAATACAAAGCAACAGGAATTCAACGATGCATTGACGAATCAGTTAAAATGCTGGATTTAATAGTAGTTTATCCCGTGGAAGATGAAACACATTTAAAAGATAAAAAAGACCGAGTATTACCAGATGCATATCTGATTCCAAAAGGTTCAACTGCACGCGATCTAGCGTATAAAGTTCATACCGACCTCGGAGAAAAATTTATCCGTGCAATTGATGCAAGAACTCATCGTGTAATAGGATCTGATCACACATTAAAAGATGGAGACGTAATAAGCATTATATCGGATGCCTAAGGTTTTCCTTTTCTTTTTTTTATCTGTATATCAATCTGCAGAATGTTATGCATAAACGGCTGCGAAAAATGCTGCATAAGTGCCTGCGAATTAAACTTTTAAATGCTCTTTCCATTACTTTTTTGAGATCACTCAAAAGGTGTTTTAAGAGGAGGAATGAGGTGCCGAAAAGAGGAGTCAAGAAGCGGAAGTTATCACAAAATTTTCAGAATAAGACAAAAATAAAACAAAAATTATCAATCGAAGAACTCCCCGGTACAACAATCGAAGTTACCATTCGAGCACTTCGTTGGATTTTTATTTTAATTTTTGTGTATATTTCAGTTAGTATTATTCTATTAGCATCTCAAGGTGGAGATAACTCAGTTACAAATATTCAGCAAATAGTTGTATACAGTATTAGTGGTTTTTTCACGTTTTTTATGGGCTATTTCGGCTGGATGTTCGCCCGAAATGTACTTGAAATCATCAGTGGTAAAAAACAAACTGAAGAAGTTTCATAAAATCTAAATCCCTTTAGTTCTATACATATTTTTGAGGAATGTATAGTTGATAGTATTTGACAATCACTTGCATCTTAGAAGAGATGGCTGTTTCATTGATGCTGTAAAAGATTTCAAATCAGCAGGTGGAACACATTTTATTCTTTGTCAATATCCAATGCCTGAAATTGTAATTAAAGAAAAAAGCTATGAATCAGTATATCAAGAAACTTTGAACATGGCAGATGAAATAAAAGCTGCAGTTGATGTTGGCGTTTTTGTGACAGTAGGTCCGTACCCGGTAGATTATTTAAAACTCCGTGAAAAGTTTAGCAGAGAACAAACCATTGAGCTTATGAAAAAAGGAATGGATCAAGCAGCAAAACTTTGTCAGGAGAGACAATGTGTTGGCATCGGTGAAATAGGGCGCCCTCATTTCCCAGTTGAAGATGAAGTTATTTTGGATTCAAATTTGATTTTAGAATACGGCATGAAAAGAGCAAAAGATGTTGATGCACCTGTTGTTATTCATTCTGAAAGCACTACTCCTCAGCAATGCAAAGAACTTATGGAGATGGGTCGTAAAGTAGGTCTTGCTGCAGATAAAATTGTGAAACATTTTGCGCCACCTTTGATAAATGAGGATGAAAACTATGGGTTGATGCCATCTGTTCTAGCAAGTAAAAAAAATATTGTTGAAGCGCTAGATAAAGGCTGTCGTTTTTTGATGGAAACCGATTACATTGATGACCCGAGACGACCTGGTGCTGTACTTGGACCAAAAACAGTTCCAAAGCTAACACAGAAACTATTAAACAAGGATGTACTGTTAAAAGAACAAGCTTATACTATCCATAAAGAAAATCCTGAAAAAACTTATAGTATTCAACTAGATGAGTAAATCTATAATATTTGGAATAGATGTTGTTTAAAATTTCTTTTGTAAACTTTTAAGTATTAGAAAAATTTATCAATATACGTAATTAAATGAATTTAGGAAGTGGAAAATGAAAAAAATATTAATAAAAAAAGAATTGGCAATAGCAATTATATTACTATTTGTTTTAGTAACTCTAGCTCCTACTATTTCTTCAACAACGAAGTATCCTAAAAGGCCTTTTGATAGCATCACACAAGAAATTTTTAATGTCTCACATCCAACTCTTTGGCCACATGGAGCTGAACAATTTTATGTCCATGTAGAAGATGCAGAGGGATTTGTTCAAAATGCTTTTGTAAGCATATATAAAGTAAATGATATTGAGAATAGTGGTTTTACCGACAGTTTTGGGGATATTACTTTTGAACTTCCATATTTTGGTATTGGACCTATGACAGTTAATATAACAAAAGAAAATTATCAACCATACCAAGGAATTTGTATAATGTCATTCTGTGGTGATGCAGATGGAAGTGGACAAACAAACGTTGGTGATGCAGTTTATCTCATAGATTACATCTTTAGAGGAGGTCCTGCACCACATACATATTGTATGGCTGACGCAAACGCTGATGGTACGGTAAATGTTGGCGATGTTATTTTTATTATCAAGTATGTGTTCAGTGGTGGTCCTCCACCAGTGGGATGCTGCGAATAATTCAAAACACCAGAGAACAATTTTATTAACCCACAAAAAATAACACAACGCATATGTCGCAGCTTAGAGCATTTATTTCAATAGATATTCCTTTTGCAGAAACACTAAAAAAGCTGCATAAAGAAATAATAAAAACACAAGCAGACGTAAAACTAGTTGAACCAGATAATGTCCACATCACACTCAAATTTTTAGGCGAGATACATGACAATTTAATAGAAGATATCAACAAAATCATTGAGTCCTCAGTAGAACAGATTAAACCATTTACAATAACGCTCTTTGGCACTGGCGCATTTCCAAATAAAGACTATATGAAAGTACTATGGATTGGGATAAAAAACACAGAACAAATACAAACACTAGCACAAAACATAGATGAACAACTCACAAAGCTAGGTTTTAAAAAAGAAACACGTGGGTTTTCTGCTCATTTAACTATTGGTCGAGTACGATCAGCGCGACAAAAAGAAAAACTACAACAGATTATTCAAAATAACGAACACACTGAATTTATTGAAATAAAAGTTGACTCAATAAAACTTAAACAAAGTACGCTTACACCACAAGGACCAATATACACAACAATAAAAGAAATAAAACTCTAAGATATGGTGATATAAAATTATTGAAATATGGATGATAACACTATTTGCAATAAACCTCATTTTACTTTTTACTTTCATGCTATTTATTGTACCAAAAAAAATGCAGAAAATTACCCTACAACAGTTTATAACAAATCTTCAAAAACACCTACCATATCTTCTCATCATCTTTACGGTTGTAGCGGTTCACTTAATAGAGGTAAACTTTATTGATTCCCATACAACAGCTCTAATTGGAGTTGACTTTGCAGATGCATTTCAAAGTATTGAAGGAGACATTGTATACAGTTTTTCACAATATTGGTCAGCGCCTTTACTCGTATTCTTTGTTTTAATGTACATTGCTGTATACCCTTTTACCCTCTGGTTCACACCACTCTATCTCATATCCACTGATAATAAAAAAGCAATGAAAACACTCGCATACGGACTACTAATCACATATAAAATAGCGCTTTTATTCTATTTGTTTTTACCAGTAACAAACGTGTACACATACTACGGTGGATCATCAGCGTTAAACCAAATAATACCCGGAGTAGAACAATTTTTTTACTCGACAACAACACATAACAACTGTTTCCCATCACTACATGTTGCAATGACATTATTACTAGCACGAACCGTGCAACTTACTGGTAATAAAAAATATACGTATTTTGCGTATTTCTGTGCAATATCAGTAATAATAGCCGTTATATATCTTAGTATACATTGGCTACTAGATGTCTTTGCAGGACTACTAATAACCGTTGGAGTAATACTACTACTCAAACATTTCATCAAGGAGTAACAAAGATGAATGAAAAAAGAACCAAATTGGAACAACAAATCCTCAAAAAAATAACACCAAATCAACAGGACAGAAAAAAACTCAAAGAAACAATACAAAGCCTCAAGCAAGAAGTTGAAAAAGAAACACAAAAACAAAAGCTACCGATAACACTTGAGCTTGTTGGATCAACTGCAAAGGACACCTATCTGAAAAACAGTCTAGATATCGATCTTTTTCTCGTATTTCCATTGAAAACACCAAAAACAACACTAGCACAACACGCACTTTCAATTGGGCAAAAACTACTTGAAAAAACAGAAGAAGGCTACGCAGAACACCCCTACATCCGAGGAGAATATAAGGGGTATAAAACCGAGCTTGTCCCTTGTTATAAGATAGAATCAGCAACTCAAAAACTATCTGCAGTGGATAGAACACCACTACACACACAGTATATACAAAAATATATACAAAAATCCCAAAAAGACGATGTTCGACTATTCAAACAATTCCTCAAAGGAATAGGATGCTACGGGGCAGAAGCAGAAGTTGAAGGATTCTCTGGATACCTCTGTGAAATACTCGTTTTATACTATAAAACATTCAACAACCTACTAACACAAGCACAGAACTGGAAACAAAAAGAAAAACTAAAGCTAAACAATGAAAAAACACCCGAATTTGACACACCACTCACATTCATAGACCCCGTGGACAGTGAAAGAAATGTAGCCTCTGCAGTATCGCAAAAAAAATACGAATTATTCAAATACGCATGCAAACAATACCTAAACAGTCCAAAATCAACCTTTTTCTTTCCCAACAACATCAAACCATGGACACTAAATAAAATAAAACAGCACCTGGCAAACAGAAACACGGTTTTTGTTGGAATTCTTTTTCCAAAACCAAATATTATTGCAGAAAACCTCTATCCTCAACTCAGAAAAGCTTTAAAATCGATAACAGACACTTCAGAAAGATTTGACTTTGAAATAATACAAACTTCATTTCATATTGACATTCAAAGAAATCAAATAGTATTAATTTTTGAATTAAAAAATGATACATTATCAGATACACGCATACATACAGGACCTCCCGCAATTCTTACAAAAAACGCAAAAGAGTTTCAGGCTAAATGGAAAAATAATAAAAGATTAGTTAAAGGCCCATACGAACAAAATAAAAGACTATATGCAGAGATCAAAAGAGAATACTCAGATATATATCAGCTTTTATCAGAAGAATTTAAAAATTTAAGCCTTGGAAAACACTTGGATATAACAATAAAAAATAAACAAAAAATACTAAAACAAGATGCACTCATTCAAGAAAAACTAACAACTTTCTGGACAGAGTACCTTGACAACAAAATGCCTTGGGAAAGATAACCTATATACAAAAAGTACTGTTAACTATATAGGAATGTTTTTAATATAAGAAAGGATTTTGTATATGCAATTGCATACGCAGGTCGGAAGGGATGTACCTAAAAAGTAAAATAATACTGTTAATAATTACTATGTTAACAACCACTAGTGTATTCCCTATATATCAAAACCCATTATGCCAAGCAAGTTCATCAACCACTTTTTATGTTGGTGAAAATTATAACTCCACAACCCCCGGATGGGACCTAGACCATTTCAATAAAATACAAAATGCAATAAACAGATCGGAAAACGGATACACAATCATCGTTTACAATGGAACGTATTCTGAAAATCTAACTTTAAATAAATCCATTAATCTTTTTGGCGAAGATCGAGACATAACGATTATTGAAGGTTTAAGATCCAGCGATACAATCCGAATAACCGTTCAACATGTAAATATCAGCCATTTCAACATAACATATAGTGGTACAAATGAAAACGATTCAGTAATACGAATTGAAGCAGGAAATACAATCATTACTGACAACCGGATTGCTCATGGACAAAACGGCATATATATTGATAGTTGCAATAACAATATAATTTATGATAACGCAATTAATAACAACGTTAGAAACGGAATAAAATTATATCATTCAGATTCTAACGAAATAACATATAATATACCAATTAGAGAAAACGGAAACGGGATTCTATTAAGTGCTTCAGATAGCAACACGATTACGTACAATACAATAATTGGTAATTCTGAACATGGTATTTTCTTGAATTCATCTTCAAACAGCAATAATCCAATAAGCAATAATAATCTATCCAGTAACACAAAAAATGGCGTTTATCTTAAAAATCATTGTAATTACAATGTATTTGCAACAAATAATATTTTTGATAATTTAGACACAGGAATCAGAGTGGAAAACTCAAGTTTAAACACATTAGACAGCAACATTGTAAAAAGAAGTGATAACTATGGTGTTATGATAGTTGGGTCAAGTAATTTCATTATGGATAACACTATTAATTATAATTCCAACCATGGTATATTTTTATTTTCCGACGATAACAATGATATCCATGATAACACTGTGAACTATAATTCCTATGATGGATTACGATTGTATAACTCAAGCAATGACACGATTTATAATAACGATATTGCACATAATAATCAGCATGGTATTTTCCTTGATTTTTTTACAATTAACAACTATATTTATAATAACAAATTCTACGATAACACGGATAATGGAATGGATAAAAGCCTTGGTAGAAACCAATGGAATATGACACCAACGTATACTGCAAGTGGCAATATTATTGATGGTGATTACTTAGGAGGTAACTATTGGGATGATTATATTGGAGATGACGGAGACAGCGATGGCATAGGTGACACTTCTTATACGATCTATGCAAGTAACACCGATGATGCACCCCTTGTTGATATGGTTAATCCAGTTATTTCCTCAGTTCAATATAACCCTAGTTCAACAGAAATAGGAAGTTACACTAACATCTCAGCACAGGTAACTGACAATCTTATAGTTGAATCTGTAAAAGCTATCATTACCTATCCCTCAGGACAATCGCGCACTCATTCTATGACAAGTAATAAAACTTTAGGTGATCGCTATTATATGAATAGGATTTTTACTCCTGTTGGAAATTATAGTTTTAATATCAACGTATCAGACGGTAGAAACTACGCAAATTCTTCAACGTATTATTTTGAAATATATGAAGGTACAGCACCAACTATAGTAGATAACTCCCCATCCCTTGGTGAGCCTGCATCATGGTTTACATTTAACACAACAGTAACAGATGACGTTGATGATGCATCCCTTCTCACCGTTAAAGTTGACTGGAGCCATGGATCAGAAAGTGGTAACCATACAATGTCTAATACTAATGAAGATTATTTTGAAGCATCAGTTTACCTAGATTCAAGTACTGATGATATCTTATATACACTTTGGGCATGTGATCGATGGGGCAACTCAGTTACATCTACACAGTCATCAGTTTCTGTTACAGATTTAACGCCACCAGATATAACAATTAATCGATATGGATCTTCTTTTAAAGAACAACCAAATAGTTTTACCTATAATGTTACGGTAACAGATGAGACAACTATTGCTAGTGTTGAAATTGAATATTGGGTTTCCGGTGGCACTCACATAACAGCTGACATGGACAACACTATTGGCAATTATTATGAAAAAGTAATAATTCCTGAGGATAGCCCCCAACAGTTATTTTGTGTTATTTACGCAGAAGATGCCAATGGCAATAGGAACAACACAAAAAATCCTATCGCTAAAGCAGATGGACCCTACAGAGGCTATGTTACTGAGCCAATAAAATTCAATGGGACAGGAAGCTTTGACCTGGATGGAAATCTTACGGGGTACCTATGGGATTTTGGAGATGGTACCACTGCAAACGAAGTATCACCATCACATGCATATTCATCCTATGGCAACTACACTGTTTCATTAACTATTACTGATGATGACTCTCAGACAGACATTGATACAAGCTACGCTGTAGTAATAAAACTTATTCAAGTTAAAACAACACAATCAACATTACAAGCTATTAATGACGTATATGATCTAAGTCTTACTGAGCTGTTTTACAGTTACGATACAAATGGCGATGGCGAGGTAGATACGTTTTTTGATCCAAATAATGTCCTTGTAGCAGTACAACCTGGATCCGTTGAAATCAATGGCGATTCAGTATTTCTAATATCAATTAATGACACAGTTATCCCTGAGTTTTTATGGAATGCAGATGATGACACAATAACCACCGTAACATACAAAACCGGCCAGGTAACTAAAACAGATGAGCAACAAAGTACTGCAAAAGTTACAATAACCGTGGATAAACCAAGTGGTTGGATGTACATGCAGTTCCCAGATGAATACCCTGAAGCCTCTCTGCTAAATATATCAGGAGCTGATGGCGATATCGCTTTAGATAGAATATGGCGAGTAGACACAACAATTT
>Ga0272442_10012484_pt1 | contig 10255 bp, 6 predicted proteins | sample SSMForm2O_FD_200262 | JGI IMG/M metagenome (GOLD analysis project Ga0272442, IMG submission 200262) | Marine sediment archaeal communities from Little Sippewissett salt marsh, Falmouth, MA, United States - SSM-Form-2O | ecosystem: Environmental > Aquatic > Marine > Wetlands > Sediment ... | reverse complement strand
CTGCAGCTCGCGTTGAAAGTGCAAATACAGAGCTGAACATTTTAACCCCTGAAGGTATGGCTACAACAGGGGTTTTTAAACCGATCGCATCGTAGACATCCCTTGCAGTGCCATCTCCACCAACAAATATCAGAAGATCTATCCCTTCTTCGGCCATCTTTTGAACAATTCTCTTAGTATCGTCCGCACTTGTTTCTTCTTCTATTGTGCCCACTACCTCATATTGAACATTAAATTGTCTGATGTAATTTTCTCCCATCTTTCCCGGGGCTACTAAGAAATAAATGTCTTTTTTATCAATAAAAGAAAGCGTGTCTTCAATTCTTTGGGGAGTTACCGGTATTGCACCAAGCTCCAAGGCTCTTCTATATGTGTCTCCATCAGTTCCTTTTAATCCTACACTTCCTCCCATTCCACCTATGGGGTTTACTATTAATCCGAGTTTTCTCATCTCTATTTCTCCTTAAAATATGGCGGCCTCATAAAAAACAGCGAAATCAGAAATAATACTCAATGGCATCTGATTAATCATACGCACTTCCTGTATTCCTGCGTTCGCGGAATAACAAAAGCAATACAAAAATAATATCAGGCTTTAGAATTTGGCAGCTTTGTAAGAATTTCAGATCCTTTAGCAGTAACCAGAACTGTGTGTTCAAACTGAGCGCTTATACTTCCATCAGCAGTAGTAACTGTCCATCCATCGATTGAAGATGTTTTCACCGCATAAGATTTTCCCATATTGATCATTGGCTCAATTGTGAAAATCATTCCTTCTCGAAGACGTATTTTATTATTTTTGGTAAAGTGATGAAAGACTTGTGGATCTTCATGAAAATTCTTCCCGATTCCATGACCTCCATAATCTCGAACAATAGAATATCCGAATTTACTGATATACTTTTCAATTGCTTCCCCTACTTCATACAAATATTTCCCCGGCTTAACCGCGGCAATTCCTCTATACAGAGCATTTTCTGTTCGATTCACCAGGTTTTTTACTTTCTCATCAACATTACCGATCATAAAAGTGCGGGATGTATCTCCATGATAACCATCTAAAATTACGGTAACATCGATATTTGCAATATCACCATCTTTAAGAATATCTTTTTCGGAAGGAATCCCATGACACACGACATTATTGAGTGATGTACAGATACTTTTGGGGAATCCGTTATAATGCAAGGGAGCAGAAATCGCACCATGCTTTTGTGTAAATTCTTCGCACAGGTCATTAAGGTATAATGTTGAAACACCCTCTTTCACAAAAGGTTCGACATAATTGAGTAATTGAGCAGCTAACTTTCCTGCTTTTCGCATCTTTTCTATCTCTTCTCGATTTTTAATAATTATCATTATTTGTACCTCACAGTTTGATCGCTTTGTAATAAGTCATAAATCGGGTCACTCTCGTCTGTCTGCCATGCCGGCACAATCAGACGAAGGCGGGGGTCCGTAAGTATTTGAAGGAACTATTATGTATCATATTCTTTCTATAATTCGAATAATGAGAAAAACAAAAAAGGGACAGCCTTCTAATAATACTAATAATATCTATTAATTAAAGAATAAAGAATGTGTCCCATATCCTCGCTATTCTACTGCCTTCGGCCTGCTCCCCCACCCTGTGAGTTTCACGATGCGACCACGTATAGTTACTTCTCCCCTTTTTTATGCCACTTTTTTTCTCCGAGAACATTCAGAAACTTTGAATTTTGTCTTTAATTCAAAATTTTGCATTGAGAATTTGACATTTAAAATTGCGCGAAGTGCAAGCCTGTCCCTTAATCCTTGCATCCGTACCTTTGGCATTCTTTTTTCTTGACAATGCGCATATATGAAGTATGTTTCTCCAAACAGAGGAGGAGGGAGATTCTCTCACTATAGTTTTCACGTATTACCATAAGAAGTAATCCGTCATTTGCAGTCTTTAAAGGGGGGTAGTCGTGGCGTGATTGACGATGCAGCCCCATGTCTCAAACAAGAGCGCGGGTTTTTTTAAGGAAGAAACCGGTACCCTGGTCACAATTCACAACAAAATGACGGGATTTAAGTGCATAGATGAAAGCGGCTTTCCTGTACTTTGCGATCCTTTCGGAAATAATGTTGCAATAAAATGTCCCGGTTGTGGCGGCCCTGTTTTGGCAATACTTCGGGAATATCAAAGGGGAGCAAATAAAGAAAGTCCTTCTATCTGTCCTTCATGTAGAAGCAGGATTTGGGTTGAATCGAAGGAGGATCAGGAATTATTGGTTTTACATAGGGTTTTAGAATAGTTATTGCTGTCTGCACATACATACAAATGATTAAAAATACAGATTCCCGACAGCTTCCCACGACATTAACATGCACTCCATCTTTTGATTCCGGAAACACTCTTCATATCACAGGTTGTCTTTCACATGTGATAGTATTTTCCTACCTGCAATTTTTCGACTTTGAAAGATAGTCTCCTTGTGTGGCACCTGTCAACACCCTGTGTTCTTGCGTAACGTCCCGCATAACCGGCTGGCGGGCGTAAAAGAAGACATTCTTTTCCGGCACTATTTTCTAAATTAAAAGAGAAGCTTGAAACTTCGGAAGAACGATTATTTTCTTTGCATCGGAGGAAAATCCTCTACTACTCCAACTTGGCTTTGATATTTATTACCACAAAATACCCAATGGTGGAGTTTATTTTTGCATGTTTTCATGATCATAATTTCACTTTCTAATTTATGTAAATTGAAATAAAATTTCCGAGGTATTCGGCAAGTGCCAGCAAAGTATATCAATCGTACGTTTGCCGGACCGGATCTGACGAAAAGACTGCACATTGCTGAGATTAAAGGAAAGCATCTAATTACAAAATATTCGACCTATGATCTTGAGGAATTGATCGGATATATTGCGGCAGAGGCAACCCATGCAAATGATAAAAAGACAGAGAAAACACTTGACCGGTTGCTCGAGAGGCTTAGTCATATTCTCGATAAATCGATTGAATATGATGATGAAGATGAATAAAAACCACACATAACATCAGGCGCTGGACAATATTCGTGGGAAAAGGCATTTGCGAAAATGTCATCCTGAGTGTTCGCCCTAAATGAAATAGGCAATGCTATGGTCTGTAGGGAGGAATAATCATGCCACCTTCAATTCGCAGTGCACTCGTGACATTCATAGGCATACTTGTCTTGTTTGGCGGGCTCGCGCATGCCACTGCGCAATCTGCCACCCCATTGAACGCTGATAATTCGGACCCAAGGAAACTGGGTTGGATGACGGGTTTCCCTCCGCTGCCTGAAAAGCTGATAATGCAACCCGAGTCTGATTACTTCAGCTTCCCCAAGTTGCGTTGGACGGTATGCCACATTCGGGAACTACTGCCGACAAAGCAAGTGAGTCGCGGCATCGGTGCTCCGATACCGCTGACATACGCGATCGATGACGGTATTGATGCCGTGAGCTTCACGCCGCTTGGTGACAACGAACCGATGACATGGAAGAAATCGCTTTCCGCCAACTACACGGACGGTATACTCATCATTCACAAGGGCCGGGTCGTTTACGAAAGGTACTTTGGTTGTCTCGACGAGACGGGCAAGCACGCTACAATGTCGATGACCAAGTCCCTAACGGGACTTCTGGCCGAGATCCTTGTGACAGAGGGGCGTCTTGACGATACAGCCAACGTGGCTGCCATTATCCCGGAACTCTCCCGCAGTGCTTTTGGCAGCGCAACGGTACGCCAAGTCATGGATATGACCACAGCTCTTGACTACAGCGAAGACTACGCCGATCCCAAGGCCGACATATGGGCCTATTCGACCGCTGCGAGCCCCTTACCAAAACCCCAGGGATATGAAGGTCCCGACGGCTACTTCGAATACCTCCAAACTGTCAAGCAGGATGGGGTTCATGGGAAGGCTTTCGGTTACAGGACCATCAACACGGACGCACTCGGCTGGATCTTGTCGCGGGTCACGGGCAGAAATCTCGCAAAGCTGCTATCCGAGCGCATCTGGAGCAGGATGGGTGCCGAGCAGGATGCATACATGACCGTCGATAGCAAGGGTACCCCGTTCGCAGGCGGCGGACTCAGTGCCAGTCTGCGAGACTTGGGGCGAATCGGTCTTCTGATGCTGAACGGCGGAGAGATAAATGGGCAACGGTTGTTTCCGCAGACGGTCGTGGAACACATTCGGGCCGGCGGCGACAAGAAAGCCTTTGCGAAGGCAGGGTACAAAACACTTGAAGGTGGCAGCTACCGCAGCATGTGGTGGATTTTCCACAACAAGCATGGTGCCTTCGCTGCACGCGGTGTACACGGACAGGCCATTTATGTGGATCCGACTGCTGAAATGGTTATCGTACGCTTTTCATCTTTCCCCACGGCAAAGAATGCGAAGATCGATCCGACCTCGTTGCCCGCTTATCAGGCCGTGGCCGAGTATTTGATGAGACAGTGACGGAGGACGACATTGGGCGAACAAGACGCTTCAGAGGACTCGGGCAAGCCGCGTCGCTGAGCTTTCTGGATAGACTCTTCATATCACAGCGTTCCATTTTCTTGTGATATTATTTTCCTACCTGCAATTTTCGGAGATCTCAAGATAGTCTCTTTTAGTGGCAACTGTTATCAGTTTTTATGACTTTTGAAATGTGATGATCTCGGCAATCTGTTTTTACCGTAACTTTTTAAGCATTCTTGATCAGAGGATTTGCATCCTTTCAAGGTGTCATTTCAATAATTATTGACAAATGGTAATCAGAAATGGTTTATAGAGAATAGGTCCATTGGAAAATTCAAAATTCATCTCCATTCCTGTCTCACAATGCTCATATAGGATAATATCACAACGATTCGAAAGATTTCTAATCACAAAAAGTAGAAAGTAAACCATGCCTTGGACTTACCCAATAAAGGTATCGGTAATTCGAAGTCTTGCAGATATGCTGTGAACTGAGTCCCACGTCGGAGTTTTATATAAAACAGTATAACACCTCATTAATAAATGAATATATTTCTTATATGTATATGAATATCAGTCAGTTATTGTGATGTTCATGGAGTTTTTTCGAGGGGTTTTACAATACGGATTCTCAATGTCTAGGCTTTGATCAAGAAACATATGATCATTGTTAACAGGTCAGTCATATTTAAAGAGATTATCAACCACAGGATTAAGACGAGAAGGAGGTATTATTATGAAAGACAACGACCGCAAACCCACAACCAACGATGCGGGTATCCCTGTATCCAGCGACGAGTTTTCCCTTACAGTGGGGCCTGATGGCCCAATTCTGCTGCATGATCACTACCTCGTCGAGCAGATGGCCAACTTCAACCGGGAGATGATTCCGGACCGCCAGCCCCACGCTAAGGGTTCGGGGGCCTTCGGACACTTCGAGGTGACCCAGGACGTTAGCCCTTATACCAAGGCGGCTTTGTTCCAACCGGGCACAAAAACTGAAGTGCTGGCCCGGTTTTCCACGGTGGCAGGTGAAAGCGGCAGCCCTGACACCTGGCGGGACGTGCGCGGCTTTGCACTAAAGTTCTACACCACCGAGGGCAACTACGACATGGTAGGGAACAACACGCCGGTGTTCTTCATTCGTGACCCCATGAAGTTCCAGTACTTCATCCATTCGCAGAAGCGCCGTGCGGACAGCGGCTTGCGCGACAATGATATGCAATGGGACTTCTGGACCCTGTCTCCCGAATCGGCGCATCAGGTCACCATCCTGATGAGCGATCGCGGCGTCCCCAAGAGCTTTAGGCACATGAACGGCTACACGAGCCACACCTACATGTGGGTCAATGCCAAAGGCGAGCGCTTCTGGGTCAAGTACCACTTTAAGACCGACCAGGGCATCGAATTTCTCACCCAGGAGGAGGCTGACCGGATCGCGGGCATTGACGCCGACTACCACCGCCGCGATCTGTTTGATGCGATCAGGCGGGGGGACTACCCCAGCTGGACCCTGAAAGTCCAAATCATGCCCTTTAAAGAAGCCGAAATCTACCGGTTTAACCCCTTTGATCTGACCAAGGTCTGGCCCCACGGAGACTATCCAACGCATGAAGTGGGCCGGCTCACCCTGAACCGCAATCCTACCGACTTTCACACCGAGATAGAGCAGGCAGCATTCGAGCCGAACAACCTGGTGCCGGGGATCGGTCCCAGCCCCGATAAGATGCTGCTTGCCCGCTTGATTTCCTACGCCGACGCCCACCGGGCACGCCTAGGGGTCAACTACAAACAGATTCCGGTCAACCGACCGAAGAGCCCGGTGCACAGCTACAGCAAGGGCGGTACGATGCGGATGGAAAACGTTTCCGATCCGGTCTATGCGCCCAACTCAAAGGGTGGCCCCAAGGCCGACCCTGGGCGATATCCCGAGGTGGCCATCTGGAGCGCCAGTGGCGAGTTCATCCGTGCCGCTTACACCAAGCGCAAGGATGACGACGATTTCGGCCAGCCCGGCACCTTGGTGCGGGAGGTCATGGATGACGCCCAGCGCGATCGCCTGGTTTCCAACGTGGTCGGACACCTGAAGAACGGAGTGTCCGAACCTGTGTTGAAGCGCACGTTCGAATACTGGCGCAACATCGACAAGGAGATCGGCAATCGAATTGCAAAGGGCGTACGAGGTGTCTGATCTCAGCATATCTGTGAAACATTCAAGAAATAAAAGTCACCTACTAATAACCGGTTGCAGTGGTTGGGCCGCTACGCGGCCCTCCATTGAATCGCTGCCTTAATTGTATACTGCAAAGTAATATCATAACTTCATAGTCAAGTTTCAACGTATCGATAGCGGCTATATTCACTCTATCCCAATTTATGAGAGTATGATACTGCTGTCAGAAAACGCTGTCCTTGTAATTGAAGATATTCGTTTAATAGCGTCAAGAATGCTGCCATAATCCAAATTCAAGACAATTTGCCGTTGTCGTTGGTGCTGTCGTGCAAAGAAAGTCATCAGTTGTCGACAGTTGAGTTTCTCAGCAGACAATGATGATATGTGTTTCCTGCCTTTAAAAAAGTGCTTTCAACTTTTGTGGCAACTGTCATGAGTTTTAAAACAGTTAATCAAAACACAAAATATTGATTTCTTCCTGAAGTCGTTAGATCTGGTTTCACCTAAGATATGAACAACTTCAATTGGTAATGATCATATTTATAGCAACTCTGGCTATTTGGGGGAGCTATTATATCCAATCAAAAAGAATCGTGACAAAAAGGCATATAGGACATCTCTGTCTGAAGTGAGCTTAAAAATGCTTTTTTGATGCATCATTCGACCAAAAAGCAAGTCGATCTTTCAAGGGGTGGGTGCCGAGATATATAGCAATCACGATCATCAGCACCACACCCCATGTTTTGTGCCAATAATTACTTTGCCCGTCTTCTTATACTTCCCTCGCCAAAAAGCAATGCCTTATTAAATATAGCCTCCGAGATCCTCAATAAGCTGCATGATCATTGTTGCCAGCTCTTCGGCATCCTCTCCAGTAGCAAAGTCCGGGGGTTTGGGCAGACCGTCAACACGCTTATAGGCGTCATAAAGTTGATTGACAGATTCTTCAATCAAGCCTTGCTCCACAAGGTCCCCCGCTGCTTCAATCATGTTCCTCAGCGCCTTTAACCTGCCTGTACTGGAATTACCCGGGCCATTTCCAATGATCGTACCGGCAGCTACTGAAGAATTAAAAAAATCAAGAATATCGGCTATCAGTTCCGAAGGAGTATCATTTATCACGCAATTTCCGCTTAATTGTACCTCTACAAGGCTTTCATCCTCGTCATTACTCAATATTTGCAGTGTAGCCGAAGAGGGTCCGGCGGTAGTCGGACTATAATAAATACGAATCTCACCGGTTCCACCGGGGACTATCCGGTCGAGACCTTCACCCGTTTCATACCAGTATGAACTATCACCAGCAATCACTACATCGTTCACGACAAGATCATACTCATCATCCGTATTGGAGATCGTGACAATAGTTTCAGAAGTTGTTCCTTCCGCCACATCGCCAAAAGAATAATTAAGAGGCGCCACATCTATGTCCGGTCCGAAATCAGAGAACTCACACATATATAAATCCAGGTAATCTTCATTTCCTTCATCATTGCGGTTATCAGTATAGACCACCCGGTGGCCCGATAGGGAGTGAAGGTACTGCGTGGAGGAATCAGACGTAGCCTGTATGGCAACACCACAGGAAATCCGGTAGAGCCAAATATCACAATCATCATCAGGCGACACATCATCGTACCATTTTTCATAGGATATGTAATCACCGGAGACATCGGGGTCTCTCTCATATATGCCATCCCCCAGCATTCCGGTTACCTGAACAGTCTCACCGGTACTGATGCGGTAGTAATATATGTTTCCGATATCCTCGGTATCACTAGAGACATAAGCAATGATATCATCATCAATGGACGGCTCACGCTCTTGGCTGAGGCTACCGGCAACAAGCGTTTCTTCTCCGGTGAGGATGTCCATCATATATATATCGGCATTACCGTTACGGTAGTCTTCCCAGACAACTTTTGTGCCACTGATGTCCGGGTTTACCTGGTGGGTACCGAAACAATCAGGACAATCGGTCAATTGGGTCTCTGTTTTTGTTTCTACGTTAAACAAATAAATGTCATAGTCGCCATTCCGATTATCCTCATGCACTACGAAGGCACCGCTGATAGACGGATTACGCTGAGAACTCGGATCGTCATTTAAGCGGGTAGTTGTCCCGGAGGAAATATCATACAGGCAAATATCAGCGGTACCTGTTCCGTAATCAGTATAGACAATGCGATTGCCGGATATATCAGGCAAAAGCTGGTCTCCGTTACCCGGGGAAATATTCACATGCGCTCCAGTTGAAATATCATAGTAGCAGATATCCGCATCAGTCGCTGAAGCAGGATCACGCTCAGAGTATACGATGATGTTACCTGATATTTTCGGATCAAACTGGGAAGAGAATAAGCCCTCAGTTACATACGTTTCTGTCAAGTTCACCGCATACGTAATTCCGGTGAATCCAACCACTATAAGTAGGATTAAGAATAACGCAAGAACAGGTTTACATTTTTGCATTTCATTTCTCCTTTCCAGACTCAAGTTCGTTCTAAAACAAAAAAGAATATACTACGGTGCAAAATGTAGCAATTCCAATGCCAACTTTCTTATTGTATTGATATCTTTGGTTAAATTGCAATTACACACTGATGTGATGTGATGAAGAGTGTAAAGATTTCTGACAGTTAATATTGTGTCGCTTTGTTTTAGGACAATAACCATTCGATCACATTGAATATTATGGCAATTTCCAATACTGTAAAGTATTTCGACAGTAAGGGGATTTATGATGATTCGTAATGGTAATGATTGATTTTGTCATTGAACTAATTCTGAAGATTTGCAGGCGTAGTTGTGAGTAATTTTCTTCCTCAGTTGAGAAAATTTCGAAGTCGCAGATTACACATGGAAATACACATTTTGAGCAATGAGGTAATTCTCACGATTTGTAGGTGAAATTTTGATGTAAGTGTTGCGAAATCCAATATCTTGTATCCGTGGATTTTTACGAAAAATTGATGACAGTATGATATTGTTGTCAGAAAGCACTGTCCTGTTAATTGAAGATATTCGTTTAATACCGTCAAGAATACTGGCAGAATCCCTATTTAAAACAGCTTGCCAGTAGCATCACATTTCCTGATTCATTAAACTGAGGGTCTTTACCTCCGCTCTTTAATGCAGATTTTTTCAGTAACGATTTCATAATATAACCTAAATGCTGCTTTTTCTCCATGCATGCGATGCCTTTCAAAGTGGAGTTGGGAAGGAGCCGGGGGCACTCTGAGGCGGGAATGAAGGAGTGATGGTTCCTTCCCAAGATCAGTGGATATGTGGTGGGTTTTAATCTTTTCTGTACGGCTGCTTTCGGATGTAGTGATCTGATCCGAACATTCTTCGTTTATCACCCGCATGCCGATCACGTCCCTGTATCGCATTTCGTAACCACCCTACCATGCGGTTTTGTCAGATCAGGTCAAAACAAAAATATTTTTTTGAAAAATGGGCGAAATATCCGTATAAGACACGCAAGAGTGAAATGACGGGAGGGAACATCATGTCGCGGGGCAATCAGGTCGAACGACAGTGGCGCATCATGCAGATTCTTTTATCTTCGCACTACGGCAAGACGGTGAAGGAACTCGCGGAACGGTTCGAGTGCAGTCAG
>Ga0272442_10012483_pt1 | contig 10255 bp, 8 predicted proteins | sample SSMForm2O_FD_200262 | JGI IMG/M metagenome (GOLD analysis project Ga0272442, IMG submission 200262) | Marine sediment archaeal communities from Little Sippewissett salt marsh, Falmouth, MA, United States - SSM-Form-2O | ecosystem: Environmental > Aquatic > Marine > Wetlands > Sediment ... | reverse complement strand
AAGCTCCATCAAATATAGAACATGAATCCAAAACTAATGCGCATCGCGTCTCTTCTTTTATCACCTGTCTCAAAAGTGTTGTCAGCGAATCCGTTAAAGCTTATGTCTTTCCATCCATAGTCCAGCTCAAGGCCAATCGTCATCCTGGGAAACGGGTCATACATCATGTTGACTATGCCGTAAAAATGGGAGTTGATGAAATCTCCTTGAATTACGGTCTCATCCTGGTCTTCGAGTCTCAATTCGAATTCCTGGGCATCGAGAAAATTATAGCGCGTGAATCCGAGCACGAAATTAGAGTGTAGCTTTCGTGTCAAATAATACTCGTATGAGGCCCATCCTCCAGCCGCCGGTGTAGACACAAAGTCTCCACTGACATTTAAATATCCGTCATAACCCAATCCCGATAAACTTGTCATATAGGCCGTAATTCCTTTGCCGGCCACGATTTGAAACTGGAACATGTTTTGCCCGGGAGTTACATAAAGACCTGAAAAGGAAAAACCATACCCAAAGATATCTCCTAACTCTTCTTCATACTCATATCGTATGTTTCGCGCAATGGATGACAGGCGCAAATGTCCCCATGCGAATGCCTTTTTAAAGGCTACCGTGAGATCCGGAGTGACCTGATTCACTTCTTCCACGTTCAATCCGAACTCTTCGAAGGAAACGTAATTGGTTATTGGAGCCTCCAGGCTCATTTCATAGATCCAGCTCTCATTTTTAAACGTATTCGAGTACTTGATGTGCGGGGTTCGTATCCAAACCCCTGAAGGTGGGCCTTCCCATTCCATGATGTTGGGCCAAAGCAATTCATCACCGAAATTGTTCCAGTTCTGCCCGATTTGCCAATGTCGGGTTTCTACATAGGCCTTTCTGAGTCGCATGGCTCCGTTTCCTCCCCAAAAATCAGATTCCACTATGGCATAGACGCGCTGTCCGCTTTTTCTCTCGAAATAGGTGGTTTCAAATTTCAGCTGGGTCTGATACAGATCCATATGGAAGCTTGGAGAATCATCCGTACCGAATACATCTATGATACCCACATTAAAGGTTTCATTTCCCTGAAGTCCGCCGAAAGCATCATAAAATCCGTTGAGTTTGATATTGGCTCCCAGGCTAGATTGAAGAACGGGTCTTCCATTGATGGAATCCTTTGAGCTCACGCTCAAAAGTCTGTCCTGACTCAGGCTTACAAAAGGCAAAAGAAGAGCCAGTAAAAGGATGGGTCTCATTTGCGGAAAAGGAAATCGGTACACCTGACCAATTTACTAAAAAAAATCTCACGACTTCTATTCGATACCACCTACAGGATAGTGAGGTAGATCCTCGTCCTTCTTCTTACGGAGGTCAGGTGAGTAGTAGAAGAACAATCTGAAGGTGTGATTGTGATCGTACTGGTATCCGCTGTAACGCTGTTGATAAACCGACATGTAACCCAAATCAAAGGACCATTCCTTGTTGATTCTTTGGTTGATGCCTATAAAAAATCGATTCTGATCAAAGGTGTTGTATACGATTTCCGACCCGAAGTGGAACAGAATTTCATCGGAGAGCACCAATCGTGGCGCCTTGGGATTTTCGAAGACCTTGATGGCTGCCGAAAACAGGAATCTTACCCGATTTGAGAATCGTATGCGGTCTACCTCTCCTTCCTCATTGAGAACTTCGTGCCAACGTTGCTCGTTTCGTATCCTCTGCAAAAAGTTCACCCGGCCATGGACACTTCTCCAAAGCAGCTGCTGATAAATACGTCTTTCCAGTGCATAGTTGAAATTACCTTCATCATCCGGCACGGCCAACCATAACAATGCTCCCCCGCCAGCCACGGAAAACTTGTCATCGATCCAGTATACTCCACCCATTCTCATGAAATAAAAATTCGGTTCCTTTAGAAAATCGGTTCGTCGGATATGAAAATCCCCCATGACACCCCATCGATTGCTGAGCCTCCAGGTCGAATTTACACTGGTCCAGAATTGAGCCTGGTCGTTAATCTCCTTTTCCTGCTGTTCCTGTGACCAGGTTTCAGCAAAAAGGCCTGCAAAAAGAAAGAGGAAAAGCAAACAATATTTCATCGGTTGATTTTGAAACGAAGTGCAAAAATAAAAAAAGACCCGGACCTTAAGGCCCGGGTCTTTAAACTTTTAATCTTTTCAGTCAGATTATTTTTTCAGTGCTTTTGCAACCGCATCCGCGTATTTTGGAGCCACTTTTGTTGCCGATTTTGGATCGGTAACGTCAATTGCGACAACTCCCTGCAGCTGTTGCCCGTCAGGTTTGTCCAAGTCGTAGATTACAGTTTCCAAATTGTAGGTCTCTGAAGTGTAAGTTCGTGTTTCTGAAGGAACATATGTTCCTCCATAACCGTATCCGTAAGGTGAATAAACGCGACCGTAGTAGCCTCCAAATCCTCCGTAATAACCACCGTAGTAAGATGGATAGTACCCTCCGGAGACATATCCGCCGGTTTCAGAAGTGACGATTTCCTTGCTCATGTCTTTCAGAACGGTCAAAACGACCCCTCTATAACCTTCATTCTTGATGATCTGAATCTTTTGAGCAATTTCTTCTTCCGTTTGTTTTACATTATGCTTCATGGCCGGAAATTTCTTGTAGCTTTCCGTGGCACTGATACCTCCTGCACGCAACCTTTCGGCAATCTCCTGTTCAAATCGTTGTCGGGCCGCCATATCATCTGCCCGGGCAACAACAAGAATGTTGGCATCCGCCAAATCCCCAATTTCATCACCTTTCCAGGAGTCAATGATCTTCACTCCCGAGCAGCTGACCAAGATTAAAGCAGTTATGAATAAACTGGCAATAAATTTCATGTTTTTCATTTTAGTTATTTTTTTGAGTGGTTTCTGATTTAATGAAACAAATATAGTCGTTTTTAGTCTGGATTCCTCAGAGCTTTTCAAAAAGAGAATTGTCTGAAGATTATCATCCTTGGCGAAGTTGATTTCTTTCAATTTCGGAGCACCTTGGGGCGATCCTATTTTTCGTCGATTTCGACTCAAAATAATCCAAAAAAATCTTGCAGGATTCTATTCCATATGATACATTTGCAAACCGAAATTTCTCTCATGAGATGATTCCGGGAGAGGTGCCAGAGTGGTAATGGAGCAGATTGCTAATCTGTCAACGGGCAACCGTTGCCGGGGTTCGAATCCCCGTCTCTCCGCAACGATTAGAATTAGATGACCTTCGGGGTGTAGCGTAGCCCGGTTATCGCGCCTGCTTTGGGAGCAGGAGGTCGCAGGTTCGAATCCTGCCACCCCGACCAAACAAAATCCTTTTGAACGGAAGTTCAAGAGGATATTTTGGTTTCAGAGCGTTGAAAGCTTGCTTTCATAAGCAAATGAAACCAAAAAAGCCGAAATGCGTCAGCATTTCAAAGGATTTTGTCTGAGTTCCTCCCAGACTCAGGATCACCGAGTGAAACGAGGTAATCATGGGGAGTTCCTCCCAGACTCAGGATCACCGAGTGAAACGAGGTAATCAACCCGTCGTTTCTCGTTCAATCAACCGCGTTTCTAACTCAATGGTTTTAAAAACAGGCTCCTTTTGTTTCTTAAGGGACTCAATCTCGATATAAAGTTGGTCAAATGCCGTCTCTCCCATGCGGAACCCAGGCTGATCAATTGTGGTGAGACTCGGAGAGATTACTGAGGACATAAACCAATTGCTGAAACCCACAATCTTGATATCCTCGGGAACCTTTACTCCCATGTCCCGAAATTCCGTAAGGGCCCCAATTGCTACCAGGTCTGTATTTATAAAGACGCCGTCGACATCCTCGTGATCTTCCAAAAGCTTTCTGGCGTTTTCTTTCCCCTCCTCAAAGCTGCGGTCATCACATTCACAGATATATACGAGGGACGGATCGAATTCCAGCCCATGGTCCAGTACGGCCTTTCTGTATCCAAGGAAGCGGTCAATGGAATTCAGTGGGGTCAGTGCGCCCCTGAAATGGGCAATCTTCCTACACCCTTTTTTTATAAGATGCGCGGTTGCCTCATAAGCGGCCTTTCGGTCGTCGATGATGATCTTGGAGCAATCGACGCGCTTGGTCACCTTGTCAAACATGACCAGTGGTGTTCTCTGTTTTTTGACCATTTCCAGATGCTCGTAGCTTTCGGTGTCATTGGCCAGGGAAATGATGATTCCATCCACACGCTTGTCAAGCAAAAGCTGGACCTGCTTTTTCTCCAATTCGTGCGACTCATTGGACTGCAGGATGATTACCAGATATCCCCTTTGCTCCGCCCTTGATACGATGCCCTTGATTACATTCGAGAAAAAATGATGAACAATCTCAGGAATGACCAGTCCAATAGTTTTGGACTCGTTCATTCTCAAGTTGATCGCCAGGGCGTTCGGCCTGTAATTCAAACTTGTCGCCAGTTCCCGAACCTGCTTTTTGGTTTCAACCCCGATATCCGGATAGTCCTTGAGCGCCTTTGAAACTGTGGACACAGAAAGGTTCAGACGAGATGCAATCTCTTTGAGGGTAACCAATTTCATTTCTGGATTAATTTGCATAAATGTAATGAAAACTAAACCGTTTTCGTTATGATTATAGGGGATTTTAGACAGGCAAACCTTTATTCTATTGCATATAATTGTACATTGCTCCAACAGCGCTAAGAATTTAAAACATCTGATCAGCAAAATGACGGATCCATCGCAAAAGGTTAAATTGAGTTTTTGGCAGATCTGGAACATGAATGTCGGCTTCTTCGGGATTCAATACAGTTTCGGATTGCAGCAGAGTGCAGTTAACCCCATCTACGACTTCTTAGGGGCTGCCCCCGATGAAATCCCCCTTTTGAACCTCGCAGGCCCGGTGACGGGCCTCCTGGTTCAACCGGTTATCGGGGCATTGAGTGATCGAACCTGGCATCCGGTCTTCGGCCGGCGCAAGCCCTATTTTTTCATTGGGGCCCTGATCTGCAGCATATGCCTGCTTATCTATCCTTTCAGCAGTTCCCTTTGGATGGCCGCAGGTCTTCTTTGGGTTTTGGATGCCGGAAACAATACCGCGATGGAGCCTTATCGGGCCTTTATAGCGGATAACTTGCTTGAAGAACAGCAGCCTCTTGGGTTTCAGATGCAGAGCTTTTTTACCGGACTCGGACAAACCCTGGGCAATCTGTCCCTGTTTATTTTCCCGATGATTTTCATAGGCAAGACAGGGTCGTTGCCAACCTGGGTCTATGCGTCCTTTTTCCTGGGCTCTGCTTGCTCGATCCTTTCGATCCTGTGGACGATAAAAACGACCAAAGAAATTCCGCCGACCGAGGAGGAGCTGAAAAGATTACGTGAGGAGAAAAGGAGCGTTTTTCAACCCCTTATCGAGATTTTATCGGCCATCAAGGACATGCCAAAAGTCATGTGGCAGCTCGCACTTGTTTACGTTTTCCAGTGGTACGCGCTTTTCTGCTACTGGCAAAATTCATCAAAAAGCATTGCCTTGTCCGTTTGGAATGCAACGCCTCAAAGTGATCCATTGGGCTATGAGCATGCCGTGAGCTGGACGGGTCTCGTCAATGGTTGGTACAATATCGTGACCTTTCTCGTTGCATTCATTCTCGTAGGTTATGCCAAAAAGTTCGGAGCCAAGAAAGTGCACGCCATGTGCCTGTTGATCGCTGCGATCGGATTTCTCGCCTTCCCACAGATCGAGAACAAGAATCTTCTGTTTTTTGCCATCACCGGTTTTGGGATCGGATGGGCCAGCATGATGGGCATCCCCTACCTCATGGTGGTTAGCGAGATTCCGAAAGAGCGCTATGGGGTGTACATGGGAATCATAAACATGATGATCGTAATACCCATGATACTGCAGAACCTCTCGTTTGGGTTCATACTGAAGAACTTCCTGGATAATGATCCACGGCAGGCTATTACCTTTGCAGGAGTGCTCTTGCTCCTTGGAGCCTTATTTACCCTCAACATTCAAGTCAAGAAATCGACTGTTGAAGAAACGTGATTGAAAGTATGGAAGCTCAAGACAAGCAATTGGACATATTGTGCATGGGAGAAACGTTGATTGACTTTATTGGCCAACAGCCGGGGTCATCCATCGAAGATACCCGGGATTATCAAAAATTTCTGGGGGGCTCTCCGACAAATCTTGCAGTAAATGCCTCCAGACTAGGTCTTCAAACGGCTCTGGTAGCAACGGTGGGAGATGATGGATTCGGGAATTACATCGCAAAGCGTCTGCGAGAGGAAAATGTTCAGATACGATTCCTGAGGAAATTGAAACAAGCCAGTACAAGTGTGATCTTTGTGTCTCGCACAGACGGCACCCCGGAGTTCGTTCCTTTTCGAGAAGCGGATTATCAGATTTCACCGGATCAAATTCAATCCGAGGTACTAGAGAACACCAAAATCTTTCACACGACTTGTTTTGCACTGAGTCGAAACCCGGCTCGATCAACTATTCTATCCGAAGCCAGCAAGGCAGTTGAAGCTGGATGCCAACTGAGCATCGATGTGAATTATGCGGGTAAATTATGGGATAACCGGGAAGAGGCTTTGAAAGTGATCGAGTCCTACTGCAAGTTTGATCCCCTGGTAAAAGTGAGCGAAGATGACATGAATCGATTGTTCGAACGTCAGGTCACACACCGCGAAGTATTCGAGTATTTCGGTGATGTGGGTGTGAGCACGGTTTGTCTCACCCTGGGCAGCCGGGGTGTGAAACTATGTCTGAACGGAAAAGAGGTGATTCATAAAAACGCGATAAAAATTGACAAGATTCAGGACGCAACCGGGGCCGGAGATGCTTTTTGGTCTGGCTTTCTCTATGCATACATTGAGAAAAATTCGCTTGAGAAGTCACTTGAAGTTGGACAGCAATTGGCAGCATTGAAGCTTCAAAGCGTTGGACGTTTGCCTGAGAATATAAAAATTATTTCAAAGCTGCTTTAACCTGAAATCATGAAATCCAAACGTGCGGATCACCCCAAAGGTGTGATATTGAATGCCTATCCCGACAGTCTGGGAGGCAAACTTGGGACACTTGTTACCCTAGTTGCACAGAGTGATTTAGAGGATGCCTTTTCGATGGTATACATTCTGCCTACCTTCTTTCACAGTGACCTGGACCGGGGTTTTTCCATTATTGATTACGACTTGAACGAGGAGCTCGTTCAAAACTCTGATCTTCAAAGCCTGCGAGAGAAAGGAATTGATCTGAAACTTGACATTGTCCTCAATCACCTCTCCGTTTCTTCGCCCCAGTTCCAGGACCTTCTGGAGTACGGGGAAAACTCTCAATTCAAAGACTTTTTCATCAATTGGAACCATTTCTGGACTGGGAATGGCCAACCGGGGCCCGACGGTGTAATTATTCCGGATCAGGAATACCTGGACAAGCTATTTACGCGAAAACCGGAATTGCCCGTGTTGAAGGTTCCCTTTCCTGACGGTTCGGAGCAACCCTACTGGAATACTTTTTACCAAGAAACACGGATCGAGAGCAGCAATGGACAAGAGGTCAAGAGGACCCTTTTGGGACAAATGGACGTCAATGCACAATCAGAAGCGGTTTGGGTCTTTTACGACGAGACGCTGTCCAAGCTGAGGGACTATGGGTGCAAGATTGTGCGTCTCGATGCATTCGCTTATCTGCACAAGGAAGTGGGAAGCTCTAATTTTTTCAACCGACCCGGAACGTGGAACTACCTGGAGCGGATTCGGAAGATGGCGGAGACAAAAGGCTTGTCACTCCTCCCGGAGATACATGCCGAATACGGTTCCGGTCTGCACGAAGAAGTCGCCAGCAAAGGATTCCTGATCTATGACTTTTTCCTGCCCGGACTCATTCTGCATACACTTGAAACGGGTTCAAAAAAAGCGTTGCTAAAATGGGCGAGGGAAATACAGGAGAAGGGTTATAAAACGATAAACATGCTCGGGTGTCACGATGGTATTCCTTTACTGGATCTGAAAGGAAAGGAGGTCAACGGTGCCTACAAAGAGGGGCTGCTCGAGGACGAAGAAATTGAAAATCTGTTGGACACCATTCTCAGAAGAGGTGGGAGAATCAAAAATCTTTATGATCCGAATGGCAGAAAAATATCCTACTACCAGGTGAACGCGACCTATTTCAGTGCCCTGGGTGAAGATCCGCGAAAATTGCTCCTTGCCCGGGCCATACAATTATTCATGCCAGGTACGCCCCAGATTTGGTACCTCGACCTATTCGCCGGAAAAAACGATTATGCTGCCGCCGACAAACTCGGCAAGGCCGGACACAAGGAAATCAACAGAACCAATCTGACCCTTGCCGAAATTGAATTGACACAATCGAACAAAATTGTGAAAGATCAACTCACGCTCCTGAGAGTAAGAAATTCCGTGGAAGCATTTGACGGAGTATTGACAATTCACTCCACAGATGAAAGCTTGCTCGATGTTGAGTGGAGATATGGAAATGACAAGGCGCGCTTAAGGGCAGATTTAAATGCCCTGAATTTTGAGGTTGACTACTGGATCAACAGGAAAAGACATCACTTGACATTTTCGTAGATTAATTCTCTCTTAACGCATTTTCCAATTTGCTTCCGGAATGGGACATCCGGTCCTCTGAAATGCATTTTAACAAATATTTGTCTAACTTTATTTTTTTAAAGTTGAACATTTTGTATTTTTGTACAAAATCATAATTATGCCACCCAAGAAAAAAATTAAAGCTGACGACATCCTAAGTCTTTATATGGACTATTACCTGGAATACGGTGAGGCCCCAAAATCGGTTTATCAATTTGCAAAAGTCAACAAGTTTGAAGAAAAGGACTTCTACCAGTTCTTCGGATCTTTTGAGGCAATCGACAATCACGTATTCAAAGCTTTCTTCGATCAAACCGTGAAACTTTTGGAGAAAAGCGAGGAATACGGATCCTTCGATGCCCGAAACAAGCTCCTTAGCTTTTATTTCACCTATTTTGAAATGCTTACAGCCAATAGAAGCTTTGTTCTCTCGCTTCTGGGCAATAGAGATATGTCGATGAAGTCGCTCAAGGTGTTGAAAGAATTGAGAAGCGCTTTCACCGAGTACATTACTGAACTTGAAATAGAGACCCTGGATTTGAAAGAGGAAAGACTTGAGAAGCTGAAAGACAAGTCCATCAAGGAATCTTCATGGACGCAATTCCTGGTTACCCTCAAATTCTGGATGGAGGATTCTTCTGCAGGTTTTGAAAAAACGGATATGTTCATCGAAAAATCTGTTAATACAGGGTTTGACCTTCTGGACGTGAAACCATTGAAAAGTGTAATAGATTTTGGCAAATTCCTGTTCAAGGAAAAAATACAAATGAAATAATGAAATCCATAGATAAAATCCCAATTTCCAAGATCAACAGAGCTTCCAACCTGGTTCAAACAGGAGCCAAAGTGGGGGTGAACTACATCAAGTACTACGGTGATAAAATAATCAACAGCGAAGAGCAGGCCCGTGCCCGGTTGAATGAGAACAACGCGGAAGACATTTATGACGGTTTGAAGAAATTGAAAGGCAGTGCGCTGAAGGTGGCTCAAATGCTGAGCATGGAAAAAAGTATTCTGCCCAGGGCTTATGTCGACAAGTTTTCGTTGTCACAGTTCTCGGTTCCTCCACTCTCCCCTGCCCTGGTGAACAGGACCTTCAAGAAATACTTCGGAAAACAACCTTCTGAGGTTTTCGACCATTTTGATTCCGCTTCCCGAAATGCTGCCAGCATTGGTCAGGTGCATTATGCGAAAAAGGATGGTAAAGAATTAGCCGTCAAGATTCAATATCCCGGTGTAGCTCAGACGGTTGCATCTGATTTGGCTCTAGTCAAACCGGTAGCAATGAAAATGTTTAACATTAACGGCAAAGGTTCGGATAAATATTTTAAAGAGGTGGAGGAAAAGCTCACCGAAGAAACAAATTATCTGCTGGAGCTGGAACAGAGCATGGAGATCGCTGAACGCTGCGGTCATATCGAGAACCTCAGGTTTCCCAGCTATTACGAGAATCTTTCATCCGAAAGGATAATAACCATGGATTGGATGGAAGGCAAACATCTTTCAGAATATATTCAATACGACAACTCGCAGGAGAATCTTGAAAAGATCGGCCAGGCCCTGTGGGATTTTTACATGTACCAGATTCATACCCTGAAAAAAGTTCACGCCGATCCGCATCCGGGTAATTTCCTCGTTTCCCAGGACCATGAATTGATCGTTCTCGACTTTGGTTGTATGAAGG
>Ga0272442_10012482_pt1 | contig 10257 bp, 4 predicted proteins | sample SSMForm2O_FD_200262 | JGI IMG/M metagenome (GOLD analysis project Ga0272442, IMG submission 200262) | Marine sediment archaeal communities from Little Sippewissett salt marsh, Falmouth, MA, United States - SSM-Form-2O | ecosystem: Environmental > Aquatic > Marine > Wetlands > Sediment ... | reverse complement strand
GAGAACTGGGAGATCTACGGCCCCCACCTCTACCTGAGCATCCGCCTGGCCTACAGCCCCGACGCGGATGCCGCCGCGCTGATGGACGACTACTTCGCCCGCTTCTACGGCCCGAAGGCCGGCCCGCTCATGAAGCAGTACTGGATGGGCATCGACCAGGCGTTCGCCCAGATGAAATGCCACTCGGGCTGCTTCTTCGCCCTCCACCTGGTCTACACCCCCGAGTTCCTGGCGACGTGCCAGGGGCTCCTGGAGAAGGCGGCCGCGGCCGCCCGCGGCGACGAGGCCTATGCGGCCCGCGTCGAGCTCCACACCCAGGGCTTCCGCAACGCCGTCGAGTTCATGCAGGTGCGTGCCGCGATGAACCAAGGCGACTTCGCGGAGGCCCGCCGCATCTATCGCGCCCTCTACGCCCGCAACGAGGTCGAGCAGAAGAAGGGCTACGGCAACCACTACACGCTCAACTACCTGCGCCGCTTCGTGGGCAAGCACGTGGAGGCCGGCGCCGCCGCCCTCGAGCCGCCGAGCAAGCTCATCGCCGTCCTGCCCGACACCTGGCGCCTCGCCTACGACCCCGAGGGCACCGGCGTGGAACGCGGCTACGCCAAGCCCGACTTCAACGATGCGGCCTGGAAGAGCGTGGCCACCTACAGCACTACGCTCGACGCCCAACGCCTGCCCGACCGCAAGACCGTGATGTGGTACCGCTGCCACGCCGCCGTGCCCGAGAAGCACGGGAAGCTCTCGCTCTTCTGCACGGAGATCGATGGCAACGCGACGGTGTATGTGAACGGCCGGGAGGTCGGCACGGGCAAGCGACGGGCACCCTTCGAGCTCGACATCTCGGCGGCCGCGCGCCCGGGCGACAACGTCGTGGCCATCCGCGCCGACCACAGCCGCATCACCGAGCTGTTCCTGGGCGGCATCATCCGTCCCGTGCTCCTGATCGACAAAGACGAATAGGGGTGCGCTTCGGTGCGGAGCGCACCAGTCGCGTTGGTTCACTCAGACGAAAGGACGATCCGTGGCCAAGAAGAAGACGCTCAACGTGGCGGTCGTGGGCCTGGGGATGGGGCGCCATCACCTGATGGGCTACCACACCTACAAACGGTCGCGCGCCGTGGCGATCTGCGACCTGGATCCCGTCCGCCTCGCGCAATTCGCCGGCGAGTGCGACATCCCGGAGGACCGCTGCTTCTCCGACCACAAGAAGATGCTGGCGAGGGCTCGGGAGCTCGAGATCGATGCGGTGAGCGTGGCGCTCCCCAACGTGCTCCACGCCCCCGTTTCCATCGATGCGCTCAAGGCTGGGTGCCACGTGCTGTGCGAGAAGCCGATGGCGATGAACGCCCGCCAGGCCCGCGCCATGCTCGCCGCCGCCGCGAAGGCGGGCAAACGGCTCATGATCAACTTCTCCTACCGCTTCACCCCGCAGGGCCAGGCGCTCAAGAAGGTGGCGGACAGCGGGGTGCTGGGCGACGTCTATTACGGGCGCACCGCGTGGTATCGCCGCCGCGGCCTGCCCGGCTTCGGCGGCTGGTTCGGCCAGAAGAAGCTCTCGGGCGGCGGCCCCATCATCGACCTCGGTGTCCATCGCATCGACCTCGCCATGTGGCTCATGGGCAACCCGAGGCCCGTCACCGTGTCCGCAGGCGCCTACGGCCACATCGGCGGCCGCATCGCCAGGCAGATGGGCAAGAAGTTCGACGTGGAGGATATCGGCGGCGCCCTGATCCGCTTCGACAACGGGGCGACGCTTATCGCCGAGGCAAGCTGGGCCGGCTTCACCGAGAAACGCGAGGAGATGATCACCCAGCTCCTCGGCACTAAGGGCGGCCTCATCCACCGGAATACCGGCGAGGGCTACGACTTCGAGGCACGCGTCTACACCGAAGAGCACGGCACCCTGTGGGAGACGCGCCTCCAGCAGACGCTCGAGACCCCGCCGTCGGCCTACCAGGAGTTCGTGGACGCGGTGCTCGACCGCCGCGAGCCCATCGCCACGGGCCAGCACGGGCTCGACGTGCAGCTCATCCTCGACGCCATCTACAAGTCGGCCGAGCTCGGCCGCGAGGTCCGCATCCCAAAGCGCAAGTGAGGGGCCTCTGGTCCAAGCCGCAGACACATCGCAGGAATCCGCAATGCACGACGGCACGCTCGTCGCGGTGTGTGCGCATGCCGACGACGCTGAGCTGAACGCCGGCGGCACGCTGGCGAAGTGGGCTGCTGGCGGCGGCGACGTCCACATCCTGATGGTCACCAACAACTGCTCGGGAAACATCATCCCACCCAGTGGGGACGAGCGGGCAGCGCGGCGCCTGCGCCCGGCCGAAACGATGGCCATCCGCCGCGCGGAGCAGGAGGCGGCGGCCGCCCTCATCGGGGCACGCGTCCACTGGCTGGACTACTGCCAGCGCCACTTCTGGGACGGCGAGCGGGACGTATCCGAGGGCTATGGCAACAACCCCGTGCCCCGCGAGATCGCCGACCATCCGCCGCTGCTCATCGCCTACCGCGAGCCCGAGCACATCGAGCGCCTGGCTGACCTCCTCGTGACTCTGAAGCCCGCGATCGTGCTCACGCAGCCCGTCGTGGACCTCGACCCCGAACACCACGCCGTCGCCGCGATGGCCTGGGCGGCGTTCCACAGGCGGAAGGCCGACCTCGATGGCGTGCCGCTTCGCTGCTGGGCGCCCGGCAGCTCGTGCCCCGACGGCATCATCGACCCCGGCTACGACCACATCGAGGACATCACGGGCTTCTACGAGCGCAAGCTCGAGCTCTTCGCCTGCCACGCCAGCCAGGCCACGAGCCGCCGCATCGAGATGATCCGCCGACGGGCCGCACAATGGGGCAAGGCCATCGGCGTCCGCTACGCCGAGCCTTTCACCACCGCGAACGTGTGAACGCAATGCACCATCTCCATCAACGCCGGCCGACGCCGTTGGCAGCAGGCCTCCTGCTGGCCATCCTGGCTCTGAACGGGTGGGCCGCTACGCCCCCGCTGCGCCTGATCCCCATGCCGCCGCGCGTGACTCGCACCCCCGACCAGCCGCTTGGCCGGGCCGCTCTCGTCCTGCCCCCCAACCCCACCGCGAAGATGAACCTGGCCGCCGACGAGATCAATCTCCGGCTCCGCGACCTCGATGCCACGCCCCTGCCCGTCGTCACCGAGGGCTCAGACGCGGAGAAGCGCTTCAAGGGGCGCCGCATCGAGCTCACCGTCACACCCGCCAAGGACCGCACCCCAACCTCCGAGCAGCGCTACTATATCGACACCCGCGGCGACCCGAAGCGCAGCCTGCTCATGGGCGGCGACGACCAGGGCCTGCTCTGGGCGGCGGTGACGTTCCGCCGGATGCTCGCCCGCAGGGACGACGGCCAGCTCGTGGTCCTCGGCGCCGAGTTCCGCGACGGCCCGCAGTTCCCCAGGCGCATGATGAACCGCTTCACGAAGTACCATCGCGAGCACACCGAGCGCGGCCTCTACAGCGCCATCAAGAAGGGCGACGACCCCGATGCCTACGCCGAGGGCTACGTGGCCGACGGCCGCCGCATCATCGACTTCCTGTTCCGCCTGAAGCTCAATCTGACATGGCTTCCGCTCTACGGTGTGCCGAGCCGCCTGGACGAACTGACGGAAGCCATCGGCGGAGCGGACAAGGCGGAGCGCCTCCTCGCCACTCTCCGCCGCGTGACCGACTACGCCGCCGCGCGCGGCGTGGCCGTGTGCGACGTCCAGATGTCTCACATCGGCATCTCGCCCCGCGACGACGCCGACCCCGCCATCAGCCGCTGCGTGCTCCACCGCAGCCACAAGAAGTACTTCTGCTGGTCCCTCGACGACCTCAACCGCCGCAAGGCCGAGCAGACGGCCCGATTCTTCGCCAGGGCCGGCTACACCATGATCACGCTGCACAACGTCGACGGCGGGGGCACGGCCGACCCCGCCTACTGGAGCCGCCGCTGCGCCCACTGCCGCGAGCGATGGGGCGACGACCGCGCAGCCGCCGACGCCCATCTATACGGCCTCTGGCACGATGCCTTCCGCCGCATCGCGCCCAACGTGGCCTTCGCTGCCATCCAGTACCCCTACAACGCCACCATCCTGCTCCAGGACACCCACCCGGACTACGAGCGCACGCGAGCCTACTGGACGAGCCTGCACCGCCGCCTGCCGCAGGATCGCTTCTTCTCCGTGTGCGTTCGCGAGAACGTCCGGCCCGCCATCGCCGCCTTCTACCGCATCTTCGCGACGCGGCCCGTCCTCGTCTACTGGATGACGGACACGGTGGCCGGCGACCACCGCTGGGCGCCCATCTTCAGCAGCCGCGTTCGCTACGCGAAGACGTTCGCACAAAGGGGCCGCCGCGACTGGGTGTTCGCCTATTCCTCCTCGTGCCCCCCGATCGCCGCCATCGCGGGAGCGCAGTATTTGTGGAACGCGGATTCGCCCGGCGGCGGGCTCTGGCCAGGGGGCATCGACGTCGATCGCGACGGCTCCGAGCCCGCGGTCTTCTTCGAGGAGCTTCTCCCGCAGTTCGTGGCCGAGCTGTTCGGCAAGCGCGCCGTGCCCCACCTGACCGACACCTTCAGGGGCTGCATCAGCCCGTCGTACTGCATGCTGCCGGCCGACGTTGCGCGGATGTGCCGGATCCCCAACACGGCAGCGCGCATGGAGCAGCAGTACGACGCCCTGGTGCGGGCCTACGGCGGCATCGAGCGGCTTTGGCAGCGACTGGAAGCGGGGGACCGCGGCATCCTGAAACCGGGCTGCGAGCCCTATCTCTACGGCCTCAGCGAGCAGGTGGGCCGCACCCGCCTGTGGGCGAGCTACCACCTGGCGAAGCTGCGCGTATCCGAAGCACTGCGCGCCGGCACGGAGAAACAGGCGATCCTCGACGGCCTCCAGGCCGCCCTCCCGCAGGTCCGCGCCGATGCCGCCCTCGCCGAGCGGATGAACACCCGCACGCGCGGCAAGCCCAAGGGCGGCCGGGCCGATCTGAATCGCTGGCTCCGCAAGCCCCTCCAGCAGCGCTACCAGAACACCGCCTACCACACGCTGATCGGCGACATCGAGAGCCTGCGCGACGTGATCAAAGGGCGCGTCGTCGAGCTCGCCGAGGCGCGCGGCGAGACGACCGTCCCAGTGCTGCCCGACAGCGGCGCGGGCCTGGTCCTCCGCGGCAAGGGTGCCACGAAGCTGAGCCTCGTGAGCTTCCCCACTCAGGGCCGCGGCGACACGGCCCTCCAGGTCGAGGGCCTCACCCAGCCCTGGCACGACGGCCTTTCGGTGGGGTTCCCGCCCGTCGACGTGCCCGAGCGCCTCCGCTCGGGCGGCGCCCTGCGCTTCTACATCAACGGCGCGGCCCGCGGGAACCAGCAGTTCACCTTCTGGCTCTACGCCCGCGACGAGGCGGGCACGACCACCCGCGCCGAGGAGAAGGGCTGGATGTGGGTGGCCCTCCGCGACCACGTGGCGGTCGACGATTTCGAGGCCACGTGGCAGCTCGTGAGCATCCCGCTCAAGCGCCTCCTGCCCGAAGGCTTCACACGCATCGTGGGCTTCGGGATGAACAACGCCGTGTACGACGAGGTCTGCGGCCCTGTGTGGATCGACACGATGTACCTGTGTGCGGGACACGAGCCTGTGGAGCGGGAGGTGGCCGTGCAGGAGCCGCCGCCCCAAGACCCGGCCACCGATGCCCGCGTCACGGCCGTCGGCGTGCAGCCGTCGAGCTTCGTGGGCGGCGCCGGCACCGAGAGCCGCCTTATGTTGGGACTCAAGCTGCTCGGCGACGGGTCGCTGAGCAACGTGCGGATCACGCTCCGGTTCCTGGCGCCCGATGGAGCCCTGCTCCGCTCCGAGCGCGTGGTCGCCGCGCACAGATTGCGGACCCCCTGGTGGTCGCCATCGCTGCGCTTCGACCTCGGCCGCCAGGTGGTGCGCATCCGCCTGGAGATGATCCTCGAGAGCCACGAGCTGAAGCGCTCCGGCTCCATCGCCGTCACGTGGTAGAATCGTGCGTCGTCGCTGTAGCTGCTAGCCCCCTGGGAGCCAAGTATGGAAGCCCTGATCATCCTGATGGTTGCGCTTATCGTGCTCCTGGTCGGCGCGGTGATCATCGGTGCCGTGATGGGCTTCGTGGCCGTAGCGAAGATCGCGGGCCTGCGTCGCGAACTCGAGCAGATGCGGGCGGACGTTCGGTCGGTGGAGCGCCAAGTGAGCGCTGTGGGTCCTCAACTCGGCGCTCCTCCCCGCACGCCGGTCGTGGAGCCGAAGCCACCGCCCGTCGTGGTGGCCACCGCCATCCCCGCGCCCCCGCCCAAAGCGGGGGAAGAAGAGGTCATCCCCGACATCTCCCTCCTCGTCGACGAGCCGGTGGTCGAGGTCGCTGCGCCCCCGGCTCCTCCTCCCCGGCCCCCCGTTAGCGCTGAGCCAGTGCCCATCCCCGAGCCCGAGGAGCCTGCCTGGCAGAAGCGCCTGCGGGCAGCCCTGAGCGGCGGCGACGAGGCCGCCACCTTCGAGGAAATCATCGGAAAGCGATGGATGACCTGGGCGGGCGGCCTCGCACTGTTCGTGGCCGTGGCCTTCTTCGTCAAGTATGCCATCGACAAGGAGTGGATCGGCCCGACCGCACGCGTGGTGGCCGGCGTGGTCTTCGGCCTGGCACTGCTGGTCGCCGGCGACGCATTCATCCGCCGCCAGATGCGCGCTCTCGGGCTCGGCCTCATCGGTGCGGCGGGCCTGCCCATCTTGTATGTGAGCCTGTTCGCCGCCTTCCAGTTCTACCATCTGGTGCCTCAGCCCGTGGCGTTCGGGGCCATGGTGGTGGTGACCGCGGGCGGGATGTTCCTCGCCTGCCGCCACGACTCGCTGGTGGTGAGCTTCCTGGCCGTACTCGGCGGCTTCCTCACCCCCGTGCTCCTGTCGACGGGCACGGATTCCCGCGACGCGCTGTTCGGCTATCTGCTCGTGCTGGACCTCGGCGTGCTCGCCGTGGCGTTCCTGCGGAAGTGGCGGGCGCTCGATGTGCTGGCGTTCATCGGCACGGGCGCGCTCTATGCGGGGTGGTTCGCGAAGTTCTACGCCCCGGCGGCGCTAGTGCCCGCGCTCGCGTGGCTCGGCGTCTTCTACGCGGTGTTCCTCCTCATGCCGTTCGGCCATCACCTGCGGCACAGGACACATGCGCCTGTGGAGCGGTTCCTGGTGGCGTTGAGCGTGGCGGCCGGGGTGTTCGGCTACGCCCACTGGATGCTCTTCGCGAAGCACAAGCCCGCCCTCGGCTTCGTGGCCCTGGCGATGGGCGCGTGCTACGCGGCGCTGGGCATCCTGAGCCGCCGCCGCACGCCCGGCGACGCGCGCAGCCCCTTCGCGTTTCTCGCGCTCGCAATGCTCTTCGCGATCATCTCCGTGCCACTCCACTTCGGCCTCAACGGCATCACACTCGTGTGGGCGGCTCAGGGCGTGGTGCTCGTGGCGCTGGGCTACCGCTTCCGCTACTGGCCGGCGCGCCTGGGCGGCCTTGCGGCTCTCGCCCTGGCCGTCATCCGCGTCCTCGCCCGCCACTGGCCGACCTACGACGAGCCGTTCCGCCTGCTGCTGAACACGCAGTTCGGCGTGGCGGTCTGCGTGTGCCTTGCGACGGCGGCGTTCGCGGGCGTGCATCACTGGTGGCGCGAACGTGGCTCCCGCCTCGATACCGTCGTGAAGGTGGCGTGTGCCCTCGCAGCGGGAGTGCTGGCCTTGATCATGCTCCACGCTGAGTTCGACTCCTGGTTCGGCTTCGAGGCGAGGCGCATGGGTGCGAGCGCGCGCTACCTGTCCGACGCGGCGGGCATCGCCCTCTGGGCGCTCGGGGCGCTGCCGTTTCTGGCCGCAGGGCTGTGGCTCCGCTCCCAGGCGTCGCGGCTCACCGCAGTGGCGGCGCTCGGCGTGAGCGCCCTGGTTGCGCTCCTGCTCTACGGGGGAACGATGCCGACCGGCTGGCACGCCTTCGCGAACCTCCGCTTCGCCGCGACGCTTCTGGCCGTGGCGGCAGGCTTCGCCCACGCGCTCGCGCTCTGCCGGTTCCGCGAGCGATGCGAGGCGGCCGAGCGGACGGTGGCCGAGACGCTGTTCGTCGTCGCCGGCGCCTGCCTGCTGCTCGCGCTGAGCTTCGACCTCGATCACCTGGTGCGCACCAAGTACGAAGCCCGCTGCGCCGTGGCAGTGCTGTGGGCGCTCGGAGCCGCGGCCTTCGTGGCCTCGGGGCTCCGCTGGCCCTCGCTCCCGCGGCGGGTGGCGGGGCTGGTGGTGCTCGCGGGGGCCTTCGTGCTCGCGACCCTCCTCTTCGAGCCCTACCTGGTCAAGAAGTTCACTCTCTACGTCAATTACCGCTTCCTCACGTGCCTGCTACCCGTGCTCGCGACCTTCGGGGTCGGCTGGGCGCTGCGCCGCTGGCGCCGGGCCTGCACGGACGGCGAGCAGTACGTCGCGGCCGTCGCCCTCTGGGCGGGCGGTGTGCTGCTCCTCGTGCTCCTGAGCCTCGAGGCCTATCTCTACGCCAAGAGCATCGCCACGAGCGCCCAGCGGGCCCGCTGGTCGGCGCAGATGGCCATCTCGATCACGTGGAGCGTCTTCGCCGTCGCCGTCCTCGCCATCGGCTTCTGGAAGCGCGTGCGGGCCATGCGCCTTGTGGCGCTCGGCCTGTTCGGCGTCACCGCGCTCAAGCTCGTCATCGTGGACATTGCTCACATCGAGCAGATCTACCGCATCCTCTCGTTCCTCGTGCTCGGCGTCCTGATGATCGGCGCGTCCTATCTCTACCACCGCGTGGAGAAGAGGCTCCAGGCCATCTGGCGCGCGGAGGAGGAGTGAGCGGGAAGCGGCTGCCCTCGTGCGGATCTGGTCGGCGGGCGGGATCGCTCAGCGCGAGGGCCGATGCCAGGCGACGAACACAGGAAAGGAGCGCCCATGGCCGGGACGATCGCGGCAGGCGTCGCAGCGGCGAACATCACGCCAAGCGTTGGGTTCGACACGATCGGCGACTACCTGCGTCTGGTCCCCGCCAGGGGCGTGGCCGATGAGCTCCACGCCAAGGCGCTCGTCCTCGACGACGGGACGACACGTCTGGCCATCGTCACCGCCGACATTATCACCTTCTCCGAACCGCTCCTGCACGAGACCCGCGCCCGCATCGAGGAGCTGACGGGCATCCCGGGCACAAGCGTGCTCTTGAGCGCAAGCCACACCCACTCCAGCCCGGCCATCGACGAGCGCGACCACCCTTCGCAGACCTACCTGGCTGAGCTGGCGAAGAAGATCGCCGGCGCCGTCTTCATGGCCGACCAGGCGAAACGCGAGGCGCTCATCGGCTGCGGCAGCGGCGAGGCCAGGGTGAGCATCAACCGCTGGCAGCAGACCCCCGCCGGCGGCGTTGCCTGGGGGCCGAACCCCGACGGGCCGGCCGACCCCGATGTCCTCGTGATGCGCGTCGACGACCTGCATCACACACCGATGGCCATTCTCGTCTCCTTCGCCTCCCATCCGTCCATCCTCGGCTCCGACAACCTGCTCTACTCGGGCGACTACGCGGGCTACGTCCAGAGCGGCGTCGAGGCGGCCTACGGCGGCCAGGCCGCCGCGCTCTTCGCGACGGGGGCGGGCGGCGACATCAAGATCGCGGTGCTCACCGACGATGCCTCCCGCTTCGCCTACACCACCCCTGACGACTGCCGCCGCTTCGGCACCGTCATCGCCGACGAGGCCGTCCGTGTGGCCGCCGCCATCGAGACCCGCCCCATCGGGAGGATCCGTGCCGCGACGATCCGAGCCGACCTGCCCCTCGTCGGCCTGCCCACCGCCGCCGAGCTGGAGACACTCATCGGCCAACTCCAGCACCGTCTCGCCGACCCCGCCGGCCCCAGGATCAACAACGCGCGCGTCCAACTCGCCTGGGCAGAGGCCACGCTCGCCGCATTGCGCCAGGGACCGCTGCCGCCCACGATGCCCGCCAACCTCCAACTCCTGCGCCTCGGCAGCGACATCGCGCTCTTCGCCGTGCCCGGCGAGCTGTTCGTCGAGGTGGGGCTCGAGCTCAAGCGGGCGATGGACCTGCCCGGGCCATTCGTCGTCGCCTACGCGAACGCCTGCATCGGCTACATGCCCTCACGCCGAGCTGAAGCCTGGGGCTGGTGCGACGCCGACGACTCGTACCGATACGGCAGCCAGCCGGCCAACTTCTCCGGCGCCATCGAGGGCGTGCTCCTCGACGC
>Ga0272442_10012480_pt1 | contig 10257 bp, 10 predicted proteins | sample SSMForm2O_FD_200262 | JGI IMG/M metagenome (GOLD analysis project Ga0272442, IMG submission 200262) | Marine sediment archaeal communities from Little Sippewissett salt marsh, Falmouth, MA, United States - SSM-Form-2O | ecosystem: Environmental > Aquatic > Marine > Wetlands > Sediment ... | reverse complement strand
GGGTGAAGATTGCGAGCTTTTCAAAGAGCAAGAGGAAGGCCAGGAAACTCAGATATATCCTTACCCCAAAAGGCATAGAAGAGAAGATAAAACTTACCTATTATTTCCTTAAGGTGAAGGAAAAGGAATATAACCGCCTGAAGACCGAATACCAAAGATATTTAAAGAAAGTTTAAGATATGGATCAGAATTTCCTTGTCTTCGGTTCACCATCTATTGAACAGTCCGAGATCGACGAAGTAGTAGCCAGTATGCGGTCCGGTTGGCTTGGCACAGGTCCCAAGGTGGCGCAGTTCGAGGACGAATTCAAGGCCTATAAAGGGACGGGCTGTGCGGCCGCGTTAAATTCCTGTACGGCCGCGCTCCACTTAAGCCTTATGGCAATAGGGAGCAAGCCGGGAGATGAGGTCATAACCACCTCACTTACTTTCTGCGCGGGCATAAACGCCATAATCCACTCGGGTGCTACACCCGTACTTGTCGACGTAGAACCCCATACCATGAATATAGACCCTGCCCTTATAGAGAGTAAAATCACCCCGCGCACAAAAGCAATTTTGCCTGTGCATTTCGCCGGCCGGCCTTGTAATATGGACGCCATAAGGGAGATAGCCGGGCGACATAACCTTAAGGTGGTGGAGGATTGCGCCCACGCCATAGAGGCCGAATATAAGGGAAGGAAAGCCGGCACCATGGGAGATTTCGGATGTTTCAGCTTTTACGTTACTAAGAACATAGTGACCGGCGAAGGCGGAATGGTCCTCGCGAAAAGGGAAGAGGATATAGAGAGGATAAAGATACTCGCTCTCCATGGCATGAGTAAGGATGCATGGAGGCGCTTCAGCGATGACGGGTATAAGCACTATTTTGTGGTGGAGGCGGGTTTTAAATATAACATGATGGATCTCCAGGCGGCAATAGGCATACATCAGCTAAAACGCGTTGAGAGATATTGGAATAGAAGGCGAGAGATCTGGGATAGATATAACGAGGCCTTTAAGGACCTCCCGCTTGTTTTGCCCGCCCCGCCCGAATCCGGCACAAGACACGCGTACCATCTTTATACGGTATTAGTGAACAAGGATAAGGCAGGCCTAAAACGCGATGAGTTCCTCGAGGCAATGACAAGAAAAGGCATAGGTGTGGGCGTCCATTACTTAAGTATACCGGAGCATCCGTACTATAGAGATAGATTTGGTTGGGACCCAAAGGATTATGCCGTTAGTTACGGCATAGGAAGAGAGACTGTGAGCCTTCCCGTATCCTCAAAATTGAGCGATGCGGAGATTGAAAGGGTGATAAACGCAGTAAAGGAGACAGTGGTTTAATATGGCAATCCTTGCAACACCTGTATCTCATCTTTTTCTGGAAGATAAGGCAGCCGATCTCATAATTGATAAGAGCGATTGCCTTGAAGGAAGGGAAAGGATGGCCGATTACACGCTCGGACGTCAGCTCCTCATCCATTTTGAGAAAAGCATAGTCGATATATGGCAAGACGATGAAAAGATTTTTATAGAAGATGCGCTAAATTCAAGGAAAGAACTCGAAGTGGCGAGTTTTCATATATCGTCCTCATGCAGCGAGCCTATATTGAAGGACGCCATGTTCTATCCAGGCGGACGTGAATATTCCCGGGAGGAGATGCTTTTCAATGCACGTTCGAACATAGACTGGATTAAGGGTATATTGGGGGACCGCAGCACAGAGTTGGCCGTTGAGAACAACAATTATTATACGACAGGGGCTTACAGATATGTGACAGAAGCTGACTTTATAAGAAGGCTGGTAGAAGAGAACGGTATATCGCTCTTATTTGACATGGGCCATGCCCATGTCACCGCTATAAATACCGGCGGAAAGTACGAAGACTATATATCTCTCCTGCCGCTCGATAAGGCCATACAGATCCATATAAGCAAGCATGCACTTGACGAGCAAGGAAATGCCTACGACGCTCACGCTCTTCCTGACGATGAGACGTTTGCCGGGGTAAGGGATATAATGGAAAAATATCCCGTGAGGTATATGACGGTGGAATATTATAAAGACGTTGAAACTCTTATCAGGCTTTTGGAAAGACTGCGTCTCTTATCGGAAGAGAGGGAAGGTATAAGATGAAGAGAGATTATCTTGCAAGACTCTTTAAGCTTAAGGGAAAGGTTGTGCTTATAACGGGAGCGTGCGGTCAGTTGGGAAGGGCTCTATGCAGGGCCTATAGAGCGTCAGGCTGCCGCGTAATAGGGCTTGACGCAGATATAAAAAGCGGCAGGCTCAAAGATAAGGCAATAGAATATATTAAATGCGATATCACAAAGAAAAAATCTGTCGAAAAGACATTCAATAAAGTTTGCAGACATTTTAAAAAACTTGACATACTTGTGAATAATGCCGGGGTAAGCGTCTTTGAGCCTTTTGAGAAGAGAGATGAGACCTCTTTCCTCAAAGTTACGGACGTCAATCTCAAAGGCACGTTTCTTTGCATGAAGGCCTTCTTTAAACATATTAAAAAAAATAGCCAGGAGGGCAATATAGTCAATATCGGTTCCATTTACGGGGTAATAAGTCCCGATCCCCGTATTTACACGGATTGCGAGAGAAGGAATTCCGAGGTCTATGGCGCAACGAAAGCGGGTGTAATACAGATGACGCGTTACTTTGCCGTGCATATGGCCGACTATGGAGTAAGGGTAAACTGCGTGTCGCCCGGCGGCATATATAACGATGAGAATCCGCAGGGTAAGGATTTCGTAAAGAATTACTCTTTTCGCTGTCCGATGCGCCGTATGGCAAAAGCCGAAGAGATAGTTGGAGCGGTACTTTACCTTTCATCGGAAGCGGCTGCTTATACCACGGGCCAGAACATAGTTGTGGATGGCGGATCGAGTGCCTGGTAAAGGAGGCGGTGATGAGAAGTAAGGTTTTAATAAACGGAAGAGCGGTGGGGGAAGACGAGCCGGTCTATATAGTGGCCGAGATAGGCATAAACCATTCAGGCAGAATGGATAAGGCCAAGAGGATGATAGAGGAGGCCAAGAGGGCGGGGGCTGACGCGGTCAAACTTCAGACTTATAAAACCGAGAAGCGCGTAGAAAAGGAGTCGCCGATATTTTCAATCCTTAAGGAGTGCGAACTTTCCTATGATAACCAAAAAGAACTCTTCCGCTATGCCCGGGAGAGCGGCATAGAGATATTCTCTACACCCTTCGATGAAGAGGCGGTCGATTTTCTTGAGACCCTGGATGTACCTTGTTACAAGATAGCCTCTTTCGACATCGTAAATGCCAAATTGCTTCAGAAAATAGCCTCTAAAAAAAGACCTGTAATAATATCTCGCGGAATGGCTAAAAGAGATGAGATAGATAGGGCCCTTGGCATAATGGATGAGGCCGGCGCAGAGCCCGCCTTGCTTCACTGCGTGTCGGCTTATCCTGTCTCTACTTATGATGCGCTTAATCTTAAAACCATCCGGGCGCTGAAAGAGACATACGGATGTCCGGTGGGTTTTTCGGATCACTCTCAAGGTATAGAAGCCCCTAAGACGGCAGCCGCCCTTGGGGCGGAGGCAATAGAGAAGCATTTTACACTTTCGAAGGAAGACGGAAGTCCCGATAATCCGGTGAGCATAGAGCCGCATGAATTTCGCAGGATGGTAGATGATATACGCGCCGTTGGGCGGATGATGGGAGAGCCGGTCTGGACGTCTGTTCCGGAAGAAGAGGGCACACTCCAATTCAGGAGGGTTACTTGAGAAAGTCTTTGATATTAAGAACTAATCGCCCCAAGGGAACCAGGGCAAAGGTATATGCCCATACGCTTGATTTCATAGCTAAGAGACTGCAGGGTGTAGTTGAGGTGCATTTCACCAACAACCAGACACTACTCAAGGCAATACAGAAAGCCGGTTTTTCCACTGTTGTCTATACGAATAACATACCCCACGATACGGTCGTCTTTTTAAAAGGCCTGGGACTTGTCCAGATATGTCTCGGTTTCAGGGAAGACCTTTCAGAGCTTGCTGATGTCACAATAGATCCTTTAATAGCCAAAAGCCACAGATTCCTTGCGGGACCGGATCTTCTTTTGCCATCAGCTTTAAAAATAACCAGGGCAAAAGATATAGCGCGTATTTTGGGTATGCCAAAGCCGGAACTGGAAGAAAAGGTAAGCCATAATCAGGCCGAATATGAACTACTTTCGGTAGCGCGTCTTTATAGGAAACTCGAATGGGATTCTGAATTCTTTGGGGTAAATATAGGGTACATATCGTGCCTGCGCCTTACTCCAAACATAGAAAGACATGTGAGGTCTTTCGCCAGACGCGAAAAACTTGACATGATAGAGTACAGATGCAATTGCCACGACCGGGAAAGCGTGATCACCTCAAGCAAGACCGGATATATATTCGTGGATATGCGCCTCGGCTTCGAAAGGATGCTTGAAGAGGTTCCGGCCGCGGAAGAAAGACCCGGTTTTAGCGTGGAGAAAGGCAGAAAAAAAGACGTAAAACAAGTTACGAAGATAGCAACGGATATATATAAAGACTCAAGATATTACTTTGACACCGAATTCGACAGGAATAAAGTGGTCCTCTTTTACAGGGACTGGGCAAGAAAGGCTATACTGGGTACCTTTGACGACTTCGCCTATGTATTATATAACGGAAAGCGACCTATAGGTTTCAGTGCCATAAAAAGAAGCGGCAGAAGGGGCGCCAGGATAAGCCTCTTTGGTCTGGATGCCAAGTATAGAGGCGCCGGCCTTGCGCGGTATCTTTTAAATACCGTTTTAAAGAGACTCTATGAAGAAGAGGGTGTAAATTACGTGGAGGTGGTTACCCAGGGGCGCAATTACTCGGCCCAGAGGCTTTATCAGAAATGCGGTTTTTTGACCAAATACACCCAACTTTGGTATCATAAATGGTTCAGGTAGGGAGGACAATTTGACGGGTGCGATAATCCAGGCCAGGATGGGTTCTACCAGATTGCCGGGTAAGGTTTTGCGGGAAGTTTGCGGAAAGCCGCTTATACTTCATCAGATAGAGCGGGTGCGAGATTCAAAATCGCTCGATAAAGTTATAGTAGCAACAAGCATTGCTCCTGAGAACGATGCCATAGAGAGATTCTGCAGAAAACATGATGTAGCGATCTTCAGGGGATCCGAAGATGATGTGCTTGACAGGTTCTATAAATGCGCAAAAAAAGAGCGGCTCGATACAATAGTGCGCCTGACCGCCGATTGCCCTCTCACGGACCCGCTTGTCATAGATGAGGCGGTAACTCTTTATAAAAACGGCAGGTATGATTATGTGGCTAACACCGTACCTCCCGAAAGTTCCACGTATCCTGACGGAAGCGACGTGGAGGTCTTCAGCATAGAGGCCCTTGAGAGGGCGAATCGCGAGTGCGATAATCCGCATTATAGGGAGCATGTAACTTTTTTCTTTTGGAAATATGACAACGGCTTCAAGACAGCTCAGCTTCAAAGGGATGAGGACCTATCGGAAATAAGGTTTACGGTAGATTACCCGGAGGACCTTGAGGTAATAGAGGCTATTTTAAAAAAAATAAAGGGGAAGGACATCTATGGCCATGTGAACGAGATAGCCGGTGTCTTAAAAGAAAACCCCGGGATCCGCGATAGGAACTCCAAATATAAATTCGGCATGGGATGGAAGAGATGAAAAAACGGAAGAGCCTAAAGCTTCAACACCAAGCGAGAAAACTGATACCCGGCGGCACTCAGCTTCTTTCTAAAAGACCGGAGAGGTTTGCCCCGGGCATCTGGCCCGGTTATTACGAAAAAGCAAAAGGCGCCTATGTCTGGGATATGGACGGCACAAGATACCTTGATATGAGCATAAGCGGCATAGGGGCCAATATTCTCGGTTTCGCGGACCCGGATGTGGATAGGGCCGTAACAGAGGCTATTCGTAAAGGTAATTCCAGTTCCTTCAATTGTCCGGAGGAGATAGAGCTTGCCAAAAAGCTTTGCGATATACACCGGTGGGCGGATATGGCGAGGTTTGCGCGGACCGGCGGGGAATCGGCAGTAATAGCCGTGCGTATAGCCAGAGCCAGCGCGGGGAAAGACATAGTACTCTTTTCCGGGTATCACGGCTGGCACGACTGGTATCTTGCGGCGAACCTCGCAAGTGATTCCGCGCTTGACGGACATCTATTGCCGGGGCTCATGCCAAAAGGTGTACCCCGCGGTTTAAAAGGTACCGCGATACCTTTTAAATATAACGACATAGAAGAACTGAAAAGGCTTGTGAAAAGATATAAGGGTAAGATTGCCTGCTGCATCATGGAGCCAATACGTAATCATTATCCAAAAAAAGGTTTTTTGGAGGCCATAAGACGGCTTACCGAAAGAGAGGGCATAATCCTAATTTTTGATGAGATAAGTTCCGGGTGGAGGCTCAATGTAGGCGGAGCCCATTTAAAATTCGGCGTCTCCCCGGACCTTTGCGTATTTGCCAAGGCCATCTCCAACGGCTATCCTATGGGAGCCGTAATCGGCAGAAAAGATATCATGGAAGCCGCACAGGATACATTTATAAGCAGCACCTATTGGACGGAGAGGATAGGCCCGGTAGCGGCCCTTGCCACTATTAAAAAATTAAAGAGACAAAACGTGCCCGCCGCGCTCTGCCGGACCGGAAAGAATATACAGAAGATATGGATGGAAAAAGCGAAAATGCACGGTCTTCCGATCGAAATCTCGGGGATATATCCGATGAGTCACTTTGAATTCAAGCATGCGTCAAGTCAGGTATTGGGCACCCTCTTTACTCAATTTATGCTTAAATATAAGATACTGGCTTCCAACTCTTTTTACGCAAGCTATGCGCATAGCGATAGACACATATCTTTATACGAAAAGGCCTGTGAGCGCGCCTTTGGTCGTATAGCTCAAGCCGTAGATAAAGGGAAGCCGGAAGAGTACCTTGAGAGCTCAGTCCGTATCCCGGGCTTTGCAAGGCTTACTTAATTTCGTAAACAAGGGGAAAAAATGAATAATCCGTATATAGTGGGAAAGAGGGTCTATTTAAGGTCACTGGAAAGGGAAGACCTTAAGAAAGGGTACCGGGGATGGCTTAATGACAGCGAGACAAACCGGTATCTTGCCTCCGGAATCTTTCCTACCTCTTCAAAAGAACTCGAGGATTATTACGAGAAAGTGACGTCTTCGAAGACCGATGTCATGTTTGCTATATGCTTAAAGAAGACCGATAAATATATAGGAAACGCCAAGATAGGCGGAATAGATTGGGTGGCCAGACGCGCTTTTCCGGGCCGGTTAATAGGTGACAAAAAATACCGCGGAAAGGGCTACGGAACGGAAGTGATGTATCTTTTGTTAAAATACGCCTTTGAGACACTTAATCTGAACAGGATCTATAACGTAGTCCTTATAGAAAATGAAGCCTCCGTTAAAAGTTGTGAGCGCCTGGGCTTCGCGAAAGAAGGGAGATTTCGCGAGTTTACTTACCGTGAAGGAAGGTATATAGACGCCGTGCAGCTTGCCATGACGCAGAAGACGTATTTTAGACTTAAGAGTAAGGGCATATTCGAACGCGCGCTTAAGGGGAAGAGATGATAACAAAAGACGTTTTGTTCAAGGATCTTAGGGCATCCGGGATAAAGGAAGGGGACGTTATTATGGTCCATTCCTCATATAATGCTTTAGGTCCTGTCGAAGGAGGAGCGGAGAGTGTTGTAGATGCTATTTTAGAGGCTGTCGGGAGTGAGGGGACAGTACTTTTTCCGACATTCGACTTCCATTCCTGGACGGAGAACCATTACTTTGACATAAGGGAGACCACATCGAAGATGGGTATTATCACGGAACTTGCGCGTTTGAGAAAAGAGGCGGTAAGGACACCCCACCCCATATACCCTTTCGCGGTTATAGGTAAACTGAGCGGAGATTTCGCAGGATGCCATGGAAAGGCCGCATTCGGCAGGAATTCGGCCTTCGAGCTCTTCCATAAACTTAACGGCCTTGTTATAAGCATAGGGGTGAGAGACCTCAATAATACCTTTACCGTTACCCATTACGCCGAGGCCAAGCTCGGCTGCGATTACAGGAGGCCGAAACCCTTTTCCGGCATCTATGTGGGTCCTGACGGAAGAGCGGAACTTAAGACCTATTCGATGTCCGTCCGCTGCATGAACGTAGAGACCGACATGGAGCCGGCCCTTGAGCATTTAAAAAAAGAAGGCGTAATAAGGGAATCGCGCCTCGGAAACACGTTTACGCATATAACGCATATGAATGAGTTTTACGAACGGATGGCAAAGTTGGTAAAAGAGGAACCAGATAAGCTAAGGATAAGGGGCGCCGTAAAAGAGGGAAGGTTATGCAGCAGGCGGTGACGCAAAAAGACCGGCCGACATATTGCCTGGGAATGGAGGCTATTAAGTCATACGGGCTGGAGAAATGGCGAAAAGATTTCTTTATGCCCTTTCCCCGTGTTTTTTACTACGGACTTTTCGAAAGAGTGCTTTCGGCTTACGCGGCTCTTTTTAAAGAAGAATTGTCCGAAGAGGTGGAGAGCATATTATCGGTAATAGCGAGGATGGTCCCAAAAATATGCCATACATACAATCTTAGCCTGACAGAGGCTTTTTGCGTAGATAGAGAGAGCCGTCTCATATTAAGCGACGGCCCCTCTTTTGACGGCAGAGAGACTGAGAGGATATTTTCATATCTAAAAGGAAGAAGACCCATAAATTCCGTCTCAGCCCTTAAGAACTGGGCTATTTATACAATCTCTTTCGGCAGGCCGAACTCCGCGCGATTCGCAGGCCCCCTTATCAGACTGGAGAAACGTTTTGCCAAAAAGGGGTCTTACCGGTTGCGCCCTTTGGACATAAGACGGCTAGCTGACCCGGAATATGGGATACCTGATAAGCTTATGGGCGAGATAGACTTCACAATAAAGAGGTTAAGAGGGGCTCTCTTGTCCTTAAGGGATGATTTCGGAAGTCCCAGCGTAAGTGAAGGAAAGATAGAAAGCATGTTTTCGGCCCTTAAGAACGAGATGGTTTTAGCCTCAAGGCTTTATCTTTCGGCCCGTGAAAGATTTCACAGGGAGAAGAAGGGTTCTTTATTCGTGGCCGGAACCGGCAATCTCATTGTGCGCGTTATCGCCAAGGCGTTTCAGGATAAAGGCGGAGTAGTAACGGGTTTTGAACACGGCAATGTACTGGGACTCTTCTATGACCCCGGGTACGTCCTTAACGATTTTCTCATATCGGATAAATTCATAGCTTCCACCGATGGCCTTGAGGGGTTTTTCAGGAAACTGAAAGACCGGTATTCATACCTACCTTCGGCCGATGTTGCGATAGGAAATGCTGATGACGATTTCTATTTCAATAGGTGGAGAGAGGAGCGCGGTAAGCCTGCCGTTGATAAAGTAAAGAAGGTAATGTATATCGAAAGCCCCATGAATCCCGTCTTTCCGGCGCGCCACAACACTTTATATTATCCCCTACAACTCGAGTTGAGCTTGCGGGTACTGGAGGCTTTAAAGAAGAGAGGGTACTACGTGATGATGAAGATTCGCTCCTCCAGGCTCAAAGAGACCGAAGCCGGAGGCATCTACCGCGATTATGCAGATGAAATCGTAGGCGGCAAGTTTGAGGAGGCCGCAGAGGCTGCGGACGCTTACATCTTCCCGCATCTCTTTACCACTACGCTCGGCCATGTGCTGCCGGGGCATAAGCGTATAGTCTATCTGCTATATGAGGAAGAGCGGTTTATACCAAAGAGGCTAGAACTGCTTAACAGACGCTGTAACGCGGTGCGATGCAACTTTGATGAAAGGCAGAGGATCGTCTTCAACGAGAACGAGCTTGTGGAAGCGGTAGAGAAGAGTTCAGGCGATTATAACACCGATTTTCTTAGAGAATACCTCGTCTCCGAAAGGAATAAAGAGATATGTGCGGCATAATAGGGCTTTTATCTTATAAAAAGGAAGCCGAGAACATCAATATGAAAGGTTCAATCGAGAGGCTTTCTCACAGGGGGCCGGATGATGAGGGGCAATACAGCACGAGAGACGTCTTCATGGGGCACCGGCGCCTGAGTATTATAGACCTCGAGACCGGCCGCCAGCCCATGATAAACGAAGACGAGAGCATCGTCCTTATATTTAATGGCGAGATATACAATTACAAAGAGCTGCGGGATGACCTTATCGCTAAAGGACGTTCTTTCAAAACGAAATCGGATTCGGAAGTC
>Ga0272442_10012479_pt1 | contig 10257 bp, 3 predicted proteins | sample SSMForm2O_FD_200262 | JGI IMG/M metagenome (GOLD analysis project Ga0272442, IMG submission 200262) | Marine sediment archaeal communities from Little Sippewissett salt marsh, Falmouth, MA, United States - SSM-Form-2O | ecosystem: Environmental > Aquatic > Marine > Wetlands > Sediment ... | reverse complement strand
TTCGGCGATTCGTTCTGGAAACGTACCTCAATCGTGGCATTTACGACATCCTTAACTCCGAGCGTATTCGCACGCAGTTGGAGCAGCCGTCGCCTGGCGAAGGCATATTTCATGCCCTTGTCGAAAGCCAGCAAGGCGCGGTTTCTTCCGCGCCGGAGGGCGACGACCTCAATCCGAGCTTGGCCGGCGTTGCGGACAGGCGTCTGCGCGATCTCTTGAGGTATACCGACTCGCCGGACGACCGCAGGCGGGTGATTGAGAACTATGCCAATCGGCGGCTGGAAGCCTTCATGAACGAACAGAAGCATCTGTTTGATGAGCCGCCGAGTCGCAGGCCTCACCGAATACACTTTGCCATCGATTGGCGTTTGATCTTCGCGCGCGTGGGGAGTGTGGTGCGCTGCGTTTACCTGGCGACGGCGGCCGTGGCCGTCTTGCTTGTCATTGGCATCTTCCTGGTCGCCAGCATTGAGAAATACCTGGCCCCCAGCACTGAGAAAGAGCTGGCCCAACAGGTGGTGGCCACACTCGACGCCTCGGTGGAGGCCGAATGGACGGTGCCCCCCCAGCAGGCGGAGTTGCGGCGGGGAAGACTGAACCTCGAAAGAGGTTGGGCCGAACTGCGCTTCCGCAAGGGAACGAAGGTGGTCTTGCAGGCGCCTTGCGTTCTGGATTTGCTGTCTTCCAACTCGATGTTCCTCGCCAGCGGAAATGCCAGCGCCCGGATCGAGTCCGCGCAAGCCCGCGGATTCACCGTTCATACCCCGAAGGCGAAAATCATCGATTTCGGCACGGAATTCGGCGTTCAAGTGGACCAGCAGCAGAGTTTCGAGCTCCATGTCTTCGATGGTTCCGTGAAGTACGGTCTGCTCGCTACAGGAGGGCGCACGCAGGCGACGAGGGTCCTGAACGAGGGGCAAGCGGCCTGGACCGATGGGACCGGGACTCTACAGACGGGAAATTTGGCAAACAGGCCGAGCGTTTTCGATCGTACCCTCCCGAGTCATGTTCCCTTCGGCATTCCAGGGAAACGTCTGGATCTGGCGAACGTCCTGGCCCAGGGTAGCGGTTTTGGAACCAGCCTCGACGTCAACACGATTGACCCAACAACCGGCCAAGTCACCGGGAAGACCTTGGGAAGGATTCGATCCAACCCCCACCGCTACATCCCACTGGTGCGGCACCGGTTCATCGACGGAGTCTTCGTTCCAGACGGTCAGAACGGCGCGGTGATTGTCTCCACGGCCGGAGACGTGTTTGAGGAATGCCCTGATACAGGGGGAGATGTCTGGACGGGAGTATCTTCAGACCGGGTAATACGGCATGCAGATGGCGCAACCTATCCCTTATCCCTCGCACCAAGCATGCGGGGAGGGCTTGGCCGGCCGATGATTTCCATGCATGCCAATGCCGGAATCACTTTCGATCTGGTAGCCCTCCGCAATGCCATGCCCAATGTGCGAATTGCGGCCTTCCATGCAACAGCAGGCCTCTCGACCCGTACGCCCAATGACGTGGAGGGTATTCCTGCCTTGGCGGATATCTGGGTTCTCGCAGACGGGAAGTGCCTTTCCCGCCATATCGGTATGACCAAGGGATCGGTCGCGGAAATCCGCGTGCCGTTGCAATCGGAGCATCGTTTTCTGACTTTGGCGACTACGGATGGAGGCAACACGTTGCACCACGATCACTGTCTATTTCTGGGACCCAGTCTGGAATTGGAGCCGGCGCGATAAGGAATGGGAGATGAAGTTGAGGAATTGGGAATGAAAAGGAAAAACGCCTTCACATTGATCGAACTGTTGGTCGTCATTGCGGTGATCGCCATTCTGATGGCCATTCTCATGCCGGCACTGCAACGCACCAAGAAACAAGCCAAGACGGCAGCATGCCAGACCCATTTGCACCAATGGTCGCTCATTTTCTCCATGTACTGCGATGACAACTACTCTCGGTTCTTCAATGGCACCGGAGAAGACGGAGAACCCGGCACATGGGGCCGGTTCTGGTCCGATCCCCTTAAGAACTATTACAAGAATATGAAGATACGTTTCTGCCCCACGGCGACGAAGACTATGGCGGCCGGCGCCCAGCAGCCGTATGCCGCCTGGAGCGGAGAAGAATTTGTAACCGATGTCGATTATGAAGAGATCAGCGGCAGTTACGGCATCAACGGGTGGCTCTGCAATCCTGGGGGAGATACGGTTCACGGTCGCGGTCCGGTGTCACGTTTCTGGAAAACCTGCGACACCAAAGGGTCCAGCGAGATACCGGTCTTTGCCGACATGTTCGTCTCCGATGCTTTTCCAGCCCTCCCGTCGGACCCGCCGGAAGATAAGGCCGATTTTGCCTGGCGGGGATACACCAACGAGATGAACCGTCTCTGTGTGGACCGACACAATGGAGCGATCAACGTGCTGTTCCTGGACTGGTCGATAAGGCGAACCAAGCTGAAGCAATTGTGGAAAATGAAATGGCATCGTGGCTACAACGTGAATGCCGAACCGCCGGCCTGGCCGGAGTGGATGCAGCATCTTCCTGATTGATGGGAACGATCTATGCAATTGAGCCGTTCTCTACCTGAGAGGCCGCAACCGTGCGGCGGAAACAGTGTAGGGTATTCAACGTACATTTGGGTAGGAGGCACTATCATGAGTCGAAGCGTTTTGTGTGTCGTACTGTTTGCGGTCGTCTGTGGTTTGGCGACGAGTGGGTCTGCGGAGCTGATTGCCCACTGGAGGTTCGATGAGGATTTTGCCGACACGGTTGGTGATTTCGGCGGCACGCCCCAGGGCGACGCCGCACTGAGCGCCGAGGCGAAATTCGGGGCCGGTGCCTTACAGGTTGACGGCGACGGTGACTACGTGGATCTGGGCGCTGCCGGCCGGGCATTCGATTTCGCCGGAGATCTGACGGTTTCGGTGTGGGTCAAAGCGCATGAGGTCGGCGAGGACGATAACATCATCATCGGCAAAGGGTGGGATGGCGGCCAAACGCCATTCTGGCTGATGCTGTTGACGGAGCGTTCCGCCCGATGCGGGCATTATGAAGGCGGCCATCAAGGTGTGGACGGTGATGTCCCGGCCGGCGGCAGTTTCCTGGATGGCAAGTGGCACATCGTGACCGGCGTCATCGACGATCAGGGGGGAACTGCAGACTACATCCTCTATATCGATGGGATCAAGGTCGCAGAGAACCTGGGGAGCGCTGACATCAATCCGGGTGGTACAACCAACACGTGGATCGGTGGCATTGACGAGGGCAACAACAAGTGGTTTTTCGGGCTCATCGATGATCTGCGCATCTACGATCATGCTCTGTCGCAGGAAGAGATTGCTGTTCTTATGCAGGGCGGTGTAGTTGCCTACGCGGCAAATCCGGCTGATAAGGCCGTGGATGTGCCCCTTGACGAAACTTTGAGTTGGACGGCTGCAGATCGCGCGGTCTCGCATGACGTGTATTGGGGAACCGTCTTTGACGACGTCAACGAGGCAAGCAGAAGCAACCCCTTGAACGTACTGGTAGCGGAAGAACTGGAGATCAACACCTTCGCCCCCGGCGTGCTTGAGTATGGACAGACGTATTATTGGCGCGTTGACGAGGTCAACGACGCCGACCCGGCCAGTCCCTGGAAAGGCAGGGTCTGGAGCTTCACGACGGAGCCATATAGCTATCCGATTGAGGGCATTACGGCTACGGCCTCCAGTTCCCTCAGCTCGGACCTTGGACCCCAGAGAACCGTTGATGGGTCCGGGCTCAACGGTGAGGATGGACACTCGGCCGAGATGGGCGACATGTGGGTGAGCGATGCAGAGCCCGACGGTGCGTGGATTCAGTATACGTTTGACACAACCTGCAAATTGGATCGGATGCTGATCTGGAATTTCAACGCCGTTTTCGAATCGATTCTCGGGTGGGGACTCAAGGACGTTACGATCGAGACTTCCGAAAATGGAACCGACTGGACTCTATTTGATGAGGTCGAGCTTGCACAGGCGACTTCGGCGGACGGATACCGTCCTGACAAGGTCATTGAGTTTGGCGGCGTGCTGGCCAAAGCAATCAGGCTCACCGCTCAGAACAATTGGGGCGAGATGATTGATTTGTACGGCCTGAGTGAGGTTCGCATCCTGAACGTTGTCGGTCGCGCAAGAGAGCCGCAGCCGACCGACGGAGCGGGAAGCGTCGATCTGTATTCCACACTGAAGTGGCGCGTTGGCCGAGAAGCTGCCTTGCATGACATCTACTTCGGCACTGACGCAAATCAGCTTGCCTTTGTGGATACAGTTGCGAGCAATAGCTACGATCTGGCCAACCTTGATCTTGAGTTCGGCGAGACCTACTTCTGGAGAGTAGACGAAGTTAACGACGCGGAGACGCCCGGTGTCTGGGAAGGCGACGTGTGGCGCTTTTCCACCCCGGAGTACTTCGCGTTGGACGACTTCGAGGGCTACAACGACGATTACGAGAACTACAACCGTGTATTTCAAATCTGGATCGACGGGGCCGGCTACACGCAGCCGGAACCGGGAGATCCCGGTAACGGCTCCGGCTCGCTCGTTGGAACCAGCCAGGCTCCCTGGGTCGAGTTGAGCACGGTCCAGTCGGGCCGGCAGGCGATGCCGATCAGCTACCGCAACACGGACGGTGTCGACTATTCCGAGGTTGTGCGGACGTTCGGCACGCCTCAGGACTGGACGGCGAATGGTATCAAGAGCTTGTCGGTTTACCTATATGGCGATGCGGCCAACACGGGGCAGTTGTATGTCAAAATCAATGCCGGTAGGGTTGACTGCGACAGTACTATAGTGGATATCATGGAACCTCAGTGGCAAGCATGGAATATTGACCTGTCGACAGTCGATGCGGACATGACCAACGTCACAAGTCTGACAATTGGCATCGACGGCGCCGGGGCCTCGGGTATTCTGTATGTTGATGATATTCGTCTGTATCCTGAGTCGTCGCAGTCAAGCCCGTCGGAGGAGTGAAAGCAAGAGACCCCTATCCAGTGTTTTGAGGTTCTCACGGGCTCCCGCAGGTTCATGTCCCGTAGCTGGGTATGAGAAGTAAGTGACGAAGTGATAGCAGGGCAACGTAATGTTGCCCTGCTATCTAATGTGTGCCAATAGGGTTTCTTTGAAGCGTCCAATCTATAAACAGGTAACGGAGCTAACCTCTGGTGCTGGTGGGGGGCGGGCGGAGGAACTTGACAGGACCGCACTTCCGAGTTCGTGGATACTTCGTGTCCTCTACCGGGCCGGGACGAGAAAATGATCCGTCAGTACATCGGTCGACAAGAAAACGAAGATCGCCGACTGGGTCGGATGAAGATGTTCGCCTGGTCGCGCAGACGGCTCCAAAACAACCCGCTTTGAGCAGGTTACATTCCGAGCCTCCGACTCTGCCCGTGGTATTGACGAAAGTGCCAAGGAAAAGGAGAATCATGGTTACCCACTTGCATGCAGTGATGCTTCGTGTAATGATCCTGGCTCTGTGCCTGAATGCGCTTCCTCAGCGAACTGCGTCCGGTGCCGGCCAGGAGGATTGGCCGCAGCCCGTTGTTCATGACGCAGTTATGGATCATTTTGTGCCATCGGCTGTGCAGGCGCAGGTGTGGGACGGCTATCTCGGTCAGCGTATGCGGATCAACGTCGAGAAGCGTCTGCTCGCGCTGGATCTGGATAGCATTCTCGATCCGTTCGAACACCGTCCGGGCAAACAGGCCTGGGTGGGCGAGCATGTGGGCAAGTGGTTGCATGCGGCTTGTCTATCGTGGAAAGCGACCGGCAACGAGCAACTCAAGGCCGAGATGGACCGCACCGTCCGTCGACTGATTGCCACCCAGTTGCCCGATGGGTACCTGGGCACCTATGTCACGGAGAAACGCTGGACCGAGTGGGATGTCTGGAGCCATAAGTACAACCTGATCGGACTGCTGAGTTACTACCGGCTGACCGGGGACGAGGCCTCGCTGGCGGCCTGCCGCAAGGTGGGTGACCTGCTGGTGAAGACCTTTGGCACGGGGCCGGACCAATTGGATATCGTCACCCACAGCACGCATGTGGGCATGGCGGCCGGCAGCGTCCTGGAGCCGATGGTTATGCTGTATCGCTACACCGGCGCGCAGTCTTACCTGCATTTCTGCCAGTATATCGTGGCAGCCTGGGAACAGGAACACGGCCCCAGACTCCTCTGGAGCCTGCTGGAGAATGAGGGTGACGTATTTCGCACCGCGAACAACAAGGCTTATGAGATGATGTCATGCCTGGTCGGTTGTCTGGATTTGTACCGGCTGACCGGTGAACAGAGACTCCTCAAGGCCGTGCAACTCGCTTGGAAGGACCTCGTCACCAAACGCACGTACATCATCGGTTCCAGCAGTTGGGCCGAGCATTTCCGGGACGATTACGATCTGTATGCCGATGGTCGCTACCATGGCACCAAGTTCTGCTCCTGTTGCGAAGGGTGTGTGACTGTTACGTGGATGCAACTCAACTGGCACTTGCTGCGGCTTACGGGTCAGGCCCGGTATGCCGGCGAACTCGAGCGGACGACCTACAATGCCCTGCTGGGGGCGCAATCGCCCCATACGGGGCAGGTGACTTACTTCCTGCCGCTGCGCGGCGATCGGAAACGGTATGGCGAAGTCACGCACGGTATTCTTCCCGATGTGTGTTGCTGCTCGTCCAGCATCCCCCGGGGCATCGCCCTGATTCCGGAGTTTACGGCCGGTACGATCGACCATCAACCGGCGCTGCTCCTCTACAAGCCCGGGATCTACACCATTCCCCAAGAGACCGGGCCGGTGCGGCTGCGGGTCGAGACGGACTATCCCAAGACCGGCACGGTCACCGTCGGGGTCCAGCCTCAGCGAACGGAATCATTTGCCTTGGTCTTGCACGTTCCCGCCTGGTGTGAGGATTTCCAGGCCGTGGTCGGGCAGCGGACGTACCAGGGGCGCAGCGGCAGTCTGCTGCGCATCGATCGGTCCTGGCAGCCGACCGAGCAGGTGAGGATCCACATGGGCATGCCTTTGAAGGTCCTGGACGGCGGCCGGAGCTACCCGGGCAAAATGGCCCTCAAACGCGGGCCGCAGGTCTTGGCAACGGACAGCACCGTCACCGACAACGAGGGAAAACTACCGCGTTGGGGCTGGTTCGGTGGCCAACTCTACACCGTCCGCGGTGCGACGCAGGAGGGCACGGAACACACCCTGAGTATGGTTCCCTTTGCCGAAGCCGGTCAGGCGCGGGGTGACTACGACGTGTGGGTTGACAAGTTTGCCCTCTCCTCAGATTCACGCCAACTGGATCCGGTGGGCAAGGCGCATATTCCCATCGGGATTCCCAACAGCCTGGACAGCCTGAAGACCTTTGTGGAGGCCGAAGGCAATTTCTCTCCGGGGATCGGATCCTACGGCGTTTACTTCTGGCTGTTCGATCCGGAGCAGGGCCGCTTGACGGCTCCCACCTTCAAGCACGTGCCGTGCACCCACGGCTTGGCGGAGGAACGTCTGTTGATCCCGTGGTCCCAGTGGAGCGCAGGTGAGATCACCGTCCGGACCGAAGTGTGCCAGGTGATGCAGTCGCCTGCCCGCGGTGATGCGTACGTCACGGGGACGCGCGCGCATTTGACCAATAGGGGCCGGAACCCCCGAACCGTATCTCTCTACGTCGCCGTGCGTCCCCTGGGACCGGCCGGCTTCGACGTTTTGAAGCTTGCCGTCAGTGACACAGGGGATGCCCTCCTGGTTGACGATCACCCGGCACTGATCGCCAATACCCTGCCCGCCGCGGCGGGTGTCCTCCCGACGGATACCATCGGAGAGCTGGCCTTGCGTGGCGCCATGCCTGCGACTCGGACGGCTGTTTCTCCCGAAGGGGACTGCTCCGGGGCCCTGCGGTTCGATGTGACTATCCCGGCCGGGGACACCAAGACCGTCGGCTTGGTCTGTCCCGTTCACGCAGGCCGGCGTGCCGTTCGGCATCGATGGACCCCTCGACCCCACAACTATATCGATAACGCCGTACCAAAATCCGATGCGGACGGTCTGGATATATTCGATCTCGGCCTGGCATCCTATCGCCGGATCACGGCCGACAGTCTGTTTGAGCAGGCCCGCGACGACTGGCGTCGGTTCTACAGCCGCGTTACTCTACAGTTGCCCGACCCGCGTTGGACCAACGGCTTCTATGCCATGCTGGCGCATGCGGCCCTTTGCATGAATGAAGGGGCGCCAGACGTCGCGGTCCTTAACTACACCGTGTTCAACCGCGATGGGATGTATATCGCCAACATGATGCAAAAGGCCGGACTGCCCCGTATGTCCGCGGCGGTGATCGATTACTTCCTGGCCCATCCCTTCAATGGCCGGCCCTATCCCGAGGCCGACAATCCCGGCCAGGTTCTCTGGAGCATAGGCCAGCACTGGCGGCTCACCGGTGACCGGGCCTGGCTGAATCGCGTGTATCCATCGGCATTGAGAATGGCCGAGATGATCCGATACTATCGCATGGAGCCGGGCCCTCATTCCGTGAACCTCAACAGTCTGGCCTACGGGCAAGCCCTCGCGCCACAAGACCGTATGGAACTCAAACCGGGCGCCTGTGACGGCTTCCATCCCGAATACACCGAGGCCTTTGACATTGTGGGGCTGCGTGTGGTGGGGAAGCTCGCCGAGGCCATGGGACAGGCAGAGCAAGCACAGCAGTGGCGCCAACTGGCAGACCGGTTGTTTGAGCAGTACGACCGGCGCTTCGGCGAGAATCTGGGCAAGGGCTATGGTAGTTACTCGGTCCTTTGGCCCTGTAGCCTCTATCCCCTGCACCAAGGCAAGGCACACGATCAGTTCGAGGGGATCGGAACGCGCGATTTGGCGATGTGGCGCTACTTCGCCCCGGCTACGGCGCACCAAGGGCTGTTAGCCGGCAACCGACAGGCCGGATACGGCACCGTTGATCTACATCTGGCCCACCCTCAGATGCGCCACTGGTATGCCTTTGACGAAGGTGGCCGGAGCGGTTCCGGCGGCTGGCATCACTTGCGGACGACCTGGCCCCACAGTAAGACGAAACCCGACCAGAACCGCGCGGTGGCCATGCCGCACGGCTGGGCTATCGCCGAGGTTTGGCTCCTGATGCGAGATTGTATCGTGTACGAACGAGACGATCGTCTTGTCCTGCTGTCCGGCGTATCGCCTGATTGGTTCACTTCGCCCCAGGGAATGAGCGTCAGAAGTCTCCCCACCTGTTTTGGAGAGTTGAACCTGCAATGGAAGAGAACTCCGCAAGGGGCTGTCCTGAGACTGGGTGACCGGGCACGCCCCGCGGGTGGCTTCGATCTGCGTTTGCCTTCCAATTTGGCGGCTCGGGTGCTTATCGCAGGCAAGGCTGTCAGCAAAGATTCCACGGGAGGCTATCGCCTGCCTCATGGCCCCGTGACCGCGGAGATCGAGTTTCACGAGCCGTTGTAGCCCAAGTTACGCTGTTGCCAGAGAATGTACGGAATTTTCGGAGGTACATCGTCGTTGTTTGAGCGTGGGGTGGGGTGGAAGGCTCGGAAAGCGATGTAGTGAAGACCTACCTGCTTGCATTGCGGTGACAACCTGGGATCCTTATGGCTGTTACTGATCGTGACAGTCAAGGAAGGCCAATGTTTTTGCGACGATGCAGACGCCGGAAGAACGGCAAGCAGCACAGCTACTGAGCGTTGGTCGAGTCGTACCGTACCGCGCGAGGCTCGCGCCAACGGGTGGTCGCTTGCCTGGGCGAATTGCGGCCCGGCGAACGCAATGGCTGGACGCAATTTGGCCGGCGTCTGGATCGGAAGGTCCGTCCCCAGCCGTCTCTCTTCGATTCGCCGGCCCCTGACGATCCCACCGACGACAAGCCGGTCGAAGTGAATCTCAAAGGGGTCCGACTGGAACGGCTGCGGGACTTCGGGGATGTCTGGCTGGCGTGGGGACTGTCGCGTTTGCTGGGGCTTGATACCCTGTTGGCCCAACAGATGGCGCGAGGGCCGGGAAGCGGTTCCCTGGCCGGTGGTGGCGGGCGATCCTGAAATGCTATTATCCGGCCTTTTCGGGGTTCTTTGGCGGTCTCAACAGCGACATTGCGTTGGATTTTCTCCTGCAGTATCCCACGCAAAAGCAGATGCAAAGGTTCAGTGAGGCCCGGTTGCGAAATTGGCTGCGACGCCACCACTACCCGTTTGTCCGGCGGATCGACGCCATGGTCGAGCACGTGAAGCAACCGG
>Ga0272442_10012478_pt1 | contig 10258 bp, 5 predicted proteins | sample SSMForm2O_FD_200262 | JGI IMG/M metagenome (GOLD analysis project Ga0272442, IMG submission 200262) | Marine sediment archaeal communities from Little Sippewissett salt marsh, Falmouth, MA, United States - SSM-Form-2O | ecosystem: Environmental > Aquatic > Marine > Wetlands > Sediment ... | reverse complement strand
AGGGGAGGGAGCGACCGTGAACGCACGTGAGCGGGTGAGTATGGCCCTGAACCACGAGGAATCGGACCGGATTCCTTTTCACGATTCCCCGTGGGTCTCCACGATCGAACGCTGGCACAGCGAGGGTCTGCCCGGAGATATCTCCCCGGCGGAGCACTTCGATTTCGAGATCGTGAACTTCGGTGCCGACACCTCCCCGCGTTTCCCGGTCAACGTTCTGGAAGAAACCGACGAATACATCCTCGTCTCGACCCCCTTCGGAGGCAAGCGTCGTGACCACAAGGATTACACCAGCACCCCGGAGATCGTGGATTATCCCTGCACGAGCCGGGACGACTGGGAAGCGTTGAAGGAGCGACTTCGCCCGGCCAGGGACCGTGTTGACTGGGAGGGGAAGTGGCTGCGCGGATCGGCGGAGGATGAGCGGGGGACGGAGTCGGTGCTCGAGACCGGGCGGGTGGAATGGCGACGGGGGCTGCCCGGGTGTCGCCAGGCACGTCAGGACGGGCGGTTCACCTGCTACTCAGCGGCGGTGGGCTACGACAAGATGCAATCATACGTCGCCTCCGAGCGCCTGTTGATGGCTATAGCCACCGAGCCTGACTGGGTGCGCGACATGTACGAAACGGATGCTGACCTCGCTGTGAGCATGTACGAGATCATGACCGAGGGCGGGTTCGAATTTGACGGGGTGTGGTTGTTCTGCGACCTCGGGTATCGCAACGGCCTGCTCTTCTCGCCCCGACACTACGACGAGCAGCTCCGTCCCACCTTCCGCAGGCTCTTCGATTATTTCACCTCCGAGGGGCTCCCGATCATTCTCCACAGCTGCGGGTGCGTCAAAGAGCTGATCCCGCGATTCATCGAGGATGGGCTGACTTGTCTGCAGCCGCTGGAGGTCAAGGCGGGCATGGACCTGCCGACGCTGAAGAAGGCGTTCGGAGACAGACTTGCCTTCATGGGCGGGATCGACGCGCGTGCCATGGCCGATCCCGATCCTTCGCGAATTGAGCGGGAAATCCGATCGAAACTCTCGACGGCAAAAAAGGGCGGCGGCTACCTCTACCACTCCGACCACTCGATCCCGAACAACGTGAGTCTGCAGCAATATCGTCGGGTCAAGGAACTGGTGCTCGCATACGGCGGGTACGAGGCCCGAGAACCGCAAGAGGGATAAGGGAAATCAGGCCAGCGACCAGGAGAGGACTATGGCACAGGAAGAAAGTGGGCCCATGGACGTGGGCGAAGCGGATTTCGAGGAGCGTGTGATCGCGGCGTCGCGGGAACGCGTCGTTGTCGTCGATTTCTGGGCCCCGTGGTGCGCACCCTGTCACATGCTGGCCCCGGGCCTTGAGCGAGTCGTGCGTGAAAGCGCCGGACGGGCCGTTCTCGCCAAGGTCAACCTGGACACGTCTCCGGGGCTGGCCTCTCGCTTTGGCATTCAGGCGATCCCCCACGTCAAGGTTTTCCGGGACGGGGAGGTGGTGCTGGAACTCACCGGCGCCCTTCCCGAGGGGGAACTGCGCCAACGTCTGTCAGCGGTCCTGCCCTCACCGGCCGACGACGTGACAACTGAAGGAGACCGCGAGCGCCAGGCGGGATCGCCGGGCACGGCCAAGGAGAAGTCCACCGAGGTCTTGGAGAGCGACCCGCGTCATCCGGCCGCCCGGCTGCGACGCGCCGAGATCGCCCTGGAGCAAGGGGATCTCGACAGCGCGCGACAGATGGCCTCGGACATGCCTGAGGAGGCCGAGGAACATGACGCGGCAGCATCCATCCTCGCTCGTGTTGATTTTGCCTTGCACTGCCGGAAGGTCGGGGGGAAAACCGCATGCACCGAGCGGGCGGAAGAAGACCGGGGCGACCTCGCCGCCTCATACGACCTTGCCTGCTGCCTGGCGGCCGAAGGGGAGTATCGAGAAGCGCTGGACCTCCTTCTTCGCATACTGAAGCAGGACAAACACTACCGCGACGATGTCGCCAAGCAGGCCATGCTTCGCATTTTCTTCATCGTCGGCAGGCGCAGCGACCTCGCCGACGAATATCGCTCGGAACTGGCCAGGACGCTCTATTGACAGCAGGCTCCAGCAAGACCGGAAGTGGCTTTCTTTGTTGACAGGGGTTCTGCCGGCGGTGTAATCCCCGGTAAGCGTCGCCTCCGCGACTGCCGCCGAGGAAGAACGACACCTGAGTTCAGGAGATGGGTCAATGCCTAAAATGTATTTTCCCCAGTACCGGAAGGCTCGAAATGGGGTGGAATTGTTTGAAGGAACCATTCTGGAGCACGCGCACACACTGGGTGTGGAGATTGCGTCGGAGTGTGGCGGACTGGGCAAGTGTGGACACTGCGTGGTCCGCATCGAGCAGGGAGCCGACACGCTGAACCCGAAAACGGATCTTGAGCGCAAGCACCCTCTCGGCCCCGATGAGAGACTGGCATGCCAGGCCCGACTCGCTAATCCCTCGCAAAACGTCGTTGTCTTTGCCAGGGAGGTGGGGAAATACAGTATTGTCACGGAGACCGTGCAGACGGACGACGTGCCTCTGGACCCCTTCGTGAAACGTGAGGGAAGACGCATCCTGCACGACTCGGGTGAGTTCCTCGGAGACTACGAGGGAGAGATCTACGGGCTCGCCGTGGACGTGGGCACCACCACACTGGTCGTTGAGTTGGTGGACCTGGAAGACGGTCGCACCATCGCCACCACGGCACGTACGAACCCGCAGATCGCCTACGGCAACGATGTGATCTCCCGCATAGGCTACACCATGCAGCACGAGGGCGGGCTGAAAGAACTTCAGAAGGTGGTGGTGCAGGCGATCAACGAGGAACTCGAACGTCTCGAGGAACAGCATGGCGAGGTGAGCAAACACGTCTTCGATGTGGTCGTGGTCGGCAACAGCACCATGCGAGGCATTTTCTTCGCAGAGGACGTGAGTTCTCTGGGAGCCCTCCCCTTCGAGCCGGCGGATTGCTCACCCGCTGAGGTCAAGGCCGGCAAGATGGGTCTGACGGTCAATCCTTCCGCACACGTTTACGGAGGCCCCCTCATCGGCGCTCACGCCGGTGCCGACGCCGTGGCCGACGTCCTGGCCACCCGGATGTACGAGTCCAGCAGCGTGGCGATGATCATAGACATCGGCACCAACGGAGAGGTGGTCGTGGGCAACAAGGAGAGCATGATGAGTGCTTCCTGTGCCGCGGGCGGTGCCTATGAAGGTGCGACCGTCAGTTGCGGTGCGGGTGCGGTGGAGGGAGCCATCAAGAACGTCTGGATTACGGATGATCATGTCGCCTACGACACGATAGGGGGGAAGCCACCCGTAGGCATCTGTGGCTCGGGACTCATCGACTTGCTGGCCGAACTCCTCCGCACCGGTCGGATGAGCAAGACCGCCAAGATAAGTGAAAACTTCTGTGTGGTTGACGGCGTGTGCATCACCCAGCAGGACATTTACGAGCTCATCACGGCCAAGGCCGGGCTGCGACTGGACCAGGACCTCCTCATGAAGTACTACGGTGTCGGGCTGGACGACGTGCAGAAGATCTTCCTGGCCGGTGGCTTCGGTAACTTCATCAGTCCCGAAAACGCAGTGGCCATAGGACTGCTGCCTCCCGCACCCCAGAAGGTCGTGCGCATAGGCAACGGGGCGCTCACGGGTGCACGGGAAATGCTGATATCCAGGTCGATGCGGCGCAAGGGAGAGGAAATCGCCCGCACCATCCAGCACCAGAAACCAAACGAGATGGAACCCGAGTTCCCCTATCTCGTCGCCGAGAAAATGTACTTCTGAGCTACAGCCCCATATCGCGGTGCTCGCGTGGAAAAACCTTGACTTGTGTTGGCGGTGGACGCAGCATGGCCTGTGTGGTGGCGCCCCCTGCTTCTTCCCTGTACAGATCATGACAACTGCTCACGGGACGACCTCACGCTCGCACGGTTCACGAAGATCGCAGAAGACCATCCTTGCGGGCGGCAGATGGGTGCGGCCTTTTTCTCGCCATATCAACCGACGGAGGACGTCATGTTGAGCAAGGGTTCCGCCATGGCGGCTGTGCTGCTTCTGGTGATGGTCGTCGGCTGCGGCAGGGGCGACAGGGATGCCGAGGACGCCGCCAGGGACACGGTATCGGTGGCCGATGTCACCCCTGACGCGTCGAAGGACCCCGGGAAGCGGCCGCAGTATGTCTGCCGACGCGCGAGGGGACCGATCGCCGTTGACGGTGACCTCGCCGAATGGAAAGACGTGGCGACGATCGCCCTCGGGAAACCCGAGCAGGCGCACGGCACGTGGCAGAGCCCGGCCGACCAGTCGGGCACCGCGCGATTGTGCTACGATGCCGACTACCTCTACCTCGCCTTCGACGTGACCGACGACGAGTTCAGGCACACGTGGCCTCTGATTCCGATCTGGGCGGGCGACTGTGTGCAGTTCGCGTTCGACCCGCTGGAGGACCGCAGCGTCGACGTCCGCGCACCCGACGACCAGGAGATGACCGTTGCGCTGACGCCCGAGGGGCCGCGTCTCGCCCGGTGGGCGGGACCGCGGGGACGCGGGCCCATCACCACGGCGAAGCTTGGTCTGGCACGCAAGCAGACCGGCGGGGGGGTGATCTACGAGATCGCGATCCCGTGGAACGAGCTGGCGCCGCTCGCACCGAAACTGCGACCCGCCTTCGGGTTCACGGTCACGTTCAACGACTACGACGAGCGTCCCGAAGAAGCGTGGCTCCAGTGGACGCCGGGCATCCAGAACGGGAAGAACCCAAGTGCGTTCGGACAGGTCATCCTCGAATACACACCCCCCGCCCCCGACGAGACCGAACTCTATCTCACCAGCACCGTCCCGCAGAAACCGAACGTCACACAGCTCAGCTTCCCCCTGTTCCGCCGCACGTCACGCGACGAGAAACTCACCGTCACGATGAAACTCACCGCGGATGAGAAAACCGTCGCCGAGCAGAAGACCGAGATCGCCGTCAAGCCGGGCGGTCACGCAATGACGGTGCTCTGGCGACCGGCAGACGTCGCGAACGGCACCTACGCCGGCACGATCGTCGTCACCGATGCCGAGGGGACTGAGACGACGCGTGCGTTCCACTACGAGCGCATGATCACCGCGCCGCTTGCCGAGCGCATCGACACGCTCGATAAACGCATCGCAACGCTTGCGAAGCGTCGCACCGGGCTCCATGCACGACGTGAGGCGACGCTCGCCTATCGCATGGACATCGCGAAGCACTGGATCGCCGGCGGCAGCACCGTGAGGAACTGGCGGATGCTCCCGAGGCTGCTCGACGAGACCGAAGCCGCGGTCGCCGCGATGCTCAAGGGAACCGACTGGTTCGCCGACGCACGCGGGACGATTCTTCTCGCCTACCGTGCACCCGAGGACGACATGCCACAGCCCTATCGCGTTCAGGTGCCCGACGATTACGACGCGTCGACGCCGTATCCGCTCGTCGTCAACATCCACGGCTACGGGGGCACCGGTCTGACGTATGACCTGTGGTGCGGCATCACCATGCGGTCGGCCGACGGTGAGCGCAAGCCGCGACCCGGGTACCTGGTGGCGGTGCCTTACGGACGCGGGAACACCGGCTGGCACGGGTGGGGTCGCGGCGACGTGTTCCACGTGATCGACGCGATGAAGCGCGACTACAAGATCGACCCGGACCGCGTTTACATCACAGGGTTCTCGATGGGCGGCTACGGGTCGTGGTATCTCGCGACGCGCTACCCGCACCTCTGGGCCGCGTGCGGTCCCTATGCCGGGGGGCTGGGACGGTACGACGCGCTCAAGGCGGAAGAAGCCGACGACTGGACGAAGCAGCTCTCGGCCGCCGGCTCGGGAATGCTCGTGCTCAAGAACCTGAAGGGCCTCCCGACGGGCATCTACCACGGCATCGCCGACGCGACGGTGTCGGTGCGTCACTCGGAGGAGGCGTTCAAACGTCTTCGCGAGATGGAGTACAACGCGGTGCTGACCGCGCCGGTGCGTGCCGGTCACAACATGTCGCGCGCCCTGCGCAACGGTCTCACCGACTGGATGCTCGAGCACACGCGCGACGCCGCACCCAGGGAAGTCGTCTACGCCACCTGGGACCTGCGTCACAACAAGGCCTACTGGGTCGAAATCGACGAGCTGGCAAAAGACTACCACCCGGCCGAGATCCGCGCGAAGTGCGTCGAGCCCGGAAAGATTGACCTTACCGCGACGAACGTCAACCGGCTCACGCTCACGCTGCCCGGGAAGCTCATGGACGACGCGACGTCACTCGTCGTCACCGCAAATGGCTTCGAGGTGAAACTCGCGAAGCTTCCCGAGAGCCAAGAGGTGCACCTGCGCACCGCCGACGGCGGCACCACGTGGACGGTGAGCAAGACGCGTTATCGTGCGGGTCTCATCAAGCGACACGGGATGAGCGGTCCCCTCGGCGAGGCGTTTGCCGACCGCTTCATCCTCGTCGTCGGCACCGCGGGAGATGAGGTCGCCGATGAGGTCAACCGCGCCGACGCCGGGAAGTTCGCCGAACGTCTCAAGGGACTCACGTGGGGTCGCATGTGGGGGAACTTCCCCGTGAAGGACGACGTCGACGTGACGGACGAGGACGTCCGCACGTCGAACCTCATCCTCTTCGGCGGACCCGACACGAACGCGTATACGAAGAAGATCGCCGGTCGTCTTCCCGCGAAGATCGTCGCCGGCAAGCTCGTGTTCCGCGGAAAGACCTGCAGTGACCCGACGGCCGCGGTGCGGTTCATCCACCCCAATCCCGAGAACCCGAACCGTTACGTTGTCGTCACTTTCGCCGCCAACCGTGACGCGCTGGCCAACGTCCACCGCTTCGCCCGACCGACGCCCGACTGGCTCATCTTCAACGCCGAAAGCGCCAAGCGTCGTTCCGAGAACAAACGTCCCACCTACGCCGACGGCGGGTTCTTCGACCGCGATTGGCGGTAGACGCACGGAGAGGGCGCAGCGTAACCGCTTGTTGTGTAAGAGGTTACCGCGGTTCCGGTCCGTGATATCGGAAAATGCTGTCATTGGACGCCCATGGTGCTTATGATGGTATTCACAGACCGTCTGCGTGCGGGAGGTGACGCAGACATGTGAACAGGGGACGCGGCCGGGGAACGGCCGCGCTGGCGTGGTCCTTTCGTCGCGAGACAGGAGGAAGACACATGGCGGAGAACGGCAAATCGAAGGTGCTTCTCGGCATTGTCGTGGTGGTTGCGATCATCGTGGTGGTGGCGGTGTACTTCGGACTGCAGCCGAAGGAGGGCAAGGCCGACGATTTCGAGTGTCTCAGCAAGAAACTTGTGGACGTCAAGGATGCGACGATCAAGCACGCCGACGGCAGCGACAAAACCGTCAAGACCGGCACGCTCGTCGTTCAGATCAAGAACAGGAGCGAGACCAACTACGCAAACGTTCTCGCACAGATCGTGTTCCTCAAGGACGGCAAGAAAGTCGGTGAGAAGAACGTGGTGTTCACCGACATCGATGCGGGGAAGAAAGCCGACGGCGAGTTGCTGGTCAAGGAGATTCCGGACCACGACGAGATGCGATGCAATTTCATGAACCCGGCGCCGAAGTGAGTCGCACCCACGGCGGCGTCAGCACGTGATGAAAGAGAAGGACGGGCCGACGGGTCCGTCCTTTTTCCTGTCCGAACGCCGAACGGACGAACACGGATTTCTTATTGACATAGTTGTCAAGGATGTTATCGTTGCATCAACGATCGGCACGACGTCGACCGTGACCAACATGCAAGGGGGAACCCATGGGCGGCTGGTACTGCTACGTCAAGGGAGAGCGCTACGGTCCCATTTCCGAGGAGCAGCTCCAGGGGTGGATCACGGAGGGGCGGGTGCGCCTCAGCGATTCGATCTGGACGGAGGGAATGAGCGACTGGACGCCGGTGTACATGGTTCCGGAATTCGAGGGGGCCGGCATGCCGTTCGGCGGCGGCACGGGCGGACGGACGCCGAACTACGAGCTGATGGCCCAGGCCCGCCAGGCGCTGGACGGTCAATGGGGACTGGCCATCGGCGTCGGGCTTCTCTTCCTCGTCATCAACATGGTCATCGGGGCGATTCCGGGGGGAAATATTGCGCAGTTGGTCATCGGCGGCGCACTGGAGCTGGGGTTGGTGATCTTCTTTCTCGCCCTGGCGCGACGCACGGAACCTCGCGTCGAGATGCTGTTCTGGGGGTTCAAGCGGTTCGGCGCGGCACTCGGGGCCTATCTGCTCAGGCTGGTCTTCGTATTCCTCTGGTCGCTGCTCTTAATCGTTCCGGGCATCATTGCGCAGTTGAGTTACTCGCAGACGTTCTATCTCCTTGCGGACCATCCCGAGATGGGTCCGCTCGAAGCCATCCGTGCCAGCAAGGAGATGATGCGGGGACACAAGTGGCGGCTGTTCTGTCTCGGTCTGCGGTTCCTCGGGTGGATTCTGTTGAGCATCCTCACGTGCTGCATCGGCTTCATCTTTCTGATGCCCTACATCGGGGCCAGCTATGCGCGATTCTACGAGGACCTCAAACCGTCGCGTGCCGGGGATGAAGAGAAGGCGTCGACGCCGGGCGCGTTGACCGAGACATCGCCACGGGACCAGCTGCCGCCGCCTCAGGATGACCGGGGCGAATCCGAATTCGAGGTGTGAGTGACACTGCGACCAACAAAAAAGGACGGGCCTCTCGGCCCGTCCTTTTTTTTCGTGCGTGCAGTGTCTCAGCGCAGCTTGATGCGCATGATGCGCGTCTCGTACGGCGCCAGCGTCATGACCGGTGAGGGCAGCTTCTTCTCGACGTTCACGTGGAAGATCGACGCGAAGGCTTTGCCCTTGGCGTTGAGCGTGATCGTCTGTGCCTTGCCGGTGTCGTTGTGCAGGTAGGTGAGGTACTCACCCTCGAAGCGGACGGTGCGGCTCTCGACGCCTTCGGGGTATCCCCCGACGAGGGTCTTCGCACGGATGGGTCGGTCGAATTTGAGCTTGTTCATCAGCCGATCGAACATGACCTTGCGGGCGGCCAGCGACATCTGTGCGGCCATGTAGACGATGCGGCCGCGGCCGAACCGACGCACGAGCACCGCTGGCTCGTTGCTGCCGGCATACACCCGGTGCACCTGCCAGTCGGCCGAGGCCTGCACGGTCTGCAGCACGCCCTCGGCGTCCAGGAACACGGGACAGGTGGGGTCGAGACGGGGGCCCTTGCGCACCAGCCTTCGACGGGGCATCTCCTTGACGATGGTCTTCGCGACCGGTCCCTGGATGAAATCGAGTTCACCCGACTGGTCGATGCCGCGCTTGGCTTCGCCGGCCATGTACTGGGGCACCTCTTCGCCGGTGATCTTGATGCCGATGTCGGCCAGGTATCCGCGCTTGCGGTTGTACTCATCCGCGATCAACGACGTCGGGGTGATGATCAGCGTCCCGCCGTTTTTCGTCCAGATCTTGATCTGCTCCCAGACCGGTGCGCTCACGTAGCGTGCCCCAGGCACCACCAGGAGCTTGAATTCCCCGAGTCGGCCTTCGAGGATCATCTTCGACGAGGCGAACCCAACCGGGACATCCAGCCGCACCGCGGCCCCGTAGCTACGCTCCATCTCGAAGGTGTAGGGGGTCTTGTTGCCCTGTGCGCCGGGGTGTTTCTGGATGAGCGTCGCCTCGGGATACAGCATGGCGACCTCGGGCTTCGCCGCCGGGAAGGGCGCGATGTATTTCGCCAGGCGTCTCACGTCGAGCGCGGTTTTCATCACCGCGGCCACCTCGGGCAGCGTGCGCTGGTGCGAATGCTTCATCGAGCTGGCGTAGAAATCGCCCGGCATCGTGGGCGGCCACCACCAGTAGTCCATCACACCGCACCCGTGCAGGAACATCAGGAAGCACGTGTTCGGCAGCGCGTGGTATTCCGGGTCGAGGATAAGTCTCGGCTCCTTGGTGAGCGAACGCTGGAGGTCCATGACCGAGGTGACGCCGATGGCGCGGCTTCCGGTTTCCGAAAGCCAGATGTCGGTCACCCCTTCGCGCATGAGGGCCTCTTCGTCGATGCCCTGTCGCCAGTAGCCCGCACCGAAGGGCGACCCGCCCCCGGTGGTGGTGAGACACCCGGGCAGCAGCTTGCGCATCTCGCCCTTCGCCCACTTCATGTAGTCGGTGAACCGCCACAGGTTGAACGCACCCCAGTCGTGATACTTCGCCGGGTTCTTCTCGGGTCTTCGGAAGTCGTACGACGGCATCGTCACGTCG
>Ga0272442_10012474_pt1 | contig 10260 bp, 5 predicted proteins | sample SSMForm2O_FD_200262 | JGI IMG/M metagenome (GOLD analysis project Ga0272442, IMG submission 200262) | Marine sediment archaeal communities from Little Sippewissett salt marsh, Falmouth, MA, United States - SSM-Form-2O | ecosystem: Environmental > Aquatic > Marine > Wetlands > Sediment ... | reverse complement strand
ATGAATCCCATACGATGACAAGGGGAATGCTCGGTGCGAGTCACGCAAAGAAAAGACCGTGCTCGAACTCGAAGGCGATACGCCTGAGTCGCTCGGCCCGAGAATGCCGCGTCCTCCGTGTTCACCAAGCACAACGACATATGAAGATGTCCTTGTTTCGTCCGCGCATGGAGAAACGGAGACAGTGCCGTCGGCCACAACAGCCGCAGACACCTCAAGCACGCCACCGCAGGCGGCACTGCTGCCGCCGACGATGCCGCATAATCCAAGGATAAGTGGGAATTGGCTTCCCCAGCCTAAACGCATCTCCCCGTCTCCTTACGGCTCACCCTCCCGACATCCTTTCGTGAGTTACCGCCACCCCCCCTTGTACCCGGAGATGGCCTTCTCGGTCCAACGTCTCGTGTACGATACGAGCACCTCTTGACGTTTGTCAAGTGAAAAGCAGTCAGAAACAACGATTTTCTGCCCCACCAGCATTCATGCGTCCGGCTTGATACGCGTCGCCCGCCGCCGAGTTCAGACAAGTGCGGCGATTTGTCACATCAGGGAGTCCTGCCGTCCGGCACACGCGCGTCCGGTAATGCCGAGGCCGCCACTCCCATCCGTTCGCTTCCGCTTCTTTTCGCACCACGAGAAGCCGGACGTCTGGCTGGGATTTTACCCGCGCCCCTATACGGACGGGGAACGACGCAAAGGAGTAGCAGAGGCTTCGCGCAGGCACGACGAATATGGCGAGACGCGATTGACGAGAGGGTGTTGCCCCGCTACCCAGAGCAAAAAAAGAGCCGGGACAGATCACCACCAACCTGTCCCGGCAATATCATGCAATCGATTGTACGCCCGGTGTCACACGGCCCTGCGTCTCCGCAGCCAACCGACCAGGCACGTACCCAAACCGCCAAGCAACAAAGCGCCCGGAGCCGGGATGCAGATTGTATCTACATGAATCCAATCCAGCATCACTCCGGTAACGTCGGCAGTAGCGCCACCGACGGGTAGAAGACTAAACTCTATCTCCTCGTACCGAGGATTAGGATAGATTCGTACGCCGAAATCGGCTGCCTGGCTCGGACCGCCTTGATCAAGAAGCCATTCATAGGTGAAGGTCGCGCCGCCATCTACAGCGAGCAATGCAACCGGTTCCACACCTGCGAAAACGCCGCCGAGATCGACCCAGATTTCCTTCATGGCGTTAGGCTTATCGTAGTTATCGATCTTCAGCCGAATGGCCATGGCTGCGCTGCTCGTGAAGGCGCCGTTTGCATATACTACGCCGCTTTCGCTGCTGAAGCCGGCTGTGGCTACCTGGTCACCCGGCGTGATCTCAAGCGGATCCGCTTCGGTGGGATTTGCTTGATACGCATCGGGGTAGCCGGCGGCGCTCGTATTCTCGACCTCGTCCGCATTAAAATCCCAGAAAACGTGCAGAGTCCCCGCGCCTCCTGGAGTCCAACCTCCCAGGTGCGGGCTCAGGACAGCGCCCGAGGCATCCATAACCGGATTCGCCAGCGCCGCTGGCGCGGCTAAGGCACAAATTGCTAATGCAACCAATAATTTCTTCATTTCTTGACCCCGCAAATCATGCATTCTCTCTTATCACCCTCTACTCCACCGGGGTCCGACCCGGGGGCCGGACCCCGAACGATTGCTTCCTTCACTACATACTTCTGCGTCGTCGCAGCCAGCCTACCAAGCCGACGCCCAGCGAGCCGAGAACGGCCGCACCCGGCGCGGGCACGGGCGGCGTGTCCTCCACGAAGAAATCGATCTCCAACCTCGACCAGTCAATGGTCAGGGCGTATGTGGCTGTCCCAGAACCGGCCCAATCGGAATGAATATCGACCCCGGCGAAAACCGAACCAGGTGACCCGTCGTCGTTCAGGATCGTGTCGACCAAACCCAGAGCCTTCAAATCGAAGCGTGTTACTTGCCAGTCAACCACCGTGCCGCCCGGAGTGTCAAGCAGCCCCGTCAACTCGCCGGGGGTGAGTTTCGTGGGGGCAAGTCCCCCGGTCATATTGATGCCCGAGTACGGGCCAATGGTCGGATCGAGGTATATCTCGTGGACATGCAAAGGCTTCAGGTGGCTACGAATGATAAGCTCGGCGCGAGTCACAGTGGCCGTGGCCGGGACGTCACTGAGATCAATCGTGTGCGTCCAGCCCCAATCGTTATATGCCACCAGCGGGTTTATGGCGTAGCTGAAATACGTACCCGGCTGACCGTCGCTTTCATCAACGTCATCTACCTTGTATATCGGGCCGGCATAGGCCGTGCTACCGAACAGCAGAAGAATCAAAGTCCATTTCACAATCTTGTGCAACTTCTCCATACTCCGTTTCCCTTTTTGCAATCTACTCACTCTCTTTTTCGGCGCTGTGCGCCACGTCACTTCATTTCCAACTCTCTTCACCAAGCCGATGACAGGGCTCGTCGCCGGCGTACGAAACTCAGCAGAACCGCACCGAGGCCGCTTAGCACCGCCGCGCCCGGCACGGGAACGCAAGGCGTATTCTCTGTCAGCACGATGTTGTCGATCTTCGGCCCCGCGTAGTCGCGGGCGCCCGAGACGTCGTACCAACCCTTGTCGTTGCCGAACAGGAGTTGTTCCATCTGATCGGTACCCCAAAAATCATAGCTGACCGTCGCGAAAGGAGCGTCCCAGTTGACGTCCCACGTTTTCAACGGAGCCATGTTGGAAACGACGCCAAATCCCACGCTATCGCTGGCGCTGGCTTGCCCAGCAAGGCTGTTGTTTCCTGCCAGACTGAACGTCACCGTGTACATCGTATCCGACGCCAGATAGAAGCTCTGATTGGACACGAGAAAACCGGGATCATCGCTGCTGCCGTCCAGGTCGATATAACAACCGTTGCCGGGCAGAACATCCTGATATGTCACGGTGCCGTCCTGGCTCGTGCCCAGGACGTCTACGTGGCCATAGTGGACCGTCCAATGGGCCAGTACCGTCACATCCGAACCGGGTGTCTCATTGTCGAAATCGTCTTCAAACAGCACGGTCGGAGCACTCCAACTCGTTCCCGCCAACATCAAAGCCACTGTCAACCCTGTCACACAGATCCTCATGCTCAAGCTCTCTCTCTGACCCCGCTCTTGATTCTCTCATATGAGTAGCCTTCCTCTAACTTCCGTGCCAATTTGCAAGTGTGACCCCGTACACGTTGTCGCCGTTGCTGCTATCACATCACCTTCCAGCCGGTAGAGTCCTGCGCACCGACCCTACCTTCGAGAAGATGGGCGCAACGTTGAATGAGGAATCGGCGGGAGGTCCGCGCGCCAACTGCGCGAACATCAACCGTATGACACGAAATACAGGCTGATGCAGATCGAGACATGTGCCCCGCGCGAAACCAAACCATCCCGCTCGCCAAATCGCGGCCGTCGCGGGAGCGCCGCCACGTGGCAGATTCAAGCGGGGAACGTTGCAGAATCTCCTTTGCTGGTGAGGGAGATGCAGGTGCGCGGCCCGGCGCGGGGATACGGTGTGGGCATCCCACAACGACGAGCCTCGTGCGGACTCCTGGTGGCGATGCAGAACGATACCCGGCTGCACCACCGGCAGACTTCTTTCCTTCTTCTCCAACACCTCTCCTCCTGACGGCGCGTAGCAGACCGTCTACAGACGGCGGTACTGCGCACCATTAGGAAACACCCATACTCCGTAACACACTCTCCGAGGGGGGACCCTCCATCCCTGAGGTATCTCCACCAACTCGCATTCTACGCGTGCCCACCCGTCATGTCAAGAAAATTCCGGAAATTGCAGAAAAAGGCCCGTAAGAGCCCCATAAGGGCCCTTATCGTCAGCCAGGGCGGAATATGACGCTCCTACAGCACTTCTGCAGTACACGTTTGGTGGTATAGCAGCGTCAAAGGGATGTGCCGGCTGCCTCGCTTGCCGGCTGGGAGAAGGGGTGAACCGGGTCGCAACGCCAGACGGCGTTGTGATCGGCTGGGTCGAGGGTCGGCGGGGCTACCTCGTGGGTTTGGGATTGAGCGTACCGATCGAGGCCTCGATCGGAAGGGATGGGTGGGCGGCAATCCTCGACAGAGCCGTTCTGCGCTCTGTACCTCGCGTGCCGTTTATGCGCAGCGTTTCCTCAGGAAGCGCCACAGCCTCGCGCCCGCCGGCGGTCCTGCAGGGCAGACCGGCAGCGGGACGTTCGCTCTGCCCCAGGGGGCGGGAACAAGAATATCGTCAATTCACCCCCTGCAAGCGGTCGAGAAGTTGCCCGGCGTCGGCCAGATCCTCCGGCGAGAGTCCGCCGACGTCGTCGTGCTGATTCATGGCGGCCGTCACCTCTCGCACGGCCTCGGTCGTGCGACCGGTCTTCTCATAGGCGCGGGCCAGATGAAAACGGGTCGCCGCCAGCGAAGGCGCGTTGGGCAGGTACAGTTCAAGACACCGCTGGAAATCGGCGACGGCCTTTTCGTAGTGCGCCCCGTCAGCCGCACCCAGGCGATAATGAATGACGCCCCGCGTATCAATGAGGTCGACGTAATCCGGGGCAATCTGCAAGCCCCTGTCGGCCAGCGCAAGGGCCTCCTGGTATTGCTGCTTTTCCTCGCAGAGGATCCACGCCAGGTTGTTCGCCGCAACTACGTTGTTCGGATCGATTTCGAGGATCTTACGATTCAAAGCGACCGATTCCTCTTCTTGTCCGGTGGTCTGTTTCAAAACCGCCAGAAGACCGAGGGCGGCCATTGATTCTGGACTACGCTCCAAGACCTCGCTCAGCAGCGCTTCGGCAATCGTCACCGCCTCAGGCGCCCCGGCGGCCCTCGCCACAAGCAATCCAGCCACATTCATGCGAGTGTTGACATCCTCCGGATTCTTCTCGAGCCACTGGGTGACCCGCTCGCGTAATTGGGCCCAATCTTTGTCGATCGCCAAGAGTTGAGCCGTAGTGATGAGGGGGGCCGGATTGTTCGGCTCCGCCCGCATTCGTTCGTCGAGCAAAGCGCGACCTTCGCTTTTCTTTCCGCTCCGGTAGAGGCAGTACGCCAGACGCATTTCGACCGTAACATCATTGGGATTGCTGTCAGCCAATTGCCTCAGGGTCGGGACCGCCAGTGCCGGGGAGCGGGCCGCCTCCGCCTCGGCCTTGAGCAGCAGCAACTGCCGATCCTGTTCGCTGTGCGCCAGGCCGCGTACGGCCGTATCCAGCGCTCTGCCGGCCTGTCCACGCTGCAACTCCAGATTGCCCAACAAGTGCCATGCCTCCGCGAGGGTGGGCTGGGCATTGGTCACCTCCCGCAGCATGCTCTCGGCCTGTTGGACAGCGGCTTTCGTACGCTCCGACAGCAACAGCCGGATTTTCAACATCTGAAGCGCAATATCGTCCGGATGGGCCTGCAACGCCCCGTCCAACATGGAACGGGCTTCTTCACGCAACTGGGGGCTTTGCGACGTGAAATACATCTCCATGGCCAGCTTCTGTATGGGCAGACTCTCCGGGGCACGGCTCAGCGCCTGTTGGATATCCGCAAGCGCTTCATCCGTACGACCGAGCGACCGGAAAAAGGCCGCTCGCTCCACCCACAGGCCAAGACTGTTCGGATCCATTTCGATCGCACGGTTAAAATCCGCAGTCGCTTCGTCGTTGGCCCGCAACGCCACATACGTCTGCGCCCGCAGCAGATACGCTGACGCCGTCCCGAAGCGGTCTATCGTTTCGCTGCACAGGCGTATCGCCTCTTCGTGGTTGCCGCGCAGAACTTCAAGCCGGACCTTCGCCGTCGTGACAGCGCCGGATTCGGGAGCCTTGCTTTCGATCTCTCTCAGGAGGACCTTCGCTTCCTCAAACTTTTCTTGCTGCATCAGGAGCAGCGCCAGTTGCAGACCGGCCGATACGTCATTCGGATCCTTATTGACAAGCTGCTGGAATATGCCCGAAGCCAGATCAAGTTCGCCCGCTCGCCAATGGTCCTGCGCCTCGAAGCGTTGACCGTACGATTCCAGCGCGTCCAAATCCGGGTGTTTCAGATCGCGCCGGGCTGCGTCGTCGAGAATCCTCTGGGCCTCTTGGGCCCCTTCCCTCGTTCCGGCTCGTTGCAGAGCCGCAGCCGTTTGCGCAATAATCAGTACATTGTCGGGCGAACGGCTGAGGGCCTCTCGATATACGGACAGCGCCTGCTCCTGCCGACCGGCCTTCTCGTGCGCCGCGGCCAGGAGCAGGCGACTGGTCTGATCGTCGGGATTGGACAGCAGATTCTCCCGAAGCAGTCTCGTTGTCTCGGCGTAGACGTCGTTGAAATCGCCGGAGACGATCCACACCCTCGCCTGCTCCAAGCGCCACTGCCAGCCCGCCTCCCCCTCGAGCGTCTTGATCTCATCGACAAGTTCCTGAGCCCGCTGCGCGTCCGTCAGCACGGTGGGCTGGGCAAGGAGGCGACGCTTGATCTGGATATCGTCGGGAAACTTCTCCTGAAGCTCTTTGAGCCACTGCTGAAGCTTCTCCTCCTGCGCCCAGAGCCGGTAGAGATCCGCCAGAAACAAGCCCAGAACCTGTCGGGCCTGAGGCTGATCCATTCGCTCCATGGCGTTGCGTACCACCGACTCACATTGCTCGCGGTCTTCTTGTTGATTCAACATAAGAACAAGGCGTCGCACCGGCTCAAGAGCCTGGGGGAATTGCTCAATGGTTCCGCGCATAAGTTCGATGGCTTCCGGAACCTTTTCGTCCGCCGCCAGGAGCTGTCCCTCCAAGAGAATCAACCGAAGATCTGCGGGGTGTTCGCTCTTGAGCTGGTTCAACAGGGCAGTGGCTTCGGCCATCTTGCTCTGTCTCATCGCCACCTGGACCCGCAGCAGTCCGATTTCAACTGTGTTGGCGTCTCCCTCCTCGGTAAGGGCTGCCAAATCCTTTTCGATGTTCGCCCACGTGGCGGCATTGCCGTCGCCTGATGCTCCCGCCGCTCCCAGCAGAGCCGTGCGGGCCTGTAATTCCAGCAACGCTGCCTGTTTATGTCCCGGTGCGAGCCGCAACACCTCACGCGCTTCTTGGCGCACCGCGGCCCAATCCCCCGTTCGACTGCGAAGTTCCGCCAGCGCCAAATGACCCCTCGCATCGGTCGGGTTCTCCGCGGTCAAAGCTTGAAGTTGACCGGTTGCCGATTGCATGTCACCCAACTGAGTAAGTACTGAGGCAAGCATGAGACGCACCGGCATGTCACGCTGAAGTGGAAACCGATGTGCCGTATAACCTTGTTCAATCGCCTCCTGCCAATGCTCGGCCGCCTCCTGAGACTTGCCTTGAACGCTGGCCAAAAGACCTTCCAGGAAGGCCACACGCGGCAGTCCTAAATCTCTATCTCGCATCTGTTGGATATACGTCTGTGCCTCGTCCGGCTGGCCGGCCCGAATGAGCAATTCGGTTGCCAGGGCCATGAAATCCCACGGTTGAGGCGCCAGTTTCTCCAGGCCGCTGGTCGCAACCTCGGCCATCTCTTCGGCCGTGCCGGAACGCAGCGCCAGAGCGGCCCAGGTTTGCCAGAGCATTACGTTTTCAGGTATCTGCGCCTTCAGCGCCACCAAATGGTCCCTGGCCGTGTCAAGTTCGCCGACACGAATCAGCAACTCAGCCAATTGCAGGCGCACCTCCGGGTCTGCGGGCTCCATTTTCTGAGCCACGTCAAGGTCAGCCAGCCCCTCCTCGGCCTCTCCGGTTCCCAGACGAAAGCGGGCCCGCGCCAAATAGGCATCGGCCGACTGGGGATTCTGGCTCACCATTTCGTCAAACCACTCGGCCGCCGGTCGATTGAAGTCTTCCGGTCGGCTTTGGGCCAAGACACCCAGTATCTCGTAGACGCGGACCCGAGCGGGATCGTCGCGAACCACCTCACTGAGAGTCGTTTCAGCCTCCCGGTATTTGCGCTGCCGCGCCAGGGCGATGCCCAGCATCCGACTCAGATTCGGATCCTCGTGGTTCTCTAAATACCCTTTGGCGATGAGTTCCGCCTCGCCCGGCGTTCCCATGCTGATGTAGAGATCGGTGAGACGGTTCGCCGCCTCGGCGTTATTCCGATCCAATCGAAGAACCGCCCGGTACGCCGCGACGGCCTGTTGAATGTGCGGACCCGTAACAGGTCTGCGATTCAACTGCGCATCGGCATACTTCAGGAGAACCGCCTGGTCATCACCGTGAACACCAAGATAGCGCCCAAATTGATTGGCCGCCTCATCCCAATCCTGCTGGGCGTATGCCTCTTCGGCCCGTGGAAGCGCGTCTTCCGCCCGCGCGTTTCGCTGCCACTGGCGCAGGGCAAAGGCCGCCCCGGCAAAGACGGCGACCCCTACAACCAATACGATAGCCAATTTCCAATTGAAGTATCTTGCCGCCATTGATTCTGCCCTTTCTGCGAAGACCGCAAGGCCCCAGACAGGCCGCCTCGTCTGTACCCGGCTACCTGCTGAAGACCCGGCGGCAGCCTCTCGGACGTATCCTTAACTGGTTGTCTTAGAAGAGGAGTTTTGCAAAAGTCCAGTTAGAACTGACGGACGAAGTTGTAGACCATTCTGGTGAAGGTGCGCCAGCAGATCCACAGATCCATCCGCAGGGAAAGTTCACGCACGTACTGCGTATCGTAATGAATCCATTCCTGGAAATCCTTCATCGGCTCACGGGTGCGGCAGACCTGCCACATCCCGGTGATACCGGGCCGGATGGAAAGCCGCGCGTCGCGCCACCAGGCACACAGCGTGTTCTCCGACTCCGGGGACGGACGCGGGCCAACAACGCTCATGTCGCCCATCAGTACGTTAAAGAACTGCGGGATTTCGTCAAGATACGTTTCGCGCAGGAAGTGTCCCACGGTGGTAATGCGCGGGTCGTCGGCCATTTTGAATTGCGGCCCATCCACTTCGCTCACGAAACGCAGCTTGTCCTGCATCTTGTCGGCCCCCGCCTTCATCGTCCTGAACTTGATGCAGTCAAAAAGCCTGCCGTGCAGACCCTGGCGTTTGTCCTTGAAAAAGACCGGCCCCGGCGAGTTGATCTTCACGGCCAATGCGATGAACGGAATGATCGGAGCGAAGAGAACGAGAACCCCAACTGCCGCAAGAACGTCGGCAACGCGTTTGCCGAATCTGGCATAGGAAAACACCGGCCAGTTCCGAAACACACTGCCACTCTCTGAAAGATCGGTCCCGCCGCTGGAACGACAAGCTGCATTCAAGACCGAACGCGAACTCGCGAACACCTTGTCTTTGACGAGGATCGCGTGCTTGACGATCTGGTCACGCTTCACTTCCGTCCCGCTGCCGACGATCGAAGAATCCACCACGCCACCGGTACGGACGGTGCCCCCATCGCAAATGATGCTCGGTCCGATCACAACGGCCTCCGGCTCGACGCGGGCGCCACGACCCAGCAGCACCGGACCGATGAGCCGCGACCGCGAAGAGATGCCGTCGGCTTCGTCCGACGAGAGCCCGGCCCGTTGTTTCACGGCGTCCGTCTCGCCACCAGATTGTGAGAAGGAATCGAGTGCCGCGCGGCAAAACGACAGAAGGCCGTCCCCTGAATTCAGGTCGAACGCCAGCCCGGCAAGAGATATGGAGTTCACGGCCAACCCCTGTGACCGACACCGTTCGGTCACAGCGCGGAAATCGCGAGGCAGCCCGTTCGCAAATAGTGCACCTACAGCTTCCACTCTCACAAATAAGTGATGAGGCCAATCAGCCGGAAACGGGATCGGCTCGCCCGAATCCTCGTATTGCCTTCGATAGCCGACCAGCCGGCCCGCCGGCGTGAGGCGAACGCGCTCACGATAGGCGGCGAGTCGCGGGGCAACCGTGACCGCTACGACATCAGCAGCACTCCCATCAAGAACCGAAGTGAGGAGTCTGCCGTTCAGCCTTGTCGCGAAATGTCCGTTGCAAATCACAAGCCACGGATGCTGGTGAAACGCTTCTCTGATCTTGGTATCAACGTCCACCGTGTCGGCGTAGGACACAAAGCGGCCGACATTGTCAGGCGGACGCATCTGCCAGTGGCGGGGCAGGGCCCACACGACGTCAGCCGGACCTGCCGAATCAGCCCCCAGGGCCAAACCCGTACCGGCATCAGACAAGCGCCATTGCCGCCGCAATCCATCGAACACCAGGCGGTTCAGGGGCGCCGCCCCCACGGCGTAGCGAAGGAGTTCCTGCTTGGGACCAGCTTGGCCGCCGTTCAACTCTCGAAAAACGATTAGCCGCATTGCCGCTCTGTACTCTTCGGCCAGGATTTGGCA
>Ga0272442_10012473_pt1 | contig 10261 bp, 9 predicted proteins | sample SSMForm2O_FD_200262 | JGI IMG/M metagenome (GOLD analysis project Ga0272442, IMG submission 200262) | Marine sediment archaeal communities from Little Sippewissett salt marsh, Falmouth, MA, United States - SSM-Form-2O | ecosystem: Environmental > Aquatic > Marine > Wetlands > Sediment ... | reverse complement strand
ATGGTTGAGCTGGAAGAGAGGCTTTGCCATCTGCACTTCAGTGAGATGGTCCCCTACTACATCATGCGGTACGGTTTCTATGAGGGCCATACGGACTACCGAGCTGATCCGATTGCCATCGCGTACATCTTCGGCCTGAGAAGCGTTGAGGAAATCGAGCATGCTTTTCCGGGCCGCCTGCACAGAACCCTCTTCAGCCATTTCACTGGGGAAGGCACGGCCGGTTAACTGTCCGCGGCGCTGCGTTCTGCTCTGTCACCAATCGATCCCGGCGAATTGATGCGCCAAAATGGGTTGATATGGCCTCTCGGGAACAGTATCGTTCTGGTGCGGGTGGCGTAAGATCTGGCGCAGGTGCGTTGATGACACAGGGAATCGAAGCGATCTTGTTTGACTGGGGCGGTGTGCTGATCGACGATCCGGGGCCGGGGCTGATGGACTACTGTGCCAAGGCGCTGGGTGTGGACGTGGACGGGTACGTTGCGGCGCACAAGCGGCATGGCGAGCCCTTTCAGAAGGGCGAGATCAGCGAGGTGGTTTTTTGGCATCGCGTGTGCGGCGATCTGGAGCGGCCGGCGCCTGAGGTTGCGTCACTGTGGGGGGCGGCCTTCCGGGCGGTGTACTCACCGCGACGAGAGGTTTTCGACCTGGCGCGGCAGTTGCGGGAGACGGGCTATAAGACGGCGTTGCTTTCAAACACCGAAATGGCGGCGATGGAGTTTTTCGGTGAGCTGGGCTACGACATGTTCGATACGTTGGTGTTCTCGTGCGCGGAAGGGACGTTCAAGCCGGAGCGGCGCATCTACGAGATCACGGCGCAGAGGCTAGGCGTCGATTCAGAGCGATGCGTGTTCGTCGATGACCGCCAGGCGTTCGTAGACGGGGCCGTCGCTGCGGGCATGAGTGGTGTTCTCTACCGCGATTTCAGACAGGTGTGCCAGGCCTTGCGCGAGCACGGCGTGGCCTTGTAAGGCAGGTGGATTGTGGACCTCTCGAAATTGTTGCGTCATAAGCCCGTGCTGTTGTTGGACGGGGCGATGGGCACGCAGTTGGATAAGCGTGGTCTGATGTCCCGGGGGCGGACGAACCTCGATTGTCCTGAGGTGGTGCGCGAGGTTCATCAGCAGTACGTGCAGTGCGGCTGTGACATCCTGACGACTAACACACTGACGATGAACTGCATCTATATCGAGACACACGACGTGGGTGTTTCGGTGGAGGCGGTGAACCGGGCCGGGGCGGAACTGGCGGACCAGGCCTGCGACTGTGACACGTTCGTGCTGGGCAACCTCAGTTCGACGGGGCAGTTGCTCGAACCGTATGGCGCCTATACGGAGGCACAGTTTGTCGAGGCGTTCGGCGAGCAGGCGGCGGTGCTGGCGGATGCGGGCGTTGATGGTTTGCTCATCGAGACGGTGTTCGATTTGCGCGAGGCATTATGTGCGCTGCGGGCGTGCAAAGAGCGTACGGCGTTGCCTGTGCTGGTGTGCATCGCGTTTCAGACGGAGGAGAAAGGCGGGCGGACGATGATGGGGGATACGGTCGAGCAGTGCGCGAGACAACTGACGGAAGCCAAGGCCGATGCGGTCGGGGCCAACTGCGGCGATCTTGATCCGCAGCAAATGGCGCAGCTGGTGGCGCTATTTAAGGAAGCGACCGACCTGCCAATCGTGGTGCAGCCCAACGCGGGCAAGCCCAGGCTCGTGGGGGACAAGACCGTTTTCGATATGGCGGCGGGGCCGTTTGCCGAAGGCGTGGCGGCGTGCATCGAGGCCGGCGCGCGGATTGTCGGCGGCTGCTGTGGGACAGGTCCCGAGCATATCAAGGCCGTGGGCGCGGTGATCAAAGGCATGTAACCGGGCGGGCCGGAGCCCCGTCGGATCAGTGAACTACCATCTTGTCATCCTGAAGAAGCCTTATCTGGATTTGATCCTGAACGGGCGGAAGATGATCGAATCGCGACTGACCAAGGCCAAGACGGGGCGTTCGGGCGTGTGCAGGCCGGTGATACGCTGTTCCTGAAGGCCAGCGGCGGGCCCGTCTGCGCGACGGCGACGGCGGCCGATGTGAAATACTATCCGAGCCTGACACCAGAGAGGGTGGCTCAGATCAGGCGGCAATACGGGGCCGAGATCGGTGGAGACGACACGGTCTGGAACGAGCTGATGGATCGCAACTGCGGCTTTCTGGTCTGGCTGGCGGATGTGAGGCGTTTCGAGCCGGTGTGGATTGCGAAGAAGGACTGGCGCGCGTGGGTGGTGCTGCGGCCCGGTAAGAACTTCGGGCTGTTGGAGCGCGTGAGATCGGATGCCGATCCGACACGAACGGACTGAGAGGCGGCCGCTGCGCTGAGCGCTGGATCGCGGTTTGCTCCATCTAGTGGTTCGTCGGCTTCAGATGCTTTTCCAGGAACGCCCTCGTCAATCTGGCCACGTTTGGATCTCGGAACCGGCCGTGGCCTTCTCCTTTGACCGTATAGAACGAGACCGGGGCTGCTGCTTTCTCCAGCGCGTCTCTTAACAGCACGCTCTGCTGATAAGGCACGAGCGGGTCTCTGGTTCCGTGGACGATCAGGAAGGGTGGATCGTCTTTGGATACGTAGGTGATTGGATTCGCTTTCGCGACGCGCTCTTTGTTCTTTTGAATCGGCCCGCCGATCAATTGCGACTCGGGGGAGTCAGGCGTGTCATGCACCATGCCATTAGGGAGGCGTTGGGCGTCCATCTGAAGGAAGTCTGTGGGTCCGAAGTAATCGACCACGGCCTGGACGCGGCTGGATACCTCGAGGTTCGCTCCCACTTCGAATTCCTTTACGTCGCCCGTGGTGCCAAGCATGGCGACCAGGTGCCCGCCCGCTGATGGCCCCCACGCCCCGAAGCGATTCGGATCGAGACGGTAGGTTTGCGCGTTGGCGCGCAGCCAACGCACGGCGGCTTTCACGTCCTCGATTTGGGCGGGGAAGATGGCGTGTTGACTCAGGCGATAGTCAAGACTGGCGACGGCGTAACCGGCGGAGAGGTATTGCAGCGGAACGCCGCCTTCCTTGCGTCCGGCGCGAAAGGCTCCCCCATGCACCCAGACGATGAGCGGGAGGCGCTGTCCTTCTGGTGGGACATAGAGGTCCAGCTTCTGGCGCTGGTGTCCGTCGGCGACATAGGCGAGGTCTCGATAGGCCGTCGTGCCTTCGGGCATCTCCGGTAGCTTGCGGAGGGCTTGACGTTGTGCCAGCAGTGAAGGGGCCGACAGGAAGAGGACAGTTGAAAGGACAGTAGCTGTGATCCGCACGATTGGCTTTCGCATTGAGTCTGGTCCTTTCTCTTTGCGGTTCGGGGTTGATCCGGCCGGGCCGGCAACGCGTCTGGCCAAGATCACCTCCGACTGATATACTCAGTTGCCCCACGTGGCAAGTTATTGTCTGCTTTTTCTGGTTACGCCAAGACGCGTTCCTATCAGGGACGGGCATGGGCAAACATGGACTTGAGGGCCACTAACCTCCTGTCCAAGCCATACTTATGAAGAAGCGCAGGAAATGGTGTAACCGGGACTCCCTGTCTTGCACTAACAGGGTCAGAGCGGCGGGTGGTGGGGTTGCGTCCTCAAAGAGGGACATCGGACTAATGAAACGAAAGGAGAAACAGATGGTGAGAAGAACGCATCGACGGGCTCTTGTCGTAGGCAGCTCGGCTGTCGCGGTCGTTCTGGTGATCCTGCTCTCGAGCGCCCCAGCTCAACGGGGATTCCGAGGACGTGGGGGCGGGCAAGGGGATGCACAACTGGAGAAGCCGCCGGTCCCGAAAGACGACAACGAGAAGAAGGTATTGGATATTCTCGCAGACATCCGGGCCACGCAAAGCTATCGGAACGTTCCGCCTCAGGATGGGCGTCTGCTCCGCATTCTGGCTGAGTCAATGAACGCCAAGCGCATCGCCGAACTCGGGACTTCGACGGGCTACTCAGCGATCTGGATGGGCCTGGCGTTACAGAAGACGGGCGGCAGACTGACGACGTACGAAATCGATGCGGGACGCGCCACCACGGCGCGGGCCAATTTCGAGCGGGCCGGCATGACGGATATCATCACGCTGGTGGAAGGGGATGCTCACGAGAAGGTCACATCACTGAAGGACTCAATCGACATTATCTTCCTCGACGCAGACAAAGAGGGCTACATCGACTACCTCGACAGGCTTCTACCGCTGATGCGGCCGGGCGGCCTGATCATCGCTCACAACATCACACCGGGGATGGCGGACCCCAAGTATATGGAAGCCATCACGACGAATCCGAATCTGGAGACCATCGTCCGAGGTGGTGTCAGCCTGACCCTCAAGAAGAACTGATTCGAGATCGCGCAACCAAAGGGACATAGACCACAAGGAAGATGGGTATGGCGAAGGACGAGTTGGAGCGCGGGTTTGGGCTGTCGACGGCGACGTATGTGGTGATCGCCAGCATGGTGGGTACGGGGATTCTGGTCTCGCCCGGCTATATGATGGCTTCGCTGAAGAACTATCCGGTGATCTTCGGGCTCTGGGCGCTGGGCGGACTGCTGGCGTTGTGCGGGGCACTGTGCGTGGCGGAGCTGGCGGCGGCATTGCCAAAGGCCGGTGGAGAGTACGTCTACCTGCGCGAGGCGTATGGGCCCATGCCGGCGTTTCTATCGGGTTGGACGTCGTTTTTCGTGGGGTTTTCGGCGCCGTTGGCAGTGGCCGGCTATATCGCGGCCATGTATCTGCTGACACCGTTCGGTCTGGCGGAGAAGAAGCGCCTCATCCAGATCGTGGGGGCGCTTGTTATCGCCGCCATCACCGTGCCCAATCTCTTCGGACATCGCCAGTCCGCGTGGACGCAGAATCTGACGACGCTGCTGAAGTTCGGCCTGTTCGTGGTTCTGACGATTGCCGCGCTGCTGTTCGGCAAGGGGCGACTGGCTCATCTTGGGGAAGGTCAACCGGTTGGCGAAGTCGACTTCGGCACGGCCGTGACGCAGTTGTTCTACGTGATGTTTGCCTACAGTGGCTGGAACGCGGCGAGCTATCTGGCGGGCGAGGTGCGTGAACCGTCGCGGACGCTTCCGCGCTCACTGCTGCTGGGGGCCGGACTGGTCGTCGCGCTATATCTGGGTCTGAACCTAGCCTTCGCGTATGCGGTGCCGCTGGCTGACGTGGGGTTCGACAACGCCGAGCGCGTGCCGCAACTCGCGGTGGCGAACCTGTTTGGAGCACGCGTGGGCAGCGTCTTCTCCGTGGCGTTGGGATTGACGTTTCTGGCGACGGTCAGCGCATTCGTCATCACGGGGCCGCGCGTGTACTATGCGATGGCACGGGACGGGCTGTTTCCTTCCATCGCCGGGCGCGTCAGCGCGAAGGGGCAGGTGCCGACGTATGCGATGGTCCTACAGAGTGTTTGCGCGATCGTGATTCTGTTCGTAACGGACTTCCAAAACCTATACCAGTATGCGGCGGTGGGGCTGTCGCTGTTTGCGCTGTTATTCATCGGGGCGGTGTACGTGCTGCGTTGGCGGCAGCCGGAAATGGAACGGCCGTTTCGGGTGCCCGGCTATCCCGTCGTTCCGGCGATCTTCATGGTAGTGACGGTGTTCATGGCGGTGTTTGCGTTCAAGCAGTGGCCGAAGCCCTCCCTATATAGTGTGGGGAGCATCCTTCTGGGCATTCCGGTCTACTATATCTGGTCTCGGGTTGGCCAGCGCACGGCGAGACGCACGTAGAGTGGGCGGGGCGAATCAAGGTGCGGGGGGCGGGTCTTAGCGGCAATCGCGGGGCAGGTAGACGGCGTCGGCGGAGATGTTGAATCGGCGGCAGAGGGCGTCCAGAAGCATTTCGAGCCGCTTGAGCTGGTAATCGGTGGGCAGCGCGGAGACGCCGTTTCCGATTAGACAGATGCAGATTGTCTCGTCGCCGCCTTGACTGATTGGGCTCAACGGAACGGACCTTTGTCTCTGCCAGCTCTCCGTGGTCTGGATCTCGCCATCGCCGGCACCGCTGCCATTGCAGAGGACGAAATGGCAGCTTATGTCGGCCGCGTTTCGCAGGCCCTGGGCGGCCGCCAAACGTCCGATGTTGCCACCTTTGGTTTCGCTGAAGCAGATTTCAATGCTGTTCCAGCGTTGGGGCGACTGGCTGACCTGCGAGCGAAGGGCGTGGTCGACGGAATCGAGGCGGTAGTAGGTAGACAGACAAAACGGACCTGCCGATGGAGGGTTGTTGCCAAGTGCCATCAAGACAACGGCGCCGACCGTCATGGAGATCAGCAGTGCTGCCAGGACTTTGACTACTCTTGGCTGGTTCGACATAGGCTCGTGACCATTCCCAACATTGCGCCGTGCGAAACTGCACCCCACTTCTTGCAGATTCGACAGCTTGTCCAACGGGGCACGTCTCTTGTATACCACTACATCGACCCTTACCAGGCTGCACCTTCAAAAAATGCTGAATTTTGCCCAGCCCGCCACCACGCTCGTATCGTGACATGGCGGGGTCAGATCATACCACACTGGGGGAAGCGCGTCCACGGCGCAAATGGATGACGTGCAATCGCTTGACCCTGGCGGTGTCGCGCGCTATACTGCGCGGCATCGCGCGACAGAAGCGCGGGCGTGCAAGCGACAGGATGTTGCAGGGACGTGCCGGCAGAGTGAAGGAGCACAGCAGTGGCGCAGTGGCGAGACTTATCGGCCGACGAGATCACTCAACTGCTCGCCCAGGACTGCGCGTGCAGCGACTGGGCGAGGGTCCAGGTGGCGGACGGCTTCGACGCGTCGCGCGTGCGCGCGGCGCACTTCTACGGCGACGTGAAGTTAGGAACGTTTCACGGGGAGGTTTCCTTCTTCGGTGGTGTGTCGAAACCGACGGGGATTTACCACGCCACAATCCACAATTGCACGATCGGTAACGATGTGTTCATCAGCCACGTCCGAAACTACATCGCCAATTACACGATCGAAGACGAGGCGGTGATCGACAACATCGATCTGCTGGCGGTAGACGGCGAAAGTGCATTCGGCAACGGCCTGGAAGTGGGCGTGGTGAACGAGGCGGGGGGCCGGGAGATCCCCATTTACGACCGGCTGTCGGCCCATACGGCGTATGTCCTGGCGTTCTACCGGCACCGACCGGCTGTCATTGCGAAGCTCAAGGAGATGATCGCCGGCTACGCCGGTTCTGTAACATCATCTGCGGGCCGCGTGGGGCGGGCGGCGCGAATCATGAATTGCCGCATCCTCAAGAACATCAAGATCGGCCCGGCCGCCATCGTTGAGGGGGTCAGCCGGCTGGAGAACGGTTCCTTGAACAGCAGTGTCGAGGACCCTGTTTATATCGGACCTGGCGTCTACGCGGAGAACTTCATCGCCTGTAGCGGATCGCGGATCACGGACGGCACGATCATCTACGAGTGCTTCGTCGGGCAAGGCACGGTGCTGGCCAAGGAATACTCGGCGGAGAACTCGGTGTTCTTCGCCAACTGCGGCGGCTTCCACGGGGAGGCGTGCGCTATCTTCGCCGGTCCTTATACGGTCACGCATCACAAATCGACGCTGCTGATCGCCGGGCTGTTTTCCTTTCTCAACGCCGGCAGTGGGACCAACCAGAGCAACCATCGATACAAACTCGGTCCGGTCCATCAGGGCGTGGTCGAGCGAGGCTCCAAGACGGGCAGCGATTCGTATATGCTCTGGCCGGCCAAGGTGGGCGCGTTTACGGCTGTGATGGGGCGGCACTATCGCAATTCGGATACATCCGATCTGCCCTTCTCCTATCTGATCGAGCACGAAGACCAGAGCGTTCTGGCGCCGGGGGTGAACCTTCGGAGCGTGGGAACGGTGCGCGACGCGCGCAAATGGCCGCAGCGCGACCGACGGAAGGATTCGCAGAAGCTGGATCTGATCAACTTCAAGCTGCTGAGCCCATTCACGATCCAGAAGATGATCAACGGGCGCGATCTGCTGCATAGACTCAGGGAAACGTCCGGCTCAAGGTCCGATTATTTCACGTATCATAATGTCAGAATCCCGGGTGCAGCGCTGGAGCGGGGCATCGAGCTTTACCAGATGGGCATCGACAAGTTCCTCGGCAACTGCCTGCTGCGGCGCCTGGCGAACCGAGAGTTGGGCAGTCTCGATGAGCTACGCGCCATCCTCAAGCCCGAGGCCGAAATCGGGCCCGGCAAATGGATCGATCTGGCGGGCATGTTCGCTCCTGAGAAGGCGGTGGAGCAATTGCTGGCGGATATCGAGAACGGTCAAATTGACAGCCTCGAAAGGCTGGATGCGGCATTTGCGGCCATGCACGAAGCGTATCCGAGTTACGAATGGGCGTGGGCCGCCGATGCCATCGAGAACCAGCTCGGCAAGACCATCGGCGCCCTGACGGCCGAGGACGTGCTCGAACTGGCGACGCGGTGGAAAGAGGCGGTTCTGGAGCTGGACCACCGGCTCTACGCCGATGCCCGGAAGGAATACGCTGCCACGGCGCGAACTGGGTTCGGACTCGACGGGGATGAAGAGACGCAGCGTCTGGATTTCGAGGCCGTTCGCGGTTCGTTCGAGGACGATGATTTCGTCGCGGAGATCGAGAAGCACATCGCCGCCAAGACGGAGTTGGGCAACGATCTCGTCCGCCGGATCGAGCGGCTTCGTCGCCGCGGATAGGCCGAGCAGAGACGGCTTCTACCCCAAACGACACAAGGGCCTGCGTTGACGGAAGGCCCTTGATCGATGGTATCGAATGCAGCGTGGTAGACTGCGTCAGTTCGTGTTGGCGTCGGCCGGTTTCGGAGGCGTTACCGGCGTCATCGGTGTCGGCGCCGGTGCCACTGCCTTGGGTTCGTCGTCCGAGACATGCACGATGGTCGCCTTTTCCCTCAACGCATCGACGTACGCCTTGGCAATCTCGTTCTTCTCTTCGTCCGTCAGCCCCTGGACGATCTGGGCCTTGACTTCTTCAAAAGGCGCGACGCTGGCCTCCTTGCGTTCGGTGACCTTGATAATGTGGTAGCCGAACTGGCTCTCGACGATATCGCTGACCTCGCCCGGCTGCAAAGCGAACGCTGCCTCTTTGAACGGCGTGACCAGGCGGGCGTCGCGTGTGAAGAAACCCAGATCACCGCCTTGGGCGGCGGAACGTGGATCGCCCGGGTTAGCCCTGGCCAGCTCGGCGAAGTCGGCGCCTTCCTTGATCTGGCCAAGAAGCTTCTCCGCTTTTGCTCGCGCGGCGACCTTAGCAAGGTTGGGATCGCTGTTGGGGTCCGAAACCTGCGGTTTGATCAGGATGTGGCTGGCACGGACCTGCTCGGGCGATTCGAATTGCTGTGTATTCTTCTCGTAGTAGGTCTTGGCATCTGTGTCGTTGACGTCGATCTTGCCGGCCCATTGAGCCTCCAAGAGCTTCTTGCGGCACAGGCCCTGTCTGTACTGTTCTACGGCCTCCTCAAAGGTCAGGCCCCGAGCCAGCAGAATTGCTTTGATCTCGTCGAGGTTTTTAGGGGGATTGAGCCCTGCCCCTTGGGCTTCGATGGCGGCGACAGCCTCCTCCTCGGTTACGACGATGTTGGCGACCTCGATCTGGCCGGTCAGGAGCCGTTCGGCGATGAGCCTGTCCAGGACCTGCGGCCTGAGCTGCTTCCTGAACTGCTCAATGATTTGGGGAGGCATCTGCGCCAATTGGGGGCCGCGACGCCGAGCCTCCAGGTCCACCGCCAAACCAAGCTGCTTTTCGGTAATCTCAGCCCCATCGACGGTCACGACGACGATTTCGGGTTCGTCAGCAGCAGCAACCGGTTCCGGAGTTTCCTGCGTCGGAGCATCCGGGGCCGGTGTCTCGGCCTCGGGGGCCGCCTGCAACTCCGTGGTGGCTGAGGGCGCGGCGTCGTTCGGCTCCGGTGCCGGAGGCGCCTCTTTGCGACAGCCTGCGGCACTGACGATCAGAAGGATCGACAGGCACCATCCCAAGGCTTGAATGCCGCGGCTGGTTCGCTCGGTGGATTCTTTCATGAATGTCTCCAGATTAGACGTTCGTTCGGTGTCCTTATGCGACAATAGCGGGCTTCGTACCCGCCGAGGGAAAGCCAACTGCGATTATTCCATGCACCGGGGCGCAAGTCAAGAGACTCTGCCTGGCGCAATCGTCCCAGGGATTGTGGCGGAATTTGGCTGGTCTTGGGCCTGTGGCATTGTGCTACTCACACGACCTGCCGGAGATCGCAGAGGCCATCGGTACCCCGGAGGAACTGCGCCAGGTAGGGA
>Ga0272442_10012472_pt1 | contig 10263 bp, 3 predicted proteins | sample SSMForm2O_FD_200262 | JGI IMG/M metagenome (GOLD analysis project Ga0272442, IMG submission 200262) | Marine sediment archaeal communities from Little Sippewissett salt marsh, Falmouth, MA, United States - SSM-Form-2O | ecosystem: Environmental > Aquatic > Marine > Wetlands > Sediment ... | reverse complement strand
ATCCAGTCGCCGTAAATCTCATTACCAATTGAGAAATACTTTACGTTGTAAGGGTGGAAGCGTCCTCGCTCAGCGCGAATTCGGCCCCACTTTGTGTCAGCAGAACCGTTGCAATACTGGACCCAATCGACAGCCGACTGGACGGAATCGTTTAGATTGAAAACTATCGAAGGCACGGCGTCGAGATATTCGCACAGCTTGAGAAATTCATCGATGCCGACTTCGTGAAAATCATAATTGTCGGTAAATGGCAGTGTCTCATGATTGTGCATCGTAATCGCAGGTCTTTTGTCGACATCCATGAGACCATCTTTCCACATGTAATCGCGTGTGAAATTTCCGCCCGGCCAACGGAACAAGGGTACCGACATTTCCTTTAGAAGCTCAATGACGTCACGGCGCATTCCATAAAAGTTGTCGGAGGGCATCATAGAGGCTGAATCTATCCACACCTTGTCTGCTCCTTCAAAGATAATTTCAAGACGGGCGTTGGGGTCGGTGACATCCGGCGTACAGGTAAAGGACAATTTATGCCACTGGCCCACGGAGGTTTGCTGTGTTTTCTTTGCGTAAATTTTTTCTCCCGATGCATCGGTCACTCTGGCGGTGGCGGAAATGTGCTTCTTTGTCCTGAGCCAGAAGTGTATCGCATATTCAACGCCGGCTTTAATAGAGATACCGCTTTGGCCTATGCCTGCCTTTGTGTTTTCGAACAGGTCTATCCGCTGAGATTGCGGGGCGGAAAAATATATTTCCGTATCCGCTCTGTGCCAGATTTTTTTCCCGCTTCCTATAGGATACCAGTGTGCCGCTACGCCGTTTTCATCGGGAAGACTTCGAACCATAGGCTCGTGCTTTTCACGTGTATAATAAATCTTTTTCCAGTTGTATATTCTTGAGATACCGGCGAATTTGCGGTTTGCGAGCATCTGTGCGCTAAGACCTTTGTGCATTGCCCAGCGGGTATTTTCCAGATTATGGGCGAATAAAAATGGCGAAATAATATCCTCTGTCTTCGATGGGTCTATCTTGATTTGATAAGATGGTTGCCCGGAAGCAGTTACATCACCTAAAGCCGGCAGAAACAAAATAAAAAATGCCACAAAAAATGCAGTCTTCAAAACCAACAATTTCAGCTTACACAACCTTTTACAACAGTTCACTGAAATTTCCCATTTAAACAGTGAAAAACAATAATCTGTGAACAACTTCAGTGATTTTACAAAAATAAGTTTTAACTATCAAGGGATTTCCATCTTTGAGGCAGCTTTATTGAAAATTTACACAAAAAAATGGTTTACAATCCCGGCTCTAATTTTGACTAACTTACCCAATCATCATAAAACAACCCCGGTGCCCAGAAGTTTACACTTTTCGGCTCCTTGAGTTAGTGTAAATATGTTTCTGTAAATTATTTTTTACTTTCGTTATGGTTATACAATCCGATTTTTTCTATTGGGATTTTTTGAAATCCTTTTTCAAAAGCAGGTGAGTCGGCTCGCAGGCGAAAATCTTCGCTCTTTGGGTCAACAAAGCGAGGGTCCTTGTCCACCAGGTTGTCGGTTACCTCGACGATTTCTGTTGTCAGGCCGTTGTGCAAAGCAAGCCACTTCTTACAGCCAGACGAGATATTACGGACCACCTTGTTATACTTGGCCAAAGCGGGTTCGTCTTCGTAAAGCGTGAGCAATTTCGGATAGCGCTGCGACCAGGGCGGCTGTTTGTACGGTATCTCGTTGAGACGATCGGTGAGCGTGGTTGTCGTGCCGTCAAAGTAGTTTTTGGCCCAGCCGAGGCCGCGAGAGTCAACATGCACGGCAATATCACAATCGATGAATATGTTGTTCTCGATTGTATTGTCGCGGCCGCCGCCGAGGAGAACCCCCCGATGCGCTTTGTAGCAGATATTGCCGTAAACTTTAACATCGCTGGCCCAGTCGTCAAGGTAGATTGCCTGTACGCCGTGGAGACTTTTGTATTGGTCCAGGTGGTGAAAGTAGTTGTAGCGGACAATGTTGCCTCGCCATGTCCAGTCGCGTCCCATATAGAACGCCCCGGCGTCATCGGTCTCAGTGCAGACGTTGTGTACTTCGTTGTATTCGACGAGGTGCTCGTTACCGCTTATCCCAATGGCCATATGCGGCGCATCGTGGATTAAATTGTGGGCGATGCGGCAGCCGACACCGTTTGCGCTTATCGCTGTCCCATAAGTATTTTGTAATCGGCTGTAGTGGTGTATGTGGTTATTGATTGCAGCGTGTCGGCCTGGGATAAGCTTTTTGCGGTCACCGCCGGTAAGTATGATACTTCCGGTGCCGGTGTTGTTGATTTGGCAATTTGCAACAATATGATTCGTCCCGCCGTTGATGAAGGCCGCTTTGCCGCCGATATTTTGCAGTGTGCAACCGGTGATTTTATTGTGCTCTCCGCCATTGATTGCCACTGCTGTGCCGCGGCTGAAACCGATTGTCAGGCCTTCAAGCGTTACGTATGAAGCATCGGTCATTGAAATTACCATCTCCAGCATTGAGAGAATGACTTCGGACGAGGCGATTTCAGTTGGGGGCCAGAAGTATAGAATTGCCGACTTCCTGTCCAGATACCACTCACCCGGCTTATCCACCTCCGCCAGAATGTTCAGCGCATAGAACCGCTGACCGACCTTATAGCCGTAATGATGGTAAGGAGCAGCCGTGGCAATTATACGTTTTTCGGTATCGATTGACTCGACCTTCTGATAAGCATCAGCCCAATCCCAAAACCAGTATCCGTGGAGGTGGATATCGTCCTCATCCTGCCAGCGTTTCGGACGGTCACCCTCGTAGGTAAACTTTCCGATTTTATCGCCTACCCTGCCGTGTATCTTAACCGGCTGACCGCCGACAACATCGGTAATTTTGACGTACCCTTCGTTTGGCCACCGTGCGAGCGTCATTGGTTTATTCTGGAAAAACAATTCCAGTGTCTTGTTTGCCTGGGTCACTTCGCCGAAGTCTCTGATACCGGCGGCTTTCAGGTCGGCCTGCATAACTTTGCCGCGGGCGGACTCATCGAGCCGTTTGAGAATAGCAGGGTCTGTTACGGGTTTGAAGTTTGTAATCGCACGACCGCCGATAAGGCGAACGGTCTCATTGTCATACGACCGGTACGTAACAGGATAGTCTTTTGTCCCGGTATCTTTTGATGACAGCTCAAACGTTCGAGCCAGCAGGTAGTTACCTGTGCGAATATTTACTGTAACCGTTTTACCGGATATTTTGCCGGCCTGTTTGAGTCGCCTAATTTCATCCCGCGCTCGCTGAAGCGTCTTGAACGGCCCATCGCTTTTATTGCGGTCAGCATTCGCAATCCGACCCGACCAGGCATCGTTACCGTCGCTGGAGACGTACAAATTCAGTCCGCTGCCTGCCGGCATAATCGAATTACTCGCACAGCCTGCTATAACCACTATGAGGCCGATACACAATACTTGCCTGAAACATTTATTAGTACACATCTGCAACATTCCTTTCTGCTATACAGACCTATTACACCTAAAAAAGATAGCACACAAACAATTATCTTTGATAATACCTTCTATATTTAACTATCGTTGCCTTGGCTATGTCATCATTTGCGTCACTGCAGTTGCAGTACGATATCGTATTTTTTTCACTCAAACCAATAAGAATATAACCTTGCATCACGAATTATAAAGCTAAGACTTATCTTTCGTCCTTTTAGGTTTTCCAGATTGCCTTTCTTCCATTGCAACCTGGCGTGAAGCTCATCGCCGGTAACAGGTTCACTTTCAGCCGCTACATTTCCTGAGTCGTCCAATATCTTAACCTTCAAAGTGCCTTTAAGTGCATCAACGTTGACGCACAATCCACAGCCTGTCACTGTGAAGGCCCTGGTAACCAACACTCCCTGCTTATGCCCCGCATCGATGGAGATGAACCCATCCCTCCGCAGCACAGCCAGGCAGATAGCGCCGGCATCGGCATCTAAATCAGTACGCATAACCATCTGCCCATCAGGATACGTCCCGACATAGTCGAATGAGTCGCGGTACTTGAGGCCCGTGTAGTAAAACCAAAGTTCATCCTTTCCTGAAAAGCTATCCATACCGGTTCGCAGTATTGGCCGCGACGGCGGAAGTATCTGTGTAAGGTCATACGCACCCGAATTCAGCAGTGAGGTCTCAATAAATGGCTTGCGATTTCCCAGCCGCTTCCAGGTCTTCATATCCCGGCTGCACGCCAACTGCAGCATACCGAAGCCAACCGTATTGGGATAGTTCACACACTTTCCCGTTGAGTGATAAATTGCCGGGATGCCGATGTAAAGCCCTTCGTAGCGGAAAACACCCATATTGTACACGTCAACGTTGTACGCATTAGAGTCGTTGTAACGTGCATGTTGCAGCAGTGGATTGGCGAAACGCGCCTTGATATTCTCTCTGCCAAGTTTCTGGTCCAGCTCATCGGAGTGGAAAATCAGTTCCGGCTTTGTCCAGTGCTCGAAATCCTTGCTGGTGGTAAGATAGACCGATCGCCCATACTTATCGCCTTGCTTGACCGTTGCGATAAACGTCTTTGTTTGCTCGTCGTAGCTCATATTCGACTCATCCGACGAGTTAATCGAAGGCACATCCAGACGCCTCCAGTGTATCCCGTCCGGGCTGACGATAGGCTCGCGGCCATGACAATGGGCCAGACCCTTATACCGCCTGGTAGGATCAGGATCATCAGGGTCATAAACCACGTTTTCAATAGCATTGGCCGGCCACTTGAGTTTTGGATCAACCGACACAAAGTTATTCTCCAACGAGCCATTAACCTCCACCTGACGCACCACAGGCTTTGTCCAGTGGAGCCCATCTTTACTTTCGACGTATGTCATTCCGCTTGAATCCGGAATGGATGTTGACGTAATCATCCACAACTTAAATATTTTCGCTTCAGGATCCCACATCGGCGCACTTCGAGTCTGAAGTACCGACTCATAACCGCAGGGTCGAATCACCGAACCTTTCTTCGACGGCTGATGCATCACCCGCTCAAGATTCTCCATACTGGCAATTCCAACATCATCCAGAAAAAGCTGCCTCTGCCCTAATGGGACGCTAAACACTTCTTTACTTTCCGCTGCAATCAGGTTCTCCGGACACATAGCCAGAAGTCCTGTTACACTGATACACAATACTTGCTTTATCCATTTGTGAGTATGCATCTATAACTTCCCTTTATGCAATACTGACCTGTTACGACTAAAACAAATTCGTAACCCTATTTTATCTCGAACGTCTGGGGGCAGCCGTATCCGCCACTGTAAACAAAGGACAATTGCCCCGAGGTGTTGGTGACAACAGATTTCAGCAGAGAACCGTTTACATAAACCAGGTACGTGCTTTCCGGTTCTAAGCCGGCGATTACATGCTCTGCTGTCGAATCAACATTATCACATATCTCCGTCCATCGCTTGTGACCGTGTGGAGATGTGCTCCAAATATCAATATCGATTTTGAAGGCATCATCCACCGATCTGGTTACTGACATCGAGCAGGTTGCGCTGCTGCCGCAGAAATAACTCACTTTCCGCCCGAACGAACTGACGGCGAAGTCGGTAGTGCTTCGAATTCTGAAACCGTTCAAGGAAATCGCATAGTCGGCGTAGCTCAGCTCGATGAGATACTGCTGGTTTCTCAGGCGATAGTTGAGCCGCGTGCCATTGAGGTCAGTTGTCAGGTGCGGATTGAGGTACAGCCGATTGTACTTGGGCACAATACCATAGATGTTACGATACAATCCAACGATTGTGTTGGCGTTACCACCCAGGATGTCCGCTCCGAGACCGGTCTGCGTTTTTCGAAGATACCGCTCATGTGCCAGATTATCGACCTTGTACTGCTCAATCAGCTTTTGGATGTACTTCACAGCAATCGCCGGGTCATACTCTGCGTATGCTCGTACGCCAAACTCGCCGCCACAAAGCCAGATATTGCCGTTGACGTACTTCGGGAACGGAAAATTCATCTCGTGCCCTTCCTCTTTCTCATACGAATACATGCAGATAGGCCAATGGAAAAGGTCTTCTCGCTGCATCTGTTCTTCGATTTCGTCCAGCACAGCCTTTTGACGATCGACATCATCGCAGATGCCGTAGCCGATAGCTGCGAAATTGACCCCGAGAGTGACCAGGTTGTTCCCATGGATAGAGCCGTCTTTGTCACGCCAGTGCACGTACCATTGATTGTGCGGGTCCCACAGCCCGCCATCGTCTGTAGTCTTGTTGAAGGTCGTCTTCAGCTTTCGGGCAGCGTCTTGGTATCGTTGTGAACTTTTCGTATCACCGAGTTGTGCTTCGATGTCGGCCCATTGGTTCAACACCAGGTACATCGCGGCATTGACCAGTGCGTTTTCGTGACTGGCCCAGATTACGTCTATGACCTCACTGCTTTTTTTGTCCGTGTGGTAGTCAGTCATCATTTCGACCAGCCCATCGTTATCGTGATCCCGGGCCAGCATATAATCCAGCGCCCGTTCACATGCGTTTTTGTGTGTACGGACCCACTCCAGGTCACCATTGAAGTCGTACAGGTCAGCCACATTCCCAACATATCCCGCCTGCGAATCCATCGCATAACCCCAGCACATCTCGTGAAATCCAAGCTCATCGTACGTGCCTTTCATCGGCCCACAACTCGCTCCGTCGTACGCCCAGCGGGGTTTGACCCTGCCGTTCGGCAAAACCGCGTGGTCGCGGTAGTAGTCCATGCTTTTCCTGGCCGCATCAAAGAAGTCCTGGTCGTTCATAGCCAGCCCCATCAAGACAAGCCATTGCTCCTCGATACAAATGAAACCGCAATGCCGCCATGTGTTAGCGCCAATCAAATTAGTATCTACTATACCGACACGGGCAATAGTGTTCATGATATCCCGTATGGCGTTGCCGTCGAAATACTTAATTTCACCTCTATCGTATTCCTCAGCGTAATCCAGACCATAGAGCGTGTATTCAGATGAGATTTGTCCTGCCTGAACATCGAACGGTTTCCAGAGGTCCTTACTGTTGGCCAGAAAACGGCGAAGGTGATGTTTTGTTTCTCGCTGCGATTTGCTCACACAATAGCTCGCCGTAAAGACATCGTTTGGCTGATGGATGAATCGCGTTGCGATGTGGCCATTGCCGTCTGGAACACCTGCGATTCGCATACAGGCGTTGTTTTCCTTATTGAAAAATGTAGCTTTGCCATCGTGCACACCATAGGTCGCCGACGGCGTATCGATAAGCTTACACCATGCCACACCGCCTGTCCCCAGCAGCGCGCCGGTCCAGGTCTCAGCACTGTCAAAGTCCCAGGCGGGCATGTGGGTTTCTTCGAGCGTTCCATCTGTATGGTAAGTTCTTTCGATTCGCAAGGTGATTCGGTCGGCATGGGCGGTGAGGTTCCACTTTTCCGTTAGTTTCATGTTGTCGGGACCGAAATTAATATCCGTAATAGTCACGGTATTGCCATTAATAGTTACCCTGGGCATATCGAGACCATGTTGTGTTGTGTACCAGGTACCGGCGATTTTGATACCGCTATAGACGCCATTGGTCGGCGAAATCACTTCCTTGCCCCTGGCGACAACCTGGTCGATAACACAGCGGTGATCGTAGTTCAGCCTCAGACGTAGGCCGCGAGAGCGGTCGGATATGATGATATGCTTCCGGCTTTGGTTATGTATGATTGTCGCGCCGAGCATCGTCTTCGTGTCCTGCCCCGCAAGAACTGCTGACACACCAACCAACAACACCCCGATACACAATACTTGCCTGAACCGTTTTTCAGTAAGCACTTACAACCTCCTTTTTACGTTTAACATAACTTACTAATCTAACGCGATACGTACCATTGCCCATTCGCGTGATTTATACCTGTTGTATGCTCGCGGGTACGTTACAATGAACTCGCCGGTTTCCCTGTCCTCTGTTAGCCAGAAGTGGCTAAGGTCCAATCGGCCGCGGTTTTGGTCATCAGGGCATTTGGTGTCTATTTTGAGGACGCTTTGGCGAATGAGGGTCAATCTTTTGGTATCGACCTGGCCGATGACCACAGGCCAGCGGGGACTGTTGCCTTTGCAATTCGTTTCGCAGATGTTGCCTACCCAGAAGACACGACCGCTGGAATGCTTTATCAGTGTGGACATGCTGCTGGGAGAGAAAAATGGCTGTCCATCGTCATATGTCCATGGTTTGGGTTTGGTCCAGGTTTTGCCGTCGTCTTCGGAAACTGAAAACCACCGATAGCTGGGTATTTGCGTCTTGCCTGCGTTGCTGCCTCGCATCACCATCAGGATCCGCCCATCGGCAAACTCGGCCAATGTCGGCTCAATCATGCCGCGAGTCGAATGAGCGGGATCGCCCCGGACACGCGGCGATGATGACCACTCGATCCGTCCGCCTTTCTTCCATGTCCCAATGATGACAAACACATCGGTGTACGTGAGCTGGCCGGTCGGGTTCCACAACTTGCTATCTTCTCCGAGCATGGTGGCCTGGGCGGGAACGAGAATCCTGCCTGTACGGGTGACTATCGGAATGCATCCATTGTCGCCCAGATAAAAGCAGTTTTTGCCGATGTGAATTCCATCGAAAGGGTGAACCGGAGTAAACCTGCCCGCGTGAACGATGGGCTCGTCAAAAAGCCATGTCCTTCCACCGTCTTCGGAAACTCGGTAGCGCAGATAATACGTGCTTAGCGCGATTCGAGGCTCAATTGCGTTGGGGTCAAGGCCGGGCGTATCCATCGCGTTGACGATGGTAATCAACCGACCCGTTCTCGGATCGACGACAGAGGTTACCGGATTTCGGCGATACCCGTACGCAAGCCCAGCGGTAAAGTCCGGTTTTGGTTCAATGTTGCTCCATGTTTTTCCACTGTCTTTTGAGATTTGACGGCCATTGACCAGACACGGACCTTTTGGTCGTGAATATGTCGCCCCGTAAAAAGGCGGTCTTTTTTTAGTCACCCGGCGGCTTACGATTCGCGGTACACCCTGACGGCTTATCGCATCTTCTCTGCCATCATCTCTCAATAACTCGGTGTCCTGTTCCAGCGGCACAATGTAAATTTCCACCCACACTATCTTCTGTGTACCACCTCCGCCTTGATGGAACACTTCTGCTAAATTGTACCCATCCTGCATAGCTTCGAGCGGCACTTTAAACTGTGCAACGCGGGCTGAATAGAACTGTCCCGGCGAACAATTGTCCTCTACAGACTTACACGAAATAGAATTCAGACGTGCAGTAAACTTTACTTTCTCAATATCAACGCTTTTGTCAAAACCAACCCGGATTATTATCCTGCCCTGCGTTGGCTTTGGTCCCGTATATATTCGGAATTGTTGCCTGCTTTTTTTTGTTATCTCTGCCGGCAAAACGTGCGGCACGTCAGCTCCGAGCGGCGCCACCACATCGGACCAGGTTACTATATGCCTTCGAGGCTTGTTTATGACCGTCTCCAACCGCCCGCAATTACTGAGAGCATCCTTGTATTCGGCGGGGTCGGCTATTGAACTGCCTTGATCAAAATAGTTAAACAGATATATCAGGTCTGCACCTCGATGAAGCATAGCAGTGCTAAAGCCGCACATAGCTTCATAGTCACCTCTTATCACGCTCTCATTATAAAGGCTTCCATAAGCCGGTTTGATCCGCACCTCGAGACAGGCCGCTATTTTAACCTTATCCGCCGTTCGGCCAAGAAGCTTTCGCCAAAGCTCGATTGGTATGTCAAAATCCGCTGTAGTCCATCGAGGAGAAAGCACCAGGATATCCACCAGAGACTTTTTACACCAGGATACCGCATCAAGACCAAGCCCTTTTGCAGTTTCCGGGTGTACAGGAACACGAACAGCTATTTTAACAGGATGGCCTCGTTTGAAAGCCCAGCTATTTGCCGACTCACGAACCTGACTGACAAATTCTGTTAGCAGCTTGATTCCCGTTTTTTCGTTACCTTCTCTAAAACAATAGGGTTCACGAAGCCAATCCAATTCGAGACCATCGATGTCATAACGTTCTAAGACCTCTTGAATAAGTGCCATATGGTAATCCCTGACCTGCTTATGTTCATAATCAAAAGCTCTATCGAAGTACCCTTTCTGTTTTTTGCCCTGCACCCGCCAGTATTCGGGATGTTCACGCCAGAATTTACTATGTATCCAGTGTGAGCTGTCATTGTTATTATGAACATCATTCATTCGGATACTTATCCATGGAGAAATGTTC
>Ga0272442_10012471_pt1 | contig 10263 bp, 10 predicted proteins | sample SSMForm2O_FD_200262 | JGI IMG/M metagenome (GOLD analysis project Ga0272442, IMG submission 200262) | Marine sediment archaeal communities from Little Sippewissett salt marsh, Falmouth, MA, United States - SSM-Form-2O | ecosystem: Environmental > Aquatic > Marine > Wetlands > Sediment ... | reverse complement strand
AGCCAGATCTGGCTCCAATTGCGCATGCCCTGCAAGGGTTTCACGCGATCCTTGGCGGTGACCGCCGTGATTTCGCTGCCGATGTTGGCGCCCAAGCGCCGGGCCAGTTGATAGCCGAGCACAATTTCCTTCTCGCCGGGCAGGCTGCCGCGCCCGAAGCTGCGGCCATCGTGCGTCGTCAGGTTCTCGGCTAGGTCGGTGACATGCTGTTCTTGCTCGGGATCCACACCGACGATGAAGGCGCCCTCGGTGTTGCCGTGGAAAAGGAGCAGGCCTTGCACCTGGATCACGGGCCCGGAGGCGATCACCTCGGGGCAGAGGCTCTCGATCTGGTCGATCACCCCCTTGACATCCTCGATTTGGCGGCCGCCGCGCTGCACGATGGTGAGGTGGGCGCGGTTGCCGATGATGGTGGCACGCAGGGCAATATCGAACCCGGTCATGACGCTCATGACGACAATGAGCGCAATGACGCCGACGCTCACCCCCGCCACCGAGATGATGGTGATGAGGCTGACGAAGCGGTTCTTGCGCTTGCTCCGCAGATAGCGGGCCGCCACAAAGGTCTCGAAACGCACGCCTTACGGCTCCCTTCTCTATTCGATCTTCGTCCGCAATTGCGGAAAGAAGATGACATCGCGGATGGATCCGGAATCGGTCACGAGCATGGCGAGCCGGTCGATGCCGATCCCGAGGCCGGCCGTGGGCGGCATGCCCACCTCGAGGGCCGTGATGAAGTCCTCGTCCAGATATTGCGCTTCGTCGTCGCCGGCTTCGCGCAGTTTTACCTGCGCCAGAAAGCGCTCGCGCTGGTCAATCGGGTCGTTCAATTCAGAAAATGCGTTGCCGATTTCGAGCCGGGCAATGAAGGGCTGAAATCGTTCTGTAAGCTTGGCGTTCCCGCGCTTCTTCTTGGCGAGCGGCGAGATCTCGAGGGGGTAGTCGTAGAGGACGGTGGGTTGAACAAGGTGTGGCTGCACCTTCTCCGACATGACTTCGTCTACGATCTTACCGTATCCCATGGTTGGATCGATTTCGAGGCCGATACTCTCGGCCAGCCGCGCCGCGCTTTCCCGGTCGGTGGCCGCTTCGAGGTCGATACCCGCATACTCGCGAATGGCGCCGTGCAGGGTCATCCGCTTCCAGGGGCGCGTTACGTCGATCGTGCTGCCCTGGTAGGTGAACGACGTGCCGCCCACGACGGTTTCGATGATGCAGGCGAGCATCTCCTCGGTCTCGTCCATCAGACCCATATAATCCTGATAGGCCTCGTAGAGTTCCATGGTGGTGAATTCGGGATTGTGCCGGGTGTCGACGCCTTCGTTGCGGAAGCAGCGGTTGATCTCGAAGACCTTGTCGAAACCACCGACGATGAGGCGCTTGAGGTAGAGTTCGGGCGCGACGCGCAGGTACAACTCGCGGTCGTAGGTATTGTGGTGCGTGATGAACGGCCGCGCCGTCGCCCCGCCGGGGATCGGCTGGAGCATGGGCGTCTCCACCTCGAGAAAGCCCCGTTGCGTGAGCCAATCCCGCATGACCGACACCACCTGAATGCGTTTCCGGAACGTGTCGAGCACCTCGGGGTTCGCCACCATGTCGAGGTAGCGTTGACGGTAGCGCGTCTCGACGTCCGTCAGCCCGTGATACTTCTCAGGCAGCGCGCGTAGCGATTTCGCGAGCACGGTGTATTCCTCGGCAAAGAGGGTGATTTCGCCGCGCCGGGTCCGTTTGACGGGTCCGCGGACACCGATGAAATCGCCGATGTCCAGGTCCTTGAGCGCCTCGTAGGCCTCCCCGCCCACCTGTTTCGCGCCGAAGAACACTTGGACCTTCCCGCTCTCGTCCTGAATGTCCGCAAACGAACTCTTGCCATGGCTGCGGAACGCCGTCATGCGCCCCGCCAGCGTGGCCGGCACCTGTGCGGGCTCCTCCTCCGTCGCCGTCTGCTCCGCGGCCTCGAAGCCGTCCCGGGCCGCGGCGATGAGGCTGGAGCGTTCGAAGGCATGCTTGAACGGCTCGTCCCCGCGCGCACGGATGCGCTCGAGCTTGTCGATGCGGTGTTGTCTCAGTTCTTGCTCGGTGCTGTGGTGTTCTTGGTCGTTCATCCTCTTCTCTCTTGCCCTATCCGCGGCTGCGCGTTCACCCTTTGGGGAACCAGCGCTGCAAAACGGTCTTCAGTTCTCGGAACGCGGGATCGTTACAGTGCTTTATCGAGGCCTCACGGACAATCTTGCCATAGCGTGCGGAAGAGCGGGATTTCCCGGTCTTCTCGAGCACGGCTTCGACAGCTTCCTTCGGCCGCGTCGGCTTGTCGGCACCGGCAGGCCACCATCCCTCGGCTTCAAGCCATTCGCGGAGGCCCGTGGCGTCTTTCCAACCCAGGGCTCGTCCCACTTGTGGCGACTCTACCCAAATCCAGCTCTCCAACTCCGGCTCGATGACAATCGTTTCGGTCTGTCCTTCCGCCCATCCCGAACGGCACAGATCCCCTTGGATCTTCTCCCGAATCTGCTCCGCTCCCGGCGACCCGCTCCACTCGGCGTCCAGGACCACGACCGCGTACCGGTGCGTGACGCTGTAGCTTCGGAGGTATTCGTGGGCCTGGGCATAGACACCCGGGTCCGCCCTGCCCGCCGCCTTCAACAAGTCCTGTGCTGGGTTGAACCCGAAGGCCGCACATTCCAGGCGATCAGGAAATGCCGGATCCGTCAGGAACGCTTTGAATACCGTCTCCATGTTTGTGTCGGCGACCAGGAATACGCAATCCCGCTTGCTCACGACAAGACCCCCGCCGCAAAGAGATCCCCGAGCGCGATGCCGCCCTGCCAGTCCCTCAATCGCGGGTGGTCCTCGCCGCTTCTGATGTCCGCTTCACCGGCGTCCGTCTTACCGAAACAGAGGATCTCCTGTGGCTTCGCCAAACTGAGCGCTACCGGGGAATGGGTCGCGCACAAGACCTGCGCGCCCCGAATGCTCGACAGCGAGTGCATGACGGACTCGACGGCACGGGGATGAATACCGTTCTCCGGTTCCTCGATCAGCAATAGGCCGGGATGTTCTCGGGTGTAGGCAAGCAAGGTGAGTGCGAGCAACCGCAGGGTGCCGTCCGATACGACCCACGAGGGTGCCTCGAGTCCGGAGCGATACCGCAGCACCACATAGCGGGAACGGTTCTCCTCGCGCTCTCGGGTGTAGACCGCTTCGAGATCCGGCAGGGCCGTGCCCAAATGCTCGACCCATTCCTGCAAGGAATCCGGATCGTGCTGCTCGAGGTCCCAGACCGCCCACGGCATGTTCGAGCCATCCGGCAAGAAGTCTTTAGCGCCACCCGGCGGACACGGCAAGCGCATCGACTCGGCGTTGAGCGCCAAGCGATGTATCCCCTCCATCAACAGCCGTTTGAACCATATGGCGGCGGGGAAGCGCTCCTCATCCTCAGGCAAGTTGGCCAAGGCGGACTTGGCGGGTCCCAAGCGGAACAGGCTGTTCCATCCCGTCGTTTCGGAGCGAAAGTAGTCGTTCCCTTTATTTGCGATCTTGTGGACCACACTCTTCCATCCGTTCGGTGCTTTCTTGCCGGACGACCGAACGACGGGTGTTCCTTCCGGTAAGGGGGAAGGGAACGAGGGAAGATCCGGCTGCACAGGCCGCTTGTCCGCTTCCGGGTACTCACGGCAGAGCCAAAATGTCTCATTCGCAAGAGCAAGGGAAGGATCGGCGGCGATTTCCACCTCGTAACGGCAGAAGGAGAAATCCACACGTTCACGCAGGGTTTCCGGCAGTCTAGCCGTAAGGGCGATCTCGATGGGCTTGCCTTCCCGCATCCAGGTCAGGTCAGTCGGGTCGTCGGCACGTTGATCGACGCCAGCACTCAGGTCGCCCAGAACGGCGTGCTCGAGTCCCACATTGAGCGTATCCCGCAGCAGATGAATCGTGTCGAAAAAGGTGCTCTTGCCGCTCGCATTGGGTCCGGCAAGCAGTTGAAAAAGTTTGAGATTGACGTCCACGTGGCGGAGTGCACGGAATCCCTTTGCCTCTACACGCTGAATCATGGTTTCAATCCCTGGTCATCGGAAAACAGGGGCCTCAGTTCTTGCTGCTTCTTTCGAGGTTCCACTTCAAGTAGGCCGCGATAAATCCGTCGAGTTCGCCGTCGAGGACGCGCTGTATGTTGCCGGTTTCGTAGCTGGTGCGGTGGTCCTTGATCATCTGGTAGGGCTGGAGCACGTAGCTGCGGATTTGGCTGCCCCAGGCCACGTCCTGATGGCCGTCGCGTTGTGCGCTCAGTTCGGCCTCTTGCCGTTTCATCTCGACGTCGTACAGTTTCGCTTTCAGCATCTGCAAGGCGGTCGCCCGGTTGCGGTGCTGCGAGCGCTCGATCTGGCACGCCACCACGAAGCCCGTGGGCAGGTGCGTCAGGCGCACCGCGGAACTGGTCTTGTTGACCTTCTGTCCGCCTGCGCCGCTCGAGCGGTAGACGTCCATCTTGAGGTCTTCTTCTCGGATTTCGATGTCGATGTCGTCGTCCACCTCGGTCAAGACCTCGACGGCCGAAAACGAGGTGTGGCGGCGTTTCGCCGCATCGAAGGGCGAAATGCGCACCAGCCGGTGTACGCCGGCCTCGGACTTCATCGTGCCGTAGGCGTAGGGGCCGGTAATGCGCAGGCTGGCGCTCTTGAGGCCCGCCTCGTCACCCGGCTGGTACTCGAGCACCTCGCACTCGAATTCGCGCTGCTCGCAGAAGCGGGTGATCATGCGGTAGAGCATGTCGGCCCAGTCGCAGGATTCGGTACCACCCGCGCCGGGGTGAATACTGACGATAGCGGGTTTGGTGTCGCGCTCGTCCCGGAAGAGGCTGTTCAATTCGAGGCGGTCGAGCTTCTTGCCCAATCCCGCCTCGACCGTGGCGATCTCCTCGGCCATCGAGGCGTCTTCCTCTTCGCTGGCCATCTCGATCAGCACCTCGGCGTCCTCCAATTCCTGTTGGATTTCGTCGGGTGCGCTGACCATTGCCTTCAGGCCTTTCAGTTCCTGCACCACCTTCTGGGCGCTCTCGGGATCGTCCCAAAAGCCGGGCGCCGCCATGCCCTGCTCGAGTGTGCCAATCTTGGCCTTGGTGCCGTCCACGTTGAGACAAGATCGCAATTCGCGCAACCGGTCGGTGTACTCCTTGATCTGTGCGGCCGCTTCTTCGTACATCCCTTAGAACCTCGCTCCAATCCAAACAATATAGTACAACGCGGGCCCGGCAAAAAGAATGCTGTCGCAGCGGTCCAGCACCCCGCCGTGCCCCGGAAAGAGGCCACCGGCATCCTTTACGCCCGCATCGCGCTTCAACATCGACTCGACCAAATCGCCGACCTGCCCGATCACCGCCAAGACCGCGCCTATCACGACGTAGGCCGGCAAGGACCAGTCCGGCAAGGTGTCCCAAGCGAGGGCCACGCGCAGCGCGTAGAGCACGGCCACACTCAGCATCGCCGCCAGCACGCCGCCGACCGCGCCTTCCCACGTTTTCTTCGGGCTCACCTTGGGCGCCAGTTTATGTCTGCCCATGCCCTTGCCGATGAAGTAGGCGCCCGTGTCCGAAAATACCACCGCCACCAGCAGGAAAGTCACTAAGCCGGGACCCTCGCCTTCAAAGCCATGCAATGCCACAAAGTGGGCCGCAAACCAGCCGATATACGCCACGCCCAGCACCGAGGCGCTCAGGCCGGCCAGGCTGTGTTTGCCCCGGAACAGATGCAGCACCATCACAGCAAGGAGTCCCGCCGTGAGCGTCAGCGCCATCACGCCAGGCTGCGGCCCATAGGCTGCCAGGACCACGGCGGTGCCGGCCACGATGCCGCCGGTGCTTTCAGCCTCCACGTTCAGGGCGCGGATCATGCCGAAGTACTCGTGGAGCCCCACGGCAACCAGAAACGCGGCAAACAAGGTGAAGGGCAGGCGGAGGATAGGCGTCCAGATCAGGACGAGTACCGTCGTGACCAACACCAGCGCCGTTAGCAGCCGGAGCAAGACCCCGCCTTCCGTGTGTTGCTTCATGGCCTCCCCCCGAAGCGCCGGTCCCGCTGCTGGTAGGCGACAATCGCGTCGCACAGGTGCTGCTTGGTGAAGTCGGGCCACAGGACGGGCGGAGCCTGGATCTCGGCGTAGGACAGTTGCCAGAGCATGAAATTGCTGACCCGAAGCTCTCCGCTCGTGCGTATCAACAGATCCACCTCGGGATGTTCGGGCACATACAAAAAGCGGGCGAAGCCGCCCTCGTCCAGCGTTTCGGGATCGAGGCGGCCTGCAGCGGCCTCGGCAGCGATACGCTTCGCGGCATCAACAATCTCGGCCCGCCCCCCGTAATTGAGGGCCACGCACACCTCCAGCGCGGTGTTGTGTTGCGTCAATTCGAGACAATAGCGCAGGTCGGCAGCCGCCTTCTTCGGCAGCCGCTCCATTTGGCCCATGAAGCGCACGCGGATGTCGTTCCGGTGGATCTCGTCTATTTCCTTGTGAATGTATTTGCTCATCAGGCGGAACAAGGCATTCACTTCGGCTTTCGAGCGGCGCCAGTTCTCCGTCGAGAAGGCATAGAGACTGAGGGCCTCAATACCCAATTCCCGGCAGCCCTCGATCACCTGGCGCACGCCGCGGGCGCCCGCCTCGTGGCCTTCCACACGCCGCTTGCCGTGTCGCTCGGCCCAGCGCCCATTGCCGTCCATGATGATGGCGATGTGCCGCGGCAGGCGGTCCATGTCGATTCGCTCGTCTAGGATGCGACGCTCTTTCACGATACTTCTCGTTGCCGGTGCTGCCCCAAAGAGAACGCCGCGGACCGGCGCAACGCGTGCGAATCCGCGGCGATAGGAGTCTTCAATTCCGGGCGGTCAACGCCATGGCTACACTTCCATAATATCCGCTTCTTTGGCCTTGAACGCTTCGTCGACCGCTTCGGTGTGCTGATCGGTGAGCTTCTGCACCTCGTCGGTGAGCTTGTGCGCGTCGTCTTCGGGTATGTCGCCGTTCTTCTGCTGCTTCTTGATCGTGTCGACGGCGTGCCGGCGGATGTTACGGACGGCCACCTTGGCCTCCTCGACGTGCTTACCCGCCACCTTCACCAAGTCTTTGCGCCGTTCTTCGGTCAACGGGGGGATGGGCACGCGGATCAGCTTGCCGTCGTTCGACGGGTTGAGGTCGAGCGGCGAGGCCATGATCGCCTTCTCGACGACGGCCATCTGGCTCTTGTCCCACAGGTCGATTGCGATACAATGCGGATCGGGCACGCTCACGGTGCCCAACTGCTTGATCTTCATCTTCGAACCATAAACCTCGACATCCACCACATCCAAGAGCCCGGCTGTCGCGCGGCCCGTCCGGATGTTGCCCAGTTCCTCCTGAAAGGCTTGCAGACTCTTGTCCATTTTCCCCTTGGCTTCACGGACAATCGCGTGTGGCATGACTCAGTCTCCCTTTACCAACGTTCCAATCGGTTCACCCCGCAACACTTTGACAAGATTGAAATGGCCGTGGCATCCATCACCCGCAGGTTCTGGGCGAGTACCGACGTGTAGTCCAACTGCTCGTAGCGCCGCGCCTTCGGATTCTTCATCGGGTCGTCGTCATAGACGCCGTCCACTTTCGTGGCCTTCATCAGGATCGCGGCGCCCATCTCGTTGGCGCGCAGTGCGGCGGCGGTATCCGTCGTGAAGAAGGGGTTGCCGGTGCCCGCGCCGAAGATCACGATCCGGCCCTTCTTCAGGTGGCGCCTGGCCCGGCGCCGGATGTAGGGTTCGGCCACGGGGCGCATTTCGATCGCCGTCAGCACGCGCGTGGCCACGCCGCGCGCCTCGAGGCAGGCTTGAATGGCCAGCGCGTTGATCACGGTCGCCAGCATCCCCATGTAGTCGCCGGTGGGCCGGTCCAGACCGGTTCCCGCCCATTCGCCGCCCCGGAAGATGTTGCCGCCCCCCACCACCAAGCCCATCTGCACACCCATTTGGTTGACTTCGGCGACTTCGTCGCAGAAGCGGCCGAGGGTATCGAAATCAATACCGCCGTTGCCGCCGTTGCCCTCCAGGGCTTCGCCGCTCAGCTTCAGCAGAATCCGCTTGTAGCGGGGGGATGTCACCATCCAGCTTAGCCTTTCCCTTCGGACTTGGCGAGTTCCGCGGCCACTTCTTCGGCCAGGTTGCTGACGGGCTTGTCGATGCCCTCGCCGAGTTGGAAGCGCACAAAACGGCGCACCTCGATCTTTTCGCCGCACTTGCCGCTCAACTCGGTGATCAGATCGCCGATGGATTTGCCGTCATGTTCCGGCTTCACGGATACCTGGTCAAGGAGACAGACTTCGGTGAACCATTTCTTCATCTTGCCTTCGGCGATTTTCACGCAGATGGCTTCGGGCTTGCCGGTTTCGGCAGCCTGGGCCACGTAGACCGATTTCTCCACGTCGATAGCGCCTTGGGGCACCTCGTCGCGCGAGACCCACTGGGGCGAGGCCGAGCAAACCTGCAGGCAGATGTCTTTGACGAGGGTCTGGAAGTCATCGCCGCGTGCCACGAAGTCCGTCTCGCAGTTCACCTCGACCAGCACGCCGATCTTGCCACCCATATGGATATAGGACGCCACGGCGCCTTCCGCGGCCACCTTGCCCGCCCGCTTCGCCGCTTTGGCGATGCCGCGCTCGCGCAGCCACTGGATGGCCGCGTCCATATTGCCGTTGCATTCTGTCAGGGCCTTCTTACAATCCATCATCCCCGCGCCGGTAACGTCACGCAGGGCCTTTACGTCCGATGCTGCAATCGCCATAATCGCCTCAACTCCCTATTCTTCGCCGGACGCCGTTTCGGGCGCCGTTTCGGGCTTTTCCTCTTCTTCCGGGGCTGTGTCCGCCGCGGCGGCTGGGGCCGGTTCGTCATCCGCCGCCGGTGCTTCTGCCGCCGCCGGTGCTTCTGCTGCCGCCGGTGCTTCTGCCGCTTCCGGGTGCGACCCGCGCTTGCGGTCGTCGTCCGCGCGCATCTTCTCCGCGCGCATCCGGCCTTCCATCACGGCGTCGGCAATGATCGAGCAGAACAGGCCCACCGCCCGAATGGCGTCGTCGTTGCCGGGGATTGGCATATCGACATCGTCCGGATCGCAATTGGTATCGACGATGCCGATGCAGGGAATTCGAAGGCGCTGGGCCTCGCGCACCGCGATGGCCTCGCGTTTGGCGTCGATGATGAAGACAACCTGCGGCAAACCCGGCATGTCCTTGATGCCGATTAGGTTCTTCTCGAGCTTGGCCCGGCGCTTGCGCATCATCACGGCTTCTTTTTTCGTGTACTGATCCAGCTTCCCGCTCTCGTCCATCTCGATCAGCCCGTTCAGCTCCTGGATGCTTCCACGCACCGTCTGATAGTTGGTCAGTGTGCCGCCCAGCCACCGGTTCGTCACGTAGTACATGCCACAGCGTTTCGCCTCGCGTTCGACCGCCTCCTGCGCCTGGCGCTTCGTGCCCACAAAGAGCACGGCACCGCCGTTGGCCACTGCGTCACGAACCAGTCCGTACGCCCGGTACAGTTGGCGCAAGGTCTGCTGTAAGTCAATAATGTAGATACCGTTGCGCTGGCCGAAGATGTACCGCGCCATCTTCGGATGCCAACGGCGCGTCTGATGGCCGAAGTGGATCCCGGCCTCCAACAGTTGTCGCATCGTCACGACTGCCATACCAAAAACCTCCATTCGGGTTGACCCTGGGAGTCCCCGGAACACCCGGCCACCAAGCCGGGCACCCGAATACTGTCACTCAGACAAAGGGACCCCTGTGTAGTTGAAAATCGCAAAAGCATAGCATATATACCGCCCATCGGGCAAACGTCGTGTCATTCGCCGGGATCAACAGCAACGCCGCCTGCACGCGCGAAGCGGGCGCGCAGGCGGCGTCAAAGAGTTATGCCGACTCGACATGCGGCCTTGCCGCACAGGGGACTAGACGAGGCCCTGGTCGAGCATGGCATCGGCTACCTTGATGAAACCGGCGATATTGGCGCCCATGACATAATCCCCGGGGTTCTCGTACTCGGCGGCCGCATCGTAGGCCTGCCGGTGGATCGCCACCATGATGTCCCGAAGCCGCTGGTCGACTTCTTCGCGGATCCAGTTGGTATGTTGGGCGTTCTGGGCCATTTCGAGGCCAGACACGGCAACCCCGCCGGCATTGGCCGCTTTGCCCGGCCCAAACAGCACATTATTCTCTTGGAAAACCTGGACTCCGTCGGGTTCGGTCGGCAT
>Ga0272442_10012469_pt1 | contig 10264 bp, 3 predicted proteins | sample SSMForm2O_FD_200262 | JGI IMG/M metagenome (GOLD analysis project Ga0272442, IMG submission 200262) | Marine sediment archaeal communities from Little Sippewissett salt marsh, Falmouth, MA, United States - SSM-Form-2O | ecosystem: Environmental > Aquatic > Marine > Wetlands > Sediment ... | reverse complement strand
AGCGTGAAGGTCATACTGCGATCTCGCATCTGGTGAAGGGCTGTATAGCGCTCGCCGAGCTGCATCATCAGTATGTCTATCTTCTTCTCTTCAGAGAGTTGCATAGTGGCCTCGCAGTGAAACTAAAGGCACCTTCCAACATACGTCAGAGCACATCCCACCGAGCTATAGGTGCACATAGGCATCCTGTCCCAGTTCATGCAACATTATAGTCCTGTGTGAAGCTTCCGCAAGAGGTTCCCATCATAACATCATAACTTGCGACAGATTATGCCATTCGATGAGTCTGCGCACCCTATGGGAGACTCGGTCATACGAGTCCTAGCGCTTTGAACGCGGCGGCTTTCGGTTCACCGTAGAACACGGGGTCGACCTGTTCGACAATATCCCCACTGACCTCTAGAAAATCCCGCTTGTTCTCGATAGGGATCAGGGCACGTTTGGCCCCATTATCCATGGCAATCTGGAGTGGTTCCGTCAGGGATCGCACCGGCTTGAGGTTGCCCTGGATGCTCATGTCTCCGAGAACCAGCGTTCCAGCAGTTGCTGGACTCTTGCGCAGAGCCGAAAACACAGCAACGAAAAAGCCAATGCCAAGCTCTGCGGCCACTTTGTTATTAAGGAGGTTAATCACTTCGACGTGGAAATCGGAATTGTCGACTTCACGGCCCAGGCCGAACTTCACTTTGTGTGCATGAAGGTAGCCAAAGGCTCGGTTGATGGATTCCTTGATGGCGCCGCTGACGCCTCCGGCCGTTTTCAGCTTTCCTGTTCCCGCCGACACGCTGACCTCGATCCGGTAGAGGCCTACGGTGCCGTCGCCACTGACCGCTGCGCTGTACACGGAACCTGGTGCAAGCGGGTCCGTTGCGATCAGGTCACGACCGCCTTGCTCCGGAACGCCAACGAAGCATTCCTCCCCGGTCTCGCCGACCTGGTAGCTGAAGGACGTGTGGTAATACTCGAAGGAGCCCATCTTCTTGAGCTGTTCCTTGACGCGGCGCCGTCCCTCGATGGCCAGTTCGAGGATCTCCTGTAGTTCCTCTACAGATGGCTCGCCGTGCGGATAGATGATCTTCATCAATCCGGAGACCGTCTTGCGGACAGCCTTGCGGTCACGGGCGTTCAGATGACCCCCGAGTGAGAAGTGGTGGTCGATGATTTCCGTGAAATTGTGCTTCCGGAGCGACCGCAGCGCCTCAGCCAGGTAGTCCACCACAAAGCCATAATGATTGCTGAACAGATCGTTCCGCATTTTCGGTACTTCCCAACCCGGGAGGTAGAAATGAATGCGGTCGATGAAGGCCATATCGTCACGGATCACGTCGGGCATCGGGGCGAATAGGTGTCCGGTCTGGACCATCACATCGATGGGCTGGTTCGTATTACCGAACATGGCGATGCTGGCTTCGCCTCTATCGGCCTCCTTACCTCTCTGAAACGTGCCGGATTCGCAATACGTTTTAAGCGTCGTGATGACTTCTTTCGGCATCTTCTGGAGATCGGCCACTTCGTCAAACGCCACTACATCCCAGATAGCGACCATGCCTTTATGCTTGCCGCTCATGTGGCCGAACATGTTGGCGACGGTCGTGGGCCCGGTCAGCAGAGCTCCGTAGGGCGAAAGCTCCTGAACGGCATACGATTTGCCGGTTCCCCGGGGACCAAGCTCAACAATGTTGTAGTTCTGCTCGGTCAGTGGAATGAGTCGAAGTAGAAACAACAGTTTCAAGCGGCGCTCCATGCCGGATGGCTCATATCCCATGCTGCGGATCAACAGGTCCACCCATTCCTCCGCGGTAAACTCACGCCGAAGCCGACGGTACTCGTCAAGATCGAAGGCTGCGATCTGAATGGGCGATAACTTTTCGATCCAGAAGGGATTCTTGCCCTTCTTTTCTTCATCGTATTCAAAGCGTACGTCGATCTGAGCCCAAACGCCACCCATCAACAGTCGCTCGTAGTCACGGACGTAGTTCACCGGGATGTGCAGGAAGCGGTTACCAAAGTTGACGCCCTCTGCCCAATACTCTGAATCGACTAGGCGAACTTTGACCTTGTCAATGAACGAGTACTTACCCTCTTCCTTCACCTTGCTCTGGGCTTTGGTTGCTTCGTCAGAGCGAATGTAGTTGTCGGCAAGCGTCTGATTGACAACGCTCAAGCCCATCTGGATGGCGGTTTCGTCAGAGGAAGCGCAGTATTTTCCCAGGAGGAACTCAAGGACAAAGACCGGAACGTTCGCACCAACCTTCACCTTGCGAACGAGGTCTTTGCGAACGACCTTTCCGGAAAAGATATTGTTAGCCTTGTCATCCAACGCATCTCTGGTGGGAACATCTGTATCTGCCATTGTCAGATCCCTAGCTTCACGGGAATATCCTTCGATTGGGCCAGGACCGCATCTGTTGCCGGGTCCTGCACTACCACTCGCACTTTGTCGCACTCTTCACTTTGGAGCAACATTGCCACCGTCGCCGTCTTCCCCGGCTCCAACTTGACACATCGGGTTCGCTGGTCGAACTCGGCGTCCATTGCCATCCCTGCCTTACCGACTTGGATTCCCCCATGCAATAGCACGGGTCGAACTACCGTGGGCTCACTGCGAAATAGACTACCGGATACCGAGATCGTGATACCCAACGTGCGATTTGTCAGGATCTCCGGCAACACTCCCAAAGTAACTTCCATTCCGGTGGATGCTTTCTCCTGCTGGCGAACCATTCTGACCGTCAGCACCGGCAGGAGCAGTTCCTGTAGGCTAAGTCCCCCATGGTGATACGCCAAATCCCCGCCGGCCTTGAACACCGCGATCCCGGTTGGGAAAACGAAATCCAGATTCGCTCCGTATCCCAGTTCGGCGCCGCTTACGCGAACCGTTCCACTCGGGGTCGTGCCGCCTCGACCCACCCAACAACGACGGTGCAGGTCTACCGTCTCGCCGCCGGGGCTCTCGATTCTCATGGACTCACCGCGGACTGATGTGAACAGGTGACCGTGGTCGGCGCAGACGACGAAGTTCTCGATCCCCAAGTCAGCAAGCTTGCGTACGGCTCGGGCGACATTCCCAATCGCCGTGTCCATCACCTGCCGAGCAACACGGTTGCTGCCGCTCTCCCCAAAAGCGTCAATGTCCTGGGACCGAACGACGACGAGTGGGGCATCCGCAATCTTCTTTTCCGCCCGCCCCTTAGTCATGTCCAGCAACTTGCCTAGTTCAATCTCAACTACACCGGGCACCCGGGACTTGAGGAACTTCAATCGGCTGGGCAGGCCAGGGAGCTTGCTGCCGTCAACTTCAGCGGCTAGCTTGGCCCCATCCTCCGTGACGCTGAATGAGGCGGAGGCTCCCGGCAACAACGCCGCCATCCCGATGGGCGTGATCGTTGGGATTGCGGCCACAGCAGCCTCCAACGCCAACTCATCGGCATCGCTGAGCTGATCCCGCAATTCGATACCCATCTCGTAACGCATGGAATCAACCAGAATATACACGACCGGACCGCCTCTGCCCTTGACCAGGTCAGGATAGACCTGCGTCTGGCACAATGCCTCCGGGATCAACCACTTCGCTTGACGCAGAGCCTCCGTAAAACCTGTGGCCATTTCCTGCAACGCCTGTTCGTAGTCGGAGCGGACCTGGAGTAGAGCATCCTCGGATTCGGGTTCCTCGGTCATGCTGGCGATCAGAGCTTCCAGGTTCCGCTGGACCCAATCGAGGCGATACCAGCCGTCCTCAGCCGTGTACGCTTGAATCCATGTCATGGGTGAAGCGGTCTTCGTTGGCAACGCATCATGCACGACTTGGGCGAGACTGCCAAGTTCCGTCATCAGTCGACAGGCTTCCCACTGATTCTGCCGATGCAGATCCCGGTCCGTCCAGAAACTTCGGCGATGGTCACGAACAACGGAACGTGCCTTCTCAAACTGTCGCTCACAGATCAACTGTCCCACATACCGAAGCAACGCCCGTTCCTCGAACCGGAAGGTATCGATCTTGCCAAGCATCTCCGGTGGCATCGTCTCGCTGCCCAGTCCCAGATCAGTTTCCACCTGATCGGCGATTTCGACGTAGGCGTCCCCATGCCGCTTTCGAAGGACCTGCGCCACGTCCCGAATGAGTTTGACGTGCTCCTTCGTCTGGGGCGTGGGGATCATGGCGGCGGCAGTTGGCGGCTCTCCCTCGAAATCGTCGCGGAACTCACCCACCAGGACATAACGAAGCGTCTTCGTTCTGGCTTCGTCCAGTTCCATCTCGTCAGCCAGTTCCAGACCCAGCCGTGATTTGACAAGCTTGAACAGCTCATCCTTTGCCGATTTCTCCGCGATGATAGCGTTCTTTTCAGGCTGGGCGATCCAGCCGGCGATCAGACCGGCACTATCATGGGTCTTCTCGAAGATGATCTTGAGCATCGACTTGCCTGGACCGTCTTCCTCCTTGAGGAGACCCACGACGTCTTCGTAGATCACCGTGTCGGCCGCCAGCATCTCGTCGATCTGACCGGGACTGTACTGGTGCCCGAGGACGTTTCGTGCTTGCCGCCTGAGCTGCGGTTCGTAGCAGAGCCCCGCTTTTTCCAGTTCCATCAGCAGGGATTCGACGCGGTTCCGCTCAACGCCGGGGACGTAGACCAATAGCGGTTGCGGATCATCGATCGATACGACCGGCTCAACAGCAAACTTCACCTCGAAGAACGATCCGGTAAACTCACAGAGGTTCACTGTCATATCGCCGAGCTGCACCTGTTCCAGCTTGCCACCCTCGGCGCTAGCCCCATCGCGCAGCTCACGAATATACGGCCGAAACTCCTCCCGGCTGTCGTACCAGACGACCACGCGGCGTTTCGTCAGATGCTCGATAAGCTGCTTGCTGATGTATTCGTGTAATGCATTCATGTGTTACCTTGGCTGTCTCGCCTTCTTTCGTCGCTTCCCTGTCTTTCGCATCTTCTTGCCGTTGCTTGGCACCGGGGCGCTTAGAAGACTCTCTAACGCTGCTTTCACCGCCGGACTACTTCGTTCGATCACGAGCTCTTCGATCACCGTATCCCAGCTATCTTCGGGCTTGTCCATGGCGACCCACTTGCCCTTTTCGTCCTGTTGCCAGAACACGTCTTCCAGTCCGTGGGCGATGGCCAGACTGGCATCGGTGCGGCACTTCGGCACGACCCGTTCGGGCCACAGATGCATCGCCAGGTGAGCCCAGTCGTAATCGCCCGTGACGAGCTTCTCCCAGCAAGCCTTGCACTCCCTCTGCCACGCCTTGTGCTGCGGCACGAGCCGCCACAGCGGAGCGAAGTTGATGATCACGCCGTCGTTGAGATTAGGATTCCAGAGCGGAGCAATTCGCTCGATCTCCTCGGCGAAGATTTTCAGCTCAGCGACGAACGCTTCCTGCTTGTCGATACCGTCTCGCTGGGAGCGCGTAGGGTCAGGACCTGCTTCGGCCCGCAGCCGGTCAAGTGTACGCTGTTCATGAACGCACTTGTCTCTCACGTAGTCCCGATGGACCTTGTACAGCGTGTCCTTTGTAAGGCGGTGGTAATACAGCCACACGGAATACGTGGCTGAAAGCGTGGCAAGCTGCCAATAGATGGGGGCCTTGCGGCGACTCTTCGAGTAACGTTTAAGGTGGTCGGCGAAGAAGCCGGCAGGCATGCGGAAGTAGTCGCGCAAGATGCGCACGCCCAGGATATCGCACGCTTCGCGCTCGATGGCCTCCCAGCGATCTTTCCAAATGACTTGCAGCACCTGGTGGACGCGGGCTTCGACGTCCACTGGATGGCCCAGGTCATCGACCAGGATGCCGTCCCAAGAAACGCCCAGAGGGTAGATGACGTCGAGTACGGTGGGGTTCTCTACTGCTCCTCTTGGTGGAAGGACATTCACGCATGGCCGGGCACGCAACCACTCCTCGCTGGCGATGCAATCTGGCTCTGCGGGCATGCCGTCAGGGCCGACCAGCATACCCGGTGGGCAGACCGGAAGCGGATCGAATGGATCGGGCAACTGTGGCGCAAGCGATGGATCAAGTGCGATTCGGACATCCCAGCGGCCGAGAGCGACGCCGACAGCGTAGGCAAGCAACCCAACCGCTTTCTCTTCGGACGTTTCCGAAATCAGTTCGATGCTCAGTTCCGCCTCATCTTCACTTGAATCCTCACCGGCGTCTTCAGATTCAATGTCTTCCGAATGCCCTCGGATTGACACAGCTTCGCGGATATCCCGCTCCAACTCGGCGAGTTCTTCTGGATTGAGACCAAATGCTTCTGCGATCTTGTTTTCCAGACCTCTGCCGAAGAGCGAGTACAGGTCCCAGGCGGTTTCGCCTTCCTCCGCTGTTTGAATCCATGCTGGCAGCGTGAACTCCTGAAACGGTTCATGACGCCGCACTACGGCACGGCGCTTGTTCACTTCGGCGTCTACGTGTTCCTTAATGAGCATCAACGTCTCTTCGGGGAAATCACAGGCGGGTAATCCTTGAACCATGCTGGCCTGGAATTTCGGCCGTGCGAACATCTCGCCGCTGAATCGTGCGACTGCGCTTCCTACGTTTGAGGCGCAGATTCCAAGTACGGCGTATTCCTCTCCTTGCTCGGGGAATATCTGCGCTCGCCCTGCCGTAGGCATGACACCTGACGGGACCAAGTAGGGAACCAGCCGCGTCGAGCGGAGCATATAGCTAAAACCGGGCCGAAAATAAAACTCTACACTCTTGATCAGCCTTGATGGAGAGTAGCCTAAACTCCGTACGAATTCCTCTAACAGTCTGCCGTCAAGTGTCCAGTCAATCACTAAAGTCAGGGGAGAGAACCAAGGCGAAGCTTTTTCTGTCTTCGAAAAGAATGCCCATTGTCGGTCTGCTTTTCTAAACCTGTTTCGGACATCCAACACAAACTGATCTTGTTTCTTTGCGACAGTACTATCGCCAGTACAGATACGTCGATTCGGAACCTCCCACGCCAGTCGCAGAAATCTCCAATCATTGCTTGTTTGGAGGCCAACCCGTATCGCCCCCTTATTGCCTTCAATGCGTGTGTGCCCACCGATGGTTTCAATCGTGGATCTGGAAACCCAATAGGCGTAGGGGCTTCCGTTCAATGCCTCGAAGTGATTTGGATTGATTACGAAAGTCCTACCAGATGCGTTCCCTCCGAGGCATTCTTCGGTAAGTTGCTTTAGGATCTCTCCCTTTTCAGCATCAATAAGCAGGCGGAAAAACAACGACTCGGGTTCTCCGTGTCTATGTTTGGTCAAGACATAGATCGCCGTTTCCACCATCGCTTCAAGGACACCATCGCCCAAATCCGCCAGGAGGCGGACATGACCCATCTTCCCAAAAACTTCGGTTCTGAGTTTTTCAAAAGACCCCAGGAAGAATGGAGTCCTACTTGAAATCGCGCCGACTCGTCCTTGTTTAGCCGCCAAATCAAGCGTGCGCTCAACGAAATTGGCCAGAACATCCCCCTTGGTTTTTGGATACCGGGCCTCGATGTAACCCTTCGATGCCCGGCTTGAAGCTCCGAACGGTGGGTTCATGAGAATTGCGTCGTATCGGTTCCGGCAGAGATCAATGAAGGCAAAGCCTCGCCCAGCATCGTCAGCGAAGAGTGCACGGCGAAATGCCACGCCGTTCGCACGCCTTCCGGCGAAGCGTTGCAGCGCTGTGATGGCCAGTGATTCAGCTTGCTCCCAAAAGAGATCATCTGTGATACCCGAGAGGTCGAATCGGAGTTGCCTGCCCTCTGGGCTATCACCTGGGAAGAGCTTCAATTGTTCCACTATCGGCCCACGAACCCATTGTTCACGGGCTTGGGCTATCGCCCCGCGCAGCTCCTCCTCGATCTTCAGCAGGCTGCCGGCCTCTCCTGCGAAATGCATCTTGTCGAAGATCACCTCCACAAGTTGCCCCAGCAGCGGCGGCTGGAGCGTCGCCGTGAACTCTCTGAGCAGATCCTTTTCACCTGGCATCGGCTCGGCAACAACGATGTTGGTCTTTCGGATTGTCGGACGGCTGGCTCGGTCAAGACCAAACTCGCTGAACGCCCGCTGCGCCCGCATCCACAGGGCGAACGCCGCAATCTGGGCACAACGGGGATCAATGTCAATGCCGTGCAGGTTGTGTCGCAGGATTAGACCCGGTGCAGCCTCGTGCAATGCTTCAATCGTCGGATAGTCGTCGTGGATCGCCTTACCCGTGGTTTCCGAATCGGGCGACTGTTCATCGTGCCAGGCTTCCTCATAAATCGTCAGCAGCAAATCGAAGCAGTACAGCAGGAAGTGCCCCGACCCGCACGCCGGATCGAGAATCTTCAGATCACACGGGGCCTTCTTCGCCTGGAACGGGATATGCACCGGCTGCTTGAGCAGCTCTTCTTGGCTCAGGTTCTCGTCGCTCTCCTGCTCCGGCGGCTCTTCGCCTTCCTTCAGGAAGATCTCTGTTGGCCGGCGAACCAGGTACTGGCACTGCTCGACGAGCTTGGTGTCGCCCTGGTGCATCTCGTACCAGATGCGGCCCAGTGTATTGTCTGTCAGGAACTCGACCACGTAGCGCGGCGTGAAAAACTGGTTGCGAACAGCCATCTCTCTCGTGTTCCGAGGTGACCTCGATGCCTTGCGCATCGCGTCCCGTTCTTCCTTTGCATTGAAATACTGGTAGATCCAGCCAATTGTCTCGTCCTGATCCCAGACGCCGGCCAGCTCGGTCTGGTTGAGGATCACCAGCAGGTCGGTCAGTGCCTGGCGGCGCGGCCAGAGCAACGAGGCGACGTCATGCCGGTCAAACAAAACCTTGACCTCGATACTCAGCTCATCGAACAGACACTCCAGGTAGAGGCAGTAGCCTTTATCAGGCAGCTCAGCCAAGCCGGGCGCCAGACCCGTGAACTCCTTGAACCCGCTGGATTGATCGCCCTTGGAGACGCACTGCTGGACAAGCTCCCGAGCCTCCAGCATCTTGAGGGCCACGAAGCGGTTGAGGAACGTAAATGCGGCCTCGCGGGTGTAATCGTCAACGGCTTCGACACTTGCCTTGCCCCCAGCGATCCGGTGTTCAATCGCGTCAATCAGCTTCCGCCGCGTCAGGCGCTGCCGGTCGCCTAAATGCGTCCCTGGCTTATCGTGGATCGTCCCGTCGGGCAGGATGTCGTACGTACCTTCAAGCTGCTCGGCGAACTCTGCTTCCAGCAGTTGCCGGGCATCCTGTGTGGAACGTTGGAGTTGATTGCGTATGGCCGGATCCATCGACGATCCCGATTATTTCAGAAACACCTTCTTGTCCTCACCAATGAGCTTGACACATTCCTCTCGAAGACCGGACAGAGCATTGTCGAGTTGTTCCTCCGTTTCGACACCGTCGGCAAAGTAACTGCCCGCATCCACCTCGGCCAGACGATTGCCCTCGACGATCTTGAGCAATTGCGAGATGGCATCGGCCAACCGCTTCGGACAAGCGTCAATATCAGCCCGAAGCTGCGGTATCGGCGTTGCTATATCCACGTCCTTCGTTGCCCTACTGGTCAACGGCTGGGCGATCCGATCCTGCTGATCCGACTCCAGTTGCTCCCAGCCAGGCCCGGCCTTGAGCTTGCAGACAGCGGCACCGTATACATCAGCACGTCTGGTAACCGTAGCACCAAACCGCCCGGTGTAAGCGTCCTGGATAGCCTTCGTGTGCTGGTCGATGGTCGGCATCTGCTGGAAGAACGTCTCGCGTTTCAGCAGGTCACCAAGTTCCTCCGCCTTGGATGCAAGCTCGTCGCCGACATCCGGTTCGTTCGCCAGGAAGGACCACTGCATATCCAAGGCTGCCTTTGCTGAACCCAGAATGTACAGGTTGGGTTCGGTCAGTGCCTGTTCCAACTCCCTGGCTCGCTTGATGGCCTCCTTCACTTCAGCATGGGAGCCGTTGAACGCGAGAATTGTATTCTCCTCGTTCCCGCTGCGGATGGCCCGCATCTGACTGACAGCATCGGTTAGGACTTCAACTCCCGGCAGTTTGTTGGCCTTGAGAACCCCTTCCTGCTCACGGATTGGCTCTTCCTGTTCCGATATCGCCTCGCTGATCCAACGGGCCACCACACCTTGTTCGAGTTCCGGTATCTCCTTGCCGAAGACCTGCTTGAACGCGTCTGCCGCCAGGACAATTTGATCATATTCCAGTGTCTTCTTGGGCCTGAAAGTCGCACTGCGGAACAGGTTGTTATTGCCAAAGACATTCTTGGCCTCGACACTCATGGCCGAATCAATGGTTTGGCCTTTGCTC
>Ga0272442_10012466_pt1 | contig 10265 bp, 13 predicted proteins | sample SSMForm2O_FD_200262 | JGI IMG/M metagenome (GOLD analysis project Ga0272442, IMG submission 200262) | Marine sediment archaeal communities from Little Sippewissett salt marsh, Falmouth, MA, United States - SSM-Form-2O | ecosystem: Environmental > Aquatic > Marine > Wetlands > Sediment ... | reverse complement strand
TCAGTTCTTCACAAAGCGGAATCGGTTAAAGTGGCTATCGCTTTTACTCTGTTTTTGCTTTCTTTTGATGCTCCTATTTTTTAATTCATTGAACATGTACCTGTTTTATTCTCCACAAACTTTGAGTGCATACCTCAGTGTCTATGCATTGTTATTGCCAGTATCGATAATTGAAACTGCACTAGGGGGATTGTTGGGATTCGAAATCTATAAGAAAATAAGAAAGGCTTAGTAATAAAATGATTTATTATATAAATCGATAAATTGCTTAGTCAATTTAGAGTCAAAAGTTCAAATCTGGGGATCATATTCTAACCCATAACATGGAAATATTAACGTTTAAGACCAAAGATTACGGATTTTGCCAAATTAGGTAGGTTTTTGGTTGGTTAAGCTGTGACAGACGAGCTAGCGCCTTTGAAAGTTCTTTGGTGTCAGCGTGTTCTAGCCATCTGTTGCCTTGTAGGTGTTTGCTATTTTTGCTTTGATTACTAGGTTGTCGCCCTCCTGCTTGGTTTCAACTTTTAAATCTTTATTCAAGAAAGGCTCTACAACATCCTTGAATCTATTTGGAATCGTTAACTGCAGAATGTGGCGGGTATAAACTTTTTTGCCTGGAAAGTTCCGGTACTTCCTTGTGTTCTGCCGTATTCTCACATAATGTTCTCTGCCTCGGCTCAAGACTTTAGACCTCAAAAGCATCCTTGGAAAGAAAGAAAATTAAAAATTAGCGACCAAATAGACGCCCACAATCCACAGAGAGATAACTGAAACTAAAAAAGAAAAGATTCACGCACATATAAAAAACTAAGCACCTAACTTAATTAGATTTTCAAACAGATTATGTCTGGGAACAATTATGAGCCGTGATTTAGCAATTCAAAGGACATTTGAAACTGCAGACGATTCATTGCACGGGATTATCGGGTACCATTTGTATACAATTGCAATGCAAAAAGCTGTTGATGAACAAGACATACTCAGATATCTTCCAGAGAAAAGCTTCCAAACAACATTCAGTTGGATTAGATATTACAATAAAGAGCAACTAACCAAAGCATTTGAACCACCATGTCTCGAATTGTATCAATGCAAAATTCAACTCGTTGCTTTGACCAGCATTTTTGAGGCGCTACTCAGCGATTTTATTAAATTCCTTCAAACAAAGGGATTCATTAAAACTTCAATCAGAGACAGTTATAAATCGTTTATAGAATGGGCTTATAGCCAATCTCTTAAGGCTAACATTGGAGAAAAAGCGGCACTTGAAAGATTGCCAATCAGCTTCGGCATAATTGACAACGCAAGAAGGCTTAGAAATCTTTTTACACACAACAATGGTCTGTTCAATAAACGATACGAGAAGGATGCGATGAGGAAAAACGGCATAGTTGTTGATGTTCATCCATTCTACAAAGAGTATGAAAAAAATCCAAGAAAAAAAGTTCCAGTAGTAATGGATTGGAGATATTTCAATAAATTTATTCTTGCTCATATTGAAGCTTTACATATATTGCATAATCAGATTCAAAGCGAGTTTTTCGGAGTATCTGAAGGTTACAGTTATGTTGAAGAAGGAAAACCAATCGATTTTAGAAGAGTGCTTTGGGGAAATGTGAATGTTCGCTTAAAGATTTAGGTTTTTCGAGAAATTTTCTATAGGGGTTTTGCTGGAAAAATGAATAAGTATATTTTCTGTTTTTGCACATATTACATAGGGAGACAGACTGAAAAGAAAGAGAGGTATTCTATTTTTAATAGTTCTTGTTCTAATCGTTACATTATTTAGTCTTATTGAAAACTCAGAAATTCCAAGTGAAGATGTATCATCTGTTACTTACAGAATAATTCATAAATTAGAACTTCAATGTAATCCAGAAATGGGTGTGAAAATTAATTGCACATTACCATCAGAAACAGCGAACTTTCAAAAAGTAAAAAACACAGAATACTCAATTAATCCTTCTCAAATCGTTACAGATGAACATAACAACACAGTGGCTATTTTTTCCATCCCTCACCAACAAGCCAATATCACAATTTCTATTATTTCCATTATTGAACTAGAACAGTTAGAATTTAGGCAATCGTCACCCATTTTCCAATATAACAAAACTTCGCAAATATTCCAAGAATATACTAAACAAGAAATTTACATTGAATCTGATGCCCCTAAAATCAGAGAATTGGCATATGATATTACAGCTAATTCTTCTAATGCACTTGAATCATCGAAGCTAATCTGCGAATGGGTAAATGAGAACTTGAATCATACAGGTTATGCTGAAGAAGAAAGGGGAGCTCTATGGGCTTTAGAAAATGGAACTGGGGACTGTAGTGAATTTTCTCACCTGTTTATTGCTTTGTGTCGAGCAGTTGGAATCCCGTCTCGTTTTGTTAACGGAATTAGCCTTTGGTCTTTTTTAGAGGATGGAATACAGGAATGGAATGAAGTTGGTCACGATTGGGCAGAGGTTTATTTTCCTGACGTTGGTTGGGTTTGGGTTGATCCTGTTTCTAACGAGTTTGGTTGTAGTGATGGGAAACATTTAGCTTTGCAACATGGGCAGCATTCCTCGTCTATTGAAGGAAACTACCGTTATCGTTACATCGGTGCGTCAAAAGCTACAGAAATGTTCGAGATTTATACTGTTGAATGAAGCCTGCTATCGCGCTTTGTTAAGCAGATAGTAAAGTATGACAAGCACAAAATGACGAGTTCAATATAATCTTCTTTTTGGTGAAAGATGTGGAAAAATCCAATCAAGAAAATGAGAAGAGAAATCGATTAGAATTGGTAAAAGAAGCAATTAGTAGAGCAAACAAGAAAGAGAAACAAGAATGGGCGTCTAATTTTGAAAGGAGAGAAGGGATAGGAAAAAGAATGCGTGAAATCGATTCAGAGCTTAAGCGACTTGAGCAGATGAGGAAAGAAAGCAAAATGCCTGAAAGACAATATTTGAAAGAAAACGAGATTTATACAATGTCGAACCAAGAATTAGACTCCTACAATAGAATGCTTGAGAAGCATAACAAGGATTTCTCTATATGGAGTAAAAAAAGCGATTCGATCAATTCGGAAATAATGAAGCTGTATGGAGAACGCGTTGACCTCATGGTTGAGTTCTTCAAGCTTGAATATGAAGAAAAATGGATATTACTCTCAATAGTACTTAGAAGTCAACCAAGTCTGATGAAATATGTGTAATCGAACTTCATTATTGTTCAGCATTCCAAAATAGATAGACCTTCGGTTGATTCAGTTGAGCCACCCTAGTAAGCGCTCTAGAGAGTTCCTCTTTCTCAGCCTTCAGCAGCCAATGCCTATAATCGCTAATCTTGTAGTTGCCATGGGCACCGCCAATACGCCTATTATAGGGATACTTGAAAACTGAGAGGATTTCTTTTACCCGCTGAACATTTCCCTCGAGCTTACACAGATTATACTCTGGAATAGCTAGAAGATATGCTATGAAGCCAAGTTGCTCCAGTTTTTCTATAGCCTCAAGTATTGATTTGTTAGGCTGAGACTCTCCGACCCTCGCCATTCCTGCATGCTCCGCAAACGGGTTATAGCGTGCCATTACTGCAATCATTTCCACATATTCTCGACCACAAAGAGGCAGACTCTCCCTGAGCAACTTCACTGATGCGCCTATAGTCCTGTATTTGGGATGGATCACTACCCTGCTGACTCGGGCAAGCTTTTCGTTCAGTTCCTTCATGCTCTTAAATTTCACGACAGAATTGCGGAAAGGGGCTGCACTCATAGGATAAGTATAAACAACTGCTCCACAAATTCTATCTTTCTTTTTTAGGACAAAGATTTTTTGCAGGAATGCGATTCTGTGGCTGCGATAATGAAAACCAGCAACTTCTTTCCAGTCTTCATAGGTTCCTTCTTTAACAGTCATTTCTTCAAGCAGACTACATTGAGATCGAAGTTCATTTGCATAGTAATTGACTGTTACTTCTTTTCCAAACCGCTTATGAATATGCACAGATGGCGCCAAATCTCCAAACAGATCGGTGTGAGTTGTAGCTGCAACTACTGCCTTTCCGAGCTTACGAGCTAACTTCTGGACATTGTATGCAACGATTCTAGCGGTTTCTCGATCTAATGTAGCGCAGAATTCGTCCATTATCCACCATTGAGCCCCAGACTCTATGAGTTTAGCTAGTCGGTATCGATATTTTTGTCCGTCACTCAGCTGGCTGTATCGGCGAACAAACAGGAACGCGTCATTCAACCCCACTTTAGAAAGCAGCTTCAAGCCTTCTTCAACTGTTGCGCCGACAGTATCAATCAGCGGTTTGTCCGGATCTACTTCAACCTCACTTAATCTTGCAGCTTCACCAGATTTCAAATCGCCAACGATAGCTTTGAGGAGCACACTTTTTCCTGAACCACTGTCACCAGTCAAATACACAATATCCTTTGGACCAATCTTTAGCTCCACATTATCATAGAGCACATGCTCTTGGTAGTCGGATATGCCCATTCCAAAGGCTTCAGCAACCTCAACAGTCCGGTCAGTAATGTCAGTTTTAGTCTCATAGCTGATATCAAACATGAACTTGCCTGATTCTCGATCATAACGCCTAGCAAACTTCCTGATCCTAAAATGCTCTCTCCTTCTCAATCCTCATCATCTTCCGTTTTTTCGTCATGATCCCACGGAAACTTCCAGCTATGGCGTTCCTTCTCGTGCAGGTAAATGCTATGAGCAGCCAAACCTAGAACAAAGCAGGCTCCGCAACCTACAATGAAGTTAATCAAGTCAATCAAGGCAGACACCACTTATCCAAAGACAAACTGGTCCAGCTCCAGCTTCTTCATCTCAATCGTAGCATACACACTAAGAGCAACAGCCCACCAAACATCGTCGTGTGTCCCATGAGGATGACTAAAACTTAGGGCTCCATCCCTGCGCAGCTCAAAGCGTTCAATGTTCATTTCGCTGCAGATATCTCCTCGATAAGGTCTTTCCCACGTCAGGAATGGATAGAAGAATCTTTGAGTCATCATCCGCTCCTTTAGCAAGCTAGCCATCTCACTTTTCCGAGAAGTATTGAAAGTAACCCCTTCAACATTGTTGATTCCAGCCTCCTCCATATCAGAAATAATTGAAGGACCTTCCCTTGTATTGTCAACCCTGACTCTCTGAAAGCCCTCCCACCTGTCCTGCAGCGCCTTCAAATACCCAATCACAGTCGCATACTTTGTTGGCTGCTGAAAGACCTTCAAATGACGCAACAAAAGCTTATCGTTGACCCGTTCAGAAACTGCTAAAACACAATAATCACGGGTCTGAGCCAAATCAAGCCCAGCAAACAATTCGCCACTATAACCCTTGCTAGTGTCCCACGGCTGCAGATCCTCTCCACAGTTCTTCTCTGTTCCAATGCAACCTGCAATCAGCGACATCGGCAGCCAGGTGTCTTCATCTTCTGCCCACTCTGCTTCCATCTCCCTTCTCCAGCGCATCGGATCCTCACCGAATTGTCGCTTAATCTTCTCAAGAAACGATTTACTCCAAGGACCCGCAGGAGCCATAACCTGCTCCCAAGAAACATGATGACGAGCAAAATCAGTGTAATCCTTATGGTTGCACATTTTCCAAAACAAGCTATCAGTATTGAAAGGCGTACTCGTTGCCAGCAGCTTTCCATTAGTTGTTCCCAACGCAAATAGTATTGCATCCATCAAATCAGAATCGTTGGCTGTAAAGTTGACTTCGTCCCACCAAACCCGATGCAAAGTATGACCACGGATAGTGTCAGCATTGTTTGGGAAGGCTTCAATCACGCTTCCATTAGGAAACTCGAGTTTTGTTTTTTGGGGCTTCAAATACAAGTCCTGTGGCAGCCTACGCTCAAACATCGAAATCCGACGGATGTTTAGTTTAGTTTGGCGCCAACTAGGACCAACAACCGCTATGTACCAATCAGAGTTGTTTACAGCATCAGTCAACAGTAGCCCTGATGCAATCCAGCTTTTCCCACTTTGCCGACACCATCGGGCAGCCACAAACTGATTCTTCTCATATAACTCAATCAGCGCTTTTTGGTAGCTGAAAGGCTCAAATCCAAGCTTTAGACGACAAAAGTCAGCATAATCGCTGGCAAGTTTTTCAGTTTTTGTTTTCTCGATGCTCTGCTCGACCTCAAATTCAGAGTCAAAGGCGGTTCTACTCTGTTTTGCTTTTGACCCTATCCAAGTTCTTGCGCTCTTCGTCACGCTTCCTCATCCACTCAATAGCATAGTCAACTTTCTGTTCGATCTCACGATATCCCACATAATCCACAAAGAGTTCCTTGTAGGTCTTCACCCCCGAAATCAGGCGCCCACAACTCATCACATCAACCTTTCCAAGACCACCTTTCTGCAAAGCCTTGATAGCACCCGCCAAAACACGCAGCTGCATCTCAATACTTGGAAGATCATCAGGAATATCCAACTTAGAAGTAGTAGGACCACACGTTTTTTCAACAGGTCCTACTTCTACTTTCAACCCCAATCGCCCAATTTTCATACGAATAGCATGACAAGATTTCCCCATCTTTTCTGCAATATCTTTCACATCAACCCCTGATTCAAGCAAATCTTTGAGCTGCTTCTCTTGCTCTTTGGTCCAAGGTTTACCTTTAGGCATGGCTTCCAATCAGCACCCCACTAACTGTTCCAATCAACCCAGTGATAGCTGAGAAAACTTCACTGTTCCATATTCCAAAATAGAGCACATGCAAAGTCTCAAGCCCACTAAGAAACCCAATCATGGCTACGGCAAATTTGACTCCCCAAACAAGCCGCTCAGTAGGCTCCTCAACAACTACATGTCCACGCTGGATGCGCTTTCGGCTTAAAGCCTGCCTAAAAGGGTCTTGCATGATTCTTCACCTTCTGCATAAAAGTCCGCTTATTTAGTGCCCTGTGCCCACCTAAAATGAAGCTGTTCACCAAACTCTGCGCCAACTCAGGAACCAAATGCCCCTTCGCCACCGTAACCAGATCCAGCGCCCAACTCAACGGAATAGCAGTGTAATCCAAATCAAACAAGCCATCACTGTAACGAAAACTGTTCTGGGCAAGAACAATATGCTTAGCCCTGTTTCCGAGGCAACCAACAAAGACGCCCCAACTCTTCACAGGCACATCAATGCTTGTTCCTGACCCACTGCTCTTGCCAATGCTAGCATCCAACCAATCAACACAAATAAGGTCCCCTGGACACATTGACTGCAACTTATTCTTCAAACTCTTCTTCATCACTCTTCAGCGTCACCTGCCTTCTCAGCTAACTTAGGCTTAGGAGTCACCCTTCGAGTTTTCAAATCAGGAATGAGAGCGCTCAGGGCGGATTCGAACTTTTTTCTTGCAACAACATGCGGAGTAGAAGGAACAGAATCAAGCGCCACAGCCTCCTCATTGCTTACCACAGCAACGCCAACAGGTATCCTGAATCTGCGGGGCTTAGCTTCCTTCATAGCCTTGTTCATTCCAGTAAGCATCCCAGCAGTAACCACCAAACGGATATGGCTGCCACACTCTTCACATTCTAGGTCAATGTTGAGGACTCGGCTGGTTACACCCTGCCTAATTTCCCTCCTCAGCTGCCTGTTCTTCTTGGATAAATCGCCTATGCCAAGAGTCTTCTTCTGTTTAGGAGTCAATATGGTGATGGGCTTAACCTGCTTAGGCGACCGCTTCAATACATTCTCTGAAACAGAGGTTTCCTCTTCTGGATTTTTTTCACTCAAATTTCTGCACCTCAAATCGCGAAACTATAACTCACGTTGATTATGTTGCCTGCACTGAAGGGGATGCCAGAGCCGAGAATGTCATGGCAAATCATGACGTAAACGTCGTAGGCAGTGTAGTATACCCACTTCATGAAAAGCCCCACCTCGTTAACGGTGCCTGAGCCTCCAGCTGTAATCGCGCCAGCTACAGTAGCGTAGCCTGCCGAGTAGCTTCCCGTGGCTGTAGGAAACACGTCATCCTCTGGAGAGCCACCAAAAGCTGTGGTGACGTCGTAGTCGCCTCGGGCTGCAGCCGATGAGCCGGAGCCAACCTTCATTGCCCCTCCAACTGCTGCGCCGTCCCTGTTGTAAGTGTAGTCGGTGAAGTAGTAGATGTAATGGTTGCTGTGGCTGCTTCCGTTGATGTCTGTCAAGGAAATTGAACGGGTTGTGTTAACTATTGCAGGCGGAGTAATTATTCCAGCTAGCCAGCGACCAAAATTGTCAAGTATCAGGTCATTTGGCATGTTTATGTCTGCGCCAAGAATCTTTCCGCGCCTATCCGTAACTGCCAGAGCAACAGTCTCGTGTGGGCGGAGCAAATCAAGCTTTTTATCTCTTATCTGCTCCTTCGCCCAATCAAGAGTCTCCTGCCTAGCTTTCTCGTGAAGGGCAAGCTCCAGCCGTCTGCTGTATCTTAGTCCCTCAAGCTTTTCTCTCCAGTTTTCGCCAATCAGTTTCAGGTTCATACATGATTTCTCCTATATTGCTATCGAGTAGGACACGTTGATTATGTTCCCCGCAGTGAAAGGTATCCCAGAACCCAAAATGTCGTGGAACAGCATGAAAGTTTTAAGAGTCATAGCAGTCCAGTTGACCGCCTTCAGAAACAATCCAACCTCATTGACTGTGCCTGAGCCTCCTGCACTGACCGAACCAACCGTGGAGATGTAGCCTGCCGCGTAGGACCCGTTGCCGCAGTTAAAGTAGCTGTCTTCTGGGCTTGAGCCGAAGGGAGTCTCGATGCAGTAATCGTCTCTGGCGGCTGCGCTGCTTCCCGAACCCACAGCCAACACCACACCGGGTTCATAGGTGTGATGATTCCACATGCCGTAAATGCTGGCGTCGCCATAAATCAATAGGTTCTGGGAAGAATTGGCGTCGTCAGTGAGCGAGGCTATGCTTGTTGTAGTAGTTTGCTCAACACCATGAAGATGGGCAGCCCAAAATTGTCCGAAATTATCCAATATTAGATCGTTAGGCTGGTTAATTTCAGCCTCCAGCACCCTAAGTTTCTGGTCGGTAACGGCGACAGCCACTGACTCCCGCAGACCCGCGAGAATTGATGGCTTAGCCTTCTTTAGCTCCTCTAGAATGAAGCTTCTGGTTTCCCTTCTTGCTTTAGCATGCAAGGCATCAAAGAGCCTCTGGCTAAGTTCCATGCCCTGAATGTTGTCTCTCCAATGCTCTCCAACTAACTCAAATTCTCTCAACATATTCACCTTAAGCTGGTTTCAATGATACACAATACGTGTAACCGTCATCAGTGGAGGCGCCCCCTCCCAAATCAAACACGCCAGGACCCCATTCCCCAGCAAACCGATACGCATACGCTCTGCCGCTCGAAGCGTCGCTTCCCGCTGTGCTGCTCCCGCTACCACACATGGCAAATCCGCCAGAAGGAGGGGAAACGCTGGTGTAATCATTCGTTTTTCCAAACACGCAAACAATCGCAGAAAGATCATTCACAACAGTGATGCTTGGCAATTCAGGGTCAATTGCGTTGTCGAATTCTGTGGGAGCCCCTGACTCAGCATCTATAGGCGAAGCATTGTCGACGCCCCGAAAAACGCTCGCTCCCCAAACAACGTCAGAACTCGAGACGCTGCTTGATGTCCAAGCAAACGTGGAGTCTCCAGACTGCAGAACACGGTACCCAACATATATGTGACCATGCGGGCTTGCTGCTGCGTCTTGAAGCTGAGTCACGCCAGCAGGAAGAGTAAAAGTCTTGTTGTATGCTCGGGTGTACCAAAAAAACAGAGCCACATCCCCAGCAGCCCACCCACCAGGAAGAGTAAAGCTCCCAGAGGTAGAGTTGTTTCCTGTGGCAGTGGTTGCTCCAACATATGTGATTAATGGATCCGCAGCCTGCACTGTGGGAACCTCACTTATTGACTCGGAGACTCTAGGAGTGTTAGATACCTCCACATCTTCATCAAGGCTCTCCTGAATGGTCTCGTTGCTGGTGCATTCTGCATCTTCGGTGAATGTTTCCTCCACAGTTTCCATATTGGTGCACCATGCCTCCTCGGATAACTGTGGGCTGGCGAATCCTCCACCGTTAGTGAACATGACGAGGACTCCGCTGTAGACTGGCGGAAGCACAGGCTCTGGAGGCTCAGCCTCCCCTGCTGCTCTTCTTACAAGTCGGTTAAGGGGAAAAAAGTAGAGTTCCTTCACCTCCTGGCTGCTTAGGCACCGTTTCCAGAGCATCACCTCTCCGATGGCTCCATCAAAAA
>Ga0272442_10012464_pt1 | contig 10266 bp, 7 predicted proteins | sample SSMForm2O_FD_200262 | JGI IMG/M metagenome (GOLD analysis project Ga0272442, IMG submission 200262) | Marine sediment archaeal communities from Little Sippewissett salt marsh, Falmouth, MA, United States - SSM-Form-2O | ecosystem: Environmental > Aquatic > Marine > Wetlands > Sediment ... | reverse complement strand
GGTAAAACAACTGCTCCGCTCTGCTTCGCTGTCAACATGTTTTTAATGCTCGGTAAATCCAATGGTGTTTCACGTATTACAAGAACAAGTTTCCTCCCTTCTTTAAGACTGCAACTAGCAGCCCGAGAGGTAAGTGTATCGCCATATCCGTTAGCAATGGCAGATAATGTTTTCATAGTACAGGGGGCAACTATCATTCCATCCAAATGAAAAGAACCACTTGCTGGAGCTGCAAATAAATCATAATTTTCATAACAACTATTTGCTTTTTCATTTAAATCATCATAGTTGTAAACCGTTTCATTCTCCAAAATTTTTTTTGCACCATCAGAAACGACCAAATGCACTTCAACATCAGATTTGATCAATTCCTCAAGTAATCTTATGCCATAAATACATCCTGATGCACCGCCGATACTTAACAAAATCTTCATAAAATTCTATTCCTCTATAGCATTTATTATGTCTGTTAAGGTCTGCCTTAAATTCTTTTCTTTCTCAAGGGTTGTCCCAGTTATAATAATATCTGCTCCGGCATAAGCTTTTTCCTGAGCAGTTTTTACATCCCTTATACCACCACCTACAATAAGTGGAATATTAAGATTATTTTTTACAGCAGATATCATATCATTAGAAACAGGGGTAGGTGAACCAGAACCTGCTTCCAGATAGAAAAAATTCATACCGAGATATTGAGCTGCAAGCGCATAACCCACAGCAGTTTCAATATCGCTTTTTTTGATTAAATCAACCTCGCCAACCCTACCAGCAGTCATACCAGGTTCAACAATAACATACCCCATTGAGATTGGTTCTAACCCCGAACTTTTTACAAAAGGAGCACCTTTAATATGTTCTCGAATAACATAATCCAAATTACGGGAGTTAAGTAAACTCATAAAGAACATTGCATCAGCATATTTACTCAAGAATTTAGCACCAGATGGAAATAAAATAACTGGGAGGTTAGACTCATTTTTAATAGCCTTAACTGTCTCATTTACCTGCTTCTGTGAAATTAGCGTAGAACCTCCAACCATAATGGCACTGGTACCAGAATCCTCAGATACTTTCGCTATTGAGCCAGCAACTTTAGGACTCTGCTTATCTGGATCCAACAAGGAAAAATGCAACCTTTTTTGCTTAGTCTTTTCAATGATGTCTCTAGCTAATGTCATCTAGTCTGAAAATAAATTCAACCATATTAAATGTTTACATTAAGAAATAATCTTCTGAACTAATTCATCACTACAAGCAGCTATAACACTAGTTCGTTCATCCAAACCAATAGACATATCAAGTTCCTCACCATGAATATCTGTTACAACACCGCCTGCCTCCCGCATTATTAGAGTAGAAGCAGCAATATCTGTCACACGAAGATATTCTCTACCAATTACATAAAAATCTAATGCCCCCATAGCAACCATACACATCTCGAGTGATGCGGAACCAAGAGAACGAACAACGCCCTTTTTTGCCAAAGAAAGCGTTAATGCATCAAAGTTTTTACCAAGAGTTACTGAAGAAAGGATATCTTTTGCAGGAACATCTGGAACACCTATCCGTTTTTTATTAAAAAATGCACCATATCCTTTCTCTGCGAAAAAAAGCTCACCAGTTGGAATGTTCTTTACTATCCCATATTCAACATCGCTAAGTCTAGATTTACCAATACCCAGAGAAACAGCATAAAATGGAATACCTCTGTATGCATTACGAGTACCGTCAACAGGATCTAAAACAAAGGTATATTCCCCATCAAAATCCAAAAAACCAGCTTCCTCACTGAGGACATTTACATCTATATTAGTTTTTTTGATGAATTTAATTGCTGCATCCTCAGCAAGTTTATCAACATATTTTGTGGGAGTTCCGTCAGCACCTATTCCAATGTTCGTACCAAATCTATGGAACTCGGATAAATAAGATCTTTTAACTTTTCTATAAATTTTATCTACAGTTTTGTTAGCTAATAGTTTTATTTCTTCATCCATAAACACACCTAAAAATTAACCATTAAGGGAAGACCATAGAATAAGCCCCGTTGAATAAAGAATAACAGTAATAGTTGCAGATATTATAACCCCCAAAAGTATCGTAAGTAATGATTTTGAGAATTTCAAATCGAAAAGATACGCGATTAAAGAACCCGTCCAGGCACCCGTAAACGGTAATGGTACAGCTACAAACATGATTAATCCAAGATATTCGTATTTGATTATCTTGCCATCTGCTCGTTCTCTGGTTCTTTTAAAGAGCCATTCCATAATTTTCGCCCAAAAACGAAATCTTCTCAAAAACTTCTCAACGAATTTAAAAAACAAGAGAACAAACGGAATTGGCAACATGTTACCTAGTACCGCTAAGGGAAAAACTTGCCACAATTCCCAGTTGAACACCAACAGGGCATATGGTATAACGTACCTTGACTCTATCCAAGGAATCATAGACCCAAAAAATATCTGGAACCACTCTGGAAACATATCAAACATGTTTTAATCACCTATTTACCGACAAATCTACCGAAACCTTGGTTTCCCAGCAACTCATGTTCTTCTATAAGTTTTTTTCCTCTGACAAAAACATGCATTGGAAAAATTGCAGACCAATCCTCGAAAGGAGACCACTCGCATTTAGAATGGAGATACTCCGACTTAATCTTGCAGTCCTTTTTGAGATCCACTACAATAATGTCTGCATCTCTCCCAACTTCTATCTTGCCTTTAGGTATACCAACAATATAAGCTGGCCTCTCACATATAATTGAAACAAGTCTTTGGAAAGATAATTTTCTTTTTTTGGCCATGTGTAAAAACAAAGGGAACATTGTTTCAACACCTGGAAGGCCGGAAGGAGCATCTTCAAAATCAACAATACTTTCCTCAAAATTATGAGGTGCATGATCTGACTCCAACACATCAATAAAACCACTTCGCACCCCTTCAAATAATATCTCTCTATCAAAACTTTTTCTAAGCGGCGGATTTACTTTATATCTTAATTGAGGCTTCAGATCTTTTTCTACACTTAACAGTAGATGATGAGGTGTGACTCCACAACTTACGTTTTCTGCCCTATTTTTTAATAATTCCAATCCTTCATATGATGATAGATGGCAGACATGTATCTTTGAGTTAATGTTTCTAGATGACTCAAGTATATCTCTTATTGCTTTTTCTTCACATTTAGATGGGCGAGAATTCAGATGGTCAACAAGATTTCTCTCTTTTGTCTTATTTTTATCAAGACATTGTTCATCCTCAGCATGAATTAAAACTGGTTTCCCTGTAGAATAAATCTCCTTGAACACTTCTCTTAAATTGGATTTATCAAGCTGTAAAGAATTTGTACTGTTTCCCATGTAAATCTTAAAACCACTACATTTTTCACCAATTTCCCGAGCGTTTTTGATGTTACTATTTGTAACGCAGGAATAAACACCAAAATCAACGTAAGATTTTTTCCCTAAAGTGATAATTTTATCAGATAAAACCTGCAAATTGGTAACCTGTGGAATCGTATTAGGCATATCAAATACGCAGGATATTCCACCAAATGCGGCAGCTAATGATCCCGTTGAAAAATCCTCCTTGTGAATCATGCCAGGATCTCTAAAATGAACATGAATATCTATACCTGCAGGAAGAATTAACTTATCGCCGAAATCTAAATGTTTTTCACCCTTTGAGATTTTTTTAATGGACGATATTCTGCCTTGATCAACACCAATGCAACATTTTTCGAATGATCCGTTTATATATACTTTTCCTTCAATTGTCAGATCCATCTAGATTTTTCTCCTTTATTTCTCCTCTAGGTTTCATCTCTGTAAAAATCTGTCCACTAAACTTTGATATCTTTGTATTTTTTTCAAACCATGCATCAGATAAAAGCCCTGCTTTCATACAAACATTTGAAAGAAACTCCTCTTTACCCCAACCCTGTTCAACAGGAACTTGGGGTAAAAGTAATCCTTTATAAAACCCTTGTTCAACAATGAGGCCGTCTCTACCTATTTCAATGCTTGAAATATAATCTTGCGGTTGATGTACTTTAATTATCTCAGGTTTTGTCAAAATAGTAACCTCAATAATTACTGCGTTAAGTTCATTTTCCTCTAGTGGAGAAAAACGAGGGTCTTTTGTTGCTGATCGTGCAGATTCAGCTATCGCATCCTTTAATTTCATCACTGGAAGAGGGATACCAATACAACCTCTCAAATCATGATTTGGATATGTGTGTATTGTTACAAATACACCTCGCTTTTTCCCAAATATTTCTCCAACAACAGATGATTGGGGTTTACCAGTTTTTACATGGTTCTCAACAATCTCCCTTGCAAATTGAACCGCTTTTTTTCCCTCACTTATACTAAGCATAATAAAAAGTAATTTAAATAAGATTATATAAAATGTGGTTAGAGGAGAATTCATTTCCTAAGCAGTTAACTGCCGATTTTATCCTTTTGCCATCATTATATCAAAGGTTTTTGTTCCTTCTCCAATCTGTATTTCCAACTGAACGCTATACACATATGTTACATTCGTACCGTTTTCATTTACCACTTGATTTACTGTGACATTGTATGATCCTGGCATTAGAACAGCAGAATATGATCCAGTTTCATCGGATTTAACCGTGGTTGATTGAGCAGTATTATTCGAAACTGAATAATCAGATAAAAACTCAATAGAAATATTGCTGACAGTTATTCCTGTATTTTTATCTTTTGTACTCCCACTTAAATATACCTTGGCATATTCAATTGAAATATTGAGAACCTCTGTTTCATTTTCTGGAATTGTAGCTTCAATTTCTAATTCATAGTCTGGGAGTTTAGTAGCATTTATCGTGTATTGTCCTGGAACTAATGAAGAAAACGAATATCTTCCAGTTTCATCAGTTACAAGTGAATCTATGACTTCTAATCCAGTAGATAGTTTTGTATACTGAAGGTTAACATCTACATCAGCCATCTCTTCCCCAACATCATACTGACTGTTTCCATTTTCATCAAAATAAATTTTACCTTCAATTGCTCCTGGTTTGGGTTTTGATATGTTTTGACTAGTGTTGCCGGAATAAAGCATTATAAGCTTATCATCTATTAGAAAACCATCTGGATCACTGGTTGTAATTCTATAGTAACCTGGCATTAAGCTAGAAGCATTGTAATATCCTTCTTCATCAGCTGTTAACTCTTTATACATACTGTAATCATACTGTAAAGGTTGACCAGTACTTGGATCCATCGCATCTATCCCAAATAACACTACAGTGGCACCCGATAGAGGTTCATCAACAGATTCATTGTAAACATTGTTAGTATCCTTGTTGGAATATACATATCCTTCAATATTTGCAGGATCGATAGAGATATTGACGAGACGGTTATAATCTCCACCTCTGCGCATTGCCTCATCATCTGAAATATATGCTAATTCTGGATTAGTAGAACTGTCAAAAGTCACATTTTTAAGGACAAATGCACTTTGACCAAGTTCAGGATATCTTCGAACCTGAAGCGTTATGTTCCCTGCAGGAACTATAACACTGAAATTTCCATTACTTGTAATGTTTTTATCATGATCCAGAGGTATTTCAGTACCATAATGAGTTATATTTTTTTGTACAACTACTTGCGCATCCAAAGTTTCTCCCATAAACGAAATTGATCCATTTACAAAGGCACCGGCATAATATTTAGCGATTACTACAGCGCTTTTACCACTATAATATGCATATTGTGATATATTAGAAATAAATTCTGCATAGAAATGTTTCATATCCAGACAGGGCAATTGATAGTTAGGCTCACTTTTACTACCAGATTCACCCTCCGAAAATCCAATATATGTCCTATAAAACATTGTATCAAAGTACGCATCCTTATAATACGGCTTTGTATTGACCGGGGGGTCTGCTCTTAATTGCTGGTCAGTTAACTCACTTAGCTCTTCAAATGTTAATTCGGTTTCACCCTGTGTAACAAATTTCACCAATACATAATCATCCTCTGGATTGTAAGCGCCACCGCCTGTCACAAGAACCAGACTTTTATCAGCCAAAAAACCAAATATGTTAAAAATCTGTTTATCGTAACCTTCAACACCATAGTAGCGAATGCTATAACCAGTAATCTCTTGGAGATCACTGTAAAGCCAAGTAATTCCTTCATCATTCAATTCGTTTACAAGAATTTCTGTTATATCATGATAAACTGCATTCATTGGCCATTGTTGCCCAACTGGATATTGTTCACTAAGATTCTCATTATATTCCTTTCCTATGGGTGCATTATATGAAGGAGAACTTTCTGGGTTTTCTAACCACCCTGTAATATTAGATGAGTCATTCTCACCTAAATATTTTTCTAATTTAATTACAACATCGTCTGAAAGTAAACCACCGTTATCTTTAATATTTCCCTCCATCAGTCTCACTATCCATACTGCAACTGCCTCTTCTTCACTAGTTGAAGTATGGAAATTAGCCGCAGTAGGAATTCCATCCTGAAAGTTGTCAGCCACAGTCGGATGATCACCTATAGCAGATTCATAGAAACCGTAATCCCACCATGAAATGAAAGCAGGCCTTTCCACATTATTAGCAATATCCGTATCTTGCTTTTTTAGCCATGAAAAGGCATCTACCCAATAACTTTCCTTACCATGTCCTAACCCAAATGCCCCGCTAGGGAGATCACCAAACACCTCTTCTTTTTCTGTAATTGGAGTTGCTGCATCAAAAGCAAGATATGAATTTGGAAATAGGACTAAAAATGCAATAAAAAGAATCCCAAAAATATGAAGGAATTTTACTCCTTTTCTAATACCGTGAATTCCCCCACCGGCACTTTTTATATTTCTTAACATCTGCTTGTAATCAATCCTATCGATGACGATCCAAACTGTCCAACCACCAAGTATGGCAATCACTGGAACCAAATCATTTAGAAAACGACCAGCAACACCGGTAAGCCACACTTGCACAAGAAATAATACAATTATGAATAGATAATCTCTACGTTGATTACCCTTATAGTATTGGTAAGCAAGAAAAGCAAAACCTATCCAACCAAGCCAATAAAGAGCGGGGCCAAACGACATTATAGTACGGCTAATCTCATAGGTACCTGCCTCTGCAATAGTCATAGAAACTTTGCTGCCATATATCCCGGTACCATATAGTATATTTGAAAGTTTCGAAAGGGAGGAAAATATGGGAATGCTTGAAGAAATATCTTTGATAAAATATAGAAAAACAAGTCCTATTCCACCGACGCAAAAGATTGAAGGTATTGATAGCGTCCAAGGAAATTTAATCCTATTGAAAATATAGGATATTAAACCAAAAGCCACTATAGCTAGACATAAAAATAAAGGAATATCTGGTCTATATCCAATATATTTTGACATGATAACAGGTAAGGAAATAAGGTATCCTGAAATCATAATGATTGAAATATTTCTAGCCACGCGTGGTTCTATCTTGCTAGTGAATATATCCATGAACATTTGCACAATTGCGTAAATTGCAATTATAACATAGAGGTATTGAGCCTCTACCCAAGTCATAGATAAAGAAGCAAGAGGGATACCCCCAAGAAGAGCATATAATATTGATTTTGTCGAATCTTTTTCTTTGATGCTTTTAATGATAAACATGAATGTTAGTAAGTATAATAGAAGATTAAAAGAGTCATGATCAAACAGTGAATATGCAGAACCGTGTCCTGAACCAAGATGGATAGGAATAAGAGCTATAAGAAATGCACCAAAAAGTCCTGCTTTTTTGTTAAACAGCATTTTCCCAATAAAATAAACAGGGAAAATTAGTAGAGCACCAAAAAGTGCCGGTAAAAACTGCATAGAATAACCAACTGCATCAACTTCATCCATAAAGGGAGTTAGGACTCTGCTGAAGCCTATGGCCATCATATTAAGCAGCGGAGGTCTCCCACCAGTAGTCCCGATCGGATATTTAATAAGAGGATCATAATCGGAGAAATATGGATAGTGACCTGCATTTTCCCCATAAAGTGTTTCGTCCACTAGCCTCATGTTATAGTAAGGGTCAGGGCCAGACAGATAGAACTTATCAAGGCCTTCCCCTTCATCGTTAATTGAAACTCCACTGGCAGCATTAAAATATGAGTTAAGAAGCAATACCAGAAGGAATATACCAACTAGGGATATTGCAACCATCCAATTTTTTTTAACGCCAAGCGGCTTTTTTTCTAGCTTTGTTCTTTGTACAATGTGTTTCGGTTCATCTATCGTAGGTCCACTCTTTTTCTGCACTCTTTTTCGCATTGTTTCACCTAGGTATAAATCACTCTCGTAAATCTATAGTATTATAAATAACTTATCTACATACAATTTAAACATGTTTAGATAATAATAAGTGCAAAATACATGGCGAAATTTTGACTTTACTGAACTCACTCAATATAGTATCCGTAGATATGATTTCATCGCATCCTGCCGAAATAAGTTTTTTTACAGCCCCCCCTGCAAACAACCCATGTGTACATGCTACAAAGATTTTTTTTGCTCCATACTTTTTAAGTTCTGCTATAGATTTAGCCATTGTTCCACCAGTAGAAATGATATCGTCGACTATTGCAACGTTTTTATCCTGAACATTAAGGTTCTTTGGTTTTATTTCTACTGTTGTACCATCAATACGAGTTTTCTCCATGTAGTCGAAATCACACCCCATTCCAGCCGATGCTTGCTTAGCTCTATCTAATGCCCCTTTATCTGGGGCAAGTACCAGATCAATATCCTTTTCACTAAGGAACTTTGCCAATTCTGGAACGGCAGAGCAACTAAATGAAGGAATAGAAAAAAAATCAAGTATATGTTCCTTATGTGGATCAACCGTAATCACCTCATCCGCCTTTAAACTAATAAGATTTGCAATTGTTTTTGCACTTACAGGCTCCCCTTCCTCGAATTTTTTATCCTGTCTACTGTATCCAAAATAGGGTACAATAACTGTAATCTTTTTGGCACCTGCTTCTTTTACCGCATCCTGCAATAAGAATAGTTCCAAAATATTTGGATCAGGATATGTCGTTTGTATGATTATTACGTCTTCCCCAGAGATATCATCTAAAATACGTATGTATAACTCACCATCAGGGAAACGCTTAGAAATTAATCTAGCTAAAGGGATTTGCTGCTTTTTGGATAAATCTTCTGCAGTTGTCTTAGATGCTGTTCCACCAATAATATACATATGATAACATATCTGAAATTACAAATGTCTTTTTAGTGGTTTCGTAAGAAAGTTTTTATAATGTCTCATGTTTAGTTTGTCAAGCCGGAAGTGGATGCAATGCACTTATTCAAGATACTAGATATAATAATAGTTCTACTGTTACTGTTCTTATCTTCATTTGCATTAGTTGATGTAGCAAATGCAGAAGATGAAATTGAAAACAAGGTCAATGCAAGTATCGATATTGAATTTTTAACTGGAACATATCTAAATATCAACATTGATATGGACGTCTACCAATTGACCACGGATAAAACATATAGCGCAACAGGGATTAAAAGTGCATCTGAGCAAGAGATAGGTGCTTTCAGGCTTAAACTTTATATGATGTTACAAGATCAATTGGAAGAAATCTTTGCAAATGCTAAATTTCTGAACTTCACAATGCCTACCTTTGATGGAGACAAATTTAATGAAGATTTTAATGTAGAATTAACTTCTTCCTTCTTTGATTTAAATGAATCGGTAAATTCTGAAAAATTCATTAACGGCGTGATGGACATAGGTTCGATAGTAAATTACACTTTTAATCTTCAAACAGAACAAGGATGGAACAATACATATACAATCATACTGCCTGAAACAATAGGATACAAACGAACTACAGGATCTGTAGAAAACAATAGAATACAGTGGAAAGTACAAAACGGAGATGGAGAACATCCCAGTAAATTAGCAGAGATATCGTTAAAGTTGGAAGATCCGACAACACCCAGATTAGAAACAGAAGACATTCAACTGGAATTTAATTTGGATAGTAGAGACGAAAAACAAACAATTTTAACAATAAATATTTTGGCAAAGAGTATAGATATTGGAGATTATGACTTGGTACCAGATTTTATTACTGATCTGAAAGTTGTGCCTTCGGACGGTTTTAGATTATTTATAGATAACAGTTTCAGTTCCTGGGAAGCTCTTTATAACAAAACAATAAAAAACATCAAAGAAGAAACAATATTAAAAATTGAAAAC
>Ga0272442_10012462_pt1 | contig 10267 bp, 6 predicted proteins | sample SSMForm2O_FD_200262 | JGI IMG/M metagenome (GOLD analysis project Ga0272442, IMG submission 200262) | Marine sediment archaeal communities from Little Sippewissett salt marsh, Falmouth, MA, United States - SSM-Form-2O | ecosystem: Environmental > Aquatic > Marine > Wetlands > Sediment ... | reverse complement strand
CGCCCCGAGCACAAGGCCGTCGTCGAGCGCCTGGCCGCCATGCAGAAGGCGGGCTGGCGCGCTGCACGGCCCGGAGCCTGAGCCCCGCCCCTCGCTTCAAGGAGATGAACGCACCGTGGATGAACACACCGCTTTCGCCCTGCCCCTCGTCCTGCTCGCCGCGTCGGCAGCCCTGGCGGCCGCTCCCGGCCCCCTGAAGACCCTGCGCGCGGAGCATCCCCGCGTGCTCGCCCTCGAGGCCGACCTGGCCCGAGTCCGCGCCCTCATCCAGGCCGAGCCCGTGGCGAAGCAGTACCACGACGCCCTGCGCATCGAGGCCACGGGCATGCTCAAGCGCCCGCTCCTGCGCTACAAGCTCGTCGGGCCGCGCCTGCTCGGCGTGAGCCGCGAGGCCCTCCGCCGCATCACCACCCTCGCCTTCGTCTACCGCCTGGACGGCGACGAGGTGTTCGCCGACCGCGCCATCCGCGAGCTGGTCAACGTGTGTGGCTTCAAGGACTGGCATCCGCCCCATTTCCTCGACACCGCTGAGATGGCCTGCGCCGCCGGCATTGGCTACGACTGGCTGCACGGGCGCCTGACCCCCGAGCAGCGCCGCACCGTGGTGGACGCCATCGTGGCCAAGGGCCTGCTGCCCGCGAAGAGGGTCTACGAGGGCAAGGGCTGGTGGGCACGCTCCCACCACAACTGGAACCAGGTGTGCAACGGCGGCATCGCCGTGGGCGCTCTGGCCATCGCCGACGAGAAGCCCGAGCTCGCCGCCGCCATCATCGGCCACAGCCGCACGTCCATCGTCCGCGCGATGCGCAGCTACGAACCCGACGGCGGATGGGCCGAAGGCCCCGGCTACTGGCACTACGCCACCCGCTACAACGTGACCTACCTGGCCGCCCTCCAGAGCGCCCTGGGCACCGACCTGGGCCTGCTCGATGCGATGCCCGGCTTCGCCCACGCGGGCGACTTCCGCATCCACTTCTGCGGCCCCGCCGGCCAGACGTTCAACTACGCCGACGCGGGGAGCCGCACCGGCCGCGCCCACGAGATGTTCTGGCTCGCACGCACCTTCGACAAGCCGCGCTACGCCTGGCACCAGCGCGCGTGCCCAGGCCGCCCCGACGCCCTGGACCTGCTCTGGTTCGACCCCCGCGGCCGCGGACCCGTCGCCGACAAGACGCCCCGCGACCGCTTCTTCAAGGGAGTGAACGTCGCTTTCCTCCGCTCCGCCTGGGAGAGCCGCGACGCCATTTTCGTGGGCTTCAAGGGCGGCGACAACCGTGCCAACCACTCGCACCTCGACCTTGGCACCTTCGTGCTCGACGCCCTGGGCACCCGCTGGGCTCTCGACCTCGGCGGCGACCACTATAACCTGCCCGCCTACTTCGGCAGCAAGCGCTGGACCTACTACCGCCTGCGCACCGAGGGCCACAACACCCTCACCGTGGGCGGCGCCAACCAGGACCGCTCGGCGAAGGCCCCCATCATCGCCTTCAAGTCCTCACAGGCCCGGGCCTTCGCCGTCGCCGACCTCTCGCGGGCCTACAAGCAGGCCACCCGCTGGTGGCGCGGGATGGCGCTCCTGGACCGCACGCGCGTGCTCGTGCAGGACGAGATCGAGCTCTCGGCACCCGCCGAGGTGGCGTGGACGCTCCACACGCGCGCGGCGATCGACGCGAAGGGCGCGACGGCCACGCTGCGCCACGGCGAGAGCCGGCTCCACGCCGCCATCCTCGAGCCCGAGGGGGCGGCCTTCGAGGTCGCCTCCGCCACCCCGCCCAAGCCCCAGGCGCAGAACGAGGGCGTGCAGCGCCTCCTCATACGCCTGCCCGACGTTGCCAAGACGCGCCTCGCCGTGCTCCTCACCCCGTACCGCGGCGACGCACCGCCGGCTGCCCGCCCGACCTTCGAGCCCCTGGCGACCTGGAAGGAGGAGGCCGAGCGCCCGTGAGCGATTCACTTGACGCGGGGCAGGGGAGGGGATACGCTCGTGGGGCCGCACATTGTGGAGGCATACGCCATGCGGAAGCACCGTGAACCCGGCCGACGCGAGTTTCTCAAGGAGACTGCCATGGGTCTGGGGATGGCCGCACTGGGGGCAGGGGATAAGGGGCTGGGCGCCGAGTCCAAAGAGGCGATGCCCACCGTCAAGCTCGGCTCCCACACCGTGAGCCGCCTCATCCTCGGCTCCAACCCCATCCTGGGCTACTCCCACGTGAGCGGCCTCATGAGCCGACTGATGACCGACTACTTCACCCTCGAGCGCATTCAGCACCTCCTGCTCCGCTGCCGCCAGCTCGGCATCAACACCTGGCAGACCTCGGCGAGCGACAAGGTGGACAAGAGCCTGGCCACCCTGCGTGGCGACGGGGCGGACATGCAGTGGGTCTTCCTGGCCAGCGGGCGCCACCTCGAGGACGTGGAGCTCCTCAAGGCCACGATCGCGCAGAACAAGCCCATCGCCATCGTCCACCACGGCGGCGTGAGCGACCGTCTCTGGCGCGAGGGCAAGATCGAGAAGGCCCACGACTTCGCCAAGCGCGTGCAGGACCTCGGCGTGCTCGCCGGCATCTCCGCCCACAACCCCGACGTGATCCGCAACGCCGAGGACAAGGGCTGGAACCTGGACCTCTACATGGCCTGCTTCTACGAGGTGACGCGCACCGGTGACCAGGTGCGCAAGCTGCTCGGCGATGTGCCGCTCGGCGAGCTCTTCCTGCCCGGCGACCCCGCGCGCATGTGCGAGGTGGTGCGGGCCGTCAAGCGGCCCTGCCTGGGCTTCAAGATCCTCGCCGCAAGCCGACGCGCCGAGCGGCCCGAACACGTCGCAAGCGCCTTCGAGTTCGCCTTCGAGCACATCAAGCCCACGGACGCCGTGATCGTGGGCATGTTCCCCCGCTTCACCGATCAGGCGGGGGAGAACGCCGCGCTCACCCGCCGCTTCGGCACCCCGGCCCGCATTCCTCACCAGGGCGGGGCGTGAGCGCAGCACCTCGTGAGGGGAGCGAGGGATAGCAGCAGACACCAAGGCCCGCTCCCAGACAGTCTGCGCGTGCCCAGTGCGCCGATTCTCGTCGCAGGCAAGGCCGCACACGCGAGCTTCCGCAGGCGTATCCATTGTGGATACGTTGAGGACAGCTCGCACGGAGGACGCGGCCTGAGGCGAGAGGGGGCCACTGGCGGCCCGACCTGGTGAGGAACGCGGGCTACGCGCCTGAAGGAGAAGCCCGTGGCCGCCGCCCCCGACGACGCCCTGCCGACCGTGCGGCTCGGCCCCTACGCCGTGAGCCGCCTCATCGTCGGCGCCAACCCCGTGCTCGGCTTCTCCTACGTGGGCGGCCTCATGAGCCACTTCATGCAGGACTACTTCACCGTGGAACGCACGGTGGATCTGCTGGAGCGGTGCCTGGACGTGGGGATCAACACCTGGCAGACCTCGGCCCACGAGAAGGTGCACGCGGCCCTCGAGGGCCTGCGCCAGCGGGGGCGCGACATCCAGTGGATCTTCCTGGCCAGCACGTCCCACACCGAGGACGAGGGGGCTCTCGACGAGGTGATCCGCCGCGACCGCCCCATCGCCATCGTGCACCACGGGGGCGTGAGCGACCGCCTGTGGCGCGAGGGGCGGATCGAGGAAGTCCACGACTTCGCCCGCCGCGTGCGCGACCGCGGCATCCTCGCCGGCATCTCCGCCCACAACCCCCGCGTGATCCAGCACGCCGAGGACAACGGGTGGAACCTCGACCTCTATATGGCCTGCTTCTACCAGCTCACGCGCACAAGGGAGGAGCTCGAGCACGTGGTGGGGCGCGAGGTGCCGCTGTGGGGCGAGTTCCTCCCCGGCGACCCCGCGCGCATGTGCGCCGTCGTCCAGCAGGTTCAGCGCCCGTGCCTGGCGTTCAAGATCCTCGCGGGCGGGCGGCGTGCAGACCGGCCGGAGGAACGCGAGGCGGCCTTCGAGTTCGCCTTCGGCAACATCAAGCGCACGGACGCGGTGATCGTGGGAATGTTCCCGAGATTCAGCGATCAGGCGGGGGAGGACGCGGCGCTCACGCGGCGCTTCGGCACCCTGAGCCCGTGAGGCCCGCGGTGTGCGCGTGGGGATCGAAGACGCCCCGCAGGTCCGAGGTGAGCCTGCGGGGCGGGTGTGTTCTGCCCGGTGCCGTGCGGGCTAATCGAGCGCCTCGAGCACGCCGTTGGCCGGGCGGTCCGGCAGGGGACTCATGATCGTGTCGTAGGGGCTCTCTTTCTTGGGTGCCGGGGGCTTGCGCGGCGGCCGGTTGTCGAAGATGCACGCGCGGTCGCCCCACTCGTGGCTCACGATGTCCATCACGTTTATTGCCTGCACCCCGCCATCGAAGAACAGGCAGGCGGTGCGGCCGTTGTGGCGCGGCACGGGGTGCCAGGCGAAGTTGAAGGTGACGTGCGCCATACCGTCGGGGTCGGGCGTGCAAAACTCGTACATCGTCTTGTACTGCGGCTTGGCCGCGCAGCCCTTGGTGTAGACCTGGTTGATCGGGTACCGCGTGTAGCCGTCCTCATTCACGGCGGCTTCGCCGGCGCCGTGCTCGATCCAATCGCTCGCCGGGTTGTAGCCAACCCTCTGGTTGTCGTTCGTCACCAGCCCGGTGTCGCAGATGGCAATCTGGGTGGAGGGGGTGGTGATCGAGCTGAAGTGGGCCGACTGGCCGTACCACAGGATGGGGATGGGCGCGGGTTCGCCGGTCTGGTATACGGGGTGGTTCTTCTGCTGCACCGGATGGCTCAGGCCGTAGGGCCAGCAGAACTCGTCGGGGTCGTTCCTGTCGCAGTTGCGCGGGTAGTCGTGTCTATAGCGGCTGGGCATGGGGTAGAGGATGGACTCGCCGTAGGGGGCGCAGTAGTTGTAGCCGTAGCCGAGGGGCGACTGCTTCTTGGCGGGGCAGGTGTAGAGCATGCACAGGCGGGCGATCTCGCGCTTGTACTGGCTCACATTCACGGCGAGAGGGTGGAGCCCCGTGCGATCGCAGTAGGAGCGAATGGCGTTGGGGCGGGTGGCCGCAGGGTTCACGTAGGGGGCGAGCGACTCGTACCAATAGGGGAAGTCCTGCGTGAGCTCCGCCGTCGCGTCCCTGTCGTACGGCGGCTCGATGAACGGCTGCTGGCTTGTCCACATCGACGCATCGTGGCCGCAACTGACCATCCAGAAGTCGTAGTCCTTGTAGTACGAGATCTGTGCGAAGCCCATCTGCTTGAGCTGTGTGATGCAGCTAGTGAGCTGGTTGGCGGCCAGGGCGCTGATGATGACGGGCAGGAGGAGCGAGGCGAGGATCGTGATGATCCCCATGACCACGAGCAACTCGACCAGGGTGAAGCCCCGGCGGCGCCCGCGTGCCCGTCTCACACAGCTAAGTCTTGTGGTAAACATCACTTGCACACCCCCACTGGAAGCCACTATCCCGCCACCCAGGCGCACCTCACCCCGCTACAGGTATTATATCGGGGCCGCCCCCGCCTTGTCAAGGATATACAGCATTCGTATAATGGCCACCCTGCGTTTCTCGCCAGCTCTGGGCGTGAGCGCAGCATCTCGTGAAAGCAGCAGGGGATAGCGTCCGATCCTACGCAGGACGCCGCCTGAGGCGAGAAGGAGCCACTGGCAGCCAGAGCTGGTGAGAACGGAGAAAACCCGACTGTGACCATCAGCCCCTCACACTGGCGGGGCGGCGCCGCGCTGTGCGCCGTGGCCCTCGCCCTGTCGTTCGTGGCCGGGTGCGCCCCCGCCTGCCACGCCCCACCGCCCGCGGTGGCCCGGCCCCCACGGCTCTCTCCCCCCGATCCCGCCCCATCGCCTGCCCCGCCGCCCGCTCCCGAGGCCGCAAAGGCCATTCGCCTCCACGCCAAGCAGGCCACCGTCCACGGCACCACCGCACGCTACGAGTTCCGCTCCGACCGCGATAACATCGGGTTCTGGCTCAACATCAACGACTGGGTGAGCTGGGACTTCACGCTCGAGGAGGCGGGCACGTTCCTGGTGGAGATCACCCTGGCCTCGCCCTCGTCGAGCGATGGCTCGGAGTATTCCGTGACGATCGGCGACCACACGTTCACAAGCGTCGTCGAGTCGACGGGCGGCTGGGGGAAGTTTGTCACCCGGCGCCTCGGGATCATCGAACTGGCCACCACAGGCCCCTACACCGTAGCAGTGAAGCCCATCACCAAGCCCAAGGGCGCCGTGATGAACCTCCAGGCCATCACCCTGCGGCCGGGCAACTGGGAGCGCGGCCTCGTGGCCTGGTGGCAGTTCGACGGCGAACAGGGCACGGGGGCGGTGGACACCCTGCTCGAGCTCCAGGATACGGTGGCCCACGCCCGCCGCGTGCCGGGCGCGTGGAAGACGGGCATGCGGTTCAACGGCCTCTCGTCCGCCGTGATCCGCGAGGCTGCCAAGGCCCCCCGGCTGGCCCGTGCCCTGACCATCGAGGCGTGGGTGAAGCTGTGCGCGGAGCCCGACGGCTGGTCGCCCATCGCCAACCAGCACCAGTATCCCCTGGGCTACTTCTTCGGCCTCGACGGCGCGGGCGACCTGGGCCTCCACATTGCCTCGGGCGGCAAGTGGCTCGCATGCACCTCGGCCCGCCGCCTCCCCGCGAAGCGCTGGACCCACGTGGCCGCCGCGTTCGACGGCGAGCAGGGCATCGCCGTCTACGTGGACGGCGAGCCAGCGGGCCGCCTCGATGCCGCCGGCCCCATAGCGCCTGCCGACGGCGTCGATCTCCTCCTCGGCAAGCACAACCACCTGCCCTGGTCCTTCGACGGCGTGCTCGACGAGGTGCGCATCTTCAACCGCGCACTGCCGCCCGACGACGTGCGCCGACACTGCGCCGAGGGCAGGGCTCGCCTGCGCCCGCCCGACCCCATCGCCATCGCCGCCGTCCGCCCCGACCACACCGCCACGCGAGTCCACCAGCGCGTGACCCTCGACGTGGATCTGCGCGCCACCTGGGACAACCCGTTCGACGCCGAGGACGTGAGCCTCTACGCCGTCGTGGCCGCCCCCTCGCTCCGTGTGTTCCGCGTGCCTGGCTTCCTCTACCAGCCCTTCGCGCGGCGGCTCGAGGAGGGCAAGGAGGTGCTCGAGGCCACCGGGCCGCCCCGCTGGCAGATCCGCCTCTCGTGCACCGAGGCCGGCCCCCACCACATCCGCGTGGGAGCCACCGACCGTACGGGAACCACGATCTCCGATCCCGTCGCCATCCACGCCTCCCCCGCAGACGTGCCGGGCCGCATCCGCCGCGCACCCGCCCATCCCGCCTACTTCGCCACCGACCGCGGCGAGGCCTTCTTCCCCATCGGAGCCAACGTGTGCTGGGCCGGCCCTCAGGGCACCCGCGACTACGACCGATGGCTCGCCCTCCTCGACGACAACGGGGCCAACTTCTTCCGCGTGTGGCTCTCCCCCTTCTGGACCACCTGCGCCATGAACACCCTCGAATCCGGCTTCGACGCCATCGACCTGGGCAATGCCTGGCGCTTCGACCACGTGCTCGAGACCGCCGAGCGCCGCGGCCTCCGCGTGATGCCCTGCATCGACAGCTTCAACATCCTGCGCTCGACCGAGCGGTCGCCCGGCAATTTCGAGGAGGCCCCCACCATCCGCGCCCACGGCGGCCCCCTGCTCAAGCCACGCGACTACTTCACCCACCCCAGGAGCCTGAGGGCCTACCGCAACCGCCTACGCTACCTCGTCGCACGCTACGCCTACAGCCCCAGCATCTTCGCCTGGGAACTGTGGAACGAGGTGAACATCGTGGACGACTACGATTCCGCCACCGTGGCCGCCTGGCACGCCCAGATGGCACGCACCCTCCGCTCCCTCGACCCCTGGCACCACCTCATCACCACCAGCCACGCGGGGCCCGCCGGCGACCCGGCCGTCGACTCCCTGCCCGAGATCGACTTCGTGCAGTCGCACTCCTACGGCGACAAGGATATGGCGCAGGCCCTCGGCGACCACCGCCTCAACAAGAAGGCCCCCCACGGCCGCCCCCACCTCCACGGCGAGTTCGGCATCGCCGGCAAGGGCGAGGACACCGCCAAGGCCGACCCCACCGGCATCCACCTCCACAACGCACTCTACGCCTGCATCGGCCAGGGCCAGGCAGGCACACCGATGACCTGGTGGTGGGATTCCTACCTCGAGCCCCAGAAGCTCTTCGGCCTGTTCGCTCCCTTCGCACGCTGGATCGCGGGATTCGACTTCGTCGCCCAGAACGCACGGCCCGCCGACGTCCAGGTCGTCGTACCCGACCTCATCCTCGCCGAGCCCGCCGCCTTCAAGCCCGTCGGCGGAACCTGGGACCCCGCCGATTTCAACACGCCCCGAACAGCCGCCGTTGATCGAGAGGGCATCATGACCCACGACGGCCCCATCTCCGACGTCCTCCACGGCCTCGGCTTCCACAAGGCCCTCCACAACCCCGTGACCTTCCAGCTCGACGTCCCAAAGGCCACGACTTTCGGCGTCGAGATCAAGGGGGTTTCCGGCCACGGCGACGGCCGCCTCCAGATCCACCTCGACGGCAAGCTCGCCCTCGAGAAGCCCTTCCCCGTGCCCGAGGGCAACACCGCTGAGACGCTCCGCCAGTACAACGGCGTCTACAGCATCGACCTGCCCGCCGGCAAGCACACCGTGAAGGTGGGCAACGTGGGCGAGGACTGGGTTTCGGTGACGACCTACAAGATTCCCTGGCTCACAGCCACTCGCCGCGTGGACGACCCGTTACGTGCCAACGGGGTGGTGGGGGAGAGCCAGGCCCTCCTCTGGGTGCAGAACCGCCTCAACGCCTGGTCGCTGGCCACCGCCAAGAACCACACCCCCCGCACGGTGGGCGGCGCGCGCCTGTGCGTGCTCGGCCTGGCCCCCGGCCGTTGGACCATCGAGCGCTGGGATCCCCAGAAGGGCGAGCCCCTCGGCACGCAGGAGGCCACCGTGGGCGAGGACAGCAAGCTCACCTTCCCGCTCCCCCAGATCACCTGGGACGCTGCCTTCCGCCTCCGCCGCGCGCCAGAGCCCAACTGAACGGGCTCTCGGCGATGAGGAAGGGGAGGATGTTCTCGCGGGACGCGGACGTCCCGCCCACAATGGATGAATAATTTCGAATAATTTCGGGACACCATACTTAATTTTTCAGGCCTGCGCCCTCTGTTGCCCCTGCGGGGTTGGGGCGGAGTGTCTGGCCGAGCCGCCAGGGTGGCAGATGCGGCTCAGCAGGAGCTTCGCCCTCCCTTGCCCATCCCAAAGCGTCCCAGCCTGCGGTGCTGCTCGTTCCCTTGCGGAGGGTCACATCCCCGCGGCGTGGCAGAAGGGAACAAAGGAGGGCAGGGAGTGGGGGCGGAGGCGGCGGGGGCGGAGGCGCGCAGCAGGCCCCAGGCCGTCGGCAGGGCGGGCGGGTCGCGCCGCCCGCGCAGGGGGGTGGGGCGCAACAGGCCCCGTGGCTGGCGGCAGGGCGGGTGTGCATGCATAGGCCCCTTTTCGGGCAGGGGAGGCGAGTGTCGCCCTCGTGGAATTCTGGCCGCCCTCCCCCACGGCCACGTTTCTGCGGGGGGCCGCCAGGGCGGCGCGGCCCGCCGCGCGGCCGCCACTCCCCTCCCCCTTCGCCCAACGCGCCTATAAGGATTAAGATTATATATAGGGCCCAGGCAGCTATGAGGGCTTCGAGCCCAGCGGATACCTCGCGACCCAGGCATAAGCGCCAGGGTAGCGCCAACATGTGTCATACTTTTATGCGCAGGGCCTTGACATTTCTGCGCAATGTGGTATACTATCAGTGTGCAGTGTAGGTGCGCCTTGGGCGCCGCACGGCTGTTAGGCGCTGTAAGTGGCTGTGGTGGCTGGCTTTCCGATGGCGGCGCGGCGTCGGGCCGCGCAGGCGGGGTCAGCGCGCGGCTCATCGGCGCGGCTGCACACCTCGAGCGCATGGCTGGCGGAGAGAGAGACGGCCTGGGAAAAGTGAAAACTGCGAAACAAAGCCATTTGCGCAGCATGCGTGCACTTCGGGCGCAGCACGGCTGTTGGGTGCTGTAAGTAGCTGTGCTGGCGGGCTTTGGGATTGCGGCTCGGCGTGGGCCTGCGCAGGCGGGGTCAGCGGCCGCCTGATCGTCTCGGGTGCACACTGGAACTCAAGGGTGGCCGAGAAAGAGACGGCCTGAGAAAAGTGAAAACTGCGAAACAAAGCCATTTCTGCCGCCCGAGGAAGAGCTGGGCTGGGAGAACTGCAAATTGCGAAACAAA
>Ga0272442_10012460_pt1 | contig 10267 bp, 8 predicted proteins | sample SSMForm2O_FD_200262 | JGI IMG/M metagenome (GOLD analysis project Ga0272442, IMG submission 200262) | Marine sediment archaeal communities from Little Sippewissett salt marsh, Falmouth, MA, United States - SSM-Form-2O | ecosystem: Environmental > Aquatic > Marine > Wetlands > Sediment ... | reverse complement strand
TTCCTGAGGGCGTTGTTCTATTTTGAATCATGGCTGGTATTCGGCGATTATATTCCGCTCTTTACGGAAGAAACCGAAAATCCGGCAGAAGTTTCAAACGTGAATGCCGATGGGGCTGTGCTCAATTTTATCATTGATGACCTTGAGTTTGCATGGAGCAATCTTCCTGAAACACAGGCACAGGTTGGCCGTTGTACCAAATATGCTGCCATGGCTTTAGCTGCGAGGGCTTACCTGCAGGAGCTGAAATATTCCGATGCCAAGCCATTGCTCGATAATATTATCAACAGCGGAAAATTCTCACTGATGCCCAATTTTATTGACAACTTCAACATTGAAACCAATAACAATGCTGAATCGATTTTTGAAATCCAGGCAAATGTGAACGATATCAACGAATCGTTAAATGCCGAAATGGGAATTGGCCTGAACTGGCCGCATGGCGGCGACATAGGTATGTGCTGCGGATTCCACCAACCATCGCAAAACCTGGTAAATGCTCATAAAGTTGATGAAAACGGGCTGCCGATGTTTGACACCTTCGACGATGTAGACCTCGCAAACGACGCAGGTATCGCATCGGAAGAAACATTTGTTGTCGATGACCATGCCGTTGACCCGAGGCTTGACTGGACGGTCAGCCGCCGTGGCATCCCGTACAAAGACTGGGGGATCAACCGTGGCAGTAACTGGGTCCGTAAACAATCGGAAGGCGGCCCTTACATGCCGGCATGCAAACCGTTCTTTAAAAAGGCAGAACGTTACAGCCTGTCAACCACCACAGGGTGGCAAACCGGCATCAACGCCAATAACTACCGTTACCTGCGTTACAGCCACATCCTGTTATGGAGGGCCGAAGTAGCTGCGTATGAAGGCGACCTTGGAAAAGCACGCGACCTGGTTAACGATATCCGCGAAAGGGCAGGCAATGATGTTGTCATGGGGAAAGTCCTGATTACCGAACTTCCGACGTCAGCCTATCCGTGGGGGCCTGGCACAACCGATGCCGATTACCTCGTTGGCGGGTCTGTCGACTGGACACAACCTGCTGCGAACTATCAGATCGGGCTTTACGATTCATTTGCTGATGCCAACGAGGCAATGCGGGCCGTCCAGTGGGAACAGAGGCTTGAGTTTGCCACTGAAGGATTCCGTTTCTTCGACCTGAGGCGCTGGGACGACCTGCCCAATAAAATCGGCGGGAAGAGCATGGCTGAAATCCTGAATGCATTTGTTGATAGTGATTTAAGAATCAGGGCATTTATGGGAATTGGCGGAAAATCACAATTTAGCAATAATGATAAATATATGCCTATCCCACAAGCTCAGCTTGACGTGCAACCTGATGTATTAGTCCAACGTCCGGAGTATGAATAAATAATAATTCGGTATTAATCTTTGAGGGGCATAAATGCCCCTCTTTTTTTGTATGAAACTCAGAGCCTGTCTAAAAATTATACCATTTTATAGGTTAATTTACACACTAAATACAAATCGGTATAATCAACTTGCCACACTTCGTCCGGGACAACCAACAGGCATTGAACAAAATGCTTCGCCGGACGAGGGTTCCCTCCACTTTTAAAACCCGGCGTTTCACGCCGGGCTATTGATAATTTACCCTTGCAGGGTAATCCGGAAGGGCAATCCCTGACACTGAAAGTGTCAAATTATTATAGCCCCGGGTAAACGGCCCGCCAGATGGCGGTGCAGTGCAACCCGGGGTTGGCTTCAGGGCAATGAGCGAGTATATTAACAAATTAATCGGTATAAAAACTTTTTTTACAAGTTTAACTTCCCTGAATCAAGTTCGGGGAAGGCTATCTAAGTCGGGATTAACCTGAACTTTATTCATATTTCTTAAGTTTATGAATAATTCAGGTTAGAATGTTTTATTAATGCGAATCAAGGGTTGAACCTCAATTGAATTGAACAGCCCTATGTCGATAAAACATTTAAAAATAGCTTGATTTTAAGCATGAGGATCAACATATTAGGTGTAATAACGACAAAACACTTAAAGTTATGATCCTCGATGCTAAAGCAATAAAGTTAATAAAGATTTACTTTTACGTATGCGACCTTTACGAAGTTAATTTAAAATACCGCTGTGGGCGGTTCAGTAATAATAACCAGCCAGAGTTGACAGACCAGGAAATAATGACAATTTATTTATATACCATACATGTAGAGCAGCACTTCAAGGTAAAGCAGGTTTATGAGTTTGCCGATGAGCATTTGCGCACGTGGTTCCCTAAGCTTGGCTCATATGCTTCTTTCAATAACAGGTTGAACCGTTTACCAAGTGCTTTCTGTCAAATTATGGCATCGCTACTTGAGGGGTTCCAGCCTGAGGATTGCTGCTTGGGCCAAAGCCTCCTTGACTCAATGCCAGTAATCACGTGCTCAGGGAAGCGTACCCCTAAAGTGGCAACGGAAATTGTGGACAAAGGCGTTTGTTCCAGCAAAGGCATATATTACCATGGCTTAAAGCTCCATGTTTTAGGGTTCAGGCGCATAGGCAGATTGCCTTTCCCAGAACAACTGTTGGCAACGCCTGCATCTGTTAACGATTTGTATTTTTTCAAAGAAGCATCGTCTGGTATTGCTGGCAGGTGTTTCTGGGGGGATAAAATATACCACAACAAGGATTTTTTTGAGAAACTTGAAGCAGAAAGAGGTTCGATTATGTTTACACCAGTAAAATCCGTTAAAGGGCAAACTGAGTGGGACAAACAATTTAATAAAGCAGCTGACGATTTATTCTCAAAAGCAGTGTCGAGTGTAAGGCAGCCAATTGAATCATTATTTAATTGGCTGATAGAAAAGACTGATTTCCAAAGGGCAAGCAAAGTCAGGTCAACAAAAGGGCTTTTAGTACATGTGTTTGGGAAAATTGCCGCAGCTTTTATTTACTTAATATTTTAACTCTTGATTCGCATTTATAATGAAATTGTACAAAAAGAGTATTTCCACAGGATAAATCTGAAAAATATTGAAACAGGTAATTATATCATGAAAATAACAGGAGAAAAAGAAGTGGTAAGAAAATGCAAAGTAATTAAACTTTAAAATAATGAAAATTTCGATTTACTGAAAAATGAATAAATCTGGAATTTTAACCTTGCTGTTTCATTTTGCCGAAAATGGATACCAATAACTCAACCATCGAAATCAGTATAATAGCGTAACCAAGAAGCTCAATCCCCTCTTCGGCCATGTTTTTGGCGGTACGGTGGTAAGCATCGCCCATAAGGGCCATCCAGAACGATGTTTTCCCAAACAGCCTGCTGAACAAGTAAGTTACCAGGAAACCGATAAAAAATGCACCGGAAGATTTCTGTTCGATAAATACGAGGAATGAACTAATATTTTTTTTGAAATTTATAACGATCAGAATCCCGAATAGAATGAGGAACGGAAGGACAATATAAAACCAGAAATCAATCTGGTTATTAAATTCCCTGATAAACGACATCAGGAAAAACAAAGCCAACAGGTTCATAAACGGCGCCATTCCCCTGGCTTTCCTCCCGGCAATAAAAAAACCTGCCACAGCAAGGAAAACAAAAACCGCCTGGAAAATTTCGGTCAGTGAGTTTTCAGTTATTTTTACCTCACCGGGGTTGTGCCTGGCATCATACAAAAAAATAAAATAAAGCCCGGCCAGGACCAGGGCATAAGCCATAAACCGGAGTGCAAAAAACAGAAGCTTTCGGTAATTCATAACAGTTGTATATTTCAGGGCTAAATTATAAATTTCAAAATACAATAACGCAGTTTCGATATAACATTAACCTGTTGTGCGGTTTAAATTTTTAAATAATTGGCTGTCAGACTGAGCCCTGTCCCTGTCTGCTGACAAGCAGGGAATTATGATTTTTTCCTTCAGTCACCCTTCGACAAGCTCAGGGTGACAACGTGCTGTCATTTTTTCATTAAAAGCTGCCCCAGGGCAAACGAAAAGCCGCCTTCGTCGTTGGTTGGAACGGTGTTATACCTGCCCTTTAATTCTTCCGGTGAATTTTCCACAACAAACGAATGGTGCGTAAAATCCAGCAAATCGAGGTCGTTAAAGTCGTTCCCGATGCCGATGGTCGTATCCTGCGAAATCGAAAATTTACGGCAAATAAACGCCAGGGCATTCCCCTTCGACACACCTTTGCTGAATATTTCCATCCAGATAAAGCCGGTCTCCAGAGGCGAGGTTGAACGGATGACGTTTATTCCGGGGAAAAAACTCTCGACTTCGTTTTTTAAACCGAGGAAAAAATCCACGTCGTTGGGCAGGATCACAAGGAACTGGCAAAGTGTATCAGTCAGGCCGTTATTTAACGGCAATGGCGCGGCAACCGAATTATGGAACGAAAAATAGCGTTCGAATTCCTCGCATGGCCCACCTCCCCTGTGGTACCACAAGTAATGGTTGTCGGGGGCCGCTTTGAAGGCATTAAAATTTAGGCGCTTATCGACCAGGAATTTTGTTAGTTCTTTCGAATCCGGCAACGAAATATTCCGCATAAAAATGTGCTTCCTGTTTTGCCAGTCGTATATCCCTGCGCCTGATGAAAAAATGATATAATCGAAAGGCACTTCGGGCGCAATGACCTCACATACTTTCCGGAGGTTCCTCCCCGTGGCGGCAACCCTGGTAATCCCATGTTGCCCCAGCATTTTGAGCACATCGAGGTTTTTTGGCGGTATCGATTTGTCGCCGGCTAAAAAAGTGCCGTCAAGGTCGGTTGCTATTAAACTTATTTCTGCCATTACAGGACTATTTCAGGCTCCGAAAATACAAAACAAAAACGATGAAAAAAATGGCTGGTTTCAAACGCCATGAAGAATGGCCTCAGAAACACGTTATATTCTCCCTATTTGCCCGCATACCTTGTCTATTGGCCGAAAAAATTTCGCCTTCCCTGATTCGCAACCTACTTTTAAGCGAATATTATATCTTTGTGCTTTGATTTGAAAATTTCTATGAAGATAGTTTTAGTCGGATATGGTAAGATGGGGAAAGAGATTGAGAAAATCGCACTTGGGCGCGGGCATGAGGTACCTCTGATTATCGATATAGGGAATCCCAAAGATTTTACAAAAGAGAATTTGCAAAAATGCGATGTAGCCATTGAATTCACAACACCCGGTGCCGCTCCGGGGAATTACCTGAAATGCCTTGAAGCCGGGATACCTGTTGTAAGCGGGACAACCGGCTGGCTGGCTCACAAAGAGGAAATCCTGGAAAAATTCAGGAAAGCCGGCGGCACGTTTTTTTATGCAAGCAATTTTTCGGTGGGCGTGAACCTGTTCTTCGAGCTAAACAGGAAACTGGCAACGCTTATGGCCCCGTACGGCGATTATAATGTCAGCGTAAAAGAAACCCACCACACACAAAAGCTGGATGCGCCAAGCGGGACTGCTATCACCATCGCCAATGATATTCTTGAAAAAATCCCCGGCAAGAATGATTGGGTAAATAAAAATCAGGAACACGACAATCAGCTTGAAATAATTTCAGAAAGGATTGGCGATGTTCCCGGAATCCATTCTATAATATATGAATCGGATATCGATTATATAGAAATTACCCACAGTGCAAAAACACGTAAAGGGCTTGCGCTCGGCAGTGTTATAGCTGCTGAATATTGCCTGGGCCATTCAGGCATCCTGACAATGAAAGATTTATTAAACATATAACTTCATTTCAAAAGATGAAACAAATTCTGTCGAACAAGTGGTTTAAATTTATCGTAGTCGGAGCATTATACGCCCTCTGGGTCATCTGGCTGGAAAATTACTGGTGGTTCATCGGGCTGGCAGTTATTTTCGATATTTACATAACTCAAAAAGTCCACTGGGCCTTCTGGAAAAAGAAAGATCCTCCGGGGGGCAAACAAACCAAGTTTGTCGAGTGGGTCGATGCCATTATTTTTGCGGTAATCGCCGCATCGTTTATCCGGATGTTTTTTATCGAGGCATACACCATCCCTACTTCCTCGATGGAGAAGTCCATGCTGGTTGGCGACTACCTCTTCGTGAGCAAGGCTTCCTATGGCCCCAAGCTGCCAAATACGCCGCTGTCGTTCCCTTTTGTCCACAATAAACTGCCTCTGACAAAAAATACAAAATCGTATGTCGAATGGATTAAAAAGCCATACAGGAGGATTGCGGGGCTCTCAGAAATTAAAAACGACGATATCGTGGTTTTCCACTTCCCCGAAGGCGATACCGTGGCGACCAACCTTTCCACGCAAAGTTACCACCAGTTGGTGAGGACGTATGGGCGGGAAAGGGTACAGGCTGATACGCGCAATTTCGGGAAAATTGTCGTCCACCCAGTCGATAAACGCGAAAATTATATAAAACGCTGCATCGGCATCCCCGGCGATGAAATTGAAATCAGGAAGGGGCAGGTATACGTGAATGGCAACGCGCAGCAACATTTCGACGGGATGCAGTACGATTACCTTGTAAAAACCAACGGCACCAGTATCAACCCCAAAGCATTAGACAGGCTGGACATCTCGAACGACGACAGAGGCCGGTTTTCAAGCGAGCAGTATATCTTCCCGCTTACCGGTGAGAACGCTGAAAAACTCAAAGCGTTCTCAAATGTCTTATCGGTCGAAAAACTTCTGGAAGAGCCCGGGAAATGGGATCGGAACATGTTCCCATCCGATGAAAAGTATCAATGGAATGTTGATAACTACGGACCGATAATAATCCCGTCAAAAGGCGAAACAATCAACCTTACCGTTGACAACCTGCCGTTATACAGGCGGATTATTGACGTATATGAAGAAAACGACGTGGAGGTGGATGGCAGTACCATAAAAATCAATAGCGAAGTTGCAACATCGTATACGTTTAAAATGGATTATTACTGGATGATGGGCGACAACCGCCATAACTCGGCCGATTCGCGGTACTGGGGATTTGTGCCCGAAGACCACGTGGTGGGCAAAGCTTTGTTTATCTGGCTCTCGCTCGACAAAGACAGGGGATTCCCTGCAAATATCAGGTTTAAAAGGTTATTCCGGTCGGTGCATTAAAATATTATGCCGGCTAAAACGTTTACAGGATAATGAGTTCATTATCCTTTTTTTGTACTTTTGAATAATTATGCAGGCACTGATAATTTTTCTTCTGATTTTAGCCATCTTACTGGTAATTTTTACGCTCCAGAATTCAATCGGGATTACCATTAATGTGTTTTTCTGGGAGATTGCCAATGCGCCGTTGGTGCTGGTTTTACTGGCCTGTATAATTTTAGGGTACATCCTGTCGTCGGCTTACTATCTGCCAAAAATCTGGAAATTGCGGAAAGAAAGAAACCTGTTGCAGAAACGCCGTTCCGGAGATACTCGTGGCAATAGTGAGACAATCATACCTGAAAACGATCATTTGAATGAAAGCCATGAAGGGATTGAACTGGATGACGATGACGACGATACATTTTTTAAGAATTAACATGGACAGCCTTCCGGTTTTATTAAGCACGGCTTATTTTCCTCCTGTGGAATATTTTATGGAGGTAGTTTCAGCCCCTGGGATTCTTCTCGACAAACACGAAAATTATACAAAACAAACCTACCGGAACCGGTGCAAAATCCTCGGGGCAAATGGGCCTATCAGCCTTATTATCCCGGTCGAAAAAGGGCGAAGCAGGAAAACACCGGTGAAGGATATCAGAATTTATAACAGCCTGAACTGGCAAAGGAATCACTGGCGGACTGTTTTCTCAGCCTATAACTCCTCCCCTTTTTTTGAATATTACGAAGAAGATTTAAAACCTTTCTTTGAAAAAAAGTGGGAGTTCCTGTTCGATTTAAATACAGCCCTGCTTCAAACAGTTTTGGAAATACTGGAAATACCCGGGAGAATTCAGTTCACGCGGATATATGAAAAAGAACCAACTGGTATTAAAGACCTGAGGAAAAATATTTCACCGAAAACCGATCCTTTAAAAGAGTTCAAACCCTACACCCAGGTATTCCACGAAAAATTCGGTTTTATGCCGAACCTGAGCATCATCGACCTGCTTTTTAACAAGGGGCCTGAAAGCCTGGCAATTCTTGAAAACAGCTAAACAGATTTAGGGTGTGGAGGTTTCCACCCTCCGACAAACAGCGACAGGAAATGGCTGCATTACTTTTCCCCCACTGCAATCACTGATTTCTGTGCCCTGAAATAGATGGTATTTTCAGAGATAGCAGGCGTAGCCATCAAAATATCGCCCACGTCGTTTGCCGCCAGGAGCTGATACTCCGGACCGGCTTTTATTACGAACACTTCACCGTTTTCAGCGCATAAATAAACCTTGCCGCCCGCAGCTACGCATGAGGCGGTAAAACCACCGCGCCCATGGTTTTGCCGATACATCACTTCCCCGGTTTGTGCTTCAAATACTGTCAGGGAACCGTTAATGCGCAGGTTATACAGGTAATCTCCGTAAACAAGAGGTGTCTGCATATACGCGCCTCCACGTTTGATGCTCCAGGCAATGTGTTCATTCGAGGTTTCATCCTCCCCAAGGGTGATATCACCTTTTGCCGTTGGTTTTACCACGTAAATGGGTGAATACCTTCCGTGGGCGTTATTTATAAAAATCAAATCGTGGGCATATACCGGCGTTGGCGCAGGCGCATCGCCGCCTCCGCTCATCTTCCATACCTCCTCCCCAGTTTCGAAATCATACCCTCCCATGTGTTTCCAGCCATTCACAACAATCTGTGTTTTTCCATTATATTCAAAGACATTGGGCGATGACCAGGTGGAAATTTCATCCCTTGAAGTGCGCCAAACCTGCCTGCCTGTTTTTACATCGAAGGATGCGATAAAACAATCGCCGAGAAAATCACACTGGACAATTACTTTTCCATCGTGTATAACCGGAGAACTGGCGAATCCCCATTCAAATTCAGGGTCGGTGTAAGGACCCGCATTCATAATACCAAGATCCTTCTTCCAGAGCAGGCTTCCTTCCAGGTCGTAACAGTATAATCCTTCCGACCCGAAAAACACGATCAGGTGTTCGCCATCGGTAGCAGGCGTGCAATTGGCATGCGAAGCCTTGGTGTGGCGTTTTGTCCCGGGGATTCCTTTTTTCACAAGCCTTTCCCAAATAACAGCCCCTGTCTTTTTATTAAGGCAATAAACCTTAAATTCATGTACCGATTCATCATTTACTTCATCAATATCACCGTATAAGCCAACCTTCAGGTAATCCTCCCCGAAGCCACTGATAGCGGATGTGACAAACAATCTATCGCCCCAAATCACAGGGCTCGAATGCCCTAATCCGGGAACAGGCGTCTGCCACTTAATATTCTTCCCGGTTACAAGATTCCATTCGGCGGGGGTGTCGGCATTCTTAACATACCCTTTAGCATAAGGCCCGCGAAACGATGACCAACTGTTGTTGGCTATATTCTGGGCAAAAACTGAACTTCCTGAAAAAAATAAAACAAACAACAGGACAGATTGGATGAATTTCATGTCAACACATTTTAGATTTTGAAATATTAGTAATAATCTGCTAAAGATGTTACATATTATGTATAAATCATAAGTATTTCGATTTATATTTACTGAAACAGTGGTTTATGCCAAACTCAGGAAAATACACATTGCGCAGATTTGCCCCGGGCCGCCTTGCCTCCATCGATGTTGTGGAAATAGGATTAAAACAGCATCATATCAAAGCCCTGCTGGAAGCTGATGTTACCCTTGCAAGAGAACTCCTGAAAAAGCGGAAAAAATCAGGGGACAGGATATCAATGACCGGCTGGTTGATAAAAGTTATTGCAGAAACCTTAAAAGAACATGAAGAGGTCCATGCATTCCTGAAAAATAAAAGGGAAAAAATTGTTTTTGAAAGCATCGATATCTCGTTAATGATTGAACGCCGGGTCAACAGTGAAAGAATTCCTGTTGCCTGCGTGATAAGGAATGTGCAGGATAAAACAGCTTTGCAGTTAACCCATGAAATTGAAGTTCTTAAAAATACGCCTGTAGGGGAAAAAGATTCTTCATTAAACAGTAGCCCGCATGCGAAACTGCTTGGAATATATGTACTGTTGCCCGGCTTTATCCGAAGGTTTATCTGGCATTTCCTGCTTTACCGGCCAAAGGTTGCTCAAAAAATGATGGGCAGCGTAATGGTAACTTCTGTGGGCATGTTTGGCAAAACCAGGGGGTGGTTTATCCCCACGTCGGTCCATCCGGTAGCCTTCGGGTTGGGAGCCATTACCCTCAAACCCGGAAT
>Ga0272442_10012459_pt1 | contig 10268 bp, 6 predicted proteins | sample SSMForm2O_FD_200262 | JGI IMG/M metagenome (GOLD analysis project Ga0272442, IMG submission 200262) | Marine sediment archaeal communities from Little Sippewissett salt marsh, Falmouth, MA, United States - SSM-Form-2O | ecosystem: Environmental > Aquatic > Marine > Wetlands > Sediment ... | reverse complement strand
GCCTGGCCAGACATTTCTGAAACGCCTCCTGATTGAGGCGATGAAAGGCGCTCTCCTCGTCCACCACGTCCGGTGGACCTGATAGAAATAGCACGTCATTCGCCAAGACCATACCGCGTACCAGAAGGGGGACCTCCTCGTTCCAATCAAAGACAGGAACGGTGCCGGGGATCTTTCTTCTCTCCTTGCCAGGTTGAGGTCGTCCGATAGGCACCTCGGTCTTTTCGAGCGTTCTATCGGCTCTGAAAAGCCGATACTCCAGGGGCGTGGTCCACCTGAAGTAGACAGGCTTTCGTCCGAAGCCGTAAACGCTTTCCTCGTCAAAGACGAGGATGCGTCCGGCCGCGGCAGACTTACCCGCTTGGGGATATCCTCCAGCTCCTGTGGCAAACCGTTCTCCATACACCCAGTAGGCCCTATGCCACCAAGAGCCGTCCAAAAAACCGATGGGCGAAAAGAGGTGCATCGCTTCCGGCCTGTGGAAGGCGGCCTCTACGTTGTTGTCCGCGGAAAGTGGGGCAAATTCCTTGCGTTTGCCATCCATTTCAAAGCACTGGGTCCTCATGTATAGATGGTCCCCATCGCTGGAAAGGATGTCAGGCAAGGCCACTGGCATGTTATGTCCCATGATGAAGGATTGAAGAGTTTCGCCCGTAGCCGGATCTCTTTCGTCAAGCACTCGTTCCCATTGAAGGTCTCCTGTCTCGACGTTCAGCTTTAGGAGCCTGAGACCCCCGTCCAGAAACATGGAACGTCCCGCCACGCAGAACACCGCGTTATCCTTCACCAGTACGCTTCCGTGAAGGGGCCAGACGGATTCGATCTGTTCAAAGGCCATGAGTTTCTCCATGCCCGGTGCGGCGAGAAAACGCCACATCAGGGATCCGTCCGACGCTCGAACGCAGTAAACCCACCCATCGGCGCAACCGAAAAGAACGCGTCCCTTGTGAATTGTAGGCGGCGAATCCACTCTTCCTCCTGCCACGAAGCGCCAAAGGAGGGACCCCTTTTGCGCATCCACCGCGCATACTTGATGCTCATCGATCAAGCCCACATACACCACGCCCTTTGCCACCACTGGAGCGCTTAACCTCCCCGCGACCGGAAGCTCCCAAGTCACGTGGAGATCGGTGGACACCCGACACGATGTGGCGCCTGTTCTCGAAACGTCGTGACGATAGGTTGGCCAGTCATCCTCCCGAAGGCTTTCCGCGATGGAAGGCGTTTCCGCGAAGGAAGGTCCTTTCTCCAGACGCCCCTCCGAATCCCCGGTGTCCGAGCGGTGGGCAACTGGGACAGAAGAGGACAATGCGTTGAATCCGTTCAGTTTGCTCATCATGTAGCAAGCGCAGGAATGGGGCGGAGCGTAGACCAGTCCATTGCAGGGCATGATCCCGTACAGACATCCTCCGCGGACCCAATGGTGGATGTCCCAATGTCCCTCCTTCCGATCGATAAACTCGATCCCTGTCCGGGACGGAATGAAATAGCGGTCCGTTGCTTTGCTGCGATAGCACCGTTGGTGCATGAAGTATACATCGGTATCGCAAGGAAGCTCGGCTTTCACTTCCCCTGTCTGAAGATCCCTCCCAACAAAGGCCCCGGAATGAAATTTTTCAGGAAGCGCGATCGCCCCGGACCAGACAACGCCTTGAATGATGAAAACGTCCTGGGGTGTGAAATGACCCGAAGGTTGCTGTTCCTCGTCCCACAAAAGATCCCCTGTTTCCTCGGACAATGCGATGAGGCGTCCGTCCCCTCCGGAGAAAACCACGGTCCCATCCTGCACCACCACGGTGGGACCAAAAGAAGCGGGCACGAAGGTGGACAAACCCTCTGGACGCCACACCTCCTCGGCCTTCTTGGCCGCGCCTGCAAAATCGCCCTTGGGAAATCCGATGGACAAGGGTTGAGATCGCCAAATCGGGTCTCCCTTTTCTCGATCTAAGCGCACTAGCGCCTCGCCGTCGTGAAAAAGAACGCTTCGGCTCGTGACGGTCAGACTCAATGGAACCACAGGAGCCTGAAACTTCCACAAAAGCGTTCCTGTATCCGCGTGTAAGGCCAAGATCTCTCTTTCGCCACTGTCCCACGGCCAGTCGTGTGCAGCTCTTCTCATGGCATGCCACATGGTATTCTTCTCCGTGGGGAAGAAATCCTTGTGAATGGCTTCGTTTCGGTTCACCACCACAAAGAGAACCCCTTCGGAGTAGAGGACCTCCTCGGTGTTGGACGTATCCTCATAGGTTCTCATCGTGCGGCCGGTGGCGGCGTCCAAGCACACAAGCGGGGCCTCCATTCCCCACGGAAGATAGACCTTCTCCTCCACAGCCACTAGACGCCTGGGAAGTTGGGCGAATCCGCTCTTCATGGGCCATAGGTGAGGATGCCACGAAGGCAGATCCCGCTTCCAAAGGATTGTCCCATTGAAAGCATCCCGCGCGATCAAGGTCCACTCCGCGGGCAACATGACGGCCGCGGTAGGCCCCTCGTCAAAGACGTAAAACAGCCTTCCCTGCGAGGAAACCAACGCATTCATGCTAGCCATTCGATCGTGATGCCTGGCCCAGCGCGGACTCCCCACCCATCGAAGCCCCCTGGGGGGTCCCACCCTCTCGTCGTGGGACACCGCATTGTTAGTCGCATCGTGCAGGTAATGCGTCCATTCATCGATCTGTTTAGGCCACGGTTTCCGATGGGACGTCCAGCTCCCCTTTTCTTTCACGCACAAGGCGCCTCTTGGAGCCAAAACCCTCATCATCTCTTCCTGAGGGACTCGTGTCCCCTCCTCCACTACGAGCAGGTTCACGAGTCCCTCCACGTAGGGAAGACTCGTGCCATTGAACCGGTCCACCGAAACAGGACCGTAGACGCCCGAGCGGACGAGATATTCCCTGGCCTTTCTCACGTTGCCTGGATCGGAATCAAGTCCTTGAACCAGGAAACGGTCACCGTCTCGAAGCGCTGCGGTCAAACGTCCCTCACCACAGCCCACGTGAACGATGAATCCTCCTTTCAGCTCAGACTTCTCAAGGATTTCTTTCGCTGAATTCTCCATCTCCTGAGCGTCCACAGAAATGACGGTACAGGCCGTGGAGAAAAGGATCCCCAGGGTCACCCATATCTTCTTTTTCATGGTTTGGCCTCCAGCCTTGCTTACATCCCCGACTAACGAGTCTAGATCCCCGATCAACGAATCATTTTCACCGGAGATCTCCCCTCTCTAGGGAAAATAGCGACACACGGGAAGTCCGGCGTCCCTGTGACAATATTCATGGAAACGCCTTTGCGTATATTGAACACCATCGGTCGGAAGGGGGCCAGCCCGATCTCAGCCCGTTCCTGTTGCGGAAGAACAAGGCGTACCATCGGGACGGGGCGGGACCGCCTAAGTCCAGGCGGTCCATGCCGACGATCACCTCGTTCACTCTCCGCTCGTCATGCCGCCTTGTCCCCACAAGACCCTTGGGGTACATTGCCTATCATGAAAAAGAGAATGAATATCCTCTTCATTGCGAGATGGTTTCCCTGCCCTCAGGACAATGGCTCCAGGATCCGCACGTTCAGCCTGTTAAAAGGTCTCGCCGAAAACCACAAAATCACGCTCATCTCTTTCACGCAACAGGCCCCTTCTCACGAGGATCTACAACAAGTTCGAGAACTCTGCGAACCGATCTACACCTTTCCCTTCAAGGAATTCAACGCCAACAGCTTCAAGTCGATACTGGGCTTCTTCTCGCCGACTCCAAGATCGGTGAAAGACACCCACAGTCCTGCGATGGCACGGCAGGTATTGGACACCTGTCAACAACAGAATTTTGATCTCGTCCTGGCATCGGAGATGGGGGCCGTCCCCTATGCCCTTTTGGCGCATGGATCTTTTCGCGTTTGGGATGATGTGGAACTGGCCTCATTCCGCGATCAGTTTCTCAAGCAACGCAATCCTCTTTTTCGCCTCCGGTATGCCTTGACATGGTGGAAAATTTGCGGCTACGTCCGAAGAACGCTAAGCTCTTTCGACGGCTGCACGGTGGTGTCTGAACAGGAACGAGCAATCTTGACCGAAGTGGTCCCCACGTACCGCAAGGTGGAATTGGTGCCCAATGGTGTGGATTTAGATTCGAAAAGCGGAGACTTTGGCCCGTCAGAAAGGGACACCCTCATCTACCCAGGTTCTCTGACTTACGACGCCAATCTCGACGCCATGGAATTCTTTCTCGAAAAGATATTCCCGCTCATTCGATCCAGTCATCCCAGCGCGGAACTCAAGATCACGGGAAACCACGAAGGCGTTCCCCTCAATCCGTCCTTTAGTGAAGAGGGGGTAAATCTCACTGGATATTTGAAGAACATCAAAGAGGCCGTGGCCGAGAGCTGGGTCTGCGTAGTGCCCCTAAGAAAAGGCGCCGGTACACGACTCAAAATTCTGGAAGCCATGGCGTTGGGGACGCCCGTGGTTTCAACGAAGAAAGGGGCTGAAGGAATAGACGTGACCCATGAGAAAAACATCTTGATCGCGGATGAGCCACGCCTGTTCGCGGACGCCGTAAACCGTTTACTGGAAGACGAGCAGCTGAGGCAACAGCTTTCGCTCAACGGCCGACGCTTGGTGGAGGAACGGTACGGATGGGATCAATGCGCCGCACGATTGGTGGGTTTCGTGGAAGGAATCGCCTCCGATAGAGAAGCTCAGGTCAGGACATGACGAAAAGCTCCCCGTCGTAACGATCATCCCTCGTGAGACAGATAAGGATCGTCCGCCAGTTGTATTTGAGCTCCAACGCCGCTCTCTCTCGCCGACGGCCCCATCCATAAAGAGGCGTCCATACGATGATGCGTCCCAAGCTCGTCAGAACAAAAACCAGTTTCAGTCCCAGCGTAGAAAGGGCTCCGTAATGCGTTTTGAAGAAGAGAAGCGCGCTCCTGTTGATTCGAAACCTGCGTCTGGGACGTTCTTGGTTGGTCCCTTTGCCCTGGTAATGGACAATGCGGACGCTGGGAACAAAATACACCTTCCATCCCATAGACTTCATTCGGTAACACCAGTCCGTCTCCTCGTCGTATATCAAGAAGGCTTCGTTCATCAGTCCCGCCTGCTCAGCCGCCTCCGCTCTCACAGCCAGACAGGCCCCGCCGACCCAGTCCGTCTCCACCGCGTTTCCGTCCGCCGGGAGGGGATGAAACGGGTAGAAGGCATCCTCTCCCAGCCGGTTGAGTCCCAGAGCCATCACGAGTCGCGAAAACAAAGTCGGAAATTCATTGTAGGACCCTTGTAGGGTCCCATCCGGATTCAACACAGCCACACCTGTTACGCCGGCATCCGGATGTTCATCCATAAAGGCAACGAGATCGTCTAACGCGTGGGGTGTGATCTCTGTGTCCTCATTGAGTATGAGAAGAATCCTCCCCCGCGCCTCACGGAGTACCTGATTATGATTGGCACAGAAACGAAGCCGCGTCTCATTTTGGAGCAATCGCACCTCGGGAAAATCCGCCCTGACCATCTCCGCGCTTCCGTCGGTGCACACGTTGTCCACCACGTAGACCTCCATGCTGATCCCGTGGGTATTCTCAAACAACGTGGTCAAACATTGACGAAGAAGATCCCTGTTGTTCGTGTTGATGATCGAAACGGTGAGATCGGGACGTGGAGACTCAGCCATCGGTTCTCTGTTTGGCGGCCAGATAGGCAGCCAACCCCTCTTGCCAAGAGCGCATCGTCTCTATTCCCAGTTGCTTTAGTCTAGCATTCTCGAGGACCGAGCGGGCCGGGCGGGCGGCCAAGGCCCCAAACTCGGCTGTGGTCGTGGACGAGAGATTCGCATCCACCTTGGAGAGCTCAAAGATCTTCGCGGCAAACTCAAACCACGAACATTCCCCTTGAGATGTAGCATGGTAGAGTCCGTAGTGTTCCGTCTCGCACAGAACCTTGATCTGTTCCGCCAGATCCAAAGTATAGGTGGGGGAAAGGACCTGATCGGCTACCACCTTGATGTCCTTTTTTTCTATAGCGAGACGAAGCATCAGTTCAATAAAGTTCCCTCCCTTGCCGCTGCTCCCAGCCACGCCGAAAAGCCCGGATGTCCTGACCACAAAGTGTTGCGGCGCCAAACATCTCACGAACTGCTCGCCCGCCAGTTTGGATATTCCGTACACATTGATGGGATTGGGCAAATCCGTCTCCAGGTAACCTTGTTCCTTGCGCCCATCGAAAACGTAATCCGTGCTGAGATGGACAAGCGTGCAAGCCAGTTCTCCGCAGGCTGACGCCAAGTTGCGGACCCCGAAGACATTCACGGAAAACGTTTTTTCCACGTTACTCTCACACTCATCCACCTTGTGATAGGCGGCGGTATTGAGGACAAGCTGGGGACGATGCCGACGGAGCGTCTCTTTGACGGCCACGGGTTCGCAGATGTCCACGTCATCGTGGGTGAGCGAAACGAGATCTTCCTCCTGAAAAACTCGCTTGAGATCGCTCCCCAACTGGCCATTGGCTCCTATCAGCAGGATTTTCATTTCCTCTGTCCCCCCTCTTGCTGATCCAGCTCGCTACCAGGTCCTGTGGGATCCAGAAGACTTCCTGAGACACCCACGATCTGGTGGGCTTCCTCCAAAAGCTTCATCCACCGGATATTGTAAAAGCGAGGGTCGTCAAAATCCGTGTAACCATACTCTTTGATCTTCCCCACCATCTCGCCCACCGACTCTTCCACCGTAACCAAAGGTCTAAAGTCCAACATCCGTTCAATCTTCTTGCAGGAAACTCGATAGCTTCTGACACCTCTGTACTTATAGTCGGGATGGATGGCGACTTCGATGTCATATTCCCGCAACGCTTCTCGAACCCTGAGCGCGAGTTCCGAGATTCTGTAATTTCCCAGCGCAACATTGAAGATCTGTCCCTTGATCAACTCTGAATCAGCCTGCAAACACACAATATAGGCCCGCGCAGCATCCCGCACGTTGAGCAAGGGACGCCACATTTCGCCGCCATAGTGCAGGGTCAACGTACCCGTGGTTAACGCGCTTTTTAGAAAGGTATTGACCACTAAGTCGTAACGCATCCTGGGCGAGAACCCAAAGATGGTGCCTTTGCGGAGAATGACGGGACAAAACGTATCGTCAGCCATCTCGAGGAGTCCCTTTTCCGCTTCACGTTTGGAACTAGAGTAGGCCGCTTTGGGGTGCACTTCCGACTCTTCGTCTTGAACCACGTCCGTCTCGAGATCCCCCACTCCCCGGTCGTAGATGGAACAGGTCGAGGCAAAGAGATATCTCTTGACACCCTTGGATTTCGCGATTTCAGCCAAACGAACTGTAGCCAAGGTGTTCATCTCGTAATTCGCCTTGGGATTGTATTCAGCAGTGGGATCGTTAGAGAGTCCCCCCACGTTCACAATGGCGTCCACATCGTCGAATATCTCATCAGAAACGGTACGCATGTCCCCAACCGTCAACTCGACCAAGTCCCCGACATCCCTGAGTCCTTGTTTCCCGTAGAAGAGACGATCCAAGATCCTGACAGCGTACCCCCGCGCCAGAAGTTCCTCGGCCAAGATCGCACCTACATAGCCAGCCCCTCCGACCAAAAGAACCCTGCGGGGATCCTCTTCCCTTCTGCTCGTCTTTGGCCCTCCTGTCTCCATCTGCTTATCTCCCCCTTACGGTCCACACATCGCCAAAAGAGTCCGGCGGGATTCTGACTTCATCAGGATCGTCTGCATTGTACGTATGGCTCGCGGTGCTCACCATCTGCGTGTCGTCCTCAAGCGACATCCAACCATGATAGACGCCTGGTGGCACGACAATCAGTCTGGGCCTTCTTTCCGAGGTGATCAGTGTCATCATTTCGCCGCAGGTCGGACTATCCTCTCGGTCGTCCTTTAGAATAAACTTAGCTGCCCCGTGGCTGATGAAAAACCAGTCCCAAAGCTCCTCATGCTTATGGAAAGCCCGTATCGTCCCCGCAGTCCTATCTCCCACCAGATACACCTGCCCAAAACGGTGTACAACGCAATGAGGTTCGCTGCCCCCCGTACAGCGCGCCACCTCGATTAGATATCCCCTATCATCTAAATGAGCCGTCAGGTCGATCACTTTGACATCTTGAATCACCATGTCTCTCCTTTGGGAATAGGACAGCGAAGGAACGCATCATCCGCATTCTTTGAAAACCCAGTTAAACCGAAACACTTCAGGAAGTCAAATGATCTGAACCCCTTGAAAAGTCCCCGTCCTCTGGATGCTTGGCGGCAGGCCTGGAGGAACCTTCTATTGCTCCTATGTTGGGGACGACACGTTGGCAATGGACGCACCTTTTCCGAGCTCACGCGGACTCTTGGAACAGAGAGCGAGGCTTGATAGGATTCGAAGCGCTCGTGGATTTTTCGACGTGCCGCAAAGCGCCCTTAATCGTAACGATCTTCTTTCATCGAGAGGTGTCCCCCTTACGATGGAGACATGCAATCTGAACCGTATTTTGGATCAAAAAAAGAAGAAAATAAACAAGAAATTGGCTTTAACCTCAATTTTTTCTGAAGCTATGCCCTATAAAGCACGATATTTCCCTTGCATAAGCCTTCACCAAACCCACACTATTGCATATATGACTCGGAATTGAGCCTTCAACCTGACCTCACATAAGTATGATTTTGCCTCTTTCCTTAACGCGGTCCTCATCGAACAGAAACTTTTTCCTTGTGTTCAACCACAAGGTTTGGTATAACCATCTGCGTTGACAACAACAGATCGATGGTTGGGGGTCCGACATGACATCTGCTGAAATCCCATTCATTCGAAAGCGTGATGGGCGACTGGTAGCCTTCGACCAGGGAAAAATCACCGAGGCCATCGCCAAAGCCGTACAAGCCGTAGGTGAGGTAGATCCTCATGTGTCGGAACAGGTGACCCGCCAAGTGGTCACGGTCCTGAAGATCCTGACCAAGGACAACGTCATTTCCACGGTGGAACAGGTCCAGGATCTCGTCGAACAGATGCTGATTCAGGACGGATACGGAGAGGTAGCCAAGGCCTACATTCTGTATAGAGACCAACGCGCCCAACTGAGGGATGCGCAGGCTGTGCTCAAGGGCGCTGTGGACATGGTGGACCAGTACCTGGGACAACTCGATTGGCGGGTCCATGAGAACAGCAACATGGACTACTCCCTCCAGGGACTCAACAACTACATTTCCTCCCACGTTTCTTCCCACTATTGGCTCAACCGCATTTATCCGCCTGAAATCAGGCAAGCACACCTCTCCGGCGACTTTCACATCCATGATATTGGACTCCTTAGCGCCTATTGTTGCGGCTGGGACTTACAAGACCTCCTGTTCCAGGGCTTCAAGGGGGTCCCGGGAAAAGTGGAAAGTACGCCTGCCAAGCATTTCCGCAGTGCGCTGGGTCAAATGGTCAACTTCATTTACACGCTGCAAGGCGAAGCCGCAGGGGCGCAGGCTTTCTCGAACTTCGACACCTATCTGGCCCCCTTCGTTCGTTACGACGGTCTGGACAAGACTGGCGTCCGCCAGGCGATCCAAGAATTCGTCTTCAATCTAAACATTCCCACTCGCGTAGGATTTCAGACGCCCTTTACCAATCTGACTATGGACCTGCAACCGTCCAAGATTCTGAAGGATTCGCCTGTCATCGTGGGAGGAGAGCTTCAAGAAGCGACCTACGGCGAATTTCAAAATGAAATGAACGTAATCAATCAGGCCTTCTGCGAGGTCATGATGCACGGGGACGCCAAGGGAAGAATTTTCACCTTCCCCATTCCCACCTACAACATTACCTCGGATTTTGACTGGGACAACAAGTCCCTCGATCCTATTTGGGAAATGACGGCAAAATACGGGATCCCGTACTTTGCCAACTTTGTCAATAGCGACATGGATCCGTCGGATGCGAGAAGCATGTGTTGCCGTTTGCGTTTGGACTTGAGAGAGCTAAGGCACAGGGGAGGAGGTCTTTTCGGATCCAATCCCTTGACAGGCAGTATCGGCGTAGTGACCATCAATCTGCCGCGCATCGGCCACATTTCTCGCACAGAGGAAGCCTTCTACTCCCAGTTGGATTTCTTGATGGATCTGGCCAAAGAGAGCCTCCAGATCAAACGAAAAATCTTGGAGGCCTGGACAGAACAAGGACTCTACCCATACGTCCGTTATTACCTGAGAGCCGTCAAAGAAAGCAAGGGCCAGTACTGGGGCAATCACTTCTCCACAGTGGGCCTTATCGGCATGAACGAGACGTGCATGAAT
>Ga0272442_10012458_pt1 | contig 10268 bp, 10 predicted proteins | sample SSMForm2O_FD_200262 | JGI IMG/M metagenome (GOLD analysis project Ga0272442, IMG submission 200262) | Marine sediment archaeal communities from Little Sippewissett salt marsh, Falmouth, MA, United States - SSM-Form-2O | ecosystem: Environmental > Aquatic > Marine > Wetlands > Sediment ... | reverse complement strand
GTGTAGAACGAGCATTCACTTAACTAGATAAAATTAAAAGAAATCAGAACGTAGCCGCACTCTATTCCGTGCGGATTCGCCCGGAAATCCTCAGGCTTTCCTCAAGGGGTTGCTTGCCTCGATCATATTCCCTAAGATTGGGAAAGTGGTGACCAAGGACACGTTCATGACCGCCCGCTGGAATAACCTGCTCAATATAGGCATGGGCGTGCCCACCCTGGCCTATGGGGTCTGGGTCCTGGCCGCTGCGGTCATGTCGGACCTGGCGAGCTTCCTGGTCATTGCGGGGATCGGGGCGGTCTACTGAACGGTTGTCGAATGGCATGCCAACAGGTTGTTGGTCTGGAAAAGAAAGAGGCTGGGCGGCCCGGGTCAAGCCAAGCTTAAGGGTACCCACCCCCTCCACCTGATCTTTGTGGCCTATAATGTGGCCTATTGGATACCGATGGTGCTTCCCTTCACCCCGATCATGAGCTACCGTACCGGCTTCATCCTGGTCTTTGGGGTGATCGTCTTCCGGGCGGTGGCCAATCTGTACCGGGTCAACGCCCTCACGCTTGATCAGGCCGAGCGCTTCCCTCTGCGCATACCGTGAGGGGGGCCTGAGATTTGATTCGGAGTCTAATCGTAGAATCTCTGAACGCCGCCCGCCCAACATTGTGATAACCGGATATTGAGCGTAGTGAAATATTCCGGTGAATCAATTTGATATGACTTAATTGGAATGAATTTTACAAAATTTTGTAAACCAAAAGATAATGGTTTATCTCTATCGCGTTTTATTCCACTCGGCCAAGTCTTCCGGCGGCCAACCACTGATTGTCTCGCCTTTCCTGGTAAATCGAAAATCACAAAAAGAACCTCCGTTTGCAATGGTTTGAGTACGAGTAAAACCTATACCTAGCGATCTGAACATCGCGTAATCTCCAAGACAGACATATCTTAGAAATCTTTCAACATTATATTTTTTAAACAACTTATGAATTGCGCATTCGACATAATTGTATCCGAAATCAAAATCCTGCCCTTCAGATTCAACAATTTCAGAAACAAAGTTATCTTCGTATTTTCTTTGCGAACTCGACTCAATCTGTCTTTTCATTTTTTCAATATAGAATTTCGATGTTGCTATATATCCTAATATTCGCCTGATGATATTCGGCCGGGATTCGAAGTATCCCTTAAAAGCTTCATAAATCACTTTACCGATTTGGTGGTCGGATAGCTTTTCTTCCTCCAGCGGACAAATTATAGAAAGTGCTATCGCGCCCATGATAAGATTGATTGTATCCGCGTTTTTACTTCCACCAATATATGGTAGTTCTTTGAAAAGATTTTCATAATTATGCTTGCTTTCTTTCTGTAGATAATCAGTTTTTTCCTCATTGAAATGCATTGACAGCTCATTTTTCGCACCTTTGTACATTGCGTTGAACTCTCTTAGCATTTTAGATCGTATTGATAAATAGTATTCGTTATCCATATTATTTTTCATTTGAATCCTCATACTTATCGCCTTGTTTCTATCTATAATAGTGCTGCGGCGCGGAGATGAAAATCATCGCGATCAGCGAGGATCCTGACGAGCTCAAACGCATCCGGACGCCGCCCAATTGTCCCAGATTGGTCGTCGTGAACGTCCGACTGTACGCTGAGGCTCCCGACATCTAGTTTGACCGGCTTTACCGGTTTTTGCGGCCCCGTTTCCCGCAATTTCGCCCCTGACCAGCGTTTCGTGCTTGCACGCGAAGATAGGCGTCTATCCTGGACGACAAGGCGCCGGTGGAAATCGCTGATGCCCATCCTCAGCCTCCTTCAGTATGGTTACGCTTTGTTTTTTGAAACGACTTTTCCTCCTGTTCTCCCTGAAATATCCTACGGGAAAACTTCAAGATCCTTTTGTGTTATTTTGGGGGAGCAGGTCAATGCTAAGTCCGAATCATTTGTCGACCTACAAGTAAGCCTTTTTCTGCTATAAATCCGCTAGTATGTAACTGAAGATTTCATTGTCAGTCCATGGTAAAACATCATATCCCGTAGCTCCCGGGTGAATGTGAAGCAGACAATCAGTTAAAAGATGAAAAGCATAGTCACTTGGAATGGGAGCAACCATCGATTCCATAGCTATGCTCGTTAAGCTAGGGCATCCTGTAAAAACATAGTCGCCCGGGAACTCGACACCAGCCGGGATCGTAATGCTCGTCAGATTAGTACAACCATAGAAAGCTCCTCCATCAATAGACTCGACACTATCGGGAAGTGCGATGCCCGTCAGATTAGTACAACCATAGAAACCGTCTTGTTCAATGTTTGTTGTAAAAGCAGGAAGTGAGATATTGGTTAAGCTTGTACAGTTTATAAAAGCATTAATCCCAATGGTTGTAACCTTTTTACCATCAATGAAATCTATGATTATCACTTCGCTTGTATCTACCCCGGTTGTAACTTCATACTCTGTATCACCATTGATGAGACCGTAGACAAGACCCTCCGTTTCCTCAACCACCGATACTGTATATTCCTGGGTGGTTCCATCTTCCGCTGTTACTGTATAGATAACAGGACTCGTAAAGTCCTGTTCATTAAAAGATGCCGGACTTGCGCTTTCCCCGGTGTGTTCAAAAATTGCGGTTAATGCTGTTACATCAGTACCGAATGGGACTTTTATCGATATGGTATGTTTAGAATTGTTTATTGTTTCTACTACAGTTGGATAGAAAAAAGTGAAATGTGTTATAGCTTTATCGCTATCTAACTGATTACACGGATCAGAGCAGCCGGTAAGTAATAGAATAGTAAGTACGACAATAAACAGAAGAGATAATTTTTTCATGTTAACCTCTGGTTTTTATGGATACAATATATATAATATTGAAGTAGTAAAGATTATAGCACAGTTTATAGTAAAAACGGTTATCATCTTCAGCGCAATACGGACTGCCAGCCGATTTCTCTTAACTGTAGTGCAAATAAATGTTAAGAAGAAGAAATAAGCTACGGCACCAAAGGGAAACCAAAATGTATTCGTGGATTTTCTATTCAAGAACTCCGGTTCTGAAGGAGTGTACGCCGTCAAATGAATCGGACCTACCATGGCCAATTCCTAAGCTATAGATCCTGATCTAACTCTGAACCCACTTGTCTTTCGGATTGAGCTGTATTTATCACTGATTCACGATAGCTGGTGATTTCGTACCTTCCGACAATGCAAACGCTCCCGATGATTCCCCGGATGCACGCGCATACAAACAAGCATGGGCCCGTTTGCTGTCAAAAGTGTATGAAATCGATCCTCTGATCTGTCCCCAATGCGGCTCACAGATGAAGGTGATAGCGGTAATTCAGGAACCTGAGGAGATAGACCGTATTCTCCGCCGTCTTGTAAAACAGGGGAGACCGCCCCCGGGCTTTGATCCGGTATAGTTGAACTGATTTTTCTCTCTCATATCCGCTTGACCGCTAGATTACGCTCTTTTCCTGCCTTTGGCGATCTCCGCCCTCTGCCGCGGCAGGCTCACGGTTCAGGCGCAGAGCGTTCAGGAAAAACGATCTCGATCAGGCGGACAGATGTTCTCGGATCTGGGTAAGCTGGTCGCTCAGGTCCTCGATCTCTTTGATCCAGAAGGCCTTGCTGCCCCATTCGGAAAAATTTTGCGCGAAGTTGTAATCCTGAGCCTGTATTGCGGACCAGGTCAGGAAATAGATGATGCGCATGAAACGCAGAGGCTCGATTAGACGAAGCGTGTCGGTGTCGAAGTCCATGAAGCGGGTATATCCCTCCAGTAGCAGGTCCATCTCTGCGCGGCAGTCGGACAGGTGACCCGGCAGCAGCAGCCAGAGATCCTGCACCGCCGGTCCCATCATCATGTCGTCGAAATCCAGGACGATCAGACCCTGTTCCAGCCTGTCCAGGATATTTCCCCTGTGGCAGTCTCCGTGTATCCTCATGAGTTTCACATCCTCGAACAGGGGGGAAATGAGGGATAGGGTTTGCTCACAAACAGAGAGAAAATCATCCGAACAGTCCGGGGGGATCAGACCCTGCGCTGCGAGTTGCCTGTAGTAGGTTTCGGTGGTTGCTGCAGGGGAACATGCTGTTCGCCGATGCGCCGCTTCTGTCTTGCCCACACGGTGGATGCGGCCGATTATCGAACCGAGACGGTCCCAGTCCCGGTCTGAGGTGATGTCGAAGGTTCTGCCGGCGCGGAGGGGAAAAACGGCGAAGTGGATCCCCTGTGCACTACCGAGTGTTGTATCGCCTCGAAGAACCAGCGGCGGGATCACCGGAATATCCGCTTCCGCGCACTGGAGCAGAAAGCGATGCTCTTCCAGGATTCCCTCGCCGCTCCAGCGCCCGGGGCGGTAGAATTTGACGATATAGCGCCCGCCTTCTTCGTCCTGCAGGCCGTAGACCCGGTTGACGTAGCTGTTGTACGGAGTGATCACCGTTTCCAGGCGTACATCGCAGTGCTCCTCCACGCAGGGCAATATGATATCCGGTGTCAGATTTTGAAACGATGTGGTCTCATCCATCCCGCCATTATCCCTGATTTGCCGAAGTGGTCAATACGGACGGCTTAAGCCTGCAATTCACCACGACGCCTGGAACATACAAATTGCCTTGAGCTTCATCCCTGATTTTTTATGGCTTTTGCCGCTATCGCCATACATGCAACGCCGGCTTTCATTTTTCGCTGCCCGTGGCTGTGGAATTTGTTACCTTCAACGGTCTCAGGATGCGTGCGCAAAACCGCGTCAACTACACAACGCTGAAAGGCTGACATTTGCGACGGTTTGAATTGTCTCTGCTATCATCTGGTACATAACATAGGTTTTTGCTATAAGGTCAATTGACAGTACCAGGCGTTTCTTTCTTCTTGTCTTTTTTCAATTTTCTTTTTTCTTTTGGATTAAGGTGGGCAGTTTTCTGTTGTTCCCTTTTTCCTTTATCTTTCTTTCCCTTGTCGCCCATATCTGTTTCTCCTTGCTCGAAAATTGTTAGCGCCGTACGGCGCCGAAACTCCTATTTCGTTCGTAGAGATTAGTAGATGAGGTCTGTTGGCGTCACTACCAAACACCCCCCAATTCCCATAACCTGATCGAAGAACGCTCCAGTTGCTTCGCAAGCCGGATTAGGACCGGACTGGCACAAATTGTTCGCGATGTCATACTGATGCCGCCACGCTCGCCGATTTCTCATTCGTTCCATTTAACTGCCTGGTATACGGTCAAACAAAACTTTAAGTACCTTCGCGGGTCAAAGGGCAATGACAGTTTAGATGTTTAGAGCAACTATTACCAGTATCAGGCTCGAAGCCTGTACCAAGACCATAATGTTGCAGATGGGACCCCGGCTGCTCGGTGAAACGCTTCTTCCAGATGTAGAAGCTGGCCCGGTCCATGCCGCTTTTGCGGCACGCTTCAGTGACGTTCCCCAGGCTTTCGGCGAGCTAGAAAACGCTCAAGCGCTTGTGGGCGACTTTTTCCGCTGGATCCTTGGTGGCCACTCTTCTATTGTTGTCCGGCATATACTTTTCCTGTCAAGGTTCAGTATACGCTTGACATCAGTCTTAGTTGTACACATAACTGCTCTAGAAACTCCGTGACGATTTTTCATCACATCATCCGCCGTATACCGATGCAATCGAGTGGCACCGGCGACTCAATTACTTTTTTTCATATCTAGAATCACATTCCAAAGCTCTTGCTAAGCATCCCAATAGCTAGCCCTAGAGCTAAAGTCTCCGTCCGATATGTCATCAAGCAGTCTCACCAAACGCGCATTCTTGATTTCTTTCCTTATCGATTTATAGTATTTCCCGGCATCGCGATGATTGGGTAGATATCCAGCCAAGAAGCCTAATACCTGCGTAGCATAGTCATTATCCAAATTCCACTTTGTTTTAAAGAAATCCATCAAATCAGTAAAAACCACATTTTGATCGTTTAAAAAGGAAATGTTTCATCGGTTCCGCCGCCCGATGTGATTTATTATCAGTAAATCTCGGCAGTGGGTGAATGCGCAACTCCTCGCTTATCCGTTTCTACATGTTCCCGCAAGCTCAATGAATGTAGCCGATAGACGGATTGAGGTCTTGCTTTTTCGCAGCGCCTGTGTGACCATCTGTCCAACCGGAAGGAGGCTGATTGCATGATCAAGGAAATCAAAGCTGAGGGATTGGACCCTGAGAGATTCATCGCCGAAAAAGTCGAGGCTATTCGCGCGGCGGTGGGAGAGGGGCTGGCAATCAATGCCTTGTCCGGAGGGGTTGACTCCTCCACCGTTACCATGCTCGGTCATCGTGCTTTGGGAGAACGGCTTCGCACAGTATTCATCGAAAACGGCCTCATGCGCGAAGGCGAGGCTGAGCAGGTCGTTACCCTCTTTCACAAGCTCGGTGTTCCTGTTCAGGTAGTGGAGGCACAGGATGAGTTTTTGGCTGCCCTGCGGGGAATCACGGATCCCGAGGAGAAACGGGAGGCTGTCACCCAGACCTTCTACAAGGAGGTGTTCGGACGCCTGGTCAGGGAAAGCGGCGCCAAATACCTGCTGCAGGGGACGATCCTCACAGACGTGGACGAGACGGTAGCCGGAATCAAGAGGCAGCACAATGTCTTCGAACAGCTTGGGATCGATCCCCAGGAGGCCTTCGGCTACCGTATCCTCGAACCGCTGATAAACTTGCGCAAAGCCGGGGTGAGGATGGTCGGACAAGCCCTGGGCCTGCCGGCCGATCTCTTCGGGCGAATCCCGTTTCCGGGTCCGGCGTTGGCAGCCAGGGTGATCGGTGAAGCGACTGCAGAGCGGATCGAGAGGGTCCGCCGGGCTACCGCGGTGGTTGAACGTCTGCTCGCCGGGACTGAGGCATTCCAATACCTGGCGATCCTGCACGAAGATCGGGTAACCGGGATGCACGACGGCAAACGCCAATTCGGCGGCCAGATCGAGGTGCGCTGCTGGGACAGCGTAGACGCCCGCACCGCCGCCCCGACTCGCCTGCCCTTCGAGCTGCTGGAACAGCTGGGACGGGAGATACCCGCCGAGGTCCCGGGCATTGTCAGCGTAACCTACAACATCGCCTGCAAGCCGCCGTCAACCATCGAGGCGGTGTAGCTGCCGAAACAATCGCCCCGCGAGGTTCTCTGATCGTGGACCAACATCATTTATTGAGTTCTTGCAGTCCACATTGGTTTCCTTCGACATGTTCCCGGCAAGCTCAATGAATGTAGCCGATACCGATTCCCGAGGATATAAAGTAATCATTGATGCTGCGGATCAGGGCATTGGCGGCAAAGGACAATACTATCGGAGTATCGCGAATCTTCCAGTGCAGTTCCGCAGCCAATGGGAAAGGAAGATCGATCCCCAGGCCTTTAGCAAACGGTTCGGTACGAAAGGAAGCGGAGATGCCCAACATCGCGAACTCAGAGTCCAGTACGATACCGAAACGTAAATAGCTCCAGGCGAACACACCTTCATCCGGTTCCTCAGCCGGAACGAAAGTGACCGTTGATGGCGCTATAATTAGCTCCGGTGAAAAGAACAGCCCCAGCTCATATATCCAATAGGCCAGAGGTATGCCGGCACTGAATCCGGTAAAGTTCGTCTGGGTGTCGGTGTCGACGTTCTGATAGGCCAGCTTCAGCAGCCCGGCGAACGAAAAACCTCTCCTGTCGACCGGAGCAAGCAGTGTTTTTTTCCAGGAGACACTGGCAAAAAAGGGCACATCATCGACATCGAGGCCGGTGATCAATCCGGTTTGGATATCAATCTCATTATTTTCTCTGAACCCCAGGCGAAGTGCCAGGTTGGCGGGTGTCCTGTTTCCACTTAAACTGACATGGGACTGGAAAAGAAGAGAAAGCTGCTTGGAGCCCGGAGGGAGAACCTGCGGGGAGGATGCGTAGAGCAGCCCCGCGCTGCCGCTCCATAGACTCTGGATAAAGAGAGCGTCGGCACGATGTATGGTTATGTTTCGTTCCCGCGATATCGGCAATTGCCCAGACTCGGACTGCGCTTCGATAACCAAAGAGTAGGTTCCGTCGGGCAGAGTTTCGCCGGCGCTGTCTCTGCCATCCCAACTGAACTGACGTGTCCAGCTGTCGAAGCGTAACGGCAGTCGGTATACTACCTGATTCTGTTCATTTATAATTCTCGCCTCACCGGTTCCGATATTCGTTGTTCTGACAGTAATTAGAATCTTTCCCGAAGGTCCCGGTTTTGAGGGATCAAAGAAACCTCTGCCGATATCTACCGACGATATCGTGAATTCAGCCTTTTCCAGCCGGACATTACGTGTGGTAAGGGAATTCTCGTCCACATCGACCTGCTCCCGATAAGTTTCATATCCAAAGGCACTAACCTCGAGTTGATTCAGTCCGGCGGGTACTCGGGTGGATAAACTGTTGTTTATTTTTTCTGAATTAAAGAGAATCGCTGCCTTTTCCGGTTCAACACTAACCCTAAGAGTGCCGTAAAGTTGTGTCAGATTATATATGAAACGAATATAATGGCCGTGGTAGTGTATAGTTTCGCTTAGCGGCAGACAGCCATCTTTGCGCAGCTCCAAAGTGTAGATTGCTTTTTTATCGGTGTAGATCTTAAGCGGCGTGACGCCGCGATAGGTGCCGTTGAGGTAAACCTCCGCACCCGAAGGGTTCGAAACAACGACGATAGCCGGCTCCTTCAGCTCTGTCCGTATGGACCCCCCTTCGTCTTCCCGTCTATCCGCTTGCTCATCGACTATCCAAATTTCACGCTCTCTCTCCGGTTCTTCGCGCTTCGGCGGCGTCTTTTTCGGTTCTTCTTCTCCTTCTTCGACAGCAACGGTATCTTCAAAGAGACTGCCGCTGGAGCTTGCGCAGGAAAACAACAGCAGCATTGCCGCTAATAGAGTGAAGCAAGTCTTCATACAGGATTCCAATTCCCTCCGCTATCAGGCGCGGCGTGGCCCTCTACGGATTTTCCTTGATGTCGACACACAGGCGCAGATGATCGCTCGCGCGCGCGTCGCTCTCTGTTGGTGCATATCTTAACTATAGTACTTCCATCACACACCACGCCAGATTATTTTTCGCAGAGTGCAACCTTCAGTTATCCTCGACAATTTGTCGTGACCGATTCGGGATGGGAACAGGACGTGAAGCAGCGGAAGTCATAGCAACGAAAAGCTCACGAGCGCCCTCGCAGGAGCGAAGCGCCGGGAAGGGATCTCTGTGCAATGCCGCCTGCGAGAGCGCGTGAGATTGGGTCTATCTGAAAATCGAATCGAAAAACGTCAACATTGAGGCCCAGGCCAGATTGGCTTCGTCTTCATAATACGATCTTCCATCCGGATTTGTGAAGTTATGCGCCGGAAGGTTACCGAAAATGATGTATGAAAAATCGGCGCCGCTCTCTTTCATTTCCGCAATGAAGGCTTTCTGTTTTTCTTCGGGGGCCGCCGGATCTCCATCACCCTGGATCGCCAAAATCCTGGTTTTAATATCGCCCTTTTGAGCGGTAAGCCCTGTGTTAATACTGGCGTGGAAACTCACCACTCCGTTGATATCGGTTCCCATTCTCGCCATATTGAGTACTATGCCTCCGCCAAAGCAATAACCAATCGCGGCAATATTATTTGCATCAACGTATCTTGCTTTTTTGAGAACATCCAAGGCCGCGTTGAACCGCTTCTCGATCAGAGGAAAATCCGAACCAACCTTACCAGACATACTCCGGGCATCAGACATGGGTATCTCTTTCCCATCGCCATACATATCCAGGGCAAAGGCCACATATCCTTCTGCCGCAAGATCCACCGCCCTCTTCTTTGCATAATCATTGATGCCAAGCCACTCGTGCACCACGATTACACCCGGCCTTATAGCGCTGGATGAGGCATCGTAGGCAAGTAAGCCGATGAAATTCTGTCCATCCACAGTATAGCTTATTGTTTCGGTAACGATATCGCCCTTAGTGGATTGGGCAAAGATGAGGTTTCCACCAAGGAAAACCAGAAACAAAACGATTGCCAAGCTCTTTTTCACGTTTAGCTCCTTCCATGAAACATGATTAAATTTGTCATAAATAACATTAAAAAGATAAGGATACTGTAATGGTATAGTCAAGAAAAACTAGATTAGCAGGCTATTTGCCAGGCCATAGAAGGTGCATGTAAGATCCAACTCGTGCGGGCATCGCAACTCGTAGTGATCGATGCAGACCCAGGTCAGCCTCAACGATAGTGAGCTGCCACGCCGAATGAGGTAGCCTTATATTATGATCT
>Ga0272442_10012457_pt1 | contig 10268 bp, 8 predicted proteins | sample SSMForm2O_FD_200262 | JGI IMG/M metagenome (GOLD analysis project Ga0272442, IMG submission 200262) | Marine sediment archaeal communities from Little Sippewissett salt marsh, Falmouth, MA, United States - SSM-Form-2O | ecosystem: Environmental > Aquatic > Marine > Wetlands > Sediment ... | reverse complement strand
CCGGATAAAGGGCGATGGCGGGAAACGGCCCTTTCCCCCGGGGGATTCCCAGAAAGCCGTAAACCCGCTCCCCGTTCAACGTCGCGATGCTGAAGCGATAGTAGTCGGCCCTGGCATTGCAGGCCTTTTCGATTTTTTCCAGTTTGACGTCCATCGGCAGTTCTTCCGCCTTGCCCAGCGTCTCCAGCCAGAACGCCTCGAAATCCTCGGGCAGGACGCTCTGGGGGCGCAGCTTTTCGACATCGAATCCCACCGAAGTAAATGTGTCCCACCGGTAAGACGGGAGACGTTCGTCCGGGCTCTTGAGCACGCGGGCCTGGCAATACAGGAATCCCGGCTCGTCCAGGGTCCCGGATATCGTCAAGGGACGGTCCCCGGCCAAGTCGAGAACCTGCCGGGTGGTCGGCTGCCCCCGTATTTCCCCGGCCAATGCAAATTCGAGATAGCCTTCGGTTAGCCGTTGTCCGTCCTTCGTTACGCGGGCCGAGAACGTGGCCGGCTTGCCGCAACGATATAGGGCGTCTTCCCGGTCGGTCACCAGTTCCACGGACGTCTTGGTCGTATCGGCCGCGCCGCGATACCAGACCATCTTTTCGCCATAGGCCTTCGCCGACCCGACCGACGCCCACGCCTGGCAAAGCAGGAACGCCGGTTCGTCAACGGAACCGGAGACTCGGACCGGCGCGTCGGCGGAAAGAGCGAATTTTTTCTTCTCGATTTTCCCCGGGCTGCCGTCTTGGGCGATCCAGACTTCCACCTCGCCCCCGTCGGCCCGCCGCCCCCCGCGCGTGACCTCGATCGTAAAAGCGGCCGTCTCGCCGTTGAGATAGAGCGCGTCGGGCCTGTCCGCCGTCACGCGCACGATCAACGGCTTGTCCGTCGTTTGCGCGTTTGCGGGTTGTCCGCAACACCCGCCTGCCGAAATCAATGCCACAATCAACCCTCCCACAACGTGCAGTGTCCATGCCGCCGGACGCGCGCCGCCGCCGACCTTCTTCGCAACGATTCTTCTCGCTTTCACCGCTCTCGTCTCCTTTTTCTTCCTTGTTTCCATCGAAATCGCGAGTATCGAGACTTTCCATCGCGCGACGCCTATTCGAATCCCAATTCCCGCAGGATGTACGCGCGTTCCGCGCCTTGCCTGTACGGCGTTGTCGTATGGCCTTCGCGCGGGTCCGTGACAATCTTCTTGTCCTTGGATTGAATGGCGTTGTACATGGCGAAGACCATCGGCGCCGTGCAGGAACCGTCGCGAAAGCCCACGGAAACCAGAGCGGAGCAACGGATGAAATGCGCGAAATGCATGGAATAATGGCCCCCTCCCGGGACCCCAGCCACCATGCCCGTGACCATATCGGCGCACAGGCCGGCCATCGTCACGGACAGTCCGCCTCCTCGGCTGACTCCCGCCACGACCAGATGCTTGCCGTCCCAGTCGTCGCGCGAACGTACATAGTCCAATGCCCGGGCGAAACCGGCCAGCAATTGGGGTTTCGAATAATTCCCTACGTTCATCATCAACGTGATCGCTCCGCGCGAGGTCAAGCCGATATCGCTCGGCGCCGTGTATCCCGGACCGCTGCCCGACGGATAGAACGCGATGGCGGGGAAAGGTCCCGGCCCGCGGGGGATTCCCATGAAGCCGTAGGCGCGCTCTCCGTTCAATGTCGCGACGCTGAAGCGATAATAGTCGGCCCGGGCGTTGCAGAACGCATCGAGTTTTTCCAGTTCGACGTCCAGCGTCAATTTTCTCGACTCGGCCAGGGTGTCTCGCCACGACGCCTCGAAATCCTCGGGCAGGACGCTCTGGGAGCGTAGCTTTTCGACATCGAATCCCACCGAAGTGAATGTGTCCCACCGGTAAGACGGGAGACGTTCGTCCGGGCTCTTGAGCACGCGGACCTGGCAATACAGGAATCCCGGCTCGTCCAGGGTCCCGGATATCGTCAACGGGCGGTCCTCGGCCAAGTCAAGCACCTGCCGGGCGGTCGGCTGCCCCCGTATTTCCCCGGCCAATGCAAATTCGAGATAGCCTTCGGTCACCCGTTGTCCGTCCTTCGTCACGCGAGCCGAGAACGTGGCCAGCTTGCCGCAACGATATAGGGCGTCTTCCCGGTCGGTCACCAGTTCCACGGACGTCTTGGTCGTATCGGCCGCGCCGCGATACCAGACCATCTTTTCGCCATAGGCCTTCGCCGACCCGACCGACGCCCAGGTCTGGCAAAGCAGGAACGCCGGTTCGTCCACGGCGCCGGAGACCCGGACCGGCGCGTCGGCGGAAAGGGTGAAACGTTTTTTCTCGAGTTTCGTCGGATTGCCGTCCTGCGAGAGCCAGACTTCCACCTCGCCCCGATCGGCCCGTTGCCCCCCGCGCGTGACCTCGATCGTAAAAGCGGCCGTCTCGCCGTTGAGATAGAGCGCGTCGGGCCGGTCCGCCGTTACGGTCACGACCAACGGCTCATCCGTCGTTTGCGCGTCCGCAGGTTGGCCGCAACACCCGCCTGCCGAGATCAATGCCACGATCAATCCTCCAACAATGTGCCATGCCCAAGCGCCCGAACATGACGCGGCGCCAGTCTTTTTCTTGTCCCTTTTTCGCTCACTCATATTTCTTCCCTTCGCTTTCTTCTTTTCTCTAAACCGCGTCAGGAGTATGGACACAGGCGGTGGGAACGGACCAAGTCCTGCAGTCCCCAGCCTCACAGGACTTCTTTCAGCGCCCTGATTGCGTCCCCGACGTCTTCGTCGTTCATGCCGGCCGTGAGCGGAAGGCTGAGCGTTCGGTCGGAGATCCAGTCGGCGTTGGGGCACTGGCCGCGCCGCGTGCCGTATCGTTCGCGATAGAACGGATGCAGCGTCAGGCCAATATAGTGGAGGCCGGTTCCAATGTTCCGCTCCTTCAGCGCCGTCCGCAGCTCGTCGCGGTCAATACGAGCGCGCTTCTCGTCCACAAGCACCGCGTACAGATGCCGCGCGTGGCGCGTCCCGTCCGCGAGAGCCGCCGGCAGGACCAACGGCAGGTCCGCCAGCGCCCGGTCGTATTGCGCCCAGATTTCCTCGCGGCGGCGAAGGTGCGCCTCCACCTTGGCCAATTGGCCCAGGCCGAGCGCGGCCTGCACGTCGGTCATGTTGTACTTGTACCCCGCCTCTTCCACACTGACATGCGCGGGGCCGTCGGCCTGAAAACGCCGCCAAGCGTCGGCCGAAACGCCGTGCAGGCTGAGTTTTCGCGCACGCTCAGCGATGGCGGCATCGTCGGTCGTCAGCATCCCGCCTTCGATGGTTGTGATGTTCTTGTTCGGGTAAAAACTGAAGCCCGCCGTCCGGCCGATCGCCCCGACTTTCCGCCCGCGCCACTCGGCCTCGACCGCGTGCGCCGCGTCGCCGATGACGACCAGGTTCTTTCGCCGCGCGATGTCGAGGATCGCGTCCATGTCGCACGGGCGGCCGGCATAGTGGACCGGCATGACGGCCTTCGTGCGTTCCGTGACGGCGTCCTCGATGCGGTTCGGGTCAATGTTCCCCGTCTCGCGCTCCACGTCGGCGAAGACCGGCGTCGCGCCGCGGTGGACGATCACATTGGCCGTAGCGCACCACGTCAGCGGCGTCGTGACGACTTCGTCGCCCAGGCCGATATCGAGTGTGTGAAGGCTCAGGTGCAGCGCGGCGGTGCAGGAATTGACCGCCACGGCGTGTCGGACGCCGACGTACTCGGCGAAACGCGCCTCGAACTCCCGGACGCGCGGTCCCGTGCCGATCCAGCCGCAGCGCAGGGTGTCCACCACGGCCTGGATTTCGTCCTCGCCGATGACCGGCGCGCCGAATACGAGAAAATCGTCACGAGACACGATGGCTCGCTCCCATCGTCATAAGACCGGCGTCAGCAGAAACATGCCGCAAATCGAGCACCATGATACCGGTTCGCGCGGTTGGAGGCAATCGCCCGTTTGCCGCTGGGAGGTTTCCCCTAAGGCCGCTGAAAAAGTTTTCCTGGGGGAGAGGTGTCGTCGGCCGAGGGCGGCCGACCTACACGGTTTGCGTTCGAGTTGCGACAGACATGTAGGTCAGGCACCCACGCCTGACGAGTTCTTCGGCGGCCCCTCAGGGCGATGTCCCCTGCTTGGGGACGGCCACGCCGTAGAGGTTGTTGTGGCTGATCGTCTGACGGGAGAATGCCTTTTGCACGAAGCGCTCGATCGCGCGCTTGCCGGAATACATGGGGGCCGTTTCGATCAACAGGCTCTCGAAGTGTGCGCGCTTGAGGATGTCGTCCAGTCGCGCTTTCGTGGTCGGGTTGCAGTGCCCCTTGTTCTTGATGCGGTCGCGCCGGTTCCTGCCGGTGAACAACAGTGCCGCCGCGTCGAGCGCCGCGGCGTAGGAACGCGCGATGGCCATGAAGGCCCCCTCCGGCATCCACGCGAAAGGCAGGAGGGGAAAGGCGGCCACCTTGCTGCCGCCCAGGAACAGATGCCGCAACTCGGTCGGACAGGTGTGATAGATGAGGCAACCGTTCGGCGCGAGCTGCTTCCGCACAGCCGCCAGAAACGCACCCAGTTCGTCGTCGTGAAGATGCTCGAAGATGTCGAAGCAGACGGCAACGTCTATCGGCGGAAAGGCGGCGCTCCACTCGGCGATGTCGCCGCAGACGAAGTCGGCGGAGACGCCGGCCTCGGCGACCAGTTCGCCGGCGATCCGGATCGCCTCCGGGTCGAAGTCAATCCCATACGTCCGATAGCCCAGCTTCGCCAGCTCGATCGCGAACGTCCCGATCGAACACCCCACGTCCACGACAACCGTCTCGGCCGGGGGCCTGTTGCCGAGTCGAGGAGACGCGTAGTCGGTCAGGAGGCGCCGCGCAAGCTCGAACCGGATATCCCAGCGAAGGCCGCGGTCGCGATACTTCTCCGCTTGCCGCCGCTGGTAGTCGCTTCCATACTCGAAAGACGTCTCCTTGGGCCGGTCGTTCGTTGTCATGCATCCCTTTCGATGCCGGAAACGGGCGGGACGTGGAAGGATTATAGCCCTCCGCGTGCGGCCGCGCAATCGGGTGGCCGAGCCGGGTTTGACTCGCGCTTTGCCTTGGGGATATAGTGGGCCGCCGTAGGCTTGTCCTTCTCATGCCTTGCCCGAAAACCGCGCCCTGGAAGGAATTCCCTTGTCGAACGCCGCACTCGCCCGAAAGCTTGCCGATCTTGCCGCGGCTTGCAGCAGGCCCGGCGCGGACATCCTGGAGGTGAGTTGTGGCGAGGGGCGCGTTTTGGCGGCCCTCAAGGCAAAGGGCTTCGCCGTGGCCGGTACGAACTTCGGCAACTATCCGGATGCCCCGGCGGACATTCCCATCACCAACGGCGTTAGCCTTCTGGAAGGTCTTCCGTTCGACGGCGAGGCGTTCGACACCGTCATCGCCATGGAGGTGATCGAGCACATCGAGAACCACCGGAAGGCGATCGCCGAGATGGCACGCGTCCTCCGTCCCGGCGGGCGGGCGATTCTGACGTTCCCCAACGGCCACCGCGTCGCCAGCCGACTGTCGTTTTTCCTCTACGGGATCCGGAAACCCAAGCGCAAGCTGATCGGTTTCGACACGCCCATCGAGAAGTCGTTTGCCTTCCACAACCACGTCCCCGAACTCCCGACGTTAGCCTATCTGCTGTCGGCCCATGGACTTGAGGTGGAGACGCTGAAAGCGTCGTCCATCAAAGCCAAGTCTTATCTCCTTTACGCGCTCCTGTGGATTCCCGGCGCTCTTGCGCTCGCGAACCGCCTCATGCTCCGCGAAAAACACCTGATCCGCACGGGACACTCGCGCCTGTTGTGGCGCTGGATGATGAGCCCGGCCGTTCAATGCGGCGAATCGCTGATTGTCGTCGCGCGCAAGACCGGCCGCGCGCCGGCCGCCGACGGGCAAGCAAACAAACATCTCCCGCGGTGGGCCCAGTAACGGCTTCGCGAGGAATGGGTAGGAATCGTATGGCGAAGAGAAGAAAGAAAGCCCGCATCGAGGCGATGACGGACCAGGAAATCCACACGGCCTTTATGGTGGAGCGCTATTGCGACGGCGGGCGGGTTCTCGATTTTCCCTGCGGGTACGGCTATCTGAGCAAGCACCTTCACGACGAAGGCTGCGAGGTCGAGTCGGCCGACGTGGCGGAAGGGATATTCCGCTTTCCCGAAATGCCCTGGAAGCAAGCCGATCTCGACGGCGCGATGCCGTATGAAGACGAGCATTTTGACGCCGTGTGCTGCGTGGCCGGACTGGAGCACACCGAGAGCGCCTACCGAACCATGCGCGAGTTCCGGCGCATTCTCAAGCCCGGCGGCTGGGCCTTCGTTCAATATCCCAACTTCAGCACCATGCTGCGCCGCCTTCGGTTTCTCTCGTCCGGCCGCTTGACGAAACACCCGCCCAAGGTGATCCCCGACAGCGCACCCAAGGACGACCGCGGACACATCGAATGCCTCTCCCTCCAGCAGGTCAAAAGCGTCATGGCGACGGTGGAACTGGACATGGTCCACACCCACTTCTTCCGCCATCGCCGCAAGACGCGGTTCTGGACGTTTCCCCTCTGGGCGATCATGAAAACCTGGGCCGCCCTGGCGTCCGAGCGCCGTCGCCGCGAAGGCCTGGCCGACGCCCTCAGCCTCGACGTCCTCTTCGGCGGCGAGGTGGTGCTCGTCGCGCGGAAGCCCGAGTAGTCGGCGCCCTCTCTCACGCGCGCGGGGCTCTCAATCCGACGCCGCGCTCGCCCCGAAAGCCAGCACGAAATTCTCGGCGAAGTATTTCCGCAAGAGACAAGGAAGCATGCGGAAATCGAAGCCCCGGCGTTCGCGGATCCAGATCAGTTCGAGCGGGTCGAACCCGAAGTACGCGGCCAGGCGCGTCAGGGTCAGCGGATCGTACCAGGTCGTGTGTTCCGGGTGCACGGCGGGACGCCCGTGCCGCAGGATTTTCCACGCCTGCTTGGAACAGAACGGATTGCACGTGCTGATGACCAGCCGTCCTCCCGGCTCCAGGTGCCGCCGCATGGTGCGGAAGAAGGCCGCCGGGTCCGGCAAGTGCTCGATGAGTTCCCCCGCGATAATCGTCTCGAAGGTTTCGCCCAGATCGCACGCGCAGGCGTCGGCGACGCGGGCGCGGAACCCGCGCCGGTTGAGCTCGGCCACACCCGCCTCGTCGAGGTCAATTCCCAGGCATTCCGAAGCGGCTCGGGCGACACGCAGATGGCGGGCCAGCGACGCCTCGGTATGCCCTTTCACCGGACGCGCCCCGGTGCAGCCCACGTTCAGCGTTCGGCGCCCCTCGGCGTAGGACGCCAGAGTGGCCACGCGGTCCCGGCGGCAAGCGGCAGCGTCGAGAATGTCCCGATTCGTCGCGGCTGTACTCAGCGGGGTCCCTTTCAGATGCGTGATTTCGGCCCGATCTCGCGGGATTATAGCCCTCCCCCGCGGAGGAGGCAACCGGCGCGCGGCGCGATCTTCGTTCCTAAGTGAGTTGATTCCCCTGTCAAAGTGGGTATACTGAGGGTTCTTAACCGGCCGTACCCAAGGAAATCGGGAGGATTGTTACTCATGCCGGATGGGACGATCGCTTATTATCGAGGCGATTTTTGCCCGATCGAGGAGGCAACGGTCAGTATCCGCGCCAAGGGGCTGAATTACGGTCTCGGCTGCTTCGAGGGCATCCGCGCATACTGGTGCTCCGACGAGGAACAGCTCTACGTCTTCCGCTGCCGGGAACATTACGAACGCCTGCGGCATTCCTGCCGGATCATCGGCCTGCCGATCGAGCCGGACCCCGATGAGCTTGTCGAGATTACGCGCGAACTGCTCCGCCGGAACGGCCACAAGGAAGACACGTACATTCGGCCGCTCGCGTTCAATGCATCGTTTCAGCTTTCGCCGATCATGACGCCGGACGACAACCGGATCGCCGTCTACACGATGCCCCTCAACGACTACCTCGATACGTCACAGGGGGTCACGGCCTCCGTCAGCAGTTGGCGTCGCTTGAGCGACAACACGATTCCGGCCCGCGCCAAGCCGACGGCCGCCTACCTGAACAGCGCGCTGGCGCGCGGCGAGGCGATGGCCTGCGGCTTCGACGAGGCCATTATGCTGACGAGCGACGGCTACGTTTCCGAGGCGAGCGCGGAGCACCTGTTCCTCGTCATGGGCGGCCGCCTGGTAACGCCCACCTCACAGGACGACAATTTGGACGGCGTCACGCGGCGCACGATCCTCGAAATCGCGCCGGCGGATCTCAGCGTCGCCGTCGAGGTCCGCCGCATCAGCCGCACGGAACTGTACGTTGCCGACGAGGCGTTTCTCTGCGGCACGGGCGCGCAGGTCACGCCGCTCGTCGGCGTTGACGGGCGGCCCGTCGGCGACGGCAAGGCCGGGCCCGTGACGCGCAAGCTTCAGGACTTGTACTTGCGCATCGTCAAGAACAAGATCGCGAAATACGCGCACTGGTGCACGCCGACCTACTGACGCCGAGAGGCCGGCGCAGCCGCGACCATCCGTTTCCTTCGCCCTCGCAAGAAACATCGAGAAAGGCAGCCATACGTCATGACCGGACTCGCCCCTCTTCTGGACAGCCGCGACCTCGTGGCGCCGCTCGATCAGAACGAGGCGGAGTTGGTCGCGCGGGAACTCGCCGCCGACAGCGGCCTGGCCGTGTATGCAAAATCCATAGCCGCCCGAGACGGTCGGGTGTACTTCCTCGGGAAGGAGGGTCCGGACAAGCGGCTGTGCATCATGGGCAAGGACCTCCCGGAGGCGTTCGACGGCGAGGCGAAAGACTGTCCGCACGGCCTTCTAAAAATCTGTCCGAGAACGCCGGCGAACGCGGCGGCGCTGCGCCGGGCGCTGCCCTTCACGGCCCCGATCGTCCTCGGCGACCGGCCGAGCATCGGCACGGGCGACCGCCTCGGCCTGGCCACGCCCGGCCATATCCGCGCAGTGCGCGGGACAGGCATCGTCCCGGTCCTCGCCCAGCAGTCCATGCGCGAGATGTCGCGCACGCATCGTTCGCCGCAAGAGGTCATGGACGACGCGACCTGGGGCGTGTTCGAGGAGGGGTACCGCGACGGCTTCGGCGCCGACGCCGACCACCTCAAGACGACCGGGGATATTGACGCCACCTTCGCCGCGGGGTTCCGCATGTTTACCGTGGACCCCGGCCAATACGTGGACAATGCGGCCCAGACGGATTCCACATCCGCCCTGCGCGCCAAGCTGGCCGACCTGCCTTGGGCCGACCTCGAGACGACGCCCGAGGCGACCCTCTCGGCCTTCGCCGGCCGGACCTTCGAGGCCGGCATCGGCCTGGACCTCGCCTTCACGGAAGAAGACGCGCTCCGCGCCGCCGCGAAGTACGGGCGCGCGATCGCGCACACGAAGACCCTGTACCGCCATCTCTCGGGGATCGCCGAGGGGCAACCCTTCGATCTTGAAATGTCCGTGGACGAGACCGATTCGCCCACGACGGTTCATGAACACTTCTACGTGGCGCACGAATTGGACCGGCTGGGCGTCAAGGTCGCCGGCCTCGCGCCGCGTTTCGTCGGCGACTTCGAGAAGGGCATTGACTACAAGGGCGCGCTCGACGCATTCGAGGCGTCGTTCGTCCGACACGTGAAAATCGCGAAACACTTCGGCAAGTACAAGATCAGCATCCACAGCGGATCGGACAAGTTCAGCATTTACCCCATCGCCGCGAAGCACGCGGGCCCCATGGCGCACGTCAAGACCGCCGGCACCAGCTACCTGGAAGCGCTCCGCGCCGTCGGACAGGTGAACGCGGCGCTCTTCCGCGAGATCCTCGCCTTTGCCTTCGATCGCTACGACGAGGACAAGGCCTCCTATCACGTTTCGGCGAAGCCCGAGACGCTTCCGCGGCCGGAGGCACTCAAGGACGGCGAACTCGACGGTATCCTCGACATCAACGACGGCCGGCAATTGCTGCACGTCACGTACGGCTCCGTCCTGACGGCGCGCGACGAAAAGGGGGCGTACCGCTTCCGCGACAGGATATACAAGGCGCTGCGCGAGAACGAAGAGACGCATTACGACATCGTGGCGGCGCACCTGCGCAAGCACGCGGCGCCCTTCGCGGTATCGCGATGAAGGGCCAGCCCATGGTCTCGCACTTTTCGGCATCGTACTTCCGCCACTGTTTTGGGGAACGTCTCCGCGCGTGTAGGTCAGCGGCCCCCCGCTGACAAAGGCGTCGGCCGCTTTCGACCGACGAAGCCTTACCCAGAAGA
>Ga0272442_10012456_pt1 | contig 10268 bp, 7 predicted proteins | sample SSMForm2O_FD_200262 | JGI IMG/M metagenome (GOLD analysis project Ga0272442, IMG submission 200262) | Marine sediment archaeal communities from Little Sippewissett salt marsh, Falmouth, MA, United States - SSM-Form-2O | ecosystem: Environmental > Aquatic > Marine > Wetlands > Sediment ... | reverse complement strand
CATATAATTAGCTTATGTGTATCCCGGGGGTGTGCGGGCGGGGGAGGTGCCGCACACCCGCGACCGGCCCGGCCGGCCGGTCACCATCGCCTGGCCTGACCGAGGCCGAAGGCCCTCGTTGGGGCAAGCAGGTCTTCTCCGTCTGGCCCAGCGAAGCCGGGGTATTTGGAGAAGCCCGCGAGGAAGATTACTACCGTCTTGAAATGGACTTACTCATGGGCGTCTCGGGGACGTTCAGGAGGGGACGAGGACGTGTTCGAGGTGGTCGGTGTCGGTGTCGAGGACGGCGACGCTGTCGATCCTGGCGTGGTGCAGGGCGCCGGGGTTGATGACGCGGATGCCGTCGATCCGCTCGTCGCGTGTGCGGTGGGTGTGCCCGTGGCAGACGTAGGGGAACTGGCGGTCGTTGATCAGTTCGCCGAGGATTCGCTGATCGTTTCCGTGGGTGGCGACGAGGCTTCTGCCGTCGCCGAGGGGCAGTTCGATGACCTCCCAGGAGAAGTGAACGCCGAGCTGTCCGGCGAGCGAGGCGAGCTCGTCGACGTGGCGGTCCATGTTGCCGGCGACCATGTAGACCTCGCAGTGGGCCTCGGCGAGCAGTTCGACACAGGCGGGGCTTCCGATATCGCCGCAGTGGACGATGGCACGGACTTCGTGAGCGAGGAAGATCTCGATCGCCTCGCGCAGGCGTCGGACGTTGCCGTGAGAGTCCGAGACGATCCCGATCTTCATGCGTACTCCTTTCAGCACATGAAACCGCGTTTGCCGCGGCCGGGGTACGCTTTGTTCGGAGATTTCGCCCCGGGCGTCGGGGCCGGGGTCAGTTGCCCTCGGCCTCGGCGAGCACTTCGTCGGGCATGTCGAAGTTTGCGTAGACGTGCTGGACGTCGTCGTGCTCTTCGAGGGTATCGAGCAGGCGGAGGACCTGCTTGGCGTGTTCGCCCTCGACGGCGACGGTATTCTTGGGCACCATGGCGATTTCGGCGGCGGCGGTTTCGATTTCCTTCTCGGCCAGGGCTGTCTTGACGTCGGAGTAGGCGCCGACCTGGCAGACGATCTCATAGAAATCGCCTTCGGAGGTGACGTCGTCGGCGCCGGCCTCGATGGCGATCTCCATGAGGGCATCTTCGTCGACGGCCTGGGCGGGGATCACGAACGTGCCCTTTTTCTCGAACATCCACGCGACGCAGTTGCTCGAGCCGAGTTGCCCGCCGCCCTTGTCGAAGGCCCTGCGCAGCTCGGGCGCGGTGCGGTTTCGGTTGTCGGTGAGGCACTCGACGAGGAAGGCGACCCCGCCGGCGCCGTAGCCCTCGTAGACCACCTCTTCGTAGTTCTCGGCGCCCAGTTCGCCCGTGCCCTTGGCGATCGCCTTCTTGATCGTATCGCGGGGCATGTTGGCGCCCTTGGCGTCGTCGATGGCGTACCGCAGGGCGAGGTTCTCCTCGGGGTTTCCCCCGCCGGCCTTGGCGGCCACGATGATCCGCTTGGCGAGCTTGCTCCACAACTGGCCTCGCTTGGCGTCGTTGGCGGCCTTGGACCGTCGAATGGTCGCCCAATGGGAATGTCCGGACATCGTTCAGGTCTCCATTGGCTTGCGCGGGCGCGTCAGCGAGCGCCCTTTTTCGGCGTCTTGTCGGGGCTCGGGGGCTCCGTCGGCAGACCGAGCGGGGCCAGGGGGGGCTGGCGGCCGGCCTCGACCGCCTTCAGTTTCGCCGCCGCATCGGTCAGTAGTTGCTTCTCCTCCCGCGTGGGGCGCTCGATTTTCTTGCCCAGCGCCAGGGCTTGTTTCCAGAACGCCACGGCCTGTTTTTTCCAGCCGAGGCGGTAGTAGGAGTCGCCGGCGTGGTCGAGAATCACGCCGTGGGCGGTTTCCTCGTCGTCGTGGTCGCGCAGGATGCGTTGGAACTCGCGTCCGGCCTCGCGGAGCTGCCCGCGCTTGTAGAGGACCCAGGCGAGGGAATCGCGGAAGGCGGTCTCACCCGGTCTGCCGGCCAGCGCCTTACGGAGCATTTTTTCGGCCTTGTCGAGGTGGATGCCGCGTTCGGCGTACATGTATCCCAGGTTGTTGCAGAGGCTGGGGTCGTTGGCCAGGAGGGCGTGGGCGGCTTCCATGACGGTGAGCGCCTCATCGTCGCGGCCCAACTCGGTCAGGCACGCGCTCTGGAGCGCCAGGAACTCGGTATTCTTGGGTTCGAGCTTTCGGCAGGCCTCGGCCGTTTGAAGGGCCTGGTCGTACTTCTGGCGGAGCAGTTGGAGGCGGATGGACATTTCGCGGAGCCAGGAGACGGTTTCGTCGGGCTCGGCCGGCTGGGTGGCCGACGTGGTGGCCGTGGTCTGCTGGAGCCACTTGGTGACGAGTTTCTCGGCCTGGTCGAACGCGTTGGCCTCGGCCAGCAGGCCCGCCAGGGCCTTTCGGGGGGCCAGGGCGCGGGGCTCATCGCGGATCCACTCTTCGGCGAGGTGCCGAGCCCGGCCGAGCTGTTTGGCTTCCCCGCAGAGGATGATTCGCAAGCCCCGGAGGTCGTCGACGGATTTGACGAGGGCCTCGGCCCAGAGGTCGATCTTGGCGGTGGCCTGTTTGTATTGGCGCCCGGCAAGGGCCTGGGAGACTTGCGGTTCCAGGGCGGCCGGGAGTTTCCGGGTCGCCGCGGCGTGGGCGGGGCTGCTGGTGGCCTTGCTCTTGGCGAGGTTTTCGACGGCCCGTTTTGCGGCCTGGAGGTTCTTGGTGCGGTCGAGGCCCTGGTCGATCCAGCGGTCCAGGAGCTTCAGGGCCCGGTCGAACTGTTTGGTCTCGGCGCAGGAGGCGACGAGGATGCGTTCGGCGTCGCTGAGCGGATCGGCGTCGCGGAGGCGTTCGACGAGTTTGGCGGCCTCGTCGTGGCGTTCGAGTCGGTTGAGGAGGTGGATGCGGGTGTACTCGAGTTGGCGGCGGCGGGCTCGCGGGGGTGCTTCGGCGATCCACTGATCGACGATGGCCAGTGCCTTGGCGAACTGCTCGCCAAGCCGCAGGACCCGCAGCAACTCCTGGCGGAAGAGCGTCTTGATGTTCTCGTCCTTGGCGTCGCGGACCCAGGGGTCGGCGGCCTTTTGGACTTCGTCGAAGCGTTTGAGCTCTCCGAGCAGCTCCAGGAGGCGGACGCGGGCCCAGAGGTCGTCGGCGTGGTTCTTTCGGAACCGTTCGACGGCTCGAAGGGCCTCGCCGTGCTGCTCGGTGCGGATCAGCGCGACGACGTACTTCCGCATGAATTCCGTGTTGTCGGGCTTGTCGTCGAAGACGGTGGCCCAGATCCCGGCGGCCTCGGCTGTCTTGTCGACGGCCGCCAGCAGCTCCGCCAGGGCCTGGCGTGCCGAGAGACTCTCGGGGTCGGTTCGCAGGACACGGCTGAGGCTCTCCGACGCCTCGTCGAACTCCTTCTTGCTGACGAGTCCGGGCGTGGTCCCGAGCAGGGCGCGGACGGAGACCAGGCGGATGGCCACGTCGTCGGGCGCCTCGGAGGACAGTTGGCGGAGCAGCAGCAGGGCCTCGTCTCGTCGCCCGGCCCGCAGGGCGAGTTCGGCCATCATGAGCCGGCCGGTGGTGCTCCGGCGGTCGCGACGGAGGATTCGGACGGCCAGGTCGCGGGCGTCGCGGAACCGGCGCCGGAGGAGGTACAGGTCGAAGAGTCTCCGGGGCGCGTCGGTGCCGGTGGGGTGTTGCCGGCAGGTGGCTTCGAGGGCGCCGATAGCGTTATCGATCTGTCCGGCGGCCAAGTACGCCTGAGCCAGGAGCAGCTCGGTGGGCAGGTCGTTGGCGTTTCGCTTGAGGGCCTGCTTGAGCGCGTCGACGGCGGCGGCGGCGTCGCCCCGGCCCAGGGCCACCTTGCCCCGGAAGTAGGCGGGGAAGTGCGTGTTCCTCGCCAGCGACTCGATTCGGTCCAGCAGCCGATCGACCCGGTCCTGTCGCTTCTGGGCGGTGTAGGCTTCCAGCAGGGCCTCGTAGGCCTTGAAGAAGCCCTTCTTCCGTTCGGCGGCCCGTTGGTAGAGGTCGGCCGCCAGGATGTGCTTGCCCCGCGCGGAGGCCACGCGACCGGCCAGGTACAGCAGCGCGTGCTGGGCCGGCGAGGTGCTCTTGCGCGCCCGCTCGGCGAATCGACGTTCCAGGCCGTCGGTCTTGACGGACGCGGCCGAGGCGCTCAGGCCCACGCCGATCGGGGCCATCGTGTTCGGGTCGGCGGAGACCGTCTCGGCGATGATCGGGAAGAGGTCCTCGTACTGCCCGCGGCGGGCGTAGCTCTTGCAGAGCATGCGCCAGAGCCCTTCGTCGGTTGGGCTGGAGGCCAGCACGTCGCGGAGGATAGCGAAGCTCGTGTCGTTCCAGCCGAGCTCTCCGGAGACCTTCGCCAGGGCCAGGGCGATGGCGGGGTCGGCATCGTGTTTGGCCCGGGTGGCCTGCCAGAAGCGCATCGGCAGGGCCTTGTCTTGGGTGTGTCGGCAGAGCTCTTCGAGCAGGCGTGGCACGATGGTGCGTTGGGTGGGCCGATGGGCCATCTCGGCGAGCAGCGTCTCCATTCGCCCGGGCTGGTTGTCGGCGAGCAGGGCGTCGAACAGCAGCTTGGCGGTTCGCCCGTTGGTGCGGTCGCGGCGGTAGGCGCGGTCGAGCAGTTGAACGGCCCGGGCGTTCTGGTGGAGCAGGAGCAGCAGGGCGCCGCGGCGGCTGAGAAGACGCTCGGGGCGCAGGGCCCACTCGCGCAGGGCGGGGCGATCGGCGTAGTCTCGCGCGTGTTTCTCGATCCACTCGGCCAGGCGCACATAAGCGTCGAGGGCGGCCGTCCAATACCCGTCACGGTCCAGCAGCAGCGACAGGGTCAGCAGCGCCTCGGCGGCGAGAGGTTCCTCGGGTCGGGCCCCGGAGCAGGCCAGCGCGGTTCGCAGGTGCCCAATGGCCTGGCCGTGCTGCTGCTGCGTGGCGGCCAGTTGTCCGAGCAGCAGGTGGGTCTCCAGGTCGTCGGGCGTCGCGGCGGCGGCGGCCTTGAGGTTCGTCAGCGCCTTGCCCCGGTTGGGCAGGGCGAGGTAGGCCTTGCCCAGCAGGCGTCGTGTGGGCCCGTGGGTGGGGACGAATCCGACGGCGCGTTCGAGGAGGTCGATGGCTGCGGCGGGCTTCTTCTGGGCGAGCAGCTTTTGGGCTTCCTGGACGTCGCGTTCGACGCGGGGGGGACGCTTGCCCGAGGGCTTGCCCACCGCCGGGGGAGAGATCTTGGGTTTCAGCTCGGCCAGCGGGACCAGGGCCTTGGCGGGCAGGGCCTTGACGTCGGCATCGCTCGCGCCGGCGCGAGGCGTCGGCGCCGGCTGGGTGGTGGCGGCGCCGGTGAGGTCTTTGGACTCGCCGGCGCAGCCGCTCAGAAGGACCAGGCTCATCCAGCACGCGACCGGCCGGGGCACGCCAAGGGTCTTGAGGGTCGTCATCTTGCCCAACACCTTCTACGGAATCACCTTGTTCAGCGGGTACGTGATAATCCCGGTGGCGCCGGCCCGTTTCAGTTGCGGGACCAATTCTCGCTCGACCTTCTCGGGCACGATCACCTCCAGGGCGACCCAGGTCTCATCGCGCAGGGGCGAGACCGTGGGAGACTTCTCCGCCGGAAGGACCTTCGTGACGGCGTTGAGGCAGTCCTTCGGGACGTTCATCTTCAGGCCGACCTTCCCCCGCGCGTCGATGGCGCCCTTGAGCAGCAGGGCGATGTTCTCGGCCATCTGACGTTTCCAATCGATCGCCATCGCCTCCTTGTTGGCGATGAACCGCGTCGAGGACGTCATCAGCGTGTCGATCACGCGGAGGTCGTTGGCTCGCAGGCTCGAGCCCGTCTCGGTCACGTCCACGATGGCGTCGATCAGCCGGGCCTTCACCTCGGTGGCGCCCCAACTGAACTCGACCTTCACGGGAATGTTCTTCTCGGCGAAGTAGCGCTGGGTGACGTTGACCAGTTCGGTCGCGACGATCCCGTCGGCGAGCTGCTCGGGCGTCTGGACGGGGCTTTCGGCGGGCACGGCCAGCACCCATCGCACGGGGCAGAGCTCCTGCTTGGCGTAGACGAGATCGGCCAACTCGATGACGTCGGAGCCGTTCTCCTGGATCCAATCGAGCCCGGTGAGCCCGATGTCGATCACGCCGTCCTCGACGTACCGGCTCATCTCCTGTGCTCGGAACATGATAACGGAGATGCGGTCCTCGTCGATGCTGGGGAAGTAGCTTCTGCCCGCGATGCGGATGTTGTACCCGGCGCGGCGGAACAGATCGAGCGTGCTGTCCTGGAGGGAGCCTTTGGGGATGCCCAGGACCAGCTTGTCTTCACGGTTCTTGATCATGATCGTTTCCGGTCGCTCGCGTCGGCGGGCGGGCTACTTGCCAGCCTTCTTCGCGGACCGCTTGGGGGCTTTCTTCTTGGCTTTCTTCTTGGTCTTGGCCTTCTTGACGGGCTTGGCCTTGACGGGCTTGGCCTTGGCCTTGGCGCGCTTGGCCTTGGCCTTGGCCTTGGCGGGCTTGGCCTTGGCCCTGGCGCGCTGGACGGTCTTCTTCCGCTTGGCGGTCTTGCCGGTGGCCTTGGCCTTGGCGGGCTTTCGCCGTGTCTTGGCGCGGGCGGCCTTGGTCTTTCGGGCCTTTGCCCGTGCGGCCTTGGCGCGGGCGCGGGCCTTGGCGGCCTTGGCCTGGGCTTGGGCCTTGGCTTCCGCTTCGGCCCGGGCCTTGGCTTCGGCCTCGGCCTTGTCGCGGGCCTTGGCTTCGGCGGCGGCCCGGGCGGCGTCGGCCTTGCGTTTCCGGGCCAGGGCGCGAGCCGACTTGGCGATGTAGTCGCGGAAGAGCAGGTGGGCCGCGTAGGCGTCCTTCTGGAGGATCACCCGCTCCAAGAAGCCCTGGACGTCGGCGAGGTCGCTGCCGGGCTCGACGTAGCCGTCCATCTCGAGGCATTCGGCGAGGGTTTCATCGACGGGGATGGCGTGCCCGCCGAAGACCATGAGGACGAGGTAGGCCCCCGCGTAGCGATCGAGCCCGAGCTCCGCCAGGTGGCGCCGCAGGTCCCGCTTGGTCATCCTCTCGGCGTGGTCGAGACTCAACCCGTTCTTGCGGAGGTAGATCGCGTTCAGAACGGCGGTGATCTCATCGGCCTTTCTACGGGCGAAGGGATGGTCCCTTCCCAAGGCGTCGGCGACGTCCTTGGGCGGCGCGACGCGAAGCTCGTTCGTGTCGACGAATTCCTCGTCCAGGTCGGTCAGGGCCTTGGCCGCCTGCTTGGCGCTGGCGTCGGCCTGCACGATCCCCTCGACCAGGACGTCGAGGCAATCCCGGTCCGTCGTCGGCAGCGGGGCAGACTTGCTCATCGACGACAGGAGCTTGCGGACCTTCTTCTGGTACTTCGTGGCGTTCTTCATCGCGGGGGCGTCCTGATTGCTGCCCTAAGAGTCCGTCTTGGCTTGCGGCACGGGGTCTTCTGGCGGCGGGTCGGGGTCGGCATCGTCCGGGTCGGGCTCGCCCTGGTGGCGCCGCTCCTTCTCGTGGATCTCATCCATGGCCTGCTGGATGATGCCCAACGTCTCCAGCGTCTTTGTATGTCGCACGTCGATCTCAAAACTCAGCAGGGGCGTGTGACGCAGGGTAATCTGCCGCATCATCAGTTCCTGGAGGTGCCCCGCGGCGTGCTGCAAGGCGCGGAGGGCCCGGCGCTCGTCGGCCGGCGTGCCGAGGATCGAGATGAACACCTTGGCCGTGAGAAGGTCCTCCGGGACCTCGACGCGGGTGATGCTCGTCCGGGCTGGCTCGATGCGCGGATCGGCCAGCTTGGTCAACAGGACCTCACCCAGCGTTCGGCGGATCAGATTGGCGACTCGCTGCGTCCTACGACTCATTCCACACTACTTTCGTATGGGCCCGGCGGCTTCCGCGGGCAGCGGCGCCTCCGGCGAGGTCAAAGCCACTCGATCTCCCTGTGTGTCAGGATCATGTCGCGATGGCCGGCCGCGGCATTGGTGATCTTCTGTAGCGCTCCTTCGACGTACCGACGGTCGTTGGCGACCATCGCGATGGCCAGCACGGCTCGGCGTCGGCTGTCCAGGGCGTCCACCTCGGCGATAGACACGTTGAAGCGGCTGGCCATGCGGTCCTTGAAGCCCTTGACCAGGCGTCTCTTGTCCTTCAGGCTCGTCGCCTGGGTCACGTGGAACTCCAAATGCACCAACCCCAGGGCCGTTGTCATGGTTGTCTCGCGTGAACCCACGCGTCGCTACGATTCCGTCGACAGGGCACGGGTGAAGGAATCGACACGTGCGGCATGCTAGAGCTTCCGGGCCACCTCGACCTTCCGATAGAACTCCAGGATATCGCCTTCCTTGATGTCGTCGTACCCGGCGATCTTCAACCCGCACTCGAATCCCGAGCGGACCTCCCGGGCGTCGTCTTTGAATCGCCGCAGACTGTCGAGCGTCCGCTCGTCCTCGACGACGATGTTGTTGCGCGTGATGCGTACGCGACAATTTCGGTTGACGATCCCGTCGGTGACGTAGCAGCCGGCCACCGATCCGACGCGGGAGACGCGGAAGACCTGCCGTACCTCCGCTCGCCCGAGCGTCTCCTCGCGGATCTCCGGCGCCAGGCCCTCTTCCAGGACGGCCCGGACGTCGTCGACGATGTCGTAGATGACGCGGTACAGGCGGATGTCCACGCCCGTGCGATCGGCGAGTTGCCGAGCGGCGGGGTCGGAGACGACGTTGAAGCCGATGATGATCGCGCCGGACGCCTCGGCCAGCGTGACGTCGCCCGTGCTGATGCCTCCCACCGCGCCGTGAAGGATGTTCACCCGCGCCTCGTTCGTGCCGAGCTTCTCCAGGGAGCCGTTCAGGGCCTCGACGGAGCCTTGCACGTCGGCCTTGATGATCAGCGGCACCTCGTTCGTCTCGCCCGCCTCGATCTTGCTGAGCAGCCCCTCGAGCGTGACACGCGTGCCGGAACCGAGCTGCTTGGCTCGCGCCCGCTGGCGGCGGTCTTCCGCCACTTGGCGGGCCTGGTCGATATCCTCGACAATGTAGAAGCGGTCGCCCGCCTCGGGCGCCTCGTCGAGGCCGGCCACCTCCACGGGCGTGGACGGCCCGGCCTGGTCGATCTCCTTGCCCTTGTCGTCGAGGACCTGGCGGACGCGCCCGTAGCCTCGCCCGGCCAGCAGGACGTCGCCGACCTTCAGCGTGCCGTTTCGGACCAGCAGCCTCGCCAGAGCCCCACGCCCGGGGCTCATTTCCGCCTCGATGACGAACCCCGACGCCGGCGCCTCGGTTTCGGCGGCCAGCTCCAGCAGCTCGGCCTCCAGGCTGAGCAGTTCGACGAGGTTCTCGATGCCCTCTCCCGTCTCGGCCGACGTCTGGATGACCTCGACGTCCCCGCCCCATTCTCGGGGCTGGAGGTTGTTCTCCGACAACTGCCCCATGGCGCGTTGCACGTTGGCATTGGAGACGTCGATCTTGTTCAGGGCCACGACGATCGGCACCTTGGCGGCCTGCGCGTGGCTGATGGCCTCGACGGTCTGGGGCATGACGCCGTCGTCGGCGGCGACCACCAGCACGACGATGTCCGTCATGTTCGCCCCGCGGGCGCGCATGGCGGTGAAGGCCTCGTGCCCGGGAGTGTCCAGGAAAACCACGTGCTTGTCTTCCACGTCGTAGCGATAGGCGCCGATGTGCTGCGTGATTCCGCCGGCCTCGCCGGGGGCCACCGTCGTGTGGCGGATGCGGTCCAGCAACGACGTCTTGCCGTGGTCGACGTGCCCGAGAAAGGTCACCACCGGTGCGCGGGGCAGGCCCTGGCTAGCCTGACGCGCTGAGAGCTTCTCCACGAGTTCTTCCTCTGCCGTCTTCGCTCGCCGAACGACCAGTTCAATGTCGAAGTCGGCCACGACGGCCTCGGCCATTTCGACGTCGATGACCTGGTTGACCGTCGCCAGCGTGCCGGCATCCATCAGCTTGCGGATGATCTCGGCGGACTTGAGCCCCGTGGCGGCCGAGAGGCTCTTGACCGTGATCGGCTCGTCGATCTCGACCTTGCCGATCTTGACGCTCGGCCTTCGCAGGCCCATGCCCTTGCGGCTGACCGAGGCGCGATGGCGGCGCAGGCCACCTCCGCCGGCGGCCGCCAGCCGGGCCGACCGCTCCTGAAGGTCGCGCTCTCGCCATTCCTTGAGTTTCTCGCCGGCCCCGCTGTCGGCGCTGCGCCCGGTTGTGCTCCGGCGTCGCGGACTGCGCCGCTTGCCCTTCTT